>Ga0307515_10001659_pt1 | contig 49584 bp, 58 predicted proteins | sample 17_EM_MG_FD_194513 | JGI IMG/M metagenome (GOLD analysis project Ga0307515, IMG submission 194513) | Populus trichocarpa ectomycorrhiza microbial communities from riparian zone in the Pacific Northwest, United States - 17_EM | ecosystem: Host-associated > Plants > Roots > Unclassified | place... | reverse complement strand
ATTCCCAAAGAAGCCAGGCGTTGTGTAAACGGCTTCAGCATAACTGCAGCCACTGCGAAGAGTGTAACACACGTGTCGTTCTGATGGTGCGTATACGTCACCAGAAAGTACAGGAGGTACGTGTGCAACGTGACCTGTCGCCTGGGCGACGTGTAGCGTGTAATTCTCCATTAGAGGGCACGAGGTTCCGTCAGAGCCATCAGAGCCGTCCGGATCACCTGGGTATTTCTGACGGAAACTACGGTCGTTGCTGATGCAGGCCCCCCTGAAGCTAAGCAAAGTGCTCCCAGACTCTGCAAGAGCATTCTCAGGTGCTCCTGAAAGCACCCGCAGTTATGGAGGTGCATTCAAGATGCTACAAGATTTGACTTATAGGACAGTCAAATTTTGGAGCAGCTGAGACTTCGAGAGCAACTAGAGACCTCTGCGCAGCTCTGCGGGAGACTTACTGCTCTATTCTCGCAGCAGTGGTTCTTGGGGTTACATGATCATAACGCATTTCGTGTATCAGATTCATCCTTGTTAGAGTCTCAAGATTCGCTACATCATAATATGGCATATATTACTATCTATCTATCTCTCTCTATATATATACATACAGCAAATATGGCTGCAGATGGTACTGGAGCGTAATCGCAGGAGCACCTGGAGACGCTGATTGAGAGAACTTAGAGATGCACTTGGACGCAGTGATCATGTGAAATGGGAGATGTACTTGGAGGCCACGATTGTGGGATCTTGGAGATGCACTTGGAGGCCGAGATCAAGTTCAACTCAGAGATGCACTTGGAGGCCGTGATCAAGAAGGTTTGGAGATGCATTTGGAGTCCGAGATTGTGTAACTCGGAGATGGACTTGGAGGCTGTGACCGAGCAAGTTAGGAGATGCATTTCGAGGCCGAGATTGTGTAACTCAGAGATGCACCTGGAGACTGTGAATGAGCGAGTTTGGACATGCATTTGGAGTCCGAGATCATGTATCTCAGAGATGCACTTGGTGGCTGTGATGGAGCGAGTTTGGAGATGCACTTGGAGCCCGAGATCAAGTTGAACTCACAGGTGCACTTGGAGGCCGTGATTGAGCGAGATTGGAGAAGCCCTGGGAGGCAGTGATCGAGTAACTCAGAGATGCACTTGGAGGCCACGATAGAGCAAGATTGGAGATGCACTTGGAGGCTGAGATCGAGTAACTCAGAGATGCACTTGGAGGCCGTGATAGAGCGAGTTTGGAGATGCACGGGGAGGCCAAGATCATCGTGAACTCAGGCAGGAACTTGTATACCGTGATTGAGTGAGTTTGGAGAAGCACTGGGAGGCTGTGATGGAGTAACTCAGAGATGCACTTGTAGGCCGTGATAGAGCAAGTTGGGAGATGCATTGGGAGGCCTAGATCTTGTAACTCAGAGATGCACTTGGAGGCCGTGATCGATCAAGTTTGGAGATGCATTTGGAGGCAGAGATCGAGTAACTCAGAGATGCATGTCGAGGCCGAGATCAAGTTGAACTCAGAGATGCACATGGAGGCCACGATTGAGTGAGTTTGGAGATGCACTTGGAGGCCATGATCGATTGTGATTGGAAGAGTACTTGGAGGTGGTCGACCTGGAGGCAGTAGATTGGGAGGGAGGTGCGACAGCATTGGAGGCTCAATTCATTGGTTAACTCAGAATCGTGAGAATGTAGAAAGTTGAGTACAATACAGTCCGCCGAGAGATGAGAGACTAGCTGGGAGCGGGAGACAGTCAATCTTGGGATGATGCAGTACTCGGTGTACGCTGTACTTGGTGTATGCTGTACTTGGCGTTAACTCATGATCATTGCATGGAGAGATAGATTGGAATGACTTAACTCTGTGTTCTTAGGTGATGGTAGAGAAAGAGAGAGATAAGAAGAGATGGGGGAAATCATCATGAGAAACTGGGACTTAAGAGAATTTCGTGTGCGAGTCAATTGACCATTCCTGATATGGCTGGTAATACTCCCAATCCAGTGGGCAAAAACACCGATACAAAGTCTTCTAAACCCAATGAGGCAAGTTGTGCCCGGATTTCTCATATCCGCTCGTATCGTCCATATCATTCCCATCTTCATCCCCAATATCTCTTTCTGTATCATCATCGCAGAACACAAAGTTAAGTCATCCCTCTCTATCTCTCAATGGTATGATCATGAGTTGACACTGAGTACAGCATACACCGAGTACAGCATACACCGAGTACAGCATACACCGAGTACAGCATACACTGAGTACAGCATACACCATGTACAGGATACACCGAGTACAGCATACACCCAGTACAGCATACACCCAGTACAGCATACACCCAGTACAGCATTCACCCAAGATTGTCTGTCTTCCCTTCATTCTCATGAATACAAGTTGACCCCTGAATGTAGCTTCAGCTTCCGGCGTGCCACCCTACATAATCGACTGCCACCAGCCAGCTCTCCATGAGAGCTCAAAGGTAAAGTAACCTCATCACATTCCAACAGTCGCGAGTTAGCTATCTGATGGATAGAGTCTCAGCACCCGGCGCTCCTCCTATCAACCGCCTGCAAGTCGATTTCCAAACTCGCTCGATTAATGCCGCCAAATGCATCTCTGAGTCACATGATCGCGGACTTCAAATGCATCTCCAAACTCGCTTGATCACAGCCTCCAAGGGCATCCCTGAGTTACACACTCTCGGCCTCGAAATGCATCTCCAAACTCGCTGTATCATGGCGTCCAAGTGCATCTGTGGGCTACTCGATCTCGGCGTCCTAGTGTATCTCCAAACTCGGTCTATCATGGCCTCCAAGTGCATCTCTGAGTTACTCAATCTCGGCCTCCATGTGCATCTCCAAACATGCTCTATCATGTCCTGCAAGTGCATCTCCAAACTCGCTCGATCATGGCCTCCAAGTGCATCCCCAAACTCACTCGATCACGGCCTCCAAGTGCATCCCTGAGGTCACTCAATCACACCCTCCCAGTCCTTCTCCAAACTCGCATGATCACGGCCTCCAAGTGTATCTCTGAGTTGAGTCGATCATCATCTTCAGGCGCACCTTGAATCGCTCTCAATCACCACCTGCAGCTAGTCCAGATATCTCGTCTGTAGATGGGGAGCTATATAGATACATTGATACATAGATGAGAATACAAACTGAATACCTGAGTTTTAAAAATTGTTGAATGATAAGTAGTAGCTATGATTTCCAGGCGCACCAGCAGTGTTCCCAAGGAAGATGTTGTTTCTCCCAGACAGCTCTACCATCAGCAACAACGCTAGTTTCCGTCTGAAACACCTGGGTGTTCCGGACGGCTCTGACGGCTCTGACGGAACCTCGTACCCTCTGACAGAGAATTACACCCTTCCCGTCGCGTTGCATACTTACCTCCATTACTTTGCGCCTGGTATACGCACCATCAGAATGACACGTGTGTTACACTCTTCGCAGGGCTGCAGTTATGCTGTAGCCGGTTACGCAACGCCTGGCGATGTTTATGTCTTTCATTGGCCGATAGCCACATTGAACCTCTCCGCTATATCGGATGCCACACTCGCCCCATATATGTTTAGCTTTGAGATTTTGTCACATATTGCAATACAGTCTTCGCTTGGGATACATCGCTTGCCGTTGCATTTGCTTCGCCATTATCGTATTTCACACGTCTGAAATATACAGTCTAATCTTCACACTCTCTAGTACTATGCCCTCAGTCCTCCACATTCTGCATTGATCCATCGTCGGCTTGCAATGCTTATTCCTCCTCATCCGCATCCACATCGTCGCCATCCTCGCACTCATACCCGTCGACATCACTGGTTCCCGGGTCAAACCTACTATGCCCTCAGTCCTCCACATTCTGCATTGATCCATCATTGCCTTGCGAGGCATCTTCCTCCTCATCTGCATACGCATCGTCGCCATTCCCGCCCTCATACCCATCGACATCACTGGTTCCCAGCTGAAACCTCTCGAGTTCAGTCGCGGGCCATTGTCGCCGGCTGGCGGTGGGGATGGTATCGCGCACGTTGCTTTCATCACCTTCATCTTTGTAATCCCCGCTGCCCCCAGGCATCCCAAAATGAATTTCGTCATCCGTGCAATTGTTGTCTATTGGGATGTTTGGGTCAGAGCTTCCGATCTCAGGCTCCTCAAGCGCCACTTCGGAGGTCAAATAATCAAGAAGAATAGCAATGTCTACACGTGCTGCTTCCACACTGATCACCACGGCAGGCGTTGGGTTCTCCGCCTGTTGGATCTCACGCTTGACTGTAGCAAGAGTGTTGTTATACACCCTCTGTTGGTAGCTCTCCGGTAGTGTGTTCCAGGTATTCATCCAGAATGCACATGTGTCTGCAATGCAAGGCGAGGTTAACAACTTGCGACCCGTTGCAGCGCAGCAGGATGCGTTCTCACCAAGGTCATTTTTGTAATTGAAGTAGTTGGAGCGATCAGGTCTGTCCGCTTTCAGCTTTGACTTGGAAGCTTTCGGATGAACGCCTTTGTTCTATTGCCACTCCAGGAGAGCATGGTGCAACGCGATGCAGGTAAACATGATCAGTGGCGAGGGTATATGACCGTCCTTGTCGTCAATCATGGAATTATGAAATCCATCAGCATACTTACCGCGGTTATTCGCCCGATGATAAAATTTGATGTAGATAAACTGCAGGATTGCTTCCGCCAGGAAGTAAAGTGGACGCTGGCTATTCGTTAGCAGCTTTCGACACTCTCTGCGTTGGATTTGGACTGCATACACCACCTTCCACACGCTCTGCTAAAGGAAAAAGATACTTATTGTCTGCCAGAAGGGAATCAATGAATCCCAAATGCTCTGCGTTGGATTCAAAGCGGTGGAGCTCATATAGCTCTGCTATATTGTCCCTTGCTGATTGAATAAAATGGGATTTAACCTTATCAACTTGTGCGCGAACCTGTTACTGGTTTGAGCGTGTAATATCCAACGTGGGCCGTTGCTTCAGCATACCTCTTTCAGGATCTGCTTTGTGCGTGCCTCAAATGCTTTGGACCAAATGTTGTTGTGCTGCATTGCGGTGTTCCAGTACGTCTCTATTATCTACCAGTGTGGGGCTTCAGCTAATGCTTTTGCAACGCATCGCGTTGCATAACTTACCCTCTCCAAGTCACTTGCACTGATAAACGGCCGTCTGTTACACATGTAGAGCTCCAGGAGTCTGCCCGTTGCAAATACAAGACGCGTCATGACAGAGTGACCAAATCGATGAATGCTGCGACTGCCGGAGACGATTGATCGAGGTGTAGACACCGCCTGCGTTTGCAATTGCCACTGCCTCTGTCTCTGATTCCTTTCTGTAGTTCGCGTTCGCAGTGGATTTGTAATGATCGCGCGGGCTTCTGGATTAGGGATGGGGGTAGGCAGGTTTTCAAGACCGCTGAGAGGAGTGCGAGTGCTAGCAATGCCGGATGCGGGGCTGGATACAACGCGACGCGTTGAGTCTGTCTGTGAGGTTCCGCTGGGTGCTGGTGTGTTACGACTGCTTGTACCCAGCGTGGCTGTTGGGGTAATTATTGACCATCGCTGTGTAGCGGACGGGATGATATCTGCAACGCGAGAATTGTTCAGCGAAGATGCGAGGGTGGAGTTCTGACCTTGGATTGTAGAGGCTACGGAACTCCCTCCTTGGGAGGAATCAGTCTCGCCAGCCGGTACGGAAACACGTCTCTTAGCAGGGGGAAGGTGAGAATGCCCCGAAATCCCACTCCTTTGTTGATTCTGATGATTAGCAAGACATCAAACATTTCGTACGACCGGAGACGTGACAGGGTGAGTGCTTTGTGACGGCATCATCCCATATGGATGTTCGACGCTAAGAGTGTAGGAATAATTTCCTGTGCCTGCATATGCAACAGCAAGCGAGGTAGACTCCTATTTGAGCGACCATGGAAGGATTTGACAAAAAAGGGAGGCGCAGTGTAGACCGCGCTAGACTCTAAACTCTGACAATACTCGGGGACGAGATCCCTTCAAAATCATTCAATTATGGGGTTAACTGCCATCAGATAAAACTCAGATTGAACTCAGATTAAACTCAGCATTGATATTCACTGTTACAGCAACGTCTGAAGGTCTATTTGCACTGCCTGAAGGGTGTTTATGCCTTCTTGGCGCGATTATCATCGTATTGCACTCGTTCTTGGCACAATACTTCGAACCATCCATCGTGTATATCTTCAGCTTCCCGGTGGAAATCCCCCTTTGGCAGAGCTAAAAGCATCACAAAGCGAACAATGCCGTATTCTCTATCCTATGAAATCAGTTGTGTGTGCTTGTTCAACCGCTAGGCATTGGTAGCTGTGTTGGATGGTTGCACAGTTGGGACAACTTGAGAACTACTCAGTTTGCTCCGAGATGCACGAGGTCTGAGCGGTAAAAGTCGTACGTGATGCCAAAGCAACGCCCGGCGTCGCAAACTATTGTCACCGCAAGTTCTAGATCTCGTCTCGAGGCTCCTCATTCATGAGGTGTTTGGTGGTTGTTCCAGATGAAGGCTGGGCCATTTTGTGTTCATTGTCCAACAACACGCAGGATATGAATCAAATCGCAGGAACTCGAGTATATATATCCCTTCATCCCGCCTACACCTCCATTCTCTTTTCTTCCCATCGACACCTTCATTCTCTTTTCTTCCTGTATTAAACACACCGCCAGCATCCTGAACTTTCTCGACATCGTGTGACTTGCACAAAACAACGCCTCTCGTTCCAAAACACACGCAATAACCTACACAACTTTGTACGTTCACTCTGGGCTTCCTTCCGCTGGGTTCAACTATATCATAATGCTAACGCCTCGGATGTAGATTCATTTTCAACATGCAGCGATGGCACCAAAAGGCAGCCGCAAAGGAAAGGGGAAGGCAACTGCTAGGGCAACAATGCCGACATCGGTCTTAAATCGATGCATGTCATTTGATCGGGACCTTATAGAGGGATTCATCTCGGAACACATCCGTGGACTCATACGGATATACAATGTTTGTGGCGTCAAGGACGAGAGGGCCTGGGACCTCTTTTATGATATAATCTTTCTTGATCCAGTCACGACTCGCCACTGTTCACAATTCCACCTAATGTGGCCACACCGCAGGAGCAGGAGTTCACCTTTTCGGGAGTGGTGGGCAGCCTTCCGCTCATATATGGGGCAATTGTTTGACACAACCCGCAACCAAATGAACAATTGGAGGTGGGACAACCCCCGTGCCTTCGGGGATCGAGTCGATCGTTCAATCCGCAGACAACCAGCTCGGGAAAGGTTAAACGCACCGGTGAGCATTTCTCTTGGTCCGGAAGCGATGATCTCATGGCAAAGATTGAGCCGCCAAGCTGCAGGCAGAACAAGCCAGGCCACTTCCTGGCAGTTAGACCACTGAATTGAGATGTGATAATCGACGAGGATGATGATGATGAGAACTGGGCAGATCCCGGAGCGCTGAGCGGTGGACGGAGCCGTCCTGGCAATGACAATGACACTGACGACGGCTAGGGTGATCAGGACATGCAGGGCGGTGAGAAAGGGACCGGGGAAGGGAAGGGAACTAAGGATGGGAAGGGGAAAGGGAAGGGGATGCGGAAGGGAAACGGTAAAGGGAAAGGGAAAGGTATTGTTAAACAAACCCCAGGGGGAGATGATATCTGTGGTGCCGTTGCTTTGCAGTTGCAGAAGGAAATGTCAGAGGCAGACTTGGACACGGAGGGCTAACTAGAGAGGGTATATTTAGAGCTGGAAGCATTGCCTGCCGTGTCAATTTTTTCAGATGATGATACCGACTCTACCGAGTCGGACGGCGACGATGACTCCGAACATCATTCTGATGTGGATATGTGCATGGAGGATGATGTGGACGCGCCGGACGGCGTTGATTTAGACGGCGATGTAGATACGGAAAGCGACGGTGACGATGCAGAGGAGGAAGATGAAGAGGAGGAAGATGAAGAGAACAAAGATGAGGAGGAGGAGGAGGAGGAGGAGGAGGAGGAGGAGGAGGAGGAGGAGGAGGAGGAGGATAAGGATGAGGATGATGCCAAAGAACCTCGGACGATTGGCCAGGGAGAAATGGTAAATACATCGGCTGACGATGTAGATACCATGGTAGACGATCAGCAAATCGTGCTACCTGAGCAAGGCCAGGAGATGTGCGAGCATACCGCACGCCCACAACCTCCGGCGCCTGCCCCACGACCACACACTCCGGAGACTCATCGCCTGAGTGGGCTGGAGCATTTGGGGCATGTGACGCCGCAAAAACCTTGCCCGGCGGTGCCGACTCTGCGTGAAGCTGAGGCAGCTGGAAACACCTCGGATGTGGATGTGGATCAGCAGCTGCTGATTGAATCGGCAGGTGGCGACAGTCTCCCCGATGTCCCTCTCCCCGATCTCCCTTTCCGTGATGTCCCTCTCCCCGATGTCCCTCTCCCCGATGTCCCGTTCCCCGAGGCGCGCCCGGATGGCTCGGTAGGCGAGGAGTGACCCAGTCGTCGGGTTGCAGAGGAGGAGATGGTTGTTGTGTTAGGGTTAGGGTCGGGTTCTTGTCTTGTTCGTTTCCTTTGTTCTAATCTATCTATCTCAGGCATTGATTATTACACGCGTCGCGAGGTTTTTGGATTGCTCAAGGTTTATTTTCTTTATGGGTTTTGTATTGGTTTTATTTTATTGGTTATATTTTATTCATAGTACTATGGGACATCGCGCATGCAGCATTTTTGCAACTCCTGGCGTGTAAGGAACCTCCTTGTGATGGTGTTGAGGATCAATAAGTTAGCTGAAAGTATTGTGAGCTTACACACGAGGCTGCTCAGGCCCGGCACCAACTTTCGTCCCTTGCTACAGTGTATACTCCACCCCTCGTGTGTCGTCGATAATGCCAGAGAAGACCCCTTTCCATTGCCCTGAATTTTTATGCCGAAAGAAGTTCACCTCAGACAGCTGGCGACCTAAACGTGTCAAATTACACCATCCTGAACTCCTTCAAGTTGCATGCCAGTAGAATCTGACCATTCCCAGCGCGCCCCGATGCCTTGAACCCGCTCAGCATCATGAATCAAACACTAACAAACATTTAGTCGAAGACTTGGTCGCGTTTCCCTACCTCGAACACGTGGAAAACATCGCAGTCTCGGAGTCTCAACCACCGCCACCTCTGCCGCAGACTGAAATATACCCCGGCGCCAGCGCTCTGCTGATCGATTACATTGCTGAGCAATGGGAACGCGACGCTCAGGGCTGCCTTGAGACCAACCTACAAAACAATCCCTACTACCTGTTTGCGACGTGTGAAGAGTACAAATATATCCAGTGTGGGATCAAGAAGAAGGGCATGAAGACGTACTATGACAACATGTTGAAGGAAGAAAACACCGCTCTGCGTTTCCCAACCTTCACAAACGGTGATGGCATCCAGAGGCTTGTGGCTAGCATGCCAGATGACCAGGCTCTCGGGGAGTGGGAACTACACATTCTCGAGGATATGAGATGGAATGACAATCACCAATGCCCTATCCAATACTGGAGTCGAGACATCATCAAAAGCATGTGATGGTTGATGCGGCAGCCAGCCTACGCCGAGCATCTCATTTTTGCCCCTCAGCGTTGCTTTAGCAGCGATACGCCCCCGAAACGCCTCTAAACCGAAATGCACACGCGGACTGGTGGTGGGAGACACAGTTAAGAAGAGACACTCGAGGATAATAACGTGCGAATCGACGTTTAGTCAACGCTCAGAGTGGGGGATAAACTGGTTCCCTTGATCTTCATGTTCGATGGAACACATCTCTCGAATTTTGCTGGCGAGAAGAAAGAGTGGCCTGTATATATGACAATTGGCAATCTATCTTCGAAGATCCACCAGATGCCCTGAATGCACAGCGTCGGAATGGTCGCTCTCCTGCCAATTCCAATCAAGAGCCGCAATATTCCTCAGAAGGGGCTGGATGAGCAGCGGCAAACAAACCGAGAGGTGCTGAACGAAGTACACCGGCGGCTACTCCAGCCACTCACCTTTAAACAAAATCCCAGCGCCGGGAGTGGGTATTACAACGTTATCTGTGCAGATGGCAACTTCAGGGGTTGCAAACAGGTTTTAGCAGCATGGCTTGCAGATTGCCCAGACTATAGCGATCTACATCATCTCGAGCGGCATGTATGTTTTCGGTGCTAGTATTCAACCAACGAACTTGGAGATTATGTGCATCCTGACAAGCAACACCCCCAGCGGGATTACAACCTATATAGAACGCTCAGCGATGCCAACACCAAGGCAGCCGATGCTGAGCTCTCGTCGCGCCATGTTCACCGAGGATTCAATGTGTTTCGACATATTCCCTGTATTGTGAGCGACCTCCCTAAGCCCGACCTCCACCATACAATGCAGATCGGCATGCTTGACCTCTTCCAGAAGTGGATTTTCCACTTCATGAAGACGCATGAACGGCTCGACAAGTAAAATGCAACCTGGATATCCGTGCCTGCTTACCACGACCTCACACCAAAAAATATGTCATATGAGGAAGTTTCTCAACGGAATGGGGAAGAGATGAAGGAAATGAGCCGGTACCTGCTTTGAGTTGTAACCCGGTCTCTACGAGGCGGAAACCCCGCTCAGCGTCCCATATTCAATTGTGCAATTAAGTGCTCACGGGCATTGTTAGAATTCTATATGTATGCTCGATATAAATCTCACGATGATGCAACATTGAGCTACATGGAGGACGCCTTGCATCGGTTTCACACCATCAAAGATGTTTTCTTACTCGTGTGAGCCGGCAAAAGGGCAAAGGCAAAAGCCAATGCCCTGAGAACGGAACTCGTGAAGAAGCGAAAGGTAGACGAGAAAACAAATGCTGAAACTTGGACGCCGTCCAAGAAGCAGCGCGAAATGAATTCCTGGCGGGATTATATCAGCCACGAGATAGATATTTCCAAGGAGCTTTAAGCTGACTTCAACTTTCCGAAGATCCACTTGATGTCTCATTGGGCCGAACAGATTCGTTGATACGGAGCCTTGCAACAGTATTCTGCCGAGAGACATGAACAAGCACATAAAACAAACCTCAAGGACGGTTGGACCGCCTCCAATCACAATCTCAACTACCTGCCACCAGTAATCATCTTTCATCGTCACATCCTCTGGTTCGAAATGAGAGAGCTCAATCTCCAAGCCCTCGCTCAGCGTCGGGAGAACAGCGCTGCCCCCTGCAAAGTCCTCCCTCCCGGTGCCAATCTGGCTGCCCCCCTGAGCCCCCAGTCATATGCGAAGCCCGAATTCATGGGACCCCAAAACTGCCGTGATGGCAAGCATCCTGACGCTATGATCAAAGACTTCAGAGCATTACTTTACAATATGCAAGACGCAACGCGCCACGCGGCAATATACAGCGGCACGCGGGAGTTTATAAAGCATAAGAGTCGTAACGAGACGTATATATCGGATGAACAACTGCACGCAATGGAGCTCTGTATTCACCATGGTATTAAGGTTCAAGTTGAGGGTTTAGAAGGTGAACGCATATCTCAGATGTGTCGATGCACAGGAAGCCAGAGCTGGCGTGGAGGGGATCGACGGAACGACTGGGTATGGGTAATGCAACGCCCGTGGAGGTGTTATGGCGCGCTGAATGGGCGTCTCTTGTGGCAACTGCAACGACTATTCAAAATCATGCTCCAAAACGAGGATGGAGCTTTCGTTGAGTACTGGTTAGCCCTGGCGCTCACCACAATACCTGAAAACTCGGGTAACTTGGATCCCGTCTCGAAATTTGTTCAAGTGAGAAATGCACCCGTAGCCGTTGCTTTGCAGGATTTCAGCATGGGAAACATCGTCGGCTGCGCGCACGTAATTCGAGAGATAGCTACTAGTAGTAAGACAGTAGACAGACGGAACGAGGGATGGATTGTCAATAGCCACATAGATCTGGCGACTTGGCATGATGTATATAATTAATAAAGAGAGAATTGCATTTTGCACGCAGGTAGAAGGAATGCGAGGAGAGATTTTCGCAACGTCACCCATTGCTTTGCAATCCCGATGCAAGCGCGTACCCAATGAACCCATTCCGACGTATGGTCATAGTTGGTCACAACGACAGAGTTTTCGTTTAAAATAGGAACCCGACAGAGCAAGAATAAACAGAGAAACCGTGATAGGCAGGCGATATGCAACACGACGGGTGGTATTGAGGCCGGGCGTGGAGTGATCCGCCACCGGGGTGTCTCTGACGGCTCTGACGGAGCCCGTCCACTCTGATGGAGCCACTCTGCCTGGACGGAAATATCTTTTGCTGATGACTGTGATTTGAGGTGCTCTCAGGCTAGTCGCCGGTGCTCCCACGCTTGTCATCGGCGCTCCCAGTCTTGTTGCCGGCACTCCCAGGTGCTCCCAGGTGCACCTGAAGGCCACTGTGTTAGTCCAGTCAACTCTGGGATTTGACCACCCTGGGATTCTGGTCCGACTACTCTCAGACACTCCCAGAGGTTCCTAGTGACATAATTACATTTTGCTGATGTTGTTTCCGCCGCAGTTCTCCCGTCATCCTTGCAGCAGTGAAGAATCAGAGTTCAATTCACTGCCAGTGTTCTGATCATGCCCCAGATCTCTTTTCCCTGCCAGGATCTGCTTTTCATCGATCCAAATGGCTTAGAGAAGCACTGGAGGCCCAGATATGATGGTACCAATGTGAATCGATTGTCAAATTGATCCTTGATATTTCTAGCTTTCAGGTATTTGAGCAGCCAGTACAATAAGTCTTTAACCAAACCCAAGAGCAGCTGATGCAATTCATCAGGCTGCCAAAGGCGATACAAATTGTAAAGAGGGTATTGCCAGAACTGGTTTCGGATTGGATGAACACCAAGATTTTGCAGATCATCGATATTAGGTTCATCGAGAAGCTCTGAGTAACCATGCTGATCTCTTGAGATATCGAGTGGTCGAAATGTGGAATGCCCCATTGGTGCACCTTTGCGAATTTCTCACATCGGGCATGAGTCATATGAGACTTGAGCAACCATGACGTGTTCTGGATAATCCCCGACCAAGGCTGCCAAAAGAGGATAACATTGTCTCTGGAATCCATCAGCCCATTTCCATTTCAAGCCGGGACCTGTTATTTCAAGATGCCTGAGTGGGGACAGCACTGTTCCAACCATGGAATGCCATGCCTTGTCAGTATTTTTGGAACCTTTCGGGCGACATGGGATCAGCCCAATGAGGATCCTGCCGCGCCTTTTCGGTATCCACCGGATATCATTTCGAATATTACCAATCGTGAGATCCATCAGCCAGGTATTCTGATCGCCCGAAAAATTGGTCAAGTGAGTCTTGTCGGATGCACAAATGACTGGCACAATTGTTGCCCTGGCAGGAAGCTGATCTTGTGTATCCCACCACCAATTGCCGGTGATCATCTCGCTGTATGTTCGGCAACTTTCCGAGTCTGCAAGGCGCTCCTTTTCAAAATCGAGGTACACCAGAAATGGGAGATGTGACAAAACGAACTGTATACATTAAAAAATATCCCTGTAGTGTAATGTTCCTAAGATAGGTGAATGATCTAAAATCCAACTATCATCACCCCACCCAAAATCGAGTAGAGAGAGGAGCTTTCGCAGGGTATCTGCTGATTGGAATGATTCGATTTTGAAGTTGTCCAGTCCATACCTCAGATGTTGATCTATCCACATTGTTATTTGCTGGCTAAATGGTTGAGCCTGTTGAAACTTGTGTGCTGACCAAAAGGGATGCCATGGATTCCATTGTCCTGAGTACTTGCGATGCTTGTTGTACAATCTAGTTGATTTGCCATATGCTTTCCCCCCTGCGTTTTCCACTGCAACTACCTGCCTATGAGCCTTAGTCTTTGTTCGATCAGGGGTACATGTCAGATAAGGCTTCTGGGGGCCTACAGTTTCTTCGTCGGGGGTATCTTCAGGTGGTGGTGCACCAGGTGAATTGTCTATGGTTGGATCATTAGTTGACTAGCTCATCGATGGCCATTCTCAGGTGCAGCAACTGAAGTCGAACCATGATGGCTCGGGTCGATCCCAGCCTGCGGGAGGTGAAATCCCATCAGGTAATAGCCCTTCATTCGTAGATATTGGGTGATATTGGTGACAGTGAGCGTCAAGTCGGTGCTCGTCAAATAATGTCTTTTTGCAGATAAAGCACTTAAAATTTTTACTGCAAGTGTTGACCATATTCGAGGAATGGTCAGTGGACACGTATTCAAATGAAATTCAATGATGCTTCAGGGGGTGATTAACAGCCTTACGGCTTTTGGTTTGAATGCGAGCTAACTCAAGTTAGCGTATCACAGCTGCATTGCACCCCACCAAATACAGTGGAAAATATAGTCACGTTATGATCAGCGTTCTTCATAAAGCAGGATATATATATCATATCCCGCACAATAATCGTGCACATCGTCTGCTGAAATCTGTTAGCAGAGAAGAGAAGGTTTCTTTTGTCATCACTGCAACTGCCACGATGGGCCTTATTATATACTATGTCATTATGGCATTGTGAGTTTATACGTATGCTCAAGCCTCCGAGCAGCTGATCATGAATGTAGATCATCTTGATACAATGAATAGGTGAGCTTACTAGCTAGCAGTATGCCCGCGCAATGAACATCGAGAAGTGATAGGATGGTTGCTTCAGTAACGATTCTTGACTGGAGCATGGATCCTGAGGAGAACAATGATGTTTAGACAAGGAGGTCAATAGGAAGCAAGCACTGTTGCTGCTCGACTCAAAGGCCTCCTATTGCATGAGGTTGCAAGGTCGTACACCAACAACTTATGTGTAATATTCCTAGTCGTGCTAACCTTCATACTGGATATAGTTCGTGTTGGGTTCCTGGAGATATCATATCATATCCCTTCTATGACCTGTAAAGTCATGGAAGCGTACAGAGGTGAGCAGCTATCCAATGTCCTACTATATGAATTCGAGCATTATAACAAAGAAAGGCAGGATGTGTGTGATTAAGGTTTCCATTTCTCAGCCGGGTTGGTTTGATGGATCAAAGGTGGAATGAAACACCACAGATCGTGACAACAGAATGGGATATAAGAAGCTATTCATTCCGCCGAAGGTCACTGCTACCTGCAATATACTCAACTGTACTCTGATTAATTCTATATCACTTCTCGCATCTCATAGTAGTTTACCACCATCTTTGTTGACTGAACATGTCGACGAAAGGATCTCCACCAAAGACAGCCAATACTATGCCTCCTCTGGGTGGCCTATTTGGCACGCAACAACGCCTTGGAGACAATACAGAATCATCATCGGTAAATAGTTCAAGAACTGCCACTGGCAAAGACAGTCGATTTGGGAAACAAACCAATCAATATCATCTGCTGCGTGGGTATGGTTACCCGCCTTCACAGCAGCCATTTCCAGGTGCTCCCCAGATATATTAGCACTCTCCATTCAACATGACACACAGTTCGCAACCAACCACCAGCGCAAGCCAATGATATCCAAGTTATGGGCCACAGTGGCAAGGATAAGACCTCCACCAAGGTGGTTATGGTGGGTCTCAAATGTTCCCCCCTCCGCAGATTCCAGGACAAGGGCTGTCATCTCCAGGTGCACCGAGAGTGCCTCCAGGCAGTGTTAGCAACGGGTCCAAATTCCCGGTTCGGTTCCGGGTCCGGTTCCAACCCGGAACCGAACTGTTGCAACGAGTTTCCACACAAAACCCGGCATTTCGACATCACAACTTTGCCTCCAATTAAGTATTTGAGTTCAGATCGTATCATGATAAGATCGGTACGTAGATTCTGCAGTTCAAGCTGCTCTTTCACCTCCCGATCTCAGATATGTGATCCGACCAATATTCGTTGAGTTGCTATCGAAAACCCGCTAATTTCGCAGAAATTTGCCCTTTTTCCACAGCCACTCGACGAATATCAGTCAGATTGCAAATCGGAATGCACGAGGTGGAAGAGCGGCCAGAACTGCACAATTTACATACTGATCACGTCATGATATGATGAGAACTCATATTCTTAATTGGAGCCAAAGTTGTAGGGACCATAAAATGGAACTGAAGTCCGGTTCGAACCCGTCCCCGAACCCGGTAGGTACCCCTGCATTCCGGGTAACGACCCGGACTGGACCGTCTGGTCCATTCCAAACCCGGACCGCAGCCGGGTAACCCAGAACCGTTGCTAACACTACCTCCAGGACTGCTTGAAAACCATCCAGTCAATTGGCCAACATCTCCGAGCCTTGATCATACACCTGAATCTCCTTCCGGCGCACCAAGGAGACCCCCAATTAGCCTCCTAATGAAATGATTCCAGCTGCCTGCGGAACCGCTGAAAACAGATGTCACAAACATTGCAGAGTTGCCTCCATTACCGGAGATGTCCTACGACAATGATGATCAAGATGATTAAAGCGATGATCCGTTGGACTTGGGCAGCGCAGAAGGGAAACCGCCAATCAGCCTGAAGCAAACGGAATTCTCCTGGATGCAATTTGGTAACAGGATGGGGCAGGCTAACTACAGTGCGTTCAACAAGTGGAAAAAAAGTATGGGTGGCTAAGTTTCTGGAAAAGAAGCATCGGTCCATTATCCGGGGGTAGAACCGTTCGCAACAGGTTCAAGATGGAACCTTGCATTGGGAGCCGGCGTTTGGAGATGTTTCGGAGACATTCATGAACTGGCTGCCGTTGGATACATTCGACAATGCTGAATTGATTCACTGCCAGTGGGTGGAGATGATTTTGAAGAAATGTGCAAGCAAAATTCGAGAGGTGAGGAAAAAGGGAAGGCGAGGCAACAAGCGACCGGCGATGGATTTGGGCAAGCGTGTGAGCACAAAAGCATGAAGTATCCTCCCAGAGTTGCCATATACAACATTCATGGTTGTGATTCGCTGGGTGTCAAATGGCAAGGATATGGTTCTAGCCCCCAAACAACTCCAAGCCTTTTATACAGATGTGAGGCACTGGGAGGAGCTGATTGATTTCATTGACAAAAATGGAGGCCTGAAAAAGCCATACATTATGACATCGATGTTCAAGTGCACCTTGGAGCAGGCCGAATTGGAAGAAGAGTATATGGGATTATGTAAAAATGGGCAACTGATAATGGACCCCATATATGGGCCGATTTCATACAACTCTTGCCTTTCAAATGCTTTCAAGTTGAAACTTGGACAGGATGCGAAGATATTGTTGGTCGAAATTACGAGAGCTACGGAGAAGGAGATTGCCGAGCACTTATTCAAACTGGTGAAGGTAATCCCTGCTAGCCGTGTTAAGGCTAGATGTGCGCAACTGCTACTCATTACACATAGACTTTGGAAGGTTCTGAAGAGGATGGAAGAGAGGAGGGAGAGGAGGATGGTTGGCAAGAAAATGATACTTGTATTAATGTAAGTTCTGATTGAAAGAATAGGATTGATTGTATCGCTTCCATATATATTCATTCCAATGTTTGCCGGTCTGTGAAATGCCTAACATTGTGATGAATTTCTGGAGCACCGGAATATGAGCACATCTGCCCAGCTTACATCAGCGCGACTGAACGAGATCATTGAGAACGAAAAGAACACAGACAAACGTGCAAGGGTGGTTCAGGAGCAAGTGGAGGATCGTGAGGAGGTCCTCGATCCAGAAAATACCAGCTCAGCATTGAATACAGTTCTCAGTACAATCAACAACACATTTGAACACAAGTGTCTTGCTGAGGCAGCCACGATGCTGAATGCTCATCCTATTCGTCAATCAACAGATCACTGTGTTCCAGGCCACAAATATTTAATTCCAGGCCTGCCCGGATCTAAGTTTCCGGCGTACCAGGTTTGGGCCATCTGGTTCATTATGAGGAGATGGGTTTGGGATGCTGATATGCCAGGAGCACCGGTGGCGGATGAAATGGGTCTTGGAAAGAATTTCACCTCGGTTGCAGTGGCAATGATTTCCAAATTGGTGACTGAGAACGTTGTCATGGGGTTGCCACTGTCCATTTTATGGGGGAATACCCTTGAAGAGTGGATGATTTTGGCGCACAACGACTTTCCCGGCACTGTCGGTGAAGAAAAGGAGTGGTATACACTCCAGAAATTGAATTCTGTGCCCCACCGCCTGTTGGAGATCCAGACCACACCACCTCATGGCGATCCAGCACTTGTATCAGCCCTTCAACCAATTCTGGTAGTTACAATGCCTGGAGTGGCAGAGACTTTCAAGACTGTCATCGACGAGATGACACATGGAACAGATTTCAAACTGGCCAACTTGTTGCACGCCAAGAATCCGAGTCTCACCCACGAGAATCTGAACAACAGTATTGACGAGCCGGACAACCGATGGATTATCCACCTTGTGTCGTATGATATCATAACATCCAGTGCGACACCATGAAGTAATGGCCAACTCTCCTACTATGCATGTAGTTTTGGGATTTTTGATAAGTCCCATCGGTACAAGACTAAAAACAGTGCTAGCTGGCAAATTCCAATGAATGCGAAAATAGGCTTCAAACTTCAAGTCACAGCTACACCGGGATTCCATGCACTCTATGACTGGTGTTTTCAGACGATGTGGCTGTTTTCAGGTGCGCCTTACAAGCTAGTGGCTGATACTGTAATGGAAAAGCATGGTGCTGAGGCATTGTATTCCGCTGTGAAGAGTTTGATGCATGCTATCCGGACAGAAGACAAAGAAGCTCAACAGGATGCGGCACACCGGATGGTACAGATTGCAATGCCTTGGATGATGAGGAGTTCGTTGGAATGGAAACTAGCTAATGGAAAACCACTCGTTCAGATACCAAATAAAAATGCACACCTCATTGATCTCCAGTGGACTGAGGACCAGCAAGCAAAACTGAACACTCTTGTGGAGAGATACACAATGCGGGGTGCTTCAGGAGCATGGAGGGTTCATAGATGGGGGCTGGCATGGTTCTCATTAGTATTGGGAGACACCGAGGATCGCAAAGACCTTTCTGGACAATGGTACAATGAATGGCCACTCAATACCTGGGTGGATTGTTCAATTTCCCAATGGCTGAGAGAGACATTTCTGCCAATGCTTGTCCAAGAACCTGTGGAGTATCCCAAACCATACCAGGATGACGAATCAAGAGAGGTGCATCCTCCAGAACAACACCGAAATGATAATGCCCTCCATGATGCATCTGCACAAAAGGCGGTGCTATTTTGCTCTCTTCCTGGTCCAGTTGGTCATTTGAAGTGGTGGCTAACCAAGTATTTTGCGGATCATGTGGATATATTCCACATGTATGCAGAAATGGGCAATGATGAATGCACAGAAATGCGGCTCAAGTTCCAGGATTCACAAAATCCCTCTGAATTCGTAACTACACCCAAAGTGGGCAGGACAGGCCTAAATCTTACTGCAGCAAACCATGCAGTAATATCTCAGAAGTTCTGGGTATTGAATGAGCAGCAGCAGGCATTTGCAGAAGTTGTCCGGCTAGGGCAAAACCAAGTACCACACACAGCGTTACTGAATACAGGTCCTGGTGGCTATGATAACAGTGTGAGTGATCTCCACCAACAGTCTGGAGTTGTGAAAATGAAAGTCCTGCACGGCTTGATGAGTCGACTGAACATCACAATGACAATGATTTACCAGATTCTGGAGTCTAGTGAGGACCATACAAAGCGGCTGACAGAGAATGGAGACACATTGCAGTTTGATGAACCATCAATCTTGGATTGTTAGGACGATTCATCAAGGTACACCTCCTTAGACAGTCACCCAACATAATCTCAACTGATACAAATAGTCAAAAAGGTTGTTTGTAAGGCACACTATACTGCATGGATAAATCCTTTCTCTCTGTCATTTTGAAGTGAATCAAAGATCAGATGTTGGAATTGTTAGAAGGGGATTTCATTGGGTTAGAGGGGATTTCATTGGCATTCTGGATGATTAATAATGATGAATATGAGATGAAGTCAATTGATAAGCTACATTACATGTTCCCGGCTGGCCTATCTTACGATAAATGGCATAAGCTGAATGTTGTGTATGATGCAGCAAAGGGCTTCGAATCATGTGTCAGTTGTGAATTTGTGGTGCACCGGAAAGCCTAAGGCCACGTACGCATTTCGAAGTCAAAACGATGACAATGCATAATTCAGCCATTTCCAGGTGCACCTGGGAATCTCCGATCTGTCATGCGTCTCGTGACAACAGATCATGCCCTGGATTTTTGCTAATCGCAATTGGCAAGAAAGTCGGGCGAGGCAAAATTGATTTGCTGTGTCAGATTACGAGACAGCGGCTTGCGGATTCATAGCAATGCCGCAATATTTCCTGGCATATGATCAAAATTCAGGTGCGCCAGAGAATCCTCAGCATATGTCTTGAGTCGTGTTATGACAGCTCCAGCACAGCACATTTGACAATCCCATTTGGCACTGAGACACTCTAGGCGTTATTAAGCACTTCGATTAGAATATGAGACAGTGCTTGCTTACTCAAGGCAAAGCTGCAGCTTTTGCTGGCATTTGATCGAAGTTCAGGTGCACCGGAAAGGCTTGAGTACATATACATATGACCGATCGATCACTGCATATTTGCCAATCCCAGTCGCAATCATATAGTCAGTTTAGGTGATATTGAGTACTTCTGTCAGAATATGAGACATTGGCTCACTTATTCATAGCAATGTTTCAGCTTTTGCTGGCATATCATTGAAGTTCTGGCACACCTCAGATCCGCATCGCAGAGTGTCGGATACTGAGACACGGCCCAGGCATTCATGGCTAAGCTGCAGCTTTCGCTGCCGGGTATTTCCTGGCCTCTGATTGAAGTTCTGGCACAACTGAGATCTTGCCATCCAGTCCAGAATGAGGTTCTTGGATTTGTATGAAGCCAAGCTGCGACTCATTATGGATGTATCATTCTGGCCCAGGCACACCTCAAGAGCAACAAATATGCCACCAAAGTGCATGTATCCCAGTCTGTAGTGCCCTGTATATTTTAGTTTCCTTCATTCTCATCATGTTTTCTTTGACTTTGAATCAGTGGACTCAGTGCACACAGTTTGTCATCTATCAAGACACTTCACGTTTAAGTGCAGGCAGTTCATCCCACTTGGCCTGTGCTGATATATCAATCTATGCTTGATCGATATATGAAGACCACCACGAAAATGCCTTGAAGTGTCAGCTCCGTGTCAACTTGTCCGTTGGAGGAAGGCTGCCCTGTACAACTTAACCATAAATGCACAGACCTAGCCAATTAGTAACCTCACTTAACTCGATATTGACTAAGTCATATGCTTGGACCTATGCTTCGAAATCCTAAAATTGCTTCTGCATGTTCAGGCTCTGTCAAAAGAGCTGGAACTTCAGAGTGAGAATCTCAAAAGACAGATTCTGTTCAGTGACTCTGCAAGATGGCCGGCAACTCCCGCTCACCCATGTACCGTACTTACTCAATGAGGCCTAAATTCTCAGTGCTTTGAATGCCAAGTTAACTTGATTCTGACTAACTTGTATGTTTGGGCCGCTGAAACTTGTATCTGAAAATAGATTATGTGAACCGATTTCCATCACAAGTGAATGTTTAAAGAGAGAGAATCTGGACAGCTTATGTTACAAAAAGACAGCTTCGAAGAGTGCAATTAGCTGTCAGATTAAGGTGAGCTTGCAATCCCCAGCCATCGAATCCAAGCATAACCATGTAAACTTCAGTGAACTTCACTTTCCGGAACGTTATGCGTGCAATCATCATTCCTCTGCCTGCTGTGAGATGCTATCTCACCATCCATTCATACCATTGTAACATTTAAGCTTTCAACCTCAACATTAATTGAAGTCACCATTGCAGCAGTGAGACTCACAATGAATATGTGATTTAAAGGTGTGCAACTTACTAGATATTAGGCGCAAAATCAGAATGTGAGTGAGAATTCATGAGCCATTTGTTAGCAATCTTGGCATTGCCAGGTGCTTCAATCAATACGATTACCCCTGAATCATCCCTCGTACCATACCATTCTTTCTCTGCGCCTGTATCTCTTCTTTGTATACCAAATTCCCTCTCCTCTATTAACTGCAACATTGTTGTGAAGGTTATTCTGCAGACACGGCCCAGATGAACGCAGGAAAGGGAAGTTATGCTTACGATATTGCTTTCTCGACCACGGACTTAGCTCCAGCATTCTGATACGATAGAATATCGTGAAACTACGTGTGTCGTTCCGGCAGATATACCTTATAAGGAGATGCATATTTCTCCTCGATGGATAACAAACTTCAGTTTGAACCCTTGCAACTCAGCCGTCACTCGCAAGGTCCCAAATCTATCGTGTTCTGCAGATTCTAAATGCTGCACCAATTCTATGCCATGTGGTCACCTCAAATGCTCAAACATTCACGCATCATTTCTCTGTTTGGAGAGTCATATGCAGGGGCACATGTTTTCGTTCAGGTTCTCAGTGCTCCATTTGGCCAGCACTAAAGGTTAGTCAATGTTGCGAGTTTTCTTCCGGTGCATCTGGTTCTATTCTGTGTGTGTTGGCTTTAGCCAACCTCCATTTCTTGCATCCATACAGAGTGTTGTTGATAGGAGTTGCGAACATTTGGTCTTAGGAATCCATCAATTCCGGTGCAGCTGGCAAGGAATCCATGCATTCTGGTGCACCTGTCAACTTCGTATATTGCAACATTAAACCACCATCCTTGTTAAAAATATGAACCATTGAAGTCATCTCTCCGGAACCCTTCAAGGCGTGCCTCAAATTGCAACCTCCTCGACTAGGCGCAACTTCTTGTTCCATTTTTCCGGTCATTCTATTGCACTTAATCTTATATTTACTGCATATACATTCTCTCCCATATTCCCCAACTTTCTATCTTCATTACCACAAATGGAACCTACGCCCAGCCAGGTGAGGAATCACTATTCACAGAAGAATCAAGAAGCACCCCTTGAGTGAGCACTGGCATTCAAGAAAGCAGCCAATCTTCATTGTCCATCAAATGTTTGCCTTCCAATTATCTTCCATTGTGCATGGTGCATTGTGTTAAGGATGACTAATGTCCCCGATTTCGGCTTTGAAGCAGGTTGACAATACCGATCAGGAGATCAGTGATGACGAAAGTCAAGACCACGGAGAGCCCACCTTATCGTCTGACATTGAAGAAGAAGATTTGGATCGCCAACAGGTGGTCCTGCTTCCAGGTCAGGCATGCTGGGACAAGACAATACAAACTACATGATTCCAACTGCCAAAGAAACGGAGCCGTGCCAATACTGTTATTGCATGCCCTCCACTTCCCAATTCCCGAAATCCAGCTAGGGCAATGGCACCACCACTACTGGAACACCAAAAGTCAACCCTCCACAACAAATTATCCGAGTCTGACCATGCACCATCCACCCAGGCGGTCCATCTCTCAAATTGCATCTGCAAACACGACAAGCTGTAAGTCTTGGATTCTGTTTAATGCTCCTCTATCAGATTTCGGATATTGACTATGTCCCAAAAAATACACAGTTACAACTGAGGATAAGTACCATTCGAGGACGGTTGGCAGATGGGGCACGTTGCGCTGTTGTCCGTAGTGACCAGTTTGATCAGCGCTCTGAGACTGAGCTTCGGATCCAGCTTAAGGAGCTCCTGTTTGACGATGGATCTCTCTTCAAGGTCGTTGATGAAAAGAAATCATGGTTCACCCGAATGGAAGTGCTTGATCTAATATACCACCAATTTTTCCTCTCCGCCAATAGCTTGGGGGCACCAGCCTACAACATCGCAGTATTTCCGACCTCTCACTCCGCAGACTTCAGCGCTGGCAGCTGCACGTATCCATTGTGCGCTGTCTGAATATGCCAGTGGAGAGAAGGCCACAGTTATGTTTTCTGAAGATGAATATCGAGGTACGTTTTGCCCATCCCCTGTAACAAATTTTACTCCGGAAGCCACTGCACTCATCAATCACACAAAAGTGGGCCGCTTGATACCCCCCCTGCGGTGCAACTTTGCGAGGATAGGGGCTCCTCAATTTCCGTCGGTGCTCCTCAGCCTAGATTAACGCTCTTCGATTGCATTTGGCACTTAATTTCCACATGCGCTCCTCGGTCTGGATTGTCACTTGTATATTGAATTCCGCTCTATTTACCCCACACCCCGTCCCCTGTCGGTGTGCCTCTGCTAGTGTGGGCCCTCTTCACACTCCGTCGGTGCTCCTCAGCCTCGATCTGGTGCTCTTTTTCATTCTGCGCTCCTACAACATCTTCTGTTTACTCCTCTTTTCCACACAGCACTCGTCATCTTGGCCTTCCTCTTTTCGTCTGTGGTGGCTCCCCTCTTTCATCCAAATAATCATTGCCTTTCAAATGCCCATTCAGATTCGCAGCTAGCTAACATCTCATTACACCTTTGTTAGATATCACACATTGAGCCAAAGGACATTGGAATTCAACTTCAGCCACTCGCCAGGAATGGATAATCAGCGAATACAAGGAGCGCCTCCAGCTCCTTTGCACCGTTGATGAATTGTGTGTTCCTGCTTTCGTCGGACCTGATGAGATGGGAGATGGAGTCGATGACATTCATCAGCAAAATGTATTTTAGTCACTGGAAGACTCCAGGAGCGTCTGAGAGGATGTGGAGCATAAACTTAGATGCGTCAATTTCAGGAGAGTATCAGACCCTACGACGGCATCACAGCCAGCCTTCGGAGTAACTGAGATCTCTGAAGACTGGTACAGGAGTACCATGGGAGTGATTGTAATAAGTTTGGGAACACCTTGGAGCACCAGAGAGAAACTTTAGGAGCACCTGGGAGCATCTGGGAGCGCTGGCAACAAGTCCGGGAGCGCCGGCAACAAGTCTGGGAGCGCAGGCAACAAGCCTTGGTGCGCCAGCGACAAGTCTGGGTGCGCCTATGACAAGCCTTGAATCGCCGGCGGCAAGTCTAGGAGCACCTCGAATCACAGTAGAGCAGTCTGGGAAAAACATCTTCTTTGGGAACGCTGCTAGTACACCTGGAAATTATAGCTACTACTTATCGTTCAACAATTGTTAAAACTCATGTATTCTGTTTGCATTCTCATCTATGTATCTATGTATCTATATAGCGACCCATCTACACACGGTATATCTGGACTGGCTGCAGGCGGTGCTTGAGAGCAATTCGAGGTGCGCCTGAAAATGACGACTGGGTGAACTCGGAGATACACTCCGACGCTTCGATCGAGCGAGTGTGGAGATGCACTTGGAGGCCGTAATCGAGGGAGTTTGGACATTCGCTTGGAGGCTGAGATCGAGCGAGTTTGGAGATGCACTTGGAGGCCGTGATTGAACGTGTTTAGAGATACACTTGGAGGATGTGATCAAGCGAGTTTGGAGATGCACTTTGAGGCCGTAATCGAGCGAGTTTGGAGATGCACTTGGAGGCCATGATCGTGCGAACTTGGAGGCCGTAATGGAGCGAGTTTGGAGATGCACTTGGAGGCTATGATTAGTGTTACCAACAGTTCCGGGTAACCCGCCAGCTGTCTGGTTTTTGGCTGGCGGTTCGGTTCGGTTCGGGTTGTTACCCGGCCACAAATCCGAACTGCTATGTCTTGGCGGGTTTGTTACCCGGACGGAACTGAAACCCTGTGTTCTTTGGCCGGGTAGGAACCGGACCGCGGGTCCATTTAGCGGTTCCTACATTTTTGGCTCGAATTAAGTATTTGAATTCTGATCATATCACGACATGATGTATATGTAGATTGTGCAGTTTAAGCCGATTTTTCACCTCCCACTTTCAGAATTGAGATCCGACCGATATTCGTTGAGTGGCTGTCAAATAAGGGTGGATTTTCACCGAAATTCGCGGGTTTTCGACAGCGACTCAATGAATATTGGTCGGATCGCAAATCTGAAAGCGGGAGGTGAAAGAGCGGCTAAAACTGCACAATCTGCGTATACATCATGTCATGATACGATCAGAACTCAAATATTTAATTGGAGCGAAACATCTGGGCTTGCAAAGGCCGGGTTTTGCGGTGAAAACCGGCCTGAATGCCAACGGTCCGGGTTTTTCATCTGGTAAAACCGTTGCCACGGTTAGGTTCCGGTTCCAACCCTAATCCGGAACCGTTTCAGCGGGTTGGAACCGTTGCTAACACTAGCTGTCATCGAGCGAGATTGGACGAGTAAATGGAGGCGGTCGATGGACGGCCCGCCGGGTGCTGAGACTCCATTCATCAGTTCGTTAACTCGCAACTGTGGGAATGTGACAATGTGACTTTACCTTTGAGCTCTCATGAGAGCTGGCTGATGGCGGTGGATCTTGTAGGGAGGTACGCCGGAAGATGATGCTACATTCCGGGGTCAACTCGTAATCATGAGAATGAATGGAAGACAAACAATCTTGGGTGGATGCTATACTCTGTGTATGCTGTACTCAGTGTATGCTGTACTCGGTGTATGCTGTACTCAATGTAAACTCGTGATCATGGCATGGAGAGATAGAGAGGGATGACTTAACTTTGTGTTCGGCGATGATGGTTGAGTTGTGGACGAGAAAGAGACAGATGGGGGATGAGGATGAGAATGATGTGCAGGATACGAGCAGATATGAGAAATCAAGGGTATGACTTGCCTGGTTGGGTTGGGAAGATCTCGTATCGGTGTAATCACACGCCGGATCGGGACTTATACCGGCTGTATCCGGAATGGTAAATTGCCTCGCACACGAAATTCTCTTAAGTCCCAGTTTGTCATGATCATTTCCCCATCTCCTCTCATCTCTCTCTTTCTCGTCCTCAAGTCTACCATCACCTAGGAACACGAAGTTAAGTGATCCCTCTCTATCTCTCCATGCCATGATCAAGAGTTAACACCGAGTACAGCATACACCGAGTACAGCATGCAGCGAGCACAGCATACACCTTGTAAAGCATACACTGAGTACTGCATACACCGCATACTGCATCATCCCAAGATCGACTGTCTCCTGCTCCCAGCCAGTCTCTCATCTCTCGGCAGACTATGTTGTACTCAATTCTCTACATTACCATCATCACAACTTAACCAATGAATAGAGTCTCAGCTCCCATCGCGCCTCCCTCCCGAACTACCGCCTCCAGATTGACCGCCTCCAGATTGACCGCCTCCAAGTACTCCTCCAATCGCGCTCGATGACGGCCTCCAAGTGCATCACCAAACTCGCTCGATCACAGCCTCCGAGTGTATCTGTAAACTCGCTAAATTACGGCCTCCAAGTTCTTTCGATCATAGCCTCGAAGTCTCTCTAAACTCGCTGGATCACGGCTTCCCAGTGCATCTCCAAACTCGCTCGATTATGGCCTCCAAACTCGCTTGATCACAGCCTCCAAGTGTGTCTCCAAACTTGCTTGATCACGGCCTCCAAGTGTATCTCCAAACTCGCTCGATTACGGCCTGCTCGTTCACACGATCACGGCCACCAAGTGCATCTCCAAACTTGCTCGATTACAGCCTCCAAGTACATCTATAAGCAGCGACGGCAGGGTGTACGGAGATACAGGGGTAACGGAGGTGGAAAGAGTGACGGGGAGTATATATTCGGCAGACCCCGGAGTAGATAAGCATCATCTCATTTCCATCTCATCTTACCATACAATGACAATACACACTCTATCTTTCCCAACATTTGGTCTCACTCGCTCTGTCCGCGATATCGTGGATCCACACAATTGCGTGGGATCTTCAACGCCGGGTAGTATCATATCTTCTCACCCGACTCCTATGCTCCTCAAACGAGAACTGCTCTTTCTCATGAATTCCGTTTGGAAGTCGCAAGAGGTGCGGCAGAGTGTAAATGGTGGGCTCTCTGCCTTCTAGCTCAATCATTTCACCGCAAAAGCCTCCAAATGGTGCATTTCTAAAAGTTCTCTCAATGGGCGTGGCCTGGTGCTCCACTGATTATGCTCGAGTACCATCTGCGGCCAGATTGACCGTATGTATATATAGAGAGAGACTGAAACAATGCATGCCATATTATGCTGTAGCGAATCTTGTGACTGTAACAAAGATGAATACGATAAGACGAAATGCCTTGTGGTTATGTAAGAACCACTTCCGTGAGATTATGGCATCAAGTCTCCCGCAGAGCTGCGCAGCCGTCTCGGCTGCTCTCGAAGTATCCCACAGAGCTGCGCAGCTGTCTCAGCTTCTCTCGAAGTCTCCCGCAGATCTGCACAGAGGTCTCAGGAGCTCCAAATTTTGACTATCCTAGATGGAGCATCCTGAATGCACCTCCATAACTGCAGGTGCTTTCAGAAGCACCTGAGAATGCTCTTGCAGAGTCTGAGAGCACTTTGCTTAGCTCCAGGGGGGTCTGGGAGCATCTGGAAGTACTTAGAAGCACTGGTGACATCGCCCGGAGTGTCTGGGTAGATTGGGTGTGGCTTCCGGACCGAATCACATTTTGCCGATGTTGACACCATGTTTTGTTGATATCATTGGATCGCTTGGTCGGGTTATTGTTTCGGTGTACCTGGGTGCATGTTTGAATCACTTGCCTTTTTCTTTGGTTCCTTAATGTAGCAAGGCAAAAAATACTATGTTGAAGACGATGATAGCTAGTATGGTTCAGAAGTGATAATGAACAATAATCCATGCATCATATGCGCCATTGAGGGAAATCGATCATTGCTGGTGTTCATCCGGAGAGTCCCAGATCACACCTGCAGTCCTCTGAATAAATATCCCTAAGAACCCAGTCATCTCTCAGAGTTTGCTTGTGATTCCCGCGTTGGTTTGGCGACACTCCCAGATGCACCAAAAGTTCTCTCCGGCGCTCCGATGTATTCCCAAACTTATCACAATCACTCCCATGGTACTCCTGTACCCGTTATCAGAGATCCCAGTTACTCCCAAGGTGGGCCGGAATGCCCTCCTAGGGTCTGATATTCTCCTGAAATTGACACATCCAAGTTTACACTGCATATCCTCTCACACACTCCTGGAGGCTTCCTGTGACGATAATACATTTTGCTGATGAAATGATGGACGTGGCCTGGCAGAAGACAAAATACCACTGCCTTTTGAGGAGGAAGAGCACAAGGCAAGGCGCTTTTATTGCTTGCAGGATTGTCCAAGAGTACCTCATTTGATGCTTGGTCTTTGTGAGGTTCGGGATACTCTGCTAGTGCATTGACGAGCATTAGTGGTATCAATGGGCCCAGGCGACGCGCCAGCAGTGCAGATTTCGACCGGATACAAGGTTCGGTTCAGTTCCAGACCCATCCAGAATCCCGACCTGCTTTGTCTTGGCGGAGTTGTAACCAGGACTGGACATCAACCCGCGGTTTTATAGCCGGGTTGAACCCTGAGTGTTGGTCCATTATATGGCTCCTGCAAGTTTGGCTCCAATTAAGTTTATGAGTTCTGATCATATCATGACATGATCAATACGTAGATTGTGTAGTTCTGGCCGCTGTTCAACCTCCCGCATTCAGATTTGCGATCTGACCAACCTTAGTCGAATTGCAGGGGAATAACGCGAAATTTTGTGCAAAATTGGCGGGTTTTCGATAGGAACTCAACCAGTATTGGTCAAATTGTAAATCTGAATGTGGGAGGTGAAAGAGCGGCTAAAACTGCATAATCTACATATTGATCATGTCACAATACAATCAGAACTCAAATACTTAATAAGAGCCAACGTTGTGGGGTTGAAATGCCTGGTTTTTGGTGGTGAAACCGGCCCAATTGCAAAGGTCCGGGTTTTAGTGTGGTAAAACCCATTGCAATGGTTCGGTTCCGGTTCCAACCCTAACCCGGAACCGTTCTAGTGGGTTGGAACCATTGCAAACACTACGGTGCATTGCCAGAAATGTGTCCCTCAGCCCTCAGAAAATTGGAAAATCCACCCAGGTATTGAGTGGCTATTCATTGTACAATCATGTGGAAACATCGTTGCGATCCTTGGTGTCTCCCAATAGTAATGAGAAACAGGCAATCCACCATCTATATACCTTCCATGCTCCTGAAACACCTTGTGAAGTGTATCTTTCCACAAGGGTTTTTAGTTTAGCTTGCTCTTCCTCAGTTCATTTGAGATCAACATGGTCTGTATCCTCCTTCAGAATCCGAACAAGTGGTCTCCCCTTTCTGGAAAATGTTATTTCGATATGGGTAATCTGCCATAAGCCATATGGCCTACAGTAACCTCCCATAACACTGATAACACCAAATAATACAAACTACCCCAGAGCCATTATCTGGAACCGTGATAATTCACCTGTAATTTATCGATAGCACAACTGTAATTTACCCATAACACAACTGTATTATTACTGTCATTCAACTGTAGTGCATGTATTATATACTGCAATTCATGGATTATACTATATTGTCATTACAATGATTCTTTTATTTACTACTCTGACAACTTTTGTCGAATCTTTAACATGGACTCTTTTATTTCGAACATGCCCCCTTGGTCAACTCTGACTCCCATGACTCTGACAAGCTTGCTCCAACCACTCTAACATGATCACTCTCACAACTCTGACAAGCTCGCTCCCACAACTCAAACAAGCTCACTCCCAGAAACCTGACATGCTCTCTTTCACAACCGATATGCTTGCTCTTTCAACTGTGACATACTCACGTTTAACGCTCTGACATGCATGGTCTCACCACTCTGACATGTTCACAAGGCTCACCTCTCTGACAATCTCGGTTTGCTGGGAGCAAGCTGGCAGCGGTGGATCCGGCATCGCCGGTAGGGGTGAAACTGGCTTCGCTGAGAGCAAGCTGGTAGCGGTGGATGTTACAGGGGTGCTTCCACTAACATACTCATGCATCCTAGGTACTGTGTATAAGATCCTTATCCATGGCTGTAGTTCTTATCGTAATGCTAATGCGTATTTCCAGACAAAATGAATGGGCAACTGAAATAAATCATATACACACAGAGGACAAATCATATTGGTTGATTCAGAAGCTTCTAAAAAGATTTCGACTAAAGCATGTCATTGTTAGGGGGATGCTTTCCTTGAAGTAAATGTACTTCTGCAAGGCCCTAGATACTATATCCTTCCTAAGTGTATCTCCAATTAATCGGAATTGGCAATAGATAGAGATTGTATACGCAAAGGGGACAAATTGTAATCGTCGATTCTGATCCTTCAAGATCAATGCTGACTAGGTCCAACCGGGGTGTCAAACAGTACTCACAGTACATATATCTAATCGATACCATTCTTCCTTTTTTCTCTTAACAACCACTTCCGTTCGGCCTTAAGATATTTCTTTGTTTTTGGTAAAGGATTGATTCTTCCTTTCCAAGTACACCGTAATGGATCAGGTCAGTACGTATGCTGGTCAGGTGCCATATATTCTACTGATTCTGACAATCGCTGAATATCTCGGGGTGTCGATGAGATCCCTTATTCGATTAACACTCGTACAGGTTGCCAAACCTCGTTACCGTCCTCAATGTCTGACGGGAATTTTTGATGATCGATTAAGTATCCCAACACTGGATCCAACTGGAATAGAGTGGCTATCCACCAAATTCACTGTGCTGCGAAAAGGTATTGTCATTTCCTAAAGGTAACCAACAACATCCCAAAAGTCCAGAGTAATATATCGGCTACGCTTTTGAAAGTAATACTCATTTACAGGTACAGTGCTGCTGTAACAATGCTAATAATAGTTTGTATAATAACAATAGATATAGGTATCATAGAAACGCAATAATATTTTATGTTCTTCTTCTCTGGTAGGTTTTTGACTGTTTGTGCTGCTGGAGCTTGTTCTCAAATTGCTGGGACAATGTGATCTTTTTATAGTCATGTTCGAGGATACTCCGACCCATACTTCCATGCTATGATTCCGTTGCTTCATGATTGCTCTCTATCATCCGATAATAGATTGCCACGCTTCCCTTAGGTTATCATGTTCATATAATGTGGTTTCAAAGTTTTACGCTCCTGATCAATATCAGGCCATCCATTATATTAAATCATATCAGACAGCATATCAGATCGTACTTCAACTTGCACATCTTGCTTCCCGTAATAGTTCAGTAGTTGGAACATCTGCTGACACGTATGTCTAGCCAGTGCTTTTCGCAATTTTATAATAACTCTTCGCTATTAATTGCCTCACCTTAGATAAGGATGTTTGGCATTGCATCAGAGATTTAATCAGCGACCAACCGATACTCTGCCAATGTAGATTATGACACGCATACCTCGTATTTATTAACTGGTATGACGTTGCGATGCATACTAAGTCAATCCAAAGAGCGGGGTCGCTTCAGGCCTCAAATCTTTAGCTAAAGTCATTAATCCCTCCGACACCGCATGCTTAGGTCTCGACCTTGCATAACCCGGGGAGAGCCACAAGGCGTTCTCACCGCTTAGCGCATAAGCTTGCAGATTTCCTCATACTCATTTATTGTGTTATCATCTGCTGCACTCGTAATTTTGCCTAAGCGCAACTTAACTGTTTGTTGTCCCACTAGCTAAGATATAGTAAGTGTGGCCAATAATTATGTGCACTGCTGAAGGTTTTTCACTCCCCAGTAATGGCGACATAATTACATCATCATAAGTGAATTCGCTAGTCAGGGCAGACGTATGACTGATTGATTGACATGCGGCCCGATTATAATCCGGCTAAAGATTACTCGGCTCACAAACACGATGATGCCCACAAGTAGGTGTTTTGCACGTGACCTCATGTTCAGCATGAATAGTCACATGTACTTGCTGCAATTCATTCATGTATCATTACCGCTGCTAAAATAAAACCCCTAACAGTCATGGTGTCAGGAAGTACTAACAGTTGTTGTTGATGTTGTAATCATTTGGCATTCGGCCGCTAGCGGCCATGGCATTCATATACAGAACACCCTATAACTGCTTCCACGCAAATTGAAACTCTAAAGACCACCAGAATCTGACAACACCCGAAGCCCCGAAATTAAAACCCACACGGCACGGTCACAGCCAAAGCCCCCCGCATTCTCCCTCATAACTTCTTATTGTCTTGGTCACTCCCTGTATACATTTTTTCTAGCGAAGACCGGCCAAAAGGTGGGTGCTGCTCGGACTCCCAGCCACAGCCAAACTCCCATCCTCCATCAGTGGGCATAACTTCCCAAAGACTTGCAATTAGTGCTTGACCCCCATTCCTTAAACCTGCTTGCCCTGATTAGACGACTTCCATTTGATGATCCTCGCTATCGCCTGCTGCGGGGTCTCTTTGAAGTTATCGCAGTGGAATACCCCAACTGGCGGAAGAGACCAGTAGCTTCGTAAGTCCGGAAAAGAACACAACTCGCCAGACAGGCTTGACCTGCCGGGTGGGTGGATGGTGATATCATCGTAAGGTCTGATGGTCTCTCAGAATTTTTGTTCCGGGGTAACAACACCTATCCAGGATACTTCATTAAGTACTCAAGGTGCGTACGACTGTAGATCCTAATCTATATTATCTTCGGAATCGGAACTATCTGCAGGATCACTTCCTTCTGAAGATTTAGTTGGCTTCTGGTAGTTCCTATCCTTGGGGAATATAGCGGTTCCCTTATCTAATTTAATCCGTCGGACTCAATCCTTGACTCGATGATTTCCTTTCGTATCGGAAGGCCAAGCGCAACGTAAGCACTTGTTCGCTGCTTTCCTTCTTGATATCTCGCTATTGTCAATCCCTTCTGTCTTGCTATAATCTTTCCGCTTATTGGTCCCAACGTCTTTGGATATCCTCTTGGCTTACCTTGAGGATCTCCTAATTCTCCCTGATGGATTAATTTGACCAGTTGTTGTTTGCCTGGAGATCTTCAAAGCTGCTATTTCTCTTAAACACTTAGACTCTCTTAAGTACTGCTCAGTACAGTCTAGTACTTGATCAACCCATCGATCCTCAGTAAGGTCCTTAGGGATAGCCGAAACTTCTCAGGGAAGTTGATCTTGTGATGTCGAATCTTCTTGGCCTTGGAGCCTATCGATATGGGAAACTGATCCCTGCTCAAGTCCAACAATCAAAGCCAGCCACCACACACACTGCGCCACGAAGATTTGCTGGGTTCTTCTTGCGTGTGATAAAATTCACTCAAAAGCGTATATGATAACGTCGTTATCGTTGTCAAAGGTTATCGGCATTCAGACGAGGAATACCATTCGAAGGTGCAGGGCTGCCGCTACACAAAGCTAATAGATTCAAGGTACAATATAATAGATGTAGGTATCATAAAAACACAATAATAAATAAGGATCTTTCTCCGCTGGTAGGTATCATCTTTTCATTTCAAGTCCGGTTGTCCTTTTCATTGCCGCAACAATGTGATCCTTTTATAATCCCTTGGTCCCACATACCCTTGGTCCCAACTTGAATTATGATCATCGCACAATGATAGCCACATATCTGTGCCTCTTAGTTCCATGCGTGTTAGATGTCCTTGTGGCTTATATCCAAAGAACGCGCGTATCGGAAGTGGCCACGTATTCCCGAAGGTCAACGTGTTCCGCGTAATATCATATCTGTCTCATAATTAGACCATAACTTCAACTTTGACATCTTGCTATCTTTGAGTTTATTCAGTAGTTAATCTCAGGCTTATCGGATACCAGTCCGTGCTGCGATAAAGTAGATCCTGACACATATTATATGTTGCAATCCAGACTCATGCAAATCAATGCAAGGTGTTTGCTTCTGGCTAAAGCCAATGTCAAAAATCCCTCAGTTACGTCATGCTTAGGTAGAGACAATTCTCCTAATACCGGGGTGTGCCTTGCCTTTATTCCACTCATTACGAGATGGAGGTTCGGAGCCCACTTACTCGCAATAGACTATCAACTGCCGTGCACATATGCATGTGCATGTCCCGCATAGTATGAGAAGTGAAAGATTGAAGTTTCTCGTAATGATTACGAACTCCCACTACAGAGCATAATCCTGGTCATACCTTGGATGACTAAGCATGGTATGTGCTTTTTCGGTCCAATCACAAGTACCATTATTATTGTTAAGGGAGAACCCCTAACCATTCTCTTCACTGAGGCTGGTTTGTCATTGAATACTGGCGTAAAACATTCAAAAGTAGGCGAGTGGCCCTGGAAGAGGGACTACCAATCAATGTCATTGCGGAGTGGATTTGGTGATGAGGCACACTGTGTTTTCGACCTGGGAACGTACTGGCAGAGCGGACAAAACCCAGGGAAAGTCGTGATGAAGGCAAAGTAAAACCCCGCTTTGCCTAGCGAGGGGGAAAGCTTGGCAAAACCAGGTGGAGGGAGATGTTGTGAAAGGTGTGTGTGCAGTACTAACAGTACAGATGTATGTGTATTGTTATCCTGAAATATATTTGAAATATTAATCTCGATGATTGATTGAGCTCATAAAAGTATTTGTGCAATTAGTCTCGATGATTGATTAATATTGTAAAAGGTATTCATATAATTCATGTCAATGATTAAATAATATCGTAAAAGTATTTGTGTAATCGATCCTGATGATCAACTAATATCGCGAAGCGTAATCATAAAATTAATCTTGATGATTAATTGATATCATAAAAGTATTTGTGTAATTAATCTCGATAATTAAGAAATATTGTAAAGGGTATTCATATAAATAATCTCGATGATCAAAGAATATCGATGGCAGTAATATTTTGCCCGTTCATAGTGCAATCTCAATTGTCACTTATCTTCACAAAATCTCCTATGTCTCGTTGACAAAACTGGAGTTCAGAATTATCGGCAATATTACGTCTTAAGCATAATCTCCCTTATCTCCTTGTCTTCACCAAACACTATCGTATATACTGAATCTACACCCTGATATCCTTGCCTGATTTCTTCACCGGACCCTCTTCCCTAAGGAGTTTATGAATATGTACTCATTGCGTCATATTCTGATTTCCGAATCCGTGTCGTAACTCCTTATTAGATGGATCTTGATATTTGGTTATTCATCCAGGCAGAACTGAATGGTCCTTATCCGTATAAGGTTGATAAATTTGTCTAGCACATATAGAGCTTTCTTTCTCTATGTAAAGTTGCTTAATTTGGTTAGCTACTTCTAACGCAGGAATAGTTGACTTCTTAACCGGCGGTCCGGAAATTGGGGATCCTGATAACGGAGTAACCACAAGGCTATGAATATAATTCGAAGTGAATCTCTTATTATGTGGGTACTAACAAAGTATCTCCGTAATCTGACTTATACTCGCCAGCCACCAAATACACTGTGCTGCGAATAGCTTGTCCTGTTTCCCAAAGCGATTGTTAGGGGTTCTCCCTTAACAGTAATAATGGTACTTGTGATTGGACCAGGAAAGCACATACCATGCTTAGTCATCCAAGTTATGACCAGGATTATGCACTTTAGCGGGAGTTCATAATCGTTACGAGAAGCTTGCTTCTTTCACTTCTGATTCTATGCGGGACATGCACAACCATACGTGCACGGCAGTTGATAGTCTGTCCCGATTAAGTGGGCTCCAAACCTCCATCTTGTACCGAGTGGAATAAAGGCAAGGCACACCCCGGTATTAGGAGAATTGTCTCTACCTAAGCATGACGTAACTGAGGGATTTTTGACATTGGCTTTAGCCAGAAGCAAACACCTTCAAGCATTGATTTGCATGAGTCTGGATTGTAACATATAATATGTGTCAGGATCTACTTTATCGCAGCACAGACTGGTATCCGATAGGCCTGAGATTAACTACTGAATAAACTCAAAGATAGCGAGATGTCAAAGTTGAAGTTATGGTCTGATTATGAGACATATATGATATTACGCGTAACACGTTGACCTTCGGGAATACATGGCCACTTCTGATACGCCCGTTCTTCAGATATAAGCTGCAAGGATATCTAACGCACATGGAAATAAGACGCACAGATATGTGGCTATCATTGTGCAATGAGCATAGTTCCAGTTGGGACCAAGGGTATGGGGGACCAAGGGAGTATAAAAGGATCACATTGTTTCGGCAATGAAAAAAAACAACTGGACTTGAAACGAAAAGATGATACCTCCCAGCGGAGAAATATCCTTATTTATTATTGTGTTTTTATGATACCTACATCTATTATATTATACCTAGAATCTATTAGCTTTGTGTAGTGGCAGCCCTGCACCTTTGATATGTATTCCTTGTCTGAATGCCGATAACCTTTGAGAACGATAACGACGTTATCATATACGCTTTGGAGTGTGTTATATCTCACGCAAGAAGAACCCAGCAAATCTTCGTGGGGCAGTGTGTGTGGTGGCTAGCTTCAATTATTGGACTTGAGCAGGGATTGGTTTCCCATATCGATAGGCTCCAAGGCCAAGAGAATACGACTTTACAAGAGCAACTTCCCTGTGCAGTTTCGGCTATCCCTTGGGACCTTACTGAGGATGGACGGATTGATCAAGTACTAGACTGTACTGAGCGGTACTTAAGAGAGGCTAAGCGTTTAAGAGAAATAGCAGCTTTGAAGATCTCCGGGGAAACGACAACTGGTCGAATTAATCCATCAGGGAGAATTAGGAGATCCTTAAGGAGAGCCCAGAGGATATACAAAGACGTTGTGACCAATAAGCGGAAAGATTATAGCAAGACTGAAGGGATTGACAATAGCGAGATATCAAGAAGGAAAGCAGCGAACGAGTGCTTACGTTGCGCTTGGCCCTTCGATAGGAAAGGAAATCATCGAGTCAAGGATTGAGTCCGACGGATTAAATTAGATAAGGGAACTGCTATATTCCCTAAGGATAGGAACTACCAGAAGCCAACTGAATCTTCAGAAGGAAGTGATCCTGCGGATAGTTCAGATTCCGAAGATAATATAGATTAGGATCTACGGCTGTATGCACCTGGACTACTTAACGAAGTATGTTGGATAGGTGTTGTTACCCCCGTAACAGCGATCCAGCAATTACGATAGTGGAAAAAGGATCATATCGTATTCATTGTCAAACATCCCATATCAAACTTTGCACCGCTGAAATTCACCAGCTTCAGTGTCCCTCATCTAAGAGAGTCTTAGTACATTTGCACCTGATGCATATTAGATCGCATTGGCCGCTTCTCGTCATGGGGTGCATTCACTCCGCTGAGCAGCTATTTCCCACCAGCAGTACTCTTTTGTTTCCATATACTGGCAGGGGCATCCATCCTCTCCAGCCAGCATAAGTACCATGAGGGTTCTCTCACACTGCTACGGCTCACAGTCCATGCAATAAGATCTGCTTCCCATTACCTAACACCATTGCTGATGAGAGGCCTCACCCTGCCTAGCATTTTCTGTGGGCAGAACAAATTCCCACAACCATCTGGAGCCTGCTGCACAATGCAACCATGGGGCATCCAAAGGGTTAACACTGACCAATGGACGCTGATTGCAGGGTGCAAACACCCCGCATTACAAGGGGTCGCTCTTTCCTGATCACTCGCCCCAGCGACATGCACTGTTTTTCATCATCCTCATTGTTTTACCAATTGTGAATCATACATTTGCTGGTTTATAATCGGACGCTTTGAGACTCTGTTCCTCTCTTCCCGGGGGCTTCACCCCAAGCTCCCCTCGCACGTGTATTTGAATTGTTCATCGTGCCGGGGAACCGAGTACAATCTTAATAGATGATTCTAATATACCTAAATAATAATAATAATGAAATACTATCTGAAAACAGCGATAATATTTCAGCGTGTTCTTCGCAGATATGTATCATTCATGCGTGTAGGGCTACCCTTCCAAAGCCGGAGCTCTGTCATTCATTTATTGGCCTTTCCTGGGATGCCGAAGCTTGTTCCAGAACCTTGTCCTTGATTTCATCTGTCATATCCTAGAGTACCCTTGTATTATGGGCAATGCTCTTTGATAGAGGACCACACATCCCAAAGGTTATTGTGTAATTGCATGATTGGTTTTGAAGAGTTACTCTCCTGATAAGAATCAGGCCATCATCTGCAATAAAATTTAATCAAACAGTAACTTCAACTTAGAAATCTCGCAACTTGTATATTTCGGATAGTCAGGACACTCCCTCACCTGATGAGGATGTTTGGAGTGCTTCGAACAGTTTGCTTAATCAATTAAGACACAATCTTCACGGTTAAGCCTATTTGGTTTAACTGTATCAGAGTCTTACGTGGTGGCCCACCATTGCTCTGCCTACATTTACTCTTGAAATGCCACACCACTATTAAGAAACTGATAGTAGTTTGCTTTACTCGTAATCTTCGAGCCAGGGAGTCAGAAGATACAGGCCTCAGGTCAACATCCCACGTCTCAACTGATCAGACACATGATGACTTGGCCGGGACTGTTCTCTTTGCATGGGGAGTACATGAGTTGTTCTAATCCCACCAAGGGGAATGGCTCGAAGTCCTGCTTACTCGCGTATTGGCTATCCTCTTCCTGACACATCAGTCGCATTGATGCAGTCGATGTGTCCAGTCCCACTTTGCTCAGTTCTATAGGTGTGGTTGAAAATAACCGGCACCTCGGCTGGAATGCTTAAGCAGGGCAAAGATTATTGCATCATCAAATCACCTCTACAGTATTATATGAACTTTCAATGAATCCCCTAGCGAATGAGACTTCAGGATTCAATTGACATAAGGCTCGTAATCACCTGCTAATGATCATATGTCGAGACTTGGGACTTCTTTGGATCGGCATTATGTACTCCGGTATTATAGACCGCAATGTACACCCTAAAGTCACTAAGTATCAATACCTCTGGTGAGGGTAAACCCCTAACAGTGGATCTGTCTTCGCAGGTAGGGGTGAAACAGGCTATGCTGGGAGCAAGCTGCTCGAGGTGGATCCGGCTTCGCTGGTAGGATGAAATTGGCTTCGATGGAAGCAAGCTGGTAGCGGTGGATCCGGCTTTGCTGGTATGGGTGACACTGGTTTCGCTGCGGGCATGCTGGTAGTTGTGGATCTGGCTTCGCTGGTAGGAGTGAAACTGGCTTCGCTGGGAGCATGCTGGTAGTGGTGTCTGTGGCTTTGCTGGTAGGGGTAAAACTGGCTTTGCTGGTAGCAGTGGATCTGGCTTTGCTGGAAGCAAGCTGGTTGTGGGGAATATGGCTTTGCTGATAGCAGAGAATCTGGATTCGGTATAAGCTGGCAAGAAGCTTTGGATCTGGCTTCGCTCCGACAACTATGACATGATTGGTCTCACTGCTCTGACATGCTGATTCTTACCTCTCTGATATTCCGACTTTCCTGGGAGCAAGCGGGTAGCGGTGGATACGGCTTTGCTGGTACGGGTGAAACTGGCTTTGCTCGTAGCAGTTGATCTGTCCTCACCTGGAGCAAGCTGGTAGCGGTGGATATGGCTTTGCTGGTAGCACAGAGTCTGGATTCGCTCTGAGCTGGCAAGAAGCTTTGGATCTGGCTCTGATCCCACAACTCTGACATACTCACTCGTATCTCTCTGACAAGCTGGCTTCGCTTCGAGCAAGCTGGTTACAGTGGATCTGGCTTCGCTGACAGTGGGCCGGGGTGTGTTACATACAGCCCATGCCGGAAAAAATCTAAGAGTAAAATACCTGATGGTGGTGATGGTAATGGTGGTGATGGTAATGGTAATGGTTGTAATGGTAATGGTGGTGATGACGATTGAAAAAAGGAGGTTGATAGAATGCCTGCAGTATGTGAAATGTGCTTCATTCTGTAATTTGATATTACACACAGTAACACTCGCATAGCATTCCCATAACACTTATCTATTCACCGAAGTATATGGTAGGAAGCCATAATTCATAGTAAGCAACCATCACACAGTGGGAGCAGGGATATATCATCTCCATTACCGTTGCACCGACGCGTTTCCCGACTTCTTCGTGAGTTTTGATTCTGTGCACCTCCTGATCAACCAAGGCATTGCAATGTGGATCGTCTGGTGTGCCGCATCATATTGAACATCTTCAATTTTAGTCTGGATGGCATGTATCAAACTCTTAACTGCAGTATACAGTGCCCTGGTGCTGTGCTTTTCTATCACAGCATCATCCTCTGAATCTTCAGGTGCACCTGAAAACACCTGTATCATCTGATACTGCCAGAAATAGAGTGAATGTAATCCTGGCGTTGCAGTGACATGAAGTTGGAATGCAATTCTCGCATTCATCACATTTCACCAACCCACATCATTTTTTGTATTGTACCGATGAGACTCATCAAAAATCCCAAAACTCCATGAACAGTGTGAGAGTTGGCCATTGCTTGATGGTTGCGCTCAAGATGTTAAGGTATCATATGAAACATTGTGGATATTCCATCAGTTTTGTAGCTCATCAATACTCATGTTCAGATCCTCATGGGTGAGATTTGCATTTTCTGCTTGCAACAATTGCACCAGTTTGAAATGAGTTCCATATGTCATCTTGTCAATGACGCTCTTGAATGTCTCTGCCACTGCGTACATTGTGACCAGCTCAATTGGTTCCATGGCCGAAGTAAGCACTGGATGCCACAAAGCTGGAGTTGTCTGGATCTCTAAAACATGGTGAGGAACTGAATTCAATCTCTGCAACAGATTCCATGCTTGTTCTTCACTGATAATGCTGGGATGGTAGTTCAGTGCCATATTCACCCATACGCCATCGAGTGTATTCCCCCACAAAATTCAATCTGGCAACCCAACAACAACGTTCTCAGTCAGCAGTTGGCATATCATAGCTGCTGCCACCAAGGTAAACATCTTTCTGAGGCCCATTTCATCTGCCACCAGCACTCCTGGCATCTCTGAATCCCAAAGCCATCTCCTCACAATGAACCATATTGCCCAAACCTGGTGCACCAGAAACATGGTTCCAGGCAGGCCTGGAATTGAATACTTGGAGCCACATACTCAGTCATCTATCAATTGGCGAATTGGGCAGGCATCCAGTAGCCTGACCACCTCATCAAGACACATTCAAATTTGTTGTTGATTGTGTTGAAAACAGTACTCCACACTGAACTGGTATTAGCTGGATTGAGAACCTACCCACCATCCACTTGCTCCTGAACCTCCTTTGCATCTTGGTCGGTCTTCTTTTCATCCCCAATGATCTCTTTCAGTTGCTCCAAGGTAGGTTGTGCTGATGGGCTCATACTTGAGTGGTCCTGAAATTCATCGCAATTTTGGGTATTTCGCAGTCAAGCATTTAGACCCAATAAATATGTGGAATATAATCAATTCTATTCACTCAATCAGAACTTATATTAATACTACTACCAATCTCATTCCCACCTGCCTTCTGATCCACCACTCTTTCATTTTCATCAGATCCATCCGAAGGCTAAGTATCCTGATTAGCAGTGGCTCATATCTTACTGTAACAAGGCTAGTGGGGATTTCCTTGGCCAGTCTAATTCCATGCTCCGCAATATTCTTTCCTGCAGCTGCCTTCATTGCTACCTAAAATAGTTTTAAATTGTGTCCCAGTTTCAACTTGAAGGCATTAGAAAGGGAACTGATGTATGATATCTGATTATATAGAGGGTCATTCATCATAGCCCCGGGTGCATATAATCCCATATACTCCTCGTCTGATTCTTCTGGCGTGAAGTTAGATTTGTATATCGCAGTCAGACAGTGTGGTTCTTTTGTGCCACTTTTTTTTTCGATGAAGTCAATCAGCTCCTCCCAGTACCTCACATCTATTTTCAAGGCTTGGAGTTGCAAGCTGGATGTCTGGTCATTGTTGCCATTCAGCACCCGACGAATCACAACCATGAGAGTTGTATTTGGCAACTCTGGGTGGTTACCTCTCACATTGTTGCCCACACGCTCTCCCAAATCGGTTGCCAGTCACTTGTTGGCTCGCCTTTCTTTCTTCCTCACCTCCCATACCTTGTTTGCACATTTCTTCAAGACCATCTCAACCCACTGTCGCTGAATCCATTCGGCATTATCAACATTTTCCAAAGGCAGCCAGTTTCCAACAGTCACCAAAAAATGTGCAACTGCCATCTCTCAGTGCAGGGGTCCATCTGCAAGCTGTTGAAGACAGTTCTGTCCCCAGACAATGGACCAATGCTTCTTCCCCAGAAACCCAGCCACCCATACTTTCTTCCACTTCTTGAATGTGCTAAAGTTGGGCTGCCCCATCCTTTTGGCTAATTGCTTCAAGGAGAATTCCATTTGCTTCAGGCTGTTTAGGGCTTTGCCTTCAGCACCACCTGGGTCTGATGAATTGTTGCTCTCATACTCTACACTGTATTCATCATATGAAATCTCTGGTAATGGGGGCAAATCAGCAATCCATGCAACATCTGTTCTGCATGGTTCCACAGCCAGCGGAAATCGTTTCGTTGGGAGGCATATGGGGGGTCTCCCACATGTGCCAGGAAGTTGGTCCGGTGAAGCAGAGGCGGAAGATATCAGCCGGATGACTGGATCGTTTCCAGGTGTTACTTGAGGTACTTGCAGTGCGCCTGGAGATGATGGCGCATGTCCCGTGAGTTGCTGAGGGGGGAACATTTGAGGTCAACCATACTCTCCTTGGGGGAAATCATAGGCTTGCCACGATGGCTCATAGCTGGGATATCCTTGGGTTGCATTGGAGCTTGGTTGGGAGCTTTGCGTCATGTTGAATGGGGCAGGGTGGTAGAACTGGGGAGCAACTGGAAATAATAGCTGCAAAGGCAGGTAATGATACCCCGGCGGTGGATGAAATTGATTTGTGGGTTGCCCAAATTGAGTGTCTTTGCTAGGTGTATTTCCAGCATTACTATCTGATGCTCCCAAATTGTCATCTGGGCATTCTTGCGAGCCAAAAAGCCCACCAGTTGGAGCCATATTGGTTGTCTTCGGTGGAGATCTGTGTGTCAACATCGTATGTGAACAAAAGATGGGACTAAACACATCATTAATTCAAGTGTTGATTTCAAATGAAGCAGAGTATAGTTGTCAATAGTGAAGGTAGCAGTGACCTTCGGCAGAATGAAGACATCTTATATCCATCGTATTTGTTATGAACTTGTGGTGTTTCACTGCACCTTTGATCCCATGAAACCCAGCTGAGAAAAAGACATCACAATCACACACATCCTGCCTTTCTATGTTACATGCTGGCATTGGTGTACTGGGATCTTGGCTAGAAGCTCACCTTTGTTCGGTTCATGACTGTAAAGGTCATACAAGGGATATGACATGACATCTCCAGGAACCCAAGAAGAACTAAATCCGGTTGGAAGGTCAGCACAACTAGGGATTTTACACTCAAAGTTTGAGTGTTCCACCTGAAAATTCATTCAATATGAGGCCTGTGAGTTGAGCAGCAACAGTGATTGCTTCTTTTTGAGCTCCTTGTGTAGACTTTGTTGTCTCCTCAGAATCCACCCACCGGTCAAGGATTGTTACATACGAAATCATCTTACCAGTGTATCAGTTCGCAACGATCATTGAGCAGGCATACAGCCAGCTAGGAAACTTATCTATTCATAGTATTAAGCTGATGTATCCAGTGCTTGAGGCTCAAGCCTTGATATTACAATCTGCGCAATTCCGCAATAACGTGGTATATGATAAGGCTGATCATAGTAGCACCTGATGAACAGTAATAAACGTTGATTGCAGTGATGACAAAAGAAACTTTCTCTGCTAATGATTTTCAGTAGATGATGTGCAGCATTATTGTGTGGGATTTGATAGATATTATCCTAGTTTATGAAGAAAACTGATCATAAGGTGACTTTGTTTTACCGCTCCCCTACATTTGGTGGGGTGTGATGCGGCTTTGAAAGTGATACACTAACCTGAGTTGGCTCACTTTCAAATAAATATCCCTGAGGCTCAAATCCAGCAACAAACCTTACCCCCTAAAGCATCATTGGGATTCATCAGAACACTGAGCATTTCTGAAATATGGTCGATACTCACCGGAAACATTTCAAATGATTCATCTGCAACAAGACATTGTTCGATGAGAACCAGCTGGAAGCTCACTACTTACAATACCACCCAATATTGATGAAAGAAGGGCTATTACCCAACAGGATTCTACGACCTGCAGGTTGGGATCACCCTGTGCCATCATGGTGTGACCACAGTAAGTGCACCTGAATGGCCATCGACTAGCTGTCAATTAATGATCTACTCATAGACTGCATACTGGGTGCACCACCAGCAGAAGATACTCCCAAAGAAGAAGCTATAGACCCTCTGCAGCCTGATCTCACCTGTACCCCTGATCCAACCATGATCAAGGCTTATAAGGCAGGTAGTTGGAGTGGACAATGCTAGGGGAAAGCATATGGCAAAGCAACTGGATTGTACAACAAGCATCAAAAGTACTTCGATCAATGGAATACATGGCATCCATTTCGGTCCGCACAAGACTTTCAGCAAGCTCAAAGGATTGGCCAGTAAATGAAATCATTGATAGATCAACTGTTAGGGGGGTATTTTCCTTGAAGTATATATACTTGTGCACGGCCCTAGATACTGTATCCTTCCTCAGCATATTTCCAGTTAAAGTGAATTGGTAACTGGAAGAGATCGAATACGCAAAGGGGACAAATGGTAATTGTGGTTTCCGAAGCTTCCAAGAATATAGCGACCAAATAAAATCGAGGTGTCAAACAATATCAACAATGGATATAATCCTCAACTTCAAAATCTCCTTTTAAGTTTGGCAAGTCGTTTCCCTTCAGCCTTATGTTGCTTCTTTGTCTTAGCAATGGGATTAACACTTCCTCCCAGAGTACGTCTCAATGGATCTGTTTGACACAGACCCTGCACCGGTAATTCGTATTCATCTGTCTCAGACTCTCTCGGAATATCTCAAAGTGATGAAGTGGCTTCTCCTTGGGTAGATACTTGTATCGAGTCCCAAAATTCAACTTCGTTTGATACTTCTCAAGGGAACATATGAAATTCCAAGTCATATCACAACGCTGGATCCAGTTGTACTAATGTGGTTATCTCCCAAATACACTGATCCACGAACGGGTATTGAGGTTGCTCAATGTTAACCAATAACTCGGCTAAAGTCCACAATATAATATCGGCTTGGTTATCAAAGGTAATCCTCATCTGAGGTACAGGGCTGCGGCTACAAAGCTAATAATATTTGATAATAATAATAATAGATATAGGTATCATAAAAATGCAATAATATTGTAAGGTCTTCTTCGCTGGTAGGTTTTTCTGACTGTTTGCAGCTAGAGCTTGTTCTTTCAATGCTGGAACAATGTGATCTATTTACCGTTGGACACTTCGTTCGTGCTTGACTTAGATATCTCATCTATCACATAATGATGGAATGATAGCTTATCTCTGAGAACAACCTAAGTGCCTCATTGATAGTTGCCAAGCTTCCCTCTGGTGATCGTGTTCATGCATCAGTGGTTTCAAGGTATTAAGCCCCCCAATATGGGCCATCCTCATATCATGATATCAAACGCACATTCTGACAGATCATAACTTCAACTTGGACATCTTGTTTCCCATATTATTCAGTAGTTGGAACATCTGCTGACACATAGCCTAGACAGTACTTTATCGCAGTATATTTTAATAGCTCTTCACAATTAATTGCCTTGCCTTAGTCTGGTTGTTCGGCATTGCTTCAGAGATTTAATCGGCGACTAACCGATACTCTGCCAATGTAGATTATGACACACATACCTCGGATTATTAAAGTGGTATGACGGTGCAATGCATTCTAACTGAAACCAATGAGCAGGGTCGCTTCAGGCCTCTAATCTTCACCCAATGCCAATGATTCTGCAGACACTGCATGCTTCGGTCTTGACCTTCCGCAGTCCTGGGAGTGCCACAACAGTTCTCACCACTCAGTGCGTGCGGTTGCAGATCCCTCGTACTCAGCAATTACACTTACATCTGCTACTCACGTAGCTCTGCGGATGCGCAACTTAACTGTTTGTTGTCCCGCTAGATAAGTTATAGTAGGTGTGGCCAATAATTACACGCACTGCGGAAGGTTTTTCACTGTCCAGTAATGGCGATGTAACTGGATCATCATCGTAAGTGAATCCACTAGTCAGGGCATTCCTATGACTAATTGATCATCATGTGGCCCAAGTGTAATCCAGTTAAAGATCACTTAGCTGACAAACCATGATGTCGTTCTTTGAGGAGTAGGTGTTTTGCATACATCTACCATAGTTGTAGTGCATGTACCCTCTTGCAATCCATCATGTATCATTACCACTGCTAAAGGAACCTTGGAGGGAACCCCTAACATCAACATCTGAGGAGTGGACGGGACAACCTCAATATCGATCATTCCAATCAGCGGATGCCACTGCAAGCTCCTCTCGGAACTGGATTTCGGGCTTGGTGATGATAGTTGCATTGAAGATAACTCACCTATCGTCAGAACAATATACTACAGGGATATTTTCAAATGTATCCAGTCCCTCCTAGCACATTTCCCTTTTCAGGCACACCCCGATTTTGAACTGGTATCCCTTCCTGACTTTGGGGGTCATCGAATCTACAGTGAGCTAAATATGGGCAATTGGTGGTGCAACACACAGGATCCACTTCCTGCTGGAGTGATGATTGTGACAGTCATTTGTCCTGCCGATAAGTCTCACTTGACTCATTTTTCTGGTGATCCGCATGCCACTCTGCTGTATCTCATAATTGGCAATATTTGACAAGATATCTGCTGGACGCGTACAAAGCATACCAGTGTTCGGGTCGGGTTGATCTCTCATCCCCTGACAGGTGCCGACAACATTGACGAAGCATAGCATAACGCAGTTGGAACTGTGCTGTCTCAACTTAGGCATCATGACATCACTGGTACTGGCTTGAGATGGGATTGTGCAGATGGATTCCGGTGACAATGTTACCCCCTGTTGGCCCCCTGGGTCAGGGACCATCTGGAAGACGTCATGGATGCCAAAGTCTGATATGGCTCATGCCTGATGTGTGAAATTCGTAAAGGTGTGCCAATGGGCCATTCAACTTGTCAAACACTGTTTAGCTCACCAGAGCAGCATAGTTACTTGGAGCAGCTGGAGCACAACAATATCGATGCTCTGCACACTCTAGGTGTTCACTCAATCCACAAGCAGTGCTGGCAATACCCTCTCTACAATGTCTATTGGCTTTGGCAGCCTGATCGATTGCATCAGCTGCTGATGGGTTTGGGCAAGGACCCATTTAACCGGCTGCTCAAATACCTGAAAGTTACAAATGTCAAGGATCAATTTGACAATGGATTCACATTCGTACCACTATATCCAGGCCTCCAGCACTTCCCCAAACCATTCGATTCATTGAAAAGCGGCACTTGACAAGGTACAGAGAATTGTGGAATGATCAGAACACTGGCAGTGAAGTGCGCTGCAATTCTTGTCTGCTCCAAGGATGACGGGAAAACAGTGGCGGAAACAGCCTCCCATGAAATTGTAAAAGATGTAGCGCAGGCATTACATCAGCAAAAAACATTTCCGTCCGTGCGGAATGGCGCTGTCAGAGTGGACGCGCTCCGTCAGAGCCGTCAGAGACACCCCGGTGGCGGATTACTCAGCGCCTGGCGTCAAAACCACGCGTCGCATTGCATATCGCCCTCCGATCGCCATTTCGCGATTTCTTCTCGCTCTGTCGGTCTCCAATTTTAAACAAACGCTCTGGCGTTGTGGCCAACTATGACCCTACGTCGGAATGGGTTCATTGGGTACATGCTTGAATCGGGATCGCAATGCAATGGGTGACGCTGCGAAAATCTCACCTCACGTTCCTTCCACATTAAGCTCGAGGAGCGTAGGAAGAAGGTGAGAAGATATGATACTACCCGGCTGTCAGGATCCACGGAAAGAGCGAGCGAGACCAAAACTTGGGAAAGATAGAGTGTGTATTTTCATTGTATGACAAGATGAGATGAAAATGAGATGCTGTCTATCTACCCCGGGGTCTCCCGAATATATACTCCGCGTCGCTCTTTCCACTACCGTTACCTCTGTATGTCCGTACACCCACCGTCGCTCCTTAACGATATACTTGGCGGCGGTGATCCATTGAGTTTGGAGATGCACTGGGAGGCCGTGATCGATCGAGTTTGGAGATGCACTTGGAGGCCGAGATTGAGTGAACTTAGAGATGCACTGGGAGGCCGTGATCGAGCAAGTTTGGAGATGCACTTGGAGGCCGAGGTCGAGTGAACTCAGAGATGCACTTTGAGGCCGTGATCGAGTGAGTTTGGAGATGCAATTGGAGGCCGAGATCGAGGGAACTCAGAGATCCACTCTGAGGCTGTGACCAAGCGAGTTTGGAGATGCACTTAGACACTATGATAGAGCGAAATTGGAGGAGTACTTGGAGGCGGTCAATTTGGAGGGAGGCGCAATGGCAGCTGAGACTCTATTCATTGCTTAACTTGTAATTGGATCAGAAACTGGCTGGGAGCGGGAGACTGTCGATCTTGGGATGATGCTGTACTTGGTGTATGCTGTACTCGGTGTTAACTCATGATTATGGCATGGAGAGATAGAGAGGGATGAATTAACTTCGTGTTCTTAGGTGATGGTAGAGTTGAGCACAAGAAAGAGAGAGATCAGAGGAGATGGGGGAAATCATCATGAGAAACTGGGACTTAGAGAATTTCGTGTGCGAGTCAATTGACCATCCC
>Ga0307515_10001658_pt1 | contig 49584 bp, 45 predicted proteins | sample 17_EM_MG_FD_194513 | JGI IMG/M metagenome (GOLD analysis project Ga0307515, IMG submission 194513) | Populus trichocarpa ectomycorrhiza microbial communities from riparian zone in the Pacific Northwest, United States - 17_EM | ecosystem: Host-associated > Plants > Roots > Unclassified | place... | reverse complement strand
CTCTTCAACTCCCGATCTCGCATCTTGGCCTCCGGGTCTGGCAGCGCTCTCGCACCTTCGAGCCCAATTTGCCAATCCGCTCGCTCAGCGCGTGAGCCTCTCACTACTTAACGCGCAAAGAGCCTTTGTCTTGCGCTGGCCCACGGCAAAACGCCCCGGGGGTCTGCACCTCCAGGGCGTTTTTTTGCAAGGGCTTCTGTCGTCGCCCCTGAGCCGAGTTCAGGAATCGAACGCGATGCGCGGCCCCGAGCCTGGTGGCGTGCAGGTGTACGTGACTTCCTGCCCCGAGACCGAGGCCAGCGCGCGGACGGCCGCATCGCTGCGCTGGCTGCCATCCGAGGCGACGAAGACCTGTGCCGTCGGGTTGTAGACCAGGCCGCGCGAGACACCGCCCTCGACCACACGGGCGACCAGGCTGCATTCGGTCGTGGCGCCACCCAGTTCCTTGGAGACGAAAGGCGTCTGCGCGCGCTGCAGCAGCAGGTTGATGCGGCCGGACACCGCCGACGCATTGGTGGCGGTCAGCGTGATCTGCTGCCCCACGATCGGTGCGAGGTCGCTGTCGAAGGCCATCACGAAGTCAACCACGTCGCGCCGGGTCGCATCCGGGTTGAGGATGGGGAAGCCGACCGTGAGCTGCGGGTCGAATACCTTGGCAGTGAAGAAGCGGAACAGCGTATCCACCGCGCCGTCGTTCACGAAGCCGAAGCCGCGCACCTGGTCGCCCACGAAGCCGGTGTCAGGGGCGCCGAAGAAGTTCACTTTCGGCGAGCCGAACATGCCCACCTTCTGGTACATGTTGCGCAGGTGCGGGATCTTGATGATCTGCGGGATGCCCTCGAAGCTCGCGCGCCCGCCGGTACCGAAGAAGCCGTTGGCCGGATCGAGCCGGTGACAGCCTTCGCAGGTGAACGCCGTCTGGTTCGGCACCAGGCCGCCCAGCAGGCCCACGTCGATGCCATCCGACGGGCGCGAGCCGCTGTAGAAGCTGCGCCCACGCTGTTGCGATGCGGTGAGCGTGTTGTCGAGCTTGCGGACCGGGTTGGGCGGCAACATCACCGGCAGCTGGAAGTCGGCGAACTTCTGCATCTCGGCCTCGGTGAGCGGTGCGGTGCCGCCCAGCAGGCCCTCGAACGCCACGGCGAAGTTCTTGAATGACAGCGTGCTGTCGGTGCCGCTGCTGCCGAAGATGCCGGTGGCGCGGTCGCCGCGCCAGTGCATCGCGCCGGAGTTGCGCATGCCGCGCAGCGTCTGTGTGGTCATCGGCCCCTTCATCGGGTGGAACTCGTTGGCGTTGTCGCTGCCGTTAATGGGTGAAGTCACGCCGAACAGCACCTTGCCGAGCGCGATCTCCAGCGCCGAGGCCAGGTTCTTGGTGATCGGGTTGTTGGTGACGCGGTCGTCGGGGTTGCCGAGGTCCCAGGCCAGGTCGTCCATGTCGCCGAAGGTGTGGCAGCTCGCGCACGAGGCTTCGCCATTGGCCGAGAAACGACGCGCGTCGTAGAGGAAAGGCCGTCCTGCCGTGACCGAGGCGGGCTCGGGGTTCTTCATCGCCACCGACGACAGCGTGGCGCGCGAGGCCAGGTCGACCACCTTGACGGCGTTGTCGAAGCGCGTGGTGACGTAGAGCCGACCACGCGCTTCATCGAGCACCAGCCCGCTCGGGCCACCGCCGCCGACCTCGATGTAGCGGGCGCTGTTGGTGCGAGGGTTGAAGCTGTCGTTCTCCAGCTCGGCGGTGTCGAACACGCCGATGCGGCTGGAGCTGAACGCCGCCACGTAGAGCGTGCGGCCGTCGCCGGTGACCGCCATCTCCAGCGGCATGGCGAGCGAATGGTCCTTCATCGTCCAGTCGAAGCCGGGCTGGCTGGGCAGCTTGGTGTAGTCGATGTGCTTGTTGAGGTGGCGCGGCGAAACAGTCGAGCCCGAGATCACCGTGATGCGCGTCTGCGCCAGCTTGCCCTGCACGGTGTGGCCGGCGTAGTTGCCGGGGCCTTCGAATCGGGCCTCGTTGATGGCATCGGTGTTGGAGACGTACACCTTGCCGGTGACCGGGTTGGTGACCATGTTGAACAGCACCGTGCCCACGCCGGTGTACGTGGCCTTTTGCGCCAGCGTGTTGGCATCGACGGCGAACACGTCCTGGTCGGGCAGGCGGAACTGCACCGCGTTGCTCCAGTTGCGCTGGAGCTCGTCTTCCCACTTGCCGGTGGCCTTGTTGAACTTGACGATCAGGCCGACCTCGGGTGCCTTCTTGCCTTCGAAGTTGGTCTTCGGGCCGGGGTTGCCGCCGGGCATGATCTTGCCGTTCTGGCCGATGCAGGGCAGGGTCGGGTTGAAGCCCTGGCACACCAGCGGCTGCAGCACGGTGGTGGTCTGGTTGCCCGACTTGAAGGCCGCCACGTAGACGGTGCTGCGGTCCGGGCTCACCGCCAGCGCGCGTGGCGTGTCGCTGAAGAAAGTCATGATGCGCTGGGGCAGGCCGCCCACCGCGCTGCCCAGGTTGGCGGTGTTGAACACCCACACGTCGGCCCGCCCGATGCTGGGCGTGGTGAGCTGCGGGTCGCCGGCACCGGGGACGTTGGCGAGCGACGGGTCGCTGCGGTGCTGGCCGCGGTGTGCGGTGGTGATGAAGGCGCGCTCCGGGTTGCCGGCGAAGACCACATCGCGCGGCTCGTCGCCCACCAGCAGCGTGCGCACCACGCGCGGCGTGCCGCTCAGGTCGACCACGCTCACGCTGTCGGACAGGTGGTTCACCACCCACACCTCGGTGTTGCTGCGCGCAGCCACCGCCACCGCCACCGGCTCCAGGCCCACCGGCACGCGCGCGATCAGTTGCGGAGCGGCGCCGGTGATGTTGAAAACGTCGAGCGTGTTGTTGGGCGTGTTGGCGACGAAGAGGCGAGTGCGGTCGGGCGACATCGCCATCGGCCGTACCGGCCCGCTCTCGAACTGCATGAATGACGGTGACTGGGCCGCCGCCGGCCCGACGAACAAGGTCAGGGCCAGGAACAGGCCCAGCATGGACAGCAGCAGGTCGGCCAGGGGCCTGCCCCGGCGTGGCATCGGAAGCGCGTGCATGGTTGTCTCCTTCTCTCTTTGTGGTGATGCGGCCAACGTGTGGCGCCGGCTCGCCAGGAGCATCGTAAGAAGCACACCCGTGCAGCGCCCCCTCCGCCGGGAGGGGGCGGTCGAGTGCGGTGCCTCCTGAGCACGGTGCCGCCTACGCCGGCGCCCTCCGCTACACTCGCGCGCCTTCCGGGGGACACCCGGCCCGCACATGCCGGGTCAGGGTTCACCCTCCCCGGGCCGCCCGTGATGTCCGACACGACGATCGAGCCACCGCTGCTGGCGCCTTCCAGCGTCTCGCGCCCCGCCTTGATGGCGCGGCTCGACGCTGCCTCCAAGCTGCGGCTGGTGGTGGTGGCTGCGCCTGCCGGGTCCGGCAAGACCACGCTGCTCACACAATGGTTTCGGCGCAGCCGGCAAAGGCGCGTGGCCGCCTGGCTCACGCTCGATGCCCCGCTGCCAGAGCCCGATGCACTGGCGGCTCGCCTGCTGGCCAGCCTGAGCGCTGCGCTGCCCGAGCTCGGGCCGCATGCCGCCGACGCGGCTACCGGCGAACGCTCGGCGCAGGCCCTGCAAGCCCTGCTGGCGCAGCGCAGCGGCGACCTGCTGATCGTCATCGACGACGTCCACCGGGCCCAGGACGCGCCCTGTCTGAGCCTGCTCGATGCGCTGTTGGCGGTGTCGGCCCCCGGCGTGCACTGGGTGCTGGCCGGGCGCTGCCTGCCGGCGCTGAACTTGCCGGCCTGGCGCTTGCGCGACCAGCTCGAGGTGCTGGACGGTGGCGACCTCGCCTTCGATGCAGGCCAGGTGGTGCAGCTCGGCCGCAAGCTGATGGACGAGCCGCTGAGCCGTGCCCAGGCCGAGCGCCTGATCGAGACCACACAGGGCTGGACGGCCGGCGTGAAGCTCGGCCTGCTTGCGGTCGCTGACACCGCAGCGAACCCCGCAGCCGCGCGCCCGCGCGACACCGACGCCGCCCTCGCCGACTTCGACGGCGGGCATGTGGACATGGCGGCCTACCTCGAGCGCGAGGTGCTGTGCGAGCAAGGCACGCTGCTGCAGGACTTTCTGGTGTCGACCAGTCTGGTCGACACCATGACCGGTGAGCTGTGCGATGCACTGCTCGGCCGCGACGGTTCGCAGGGGGTGCTGGAAAAGCTCGAGCGCAGGCAGCTGTTCGTCACCGCCCAAGACAGCCATGGGCTCGCCTTCCGCTACCACCCTTTGTTTCTGGGCTTCCTGCGCAGCCGCCTCGCCGCCGACCCGGCGCGCCAGTGGGCGCTGCATGAACGCGCCAGCCGCTGGTATGCCGGGCAGCTGCGCTTCGCTGAAGCGCTGGCCCATGCATTCAAATCCGGCGAGCTGGCCTGGTGCGCCGAACTGGTCGAGCGCGCCGCGCTGCGCTGGCAGCAGTCGGGCGACATTGCCGAGGTTGTGCACTGGTGCGAGCGGCTGCCGCGCGAGCAGCTGCTGGCGCGGCCAACGCTCGGCGTGGCCTACACCACCTGCCTGATCCTGTGCCGCCGCTTCGACCAGGCCCGCGCGATGCTGCGGCGGCTGGCCGAAGGCGGTGGCCCGCGCGACGGGGCACCCTCGGGCTTTCAGCTGCGCACGCTGCAGCAGATCCTGCTGGCCCTGAGCGGTGAGCACGATGCTCTCGGCGACGAGCCGGCTGGGGCCGACGAGACCGATGGCGACGCCCAGCTGCGCGGCCTGCAGCTCGTCAACCGCGCCTACGCGATGTTCTGCGCCCACCGGTTCGACCCGGCTTGGCGGCTGGCCATGCGTGCACGCGAGATGCTGCAGCCGATCAGCCCCTACGGCGAGGGTTATGCCAGCAGCGTGCTGGCCTTGGTCGAGCGCGCGAAGGGCGACTTCGGCTCGGCGGCCCACCGCGTGGAACAGCTCTGGGCCGGCGTGCGCAACGGCCCGCGCAATGCGGCATGGGCCAATGCCGCGACGGGGCTCGCGGTGCTGCGCTACGAAACCAACCGCCTGGCCGAGGCGCGAGCGTTGTGCGAAGAACTGCTGCCCTTGGTCGAGGCCGGCGGCACCTACGAAACGCTGGTGGCGGCCGCGCGCACCCTCGCGCGCCTGCGTGCTGCCGAGCGCGAGCCCGAGGCCGCCATGCGGCTGCTCGATTACCTGCACGGCGTGCTCGAGGGCAGCCACGAGCAGCGCTTTGTCGCCCAGATCTGCTTCGACAAGGTGCGGCTGTGGCTCACGATGGGCGAGCCCGCGCGGGCTCGCGACTGCGCCGCCGAGTTCGGCGTTGTCGATAGTGCGGAGTGGCAGGCGTCACGGCCCTACGACGAGGCCTGGGAACGCCGGGGCATGACCCAGGCGGCGCTCCTGTCGCACGAGCAGCGGCACGACGAATCACGCACCATCCTGCAGGTGCTGCGCAGCAGCGCGGAGACCGCGGGCCACGTGCTGCGCCTGCATGCCATCGAAGCGGCGCTGGCCAGCAGCCTGTGGGAAGCCGGCGCGCGCGATCAGGCCTTGCAGTGCCTGCACCAATCGCTGCTTCGCGCACGCGGCCACGCGCCGTCGCGCAGCTGGTTCGACGACAACCCGCGCTTCCACCAGGTGCTGGTCGCAGCGCTCGAGCTGCCGCCCATGCGCCGCTTGATGCCCGAGCACGTGTTGCGGGTCTTCGGCGCCGCGCTTGGGCGCGCAAACCCCCGTCGCCCAGCGGCCGATGGCCGACCTGCGCACGCGGTGGATGTGCTGACCGCGCGCGAGCTGGAGGTGCTGGTGCTGCTGGCCCAGGGCCTCACCAACCAGCAAATCAGTGCCCGGGCGCAAATCTCCATGACCACCGTGAAGTGGCATGTGAAGAACATCTTCGCCAAGCTGGGCGTGGGCACGCGGGTGGGAGCGCTGGTTCGCGCGCGCGAGTTGAGGCTGGTCGAGTGGGGCGAGCGGCAAAGGGCGGGGTCCGGGGGCCGGACGGGCGCACGTTGAGCGCGCTCAGCGCCGCCGAGGCTCTGCGCGTGACACGCCCGGCTGCTGGCCCGGTGGCGCGTAGTTGGATGGCACATCGTCGGTGAGCGATTCCAGGAACCAGGTGATGCTGTTGACTTGGGCGTCGTCCCAGGTGCGCCCAAGCTGCGCCTTCGCCATGACTCGGATCGCGCGGTCGAGTGAGTGTGAAGCCAAAGGCCACGGTCCAGTAGAACCCCGATGGCGACTCGCGCCATGACTTGCAGGCCATCCGTCAAATTGATGGTGCCATTTTTCGTGTTCGGTGCCACCTTGAACATCCACTCACTGTTGGAGATTCAAGATGCCTGATCCCCTACCACCGCCGCCACCTACAGTGTCGGCTTGGCAAAAAGCCTGGCCCTACTTCGGCATGGCGTTCCTGGCACTCTTCTTCAGTGCACTGGCGCTGTTCCTGTACAACTATGCGACCGGGATCGGCTATGCGAAGCTCGGGACGATTGAGGGAACACGCCCGTTGCTGGTGGTTGCGGCGATCATGAGCACCATCGCATTTGGCGGCGCTCTCCTGATTGGCTCCCTGTTTTCATCCGATGGAACGTTTGAAGAGCGCTTCCGCCACGCACGAGAGATCTTTCTGGTCTTCTCAGGCGTATTCGGAACAGTGATCGGCTTCTACTTTGGTGCCGGCGAAGGCAAAGCACCGGGCCTCATGGTCAGTGGAGACCTCCAGGATTCCGCGGTCGTGGCCTACGCTACGGGAGGAAGCCCTCCCTACAAAGTCACTCTCACATATGGTCCGAAGAGGCTCACAAAGACTGAAGAGACGAAGACCGGGTGGGTTCGTTTTCAACTCGACAAGGAGAAGGACAACATTGTTCAAACGCAACTCAGTGCCACCGATAGCAAAGCCGCACAAACGTCCGCACAAGTGCCTCTGGAGGCTGCGGCACTAAAGGCAGCGGGTTGGAAACTGACTGAATAGCAATTGGCAAGACAACGGCCTGGCGTGCCTTGTCAGATGCGAACGTTCACAGGCAAACTCACACCTCAAGAAATCAACAAACAGGCAGCCGATGAGTACCGCCGAGACGACGACCGATACCAAGGTAGCTGTGCTCGTCGACTGCGACAACACCTCCCCGGAAATTCTTGAATACGCGCTGCGCGTCGTGGCGCAATTCGGCCGCGTCGTTCTCCGGCGCGGCTACGGCAACCACGCGACGCTGGCGAACAAGTGGCAGGAAGCCTTGGTAAGGCTGGCGTTCACGCCCTGTCTTCAGTACCAGTACGCAGCCGGAAAGAACACATCCGACATTGCGATGGCACTCGATGCGTTGGAGGCGCTCTTTGACGGGCGCGCGCAAACGTACTGTCTGGTCACGAGCGATTCCGACTTTGCCTATCTGTGCCGGAAGCTCCGCGAGCGTGGGGCAACGGTTTGCATCATTGGCGAAGGAAAGACACCCGATGCGCTGCGAAACGCGAGCGATCAATTCTTCGAGTGGCAGCCGCCGGAGCCCGCAACCAATGCCGAAAGCAGCCCGACCCCCGCGCCAGCGAAGCAGACAAAGCAAAGGCCGAAGGCCCTTCTGTCTGCGGTCAGTCTTCTGACTGGCGACACGTCAGAAGGTCGTGTTGGGCTCGGTGCCCTTGGCCAATACCTGAAACGGACCGACCCCGCTTTCTCGCCAAAGGCGTTCGGCCACTCGGGGTTGCTCGACATGGTGCGAACCTACCCGGACCTTGTCACGGTGCATGAGAGTGGCGGCTATTGGGTGAGTGTGAAGCCAAAGGCCACAGTCCAGTAGAGCCTCGATGTCGACGCGTCAACCGCTTTCTTCATATCATGACCAATACACCATCCAAGTTTCTGGGCTATGCCGTACTCAGCTTGCAGTTCTTGCGGATCACCGAAAACTGCTGCGCAGAACTCGTTGCACGAGACAACACATTGACGGTGGCGTCGGATATGGCGAAGCCATTCGACCTTGAAGCATTCGAGGAAGTAACCGGGTGGTCGGATCACAAGATCGCCATTCCAATCCTGTTCAACTTCTTCCATGGCATCGAATTGACGTTGAAGGGTTTTCTTGCGCACGTCAACGCAACAGCGGCCAGCCACAAGCTGACTCAGTTGCTGGCTGAGTTCAAGCAAATCTATGGCGATTCTGACCTCGCAAAGCTGCTTGATCAACACGTGACCGGGATCGACGTGAAAACTCCGCTCGGTGCCTTTCTCAATCGCAATCAGGTCACGATCGACGGCTGGTATCAAACCTTGAAGTATCCGGAGACCACCAAAGGCATCGTGGTCGCACACACCGACTTGCAATACAAGGGATCGGATGGTGTCTCATTCTGGCAAGACATTGGGTGCACGGCCCGAGACATCCGTCTGTCGTGCCTTGCGCTCGCACGCGAACGTGGGATTGCGCGGTAGTCTGAGGTACGCAAGTCAGCACCCGCGTGAAGTGGCAAAGCACCCGCCTGCCGGACAAAGTAGAAGCAGCGTATCAACGTAGCACGATGCTTGAAAAGCGGAGAGCTTTCATGCCAGATTGGGTGCTTATGTTGACGCATGCGGTGCGAGCTAACGGCCTCACTGTCGGCACAACGAGCATCAAGAAACACGAGGGGACCAAATGACAGAGAGCACCATGAATGCCGCCCTACGCCGGTTCGAAGCAGTTGAGGCGAATCTTGTAAAGGCGGAACGTCTGCTCGACGCCATCGAAGAGGCAATCCCAACAGGAATCGCGTTCGGCAGCAACGCCGACTATGAAAGCAACTGCCATCACTTCGATGGGCTCTACGCAACGCTTCCGAAAATCAAAGGATGGAAGCCGGAGATTCATCTGATGGAGTTGGATGAGATTGCGCAGAATCGCCTCGATGCACAAGAGGTTGGCGAAGTCGAATGCATCATCTCCGTTGAACGCTCAATCGAGGAGCCATCCAAAGCATTGCGGCAGTACCGCCTTCGATTCGATCAGATGCGCCGCGAACTGGTGCGCGATGCCTTGCGCGAGCTGATCGCTGGCGTAGATGACGACATCCATGTGTTGTCGCAACTCCCCGTGCCCGAAGAAAGACACCTCGAAGTTGCGCACGAACGATTCGGGGCGCTTAAAGAGAACGTCGCTCAGATCAATGTTTTGATGGGGAGCAGCATGTCCAAGCCTCCGCGCTGGGGCGACCTGACCCGCCATCTTCACTTTGGGCTCTACGGCGATCTGCAGGACATCATCCAGCAAGACTGGCCCGCAGTAAAAGCCGGGCTGCATAAATCGATGTATGGCGACAACGAGCCTATGCCCGTTGACATTGAAGATCTTGAGATATTGGTCAACACCAAGCCCCGAGGCACGGTTGCCACCAAGTTGAAGTGGGATAGCTTGAATGAAGAGCAGTTCGAGCGACTGATCTATGCCCTCGTCGCAACCGAGCCTGGCTACGAGAACGCGGCTTGGCTAACCAAGACACAAGCACCAGACCGTGGTCGCGATGTATCCGTATTTCGGGTTCAGGTTGACTCGCTCGGCGGAACCGCGCGACAGCGGGTCATCATTCAGTGCAAGCACTGGCTGAGCAAGAGCGTCGGCATTGCTGAGGTCGCAACGCTGCGCGAACAGATGAAGACGTGGGAGCCACCACGCGTTGATGCCCATGTCATCGCGACATCAGGCCGCTTCACCAGCGACGCTGTCTTGGCCGTGGAGAAACACAATCAGTCGGACAGCGCCTTGCGAATAGAGATGTGGCCGGAGAGCCACTTGGAGCTACTGCTCGCGGCAAGACCCGCTCTCATCGCTGAGTTCGGCTTGCGATAGCTCATCCTCTATCCGGGCACAAGCGCTTCGGCCACTTGGGGTTGCTCGACAGGGTGCGGACCTACCCGAACCTTGTCACGGTGCATGAGAGTGGTGGCTATTGGGTGAGTGTGAGGCCAAAGGCCACGGTCTAGGCAAGACGTTAAGCGTCACCAAGGAGGCAAAGCGTGGAGATTTCTGCATACGGTTGCACGGTCAAGTTCACCATCGACACGCTCATCGCGCTGATTGCATTGGCAATCTCAGGCGTGTCTCTGGGAACGTCTATTCGCTTCTGGCGACGATCGTTTCGCCCCTTGGTCACTGCCGCAGTGAGAACCCACGGTGCTGGAAACGAAGGCATCACCTATAACTTAGTGCTTCTGAATTCCGGGACCATCCCGGCAAGAAACATCAGGCTTTCTGCCAACAACGAATCGTTGGCGAACGCTTTCGGAAGTGGAGCCACGCCAGAACAACGGTTGAAATGGCTTGTGTGCTTCAAACCAGAAACCGAGATCCCAATCCTTCACAACGGCGATCGTGTTTCTTGTTCATTTGGAACAACAAAGTCTCAGGAGGATGGCTTCTGGAAGTACAAGGCCACCATCTCCGTGTGCATCAAATACAGCGGGTGGTTCGGGCTGAGCTATGAGGAGAGGCATGACATCAAGATACTCGATTCCGATAGTTTCACCGGGTACATGTGGACCAAAGAAGCTGCCTAGCCCCTCAACCGCCCGGGGACGCTCCAGGAAGCTGGGGCATGCCACTCATCTTAAACATTTGGCCAAAAAATCATGTCACGCAAGCAAGCATTCTCTGGAGGAGCCGGTGAGCATCTTGTTCTCGGGGAAATACTGAAGCGAGGCGCGGAGGCTTATTTAGCTCACGGGAAGACGCAGCCGGGGTGGGATATCGCCGTTGTCAATCCAGGCGGCACGCCTCTCCGGGTGCAAGTCAAAGCCATCAACTGGCCCACAGATTGCGCCGTCAACGGAAGCTTTGAGGATGGTTTTGATGTTCTCGTCGTTGTTCTTTTGAATGATGAACGTCAAAGCCGCTTCCTCGTGATTCCGCATGCAGTTCTTGAGCCACATCTCTCCCGCCCAAATGAAAAGCGAAAGGGAGGGAAACGCACACTGACTGTCGGAAAGAACTTCGAATCGCACAAGGACAAGGACTTGAAGAAATACGAAGGGCAGTGGGGATACATATTCGCCCAAGTGCCGACGGCCTAGCCCGGCTCGTCCTCTCGCCTCAAACGGAACCCACAAATGACCACTGACTTTGCATTCATTACACGACTTACGCAGAGCTTCGTCGCCACCAAAACCGTCAAAAGCACCCTCGGCACGATCTCAGAGTTCGACATCTCAGGCTGGGAAAAATGGATCCAAATTGAATTCGCCAAGTTCTGTAAGTCTCATGCGGAAATCACCGAATGGGGCCGAGAGCTGCGATATGAACTCGATATGCGTTCGTCAAAAGCAAGCGCCTCTTGCGCCATTGATTTCTTGGTTAAGCAGAAGCACAAGCATTCGCCGCTTGCAATCGAGATAAAGCAGCAAAGATCGCCACGCGGGTGCATCAATTCGATGCTCCGAGACAAAGCGAAACTGAAAAGAATCAGGCTCTCAACAAACGATTTGCGCGGCGTCTGGTGCATTGGTGTGCATAACGTCGAATCTGCGGAAGTCGTGGCCAATCTTGTAGCCTTCTGTTCCCGCGCTCAAAAGATCGAAATCAACGCGAGCCACGTTTTCTCCAAGCAGATTGGACGCACACCGTTCTCCGTTACGGTGTTTTAACCAATTCCTTTGCGTCGAGGCGACGACAAGTCCGCGCCGCTCTTGGGCATGTTGTTGAACTGATTCGGTCGCTCGACAAGCACCGTTTGCCCCACCTTGCCTGCACCTGCCGCATCAAATCAATTGAAGGGGGTACAAAGGGGGGCAGAAAGAAAAAACGGGCCGCAGAGGCCCGTTTTTCCTAGCTACTTGGAGGAGAGGGAGGGATTCGAACCCTCGGTACCTTACGGTACGCCTGATTTCGAGTCAGGTACATTCGACCACTCTGCCACCTCTCCGAATTCTGTGGGGCGTCGGCGGGTCTGTGCCGAGCCGCAGATTCTAGCTCAGGCTTTCAACAGGTCCTGACCGCCGAGATACGAACGCAAAGCTTCGGGCACGGTGATCGAGCCGTCGGCGTTCTGGTAGTTCTCGAGCACGGCCACCAGCGTGCGGCCGACAGCCAGGCCGGAACCGTTCAGCGTGTGCACCAGCTCGTTCTTGCCTTGCGCATTCTTGAAGCGCGCCTGCATGCGCCGCGCCTGGAAGGCTTCGCAGTTGGAGACGGAGCTGATCTCACGGTAGGTGTTCTGCGCCGGCAACCACACCTCGAGGTCGTAGGTCTTGGTTGAGCCGAAACCCATGTCGCCGCTGCACAGCGTGACCACGCGATACGGCAGGCCGAGCTTTTGCAGCACCGCCTCGGCGTGGCCGCGCATTTCTTCGAGCGCCTCGTAGCTCTTGTCGGGGTGCGTGATCTGCACCATCTCGACCTTGTCGAACTGGTGCTGGCGGATCATGCCGCGCGTGTCGCGCCCGGCACTGCCGGCCTCGCTGCGGAAACAGGGGCTGTGGGCCGTGAGCTTGATGGGCAGCTGGTCGGCCGCCATCACACTCTCACGCACGCTGTTGGTCAGCGAGATCTCCGAGGTGGAGATGAGGTACTGCTCGGGCTGCGACTCGTCGCCGCCACGGCTGACCCAGAACATGTCTTCCTTGAACTTGGGCAGCTGGCCCGTGCCCTCGAGCACTTCGCGGTTGACGATGTAGGGCGTGTAGCACTCGGTGTAGCCGTGCGCCTGGGTCTGCGTGTCGAGCATGAACTGCGCGAGCGCGCGGTGCAGGCGCGCGACCGGGCCGCGCAGGAAGCTGAAGCGCGAGCCCGACAGCTTGGCACCGGTGTCGAAGTCCAGGCCCAGCGGGGCGCCGAGGTCGACGTGGTCCTTCACCGGGAAGTCGAAGCTGCGAGGTGTGCCCCAACGGTGCAGCTCGACATTGCCGGCCTCGTCCGCACCTTCGGGCACGCTGGCATGCGGCAGGTTGGGCACGCCCATCAGCATCTGCGAGAGCTCGGCCTGGATCGCTTCGAGCCGCTCGGCCGAGGCCTTCAGTTCGTCGCCGAGGCCACCCACTTCGGCCATCACGGCCGCGGTGTCTTCACCCTTGGACTTGAGGTGGCCGATCTGCTTGGACAGGCTGTTGCGCTTGGCCTGCAGTTCTTCAGTACGCGTCTGCAGGGTCTTGCGCTCCGATTCCAACGACTGGAAACGCACGACGTCGAGAAACGGCTGGGGCGATTTGCGCTTTTCCAGCGTGGCGATGACCTGGTTCAGGTCCTTGCGCAGCAAGGTGATGTCGAGCATGAGAAGGCACCGAGGACCGTGACGGCCCGTGTTTCAAGGGGAGCGGCGATTGTAGGCAAGGCCGCCATGCAAGCGAAGCGGCCCGGCCTCTCTCGAAACCGGGCCGCGATTCGGGTCGTTGCCTTTGTTGTCTTACGGGAAGTTCAGCAGATTCACCGGCACCGTGGAAGCGCCTTGCGCCGCAGCGCCGGTGTTGTTGATGACATGGTCGATCACGCCGTTGCCCCCCAGCGAGACGGTAAGGAGGCTGTGCAGCTTCACCCCTGCCACGGCAGGCACCTCGAAGGCTCGGGCGGCATGGATGCCGGGGTTCAGGTTGAAGTAGCAGTAGCTGCCTACGCCCCAGGCTTCATGGCTGGCGACGTTGTCGGCCACCTTGTAGGCCGCGTAGCCGAGCGCATCGCTGCGCCAGGCGGCTTGTGTCGGCGGGTCGTAGGGCATCTCGTTCTGGAAGAAGATGGTCTTGCCGCCCTGCCCGTTCCACACCACCTCGTGCTTCTGGTGGTGCTCGACGAAAAGGCCTGTGGCCAGCACGTTGTTGCCGTTGACGATGAGCCCGGCATCCGCCGTGTTGATCGTCCAGCCCGTGGGCGAGCTGCCGTGGTCGGCACGCCAGGCCCAGATGTGGTCGACGATCGTGTCATGGCTGTTGACCACGAGGCTGTTGGTTGCCTTGCCGGCAACGGCACCGCCGATGCGGAAGTAAACGTCTTGCACCATCGTCGGGTTGGCGGCATGGCTGTTGGCTGCGCCTGCGGGCCCCACGGTCAGCAGCGCCTGGCTGTTGACGGTACCCGCATCGAACAGGAGCCCGGCGATCTTCACGCCATCGACATCCGAGACCTGCATCGCATTGACGCCGTTGTCGGGCACGAGCGTGGGGAAGCCGATGCCCAGCACCACGGTGTTGGCGCGTGTGACCTGCAGCGTCTGGCTCAGGTGATAGGTGCCAGGTGTGAGGAACAGGTTCAAGCCCTGGGCCAGGGCGGCGTTCAGCGTGGCAGTGCTGTCGGCGGGCTTGGCCACGTAGAACTGGCTCATCGGGATGGATGTGCCGGCCGTGGTGCCGCTCAGCCAGCTGGCACCCGATGCGTTGGTACGCAGCGCCGGCACGAACACGCGGTACTTGCCGGCACTGTCGATGTAGAGGAATGGCTTCTCGCGCGACACCGGCGTGCTGCCGAGCGTGGTGTAAGGCGGGCTGGGAAAGGAGGTGGCCGGTGCGCCGACGACGCCTGAGAACACCATGTTCCACACGCCGTCGTACCAGACACCGATGTTGCTTTCGCGGGTGTACCACTGCTGCTGCGAGCCGGACGAAATCGAACCATCGACCTTGCTGTCGGCAATGTAGCCGCCGCTCGCGTAGCCCTGGCCGTCGCCCTGGTTCGATGGGCCCAGGTGCAGGTTACCGATGATGTGGATGCGGCGCATGGGTGCTGCCTGCGACACCGCCCAGCGATTGGTGCCACCGGCCGGAACGAGCGCCAGGTTTTCGGCCGAGCGCCAGAAGTTCTGTGTTGCGTTGCCGGCGTCGCCATAGTTCCAGCCGCTGTCGACGTTGATGCTGCCGGTGAGCGTCACGTTGTCCGGGCTCAGACCGAGGCCTGCAATGGCGGTGTAGAAGCCCAGGTTGGCGTAGACGCCGTTGTAGGTGCCGGGCTTGAACAGAAACGCGTAGCGCTGCGCGCCAAACTGCGCCGTCGGGCTGAGCAGTTGCGCGTTGAACGCGGCGTCGAGCTTCGACTGGATGGTGGCAACGGGCGTCGACGCATCGAAGATCGTCACGTTGGGTCCGAAGTCTGGTGTGTCGGAGGTGGGCAGCGTGGTCGTTGTCGGGTTGATCTTGAACGACGATGCGATGTCATTGAAGCTCAGGTTCACGAGATTGGGCGCATCGGCCGTGAGCGTCAGCGAGGTGCCGCCATAGTTGGCGTCGTTGTAGAGAACGACCTTGTTGCCACTGGTGACCTTGACGGATGAGATCTTGTCGTTCCAGGTGGCGCCCACGTAACTGCTGTCAGCGCTGGCGCAGAACGAGCTGCCGGCGTAGTTGACGTCCGCGTAGAAGCACGCTGTGCCGGTGGGCGGCGGGTTGGTGGTGCCGCCACCGACGGTGTAGCTTTCGGGCGCCGTGTCGTACGCGGGGTTACCGTTGTTGTAGGTGAAGAAGAAGCCCAGAACGGTGCCTGTGCTTGCGCTCACAGGCTGCTCGTAGCGCGCGTTGGCTGACGAGTAGGTCATGCGCACGTTCTGCTGCCCGCCACCATTGACGGTGTAGTGGACGTCCACCCAGGTGGTGTTGACGTTCGACTTGAACCAGATCGTTGCAGTGCCGCCGGAGACAGCCACGCCATCGGTGTAGTCGGCAGCGAAAGCAGGCAGGGTCAGGGCCGACAGCAAGGCGGTGACAGCTGCCCAGAGCCACATGGCAGGCCTGGGTAGGGCTCGCAGGTTCGCACGGCGTGCCGCCGGCATGAAGGATCGGAACATGGTGGTTTTCCTCAGGTGTTGGTGCCAATTTGCAGGCACAAGAACAACGGGGACCACCTTGGTGGAACCCGCACGCACTACCGCTCATCAACGCGCGCCGGGCACCTCTGCGTGTGCTGCGCGAACGTCACCTGGAACCGTTTCCGACAGCGGCGATCGTGTCGCCGCGAGCCCGGCCGAGTATTGAGAGAAAACCCTCGTTTTCAGGTTCTTTTGGGTTACCAACTTGTGTGCAGGTGTTCACCCGCGATGCCGTTTGTCTCCCGACAGTCGGCGCGCGTTCAGAACTGCAAACCACCCGCGTGCTACTGGACCCGCAAACCTTTGGGCAGCGGAAAGTGCACCGTCTCTTCCACACCCGGCATGGTACGAACAGAGACGGCGCCGAGCGATTTCAAGCGTGTGATCACCTGCTTGACCAGCACCTCGGGCGCGGAGGCTCCAGCCGTGAGACCGACACGGGACTTGCCTTCGAACCACTCGGCCTTGAGATCTTCAGCCTGATCGACCATGTACGCCTGGGCGCCCAGGCGCTCGCCGAGTTCGCGCAGCCGGTTGCTGTTGGAACTGGTGGGGCTGCCCACGACGATCAGCACGTCGACCTGCGGCGCCATGAATTTCACTGCGTCCTGCCGGTTCTGGGTGGCATAGCAGATGTCTTGCTGTTTGGGCTCCCGTACCTTGGGGAAGCGGCTCTTCACAGCCTTGAGAATCTCGGCAGCATCGTCCACGGACAGCGTGGTCTGCGTCACCACCGCGAGCCTGTCGCTCTGCGCAACCTGCACCTGCTCGACATCGGACACGTCTTCCACGAGGTAAATGCCTTCGGTGAGCTGACCCATGGTGCCTTCGACCTCGGGGTGACCCTTGTGGCCGATCATGATGAAGTCATAGCCTTCCTTGTGCAGCTTGGCGACCTCGACGTGGACCTTGGTCACCAGCGGGCAGGTGGCATCGAACACGCTGAAGCCGCGCTGAGCGGCTTCAGCACGCACCGCCTGCGACACCCCATGCGCGCTGAACACCAGTGTCGCCCCGGGCGGCACCTCGGCCAGGTCTTCGATGAAGATCGCGCCCTTGGCCTTGAGGTCGTTGACCACGTAGGTGTTGTGCACGATCTCGTGGCGCACGTAGATCGGCGCACCGAACTTCTTCAGCGCACGCTCCACGATCTCGATGGCGCGATCAACGCCGGCGCAAAACCCGCGCGGCTCGGCCAGCAGCACCTCTTCCAAAGTTCGCGTTTCAGCATTCATCACAGCACCCCGATCACATGCACTTCGAAAGTCACCGGCTGGCCTGCCAGCGGGTGATTGAAGTCGAACAGCAGCCAGTCGCTGCCCACCTCGCGCACGACGCCGGCATAGGCGCCCTGCCCGTTTGGCGTGGGGAACTGCACCACGTCGCCCACGCTGTAGCGCTCGTCGGGGTCGCCCAGTTGATGCAGCAGCGAGAGCTTCACGCGCTGCAGCATGTCGGGGTTGCGCTCGCCGAAGGCCTCGCCCGCGTGCAGGTGAAAGGAGGTGCGCGTGCCTTCGGCCAGGCCCATCAAATGCGCTTCCATCGCCGGGGCCAGCTCGCCCGAGCCGAGCGACAGCGTGGCCGGCTTGTCGGCGAAGGTGTTGATGATGTCGGCACCGTCGGGGCCGCTCAGCCGGTAGTGCAGGGTCAGGAACGAGCCCTGCTGCACGTGATTGACAACGTGGTTCAATGAATTTCCTGGTGATGAAGGCATCGCCGAAGCCAACGCCATGCGCCGCTTAGACTGCGCTGAATTTTAGGTGCCTTGCCTGGCAGGCCGAATCCATGGTGCTCAAAGACCTTCCCCCCGATGCCAGACCCCGAGAAAAACTGCTCGCGCGAGGGCCCGCCTCGCTGGCCGATGCCGAACTGATCGCGCTGCTGCTGCGCACCGGGCTGAAAGGCACCTCGGTGCTGCAACTGGCGCAGCAGCTGCTCACCGAATTCGGTGGGCTGACCGGGTTGCTGCAGGCCGAGCCAGACGACCTCAAGCGCATCAAGGGCCTGGGCCCGGCCAAGCGCGCCGAAATGAGTGCGGTGCTCGAGCTTGCTCGCCGGTCACTGGCACAAGAGCTGATGCAGCGCCCGCTGTTCGACTCGACGACACGGGTGAAGGAGTACCTGCGCTTGCAGATCGGCTCGCGTGATCACGAGGTCTTCGTGGTGCTGTTTCTGGATGCGCAGAACCGACTCATCCGCCTTGAAGAATTGTTCCGCGGCACGCTCACGCAAACCAGCGTCTACCCACGCGAAGTGCTCAAGCGCGCGCTGGAGCTGAATGCCGCCGCCGTGGTGCTCGCCCACAACCACCCATCGGGCGCAGCCGAGCCCTCGCGTGCCGACGAGTTCCTGACGCAAACGCTCAAGTCGGCACTGGGTTTGATCGACGTGCGCGTGCTCGACCACCTGGTCGTCACGCGCAGCGAGGCCGTGTCCTTCGCAGAACGCGGCCTGCTGTAGCGCAGGCCAGGCTTCAGCCGACGCGGACGAGCGCCACGTCAACCAGGTGATGCGCTCGCGTCAGGCGCTGCAGGAACCAGCGGGCCGCGCGGCCGGGCGGCGTGTCCTTGCGGTAGGCGGCACGAATCGGGTATTGAGAAGCCTCGAACGCAAAGCCTTCCACCTGGATGGTCTGCAGCAGGCCTTGTTCGAGGTCAGCCTCGACTTGGGGCCGCGGCATGTGGCCCCAGCCGAAACCCGCGCGCAGAAAGGCCTGCTTGATGCCGGTGCCGGAGAGCCGCCACGTGAGTGGCGACAGCACGTCGTAGTCGCGCCCCGAAGTGAGCCCCGAACGGTCGGTCGAGACCAGTTGCACATGCTGTTCTGTCATTGCCCGCGGAATGAGCCCGCGGTACGCCGCCAGCGGATGTTCAGGCGCCACCACCGTGACCGCGGGCACGTGCAGCATGTGCTCGGACAACACACCATCAGGCAGCTCGGGCTGCGGGCCGATCACCGCGAGGTCACATTGCGCGTCCATCAGCGGTTGCAGCACGGCACCCAATACGTCCATCTGGAGGCGCAGCGGCGTGCCGGGGAACTCGCGTCGAAAGTCGCCCACGGCCTCGGTCAGCCAGTCGAGCGGATACAGAGCGTCGATCGCCACCGACAGCTCGGGCTCCATGCCTTCGCTCAGGCTGCGCGCACGCGCTTTGAAGCCATCGACACCACGAGCCAGCGCCCGTGCATCGGACAGCAGCGCGTGGCCTTCATCGGTGAGGGTGGGCAGGCGGCCGCTGCGGTCGAACAGGCTCACGCCGAGCTGCTGCTCGAGCTGAGCGATGCTCTCGCTGACCACCGATTGCGAGCGCCCCAGCTTGCGCGCCGCGGCCGAAAAGCTGCCTCGTTCGACGCAGGCGAGGAATATCTTCAGTTGATCGAAAGTGAACCCGTCGCGCATGAGTGTCAGGACGTTTGGTTGGAGAAAGGCAGCGACAGGTAGTGCTGGCCGAGTGCGGTCAGCTCGCCATTGGCGCCGAGCAGGCTGGTGTGGTGGGGGTCGCCGTCCTTGTCCCAGCGGCCGGTGAACCAGGCGTAGCGGAGCACGTCGGCTCGGCCCTCGCAGGTGGCCACCATGTCGGTCATCTGGGCCTTCTGCTTGTCGACGGTGTCGATCTGGGCGCTGCCGTCGCCGTTGTGCCAGTTCGCGAACTCGGTGACCCAGAACGGCTTGTTGTACTTGAGCAGCTCATCGAGCTTGCCCGCCAAACCGTAGTCGTACCAGTGGAAGCCGAGGTAGTCGATGTGCGGGTCGCGCCCGCCGTTGGCATTGCGATAGGCAGCGTAGAACTCGTCGAGCCAATCGACCGGCTTCGTGAAGCCCGCCAGGTTGCCATAGGTGATCTGCGGCCCGACCAGCTTCACGCCCGTGTCGGCTGCGATCTTCTCGTAGCCAGGCCACACAGCCGCGGCCTCCTGCGGCGTCATGGTCGCCTGGCCCGAGAGATTGGGCTCGTTGAGCAGCAGCAGGTGCTTGACCGCCGGATGCGCCTTCAACCAGGCGGTGACGTCGGCAGCGTTGAAGTCGTCGTTCCACAGCATCGGCACGAAGTCCATGCCATAGGCCGCGACCGGGTCAGCCGGCGTGTTGCCGTTGGGCTTGGAGCCCCAGTCGTACCACCAGCTGACGCCGGGCGCGAGCGCAGCCATGTCGGCTTGGCTGGCCAGGTCGTAGGCGATGCCACGCTTTGCACTCTTGGATGCGGGAGGCGAGGGGACGGGACCGGGTGCAGGCCCTGACGGGGGCGGTGAAGGTGGAGAAGGCGTCGCGGGGCTGGGTACAGCCCCTTCGCCACCACCTCCTCCGCCGCAGGCAGCGAGCGTCGTGAGCACACTGCCGAACAGCATGCCCACCATCAACCGGCGGCGGGCAAGAAGGCTGGAACCTGAAACAGGATTCATGGGGTCGGGTTCTCAGAGAGGGACTTCATGAGATCGATCAGCACGTCAGCGCCGCCATTGCGGACAGCGCTGTCCGTTTAGCCGACAAACTCTTGCCCTTGGTGAAATGGCACGAGACGCGCGATAGCTGCGTCGTGCCCGCCAGACAAGATGCCGAGTTCGCGGGCGACGTGCTCGCAGGAGCCTCGGAAAAAATGGAACCGCTTCCACTTTGGGGGCCATGGCAGACGGACAGGGCCAACGCCCGCGGCAGGGTCAGGGTGGTCAGCGCAAAGTCTGCGAGCGACCTCATGCAAGTCTTCATCTGGGGGAACTCCTGGCATTTCTTTTTGATTGAGCCCAACGCAGCAAGGCAGTGAGCAGATTGAACAAGCACGTGCACTCACCCTCTGCACCCGACACACTTGTTCACCAGCCGACAACTGGCAGCAGTTTGCATACCAATTCATTGCCAGTGGTGTTTTTGTGTTCGAGTTGACACTTCTGGGCAGCATCTCGTTGCAACTGCGATGGGCCTTATTGGCAACGGCGATGCATGGGCCAAACTTTGTCGCCTCATCGCTACGCACAGACGTCTCATTCGCCGAAGGTAAGCTGCCATCGTGACCTCAAACGCCCCCAAGAAAGCGCACAGCCTGAGCGATCTCGGTGCGCTCAAGATCGCGCTGCAGAAAGCCGCGCGCGAAGAGGCCGAGCGGGTGGCACGTCAACGCGAAGAAGAGGCTCGGCTACGCCGCGAGCGCAACCTGTTCTCGCTGAGCGTGGGCCCCGTGCAAGCCCTGCCCGATGCGCGCCGCGCTCGCACCGCCCCTCGCCCGCCCGAGCCTGAGCCACTTCAACGCCAGCGCGATGAACAAGCGGCACTGCGCGAAACCATCTCGGACGAGTTCAACGTGGACAGCCTACTGGAAACCGATGACACGCTGTCATACCGGCGCATGGAGATCGGCCTGGACGTCGTGCGCAAGCTGCGCCGCGGCGGCTGGACGATTCAAGCGCAGCTCGACCTGCACGGCCTGCGCCGCGACGAAGCACGCGATCAGTTGGCGGAGTTTCTGCGGGATGCCACGCAGCATGGGTTGCGATGCGTGCGCGTGGTCCACGGCAAGGGCCACGGCTCGCCCGGGCGCGAACCGGTGCTGAAGACCAAGATGCGCAGCTGGCTGGTGCAGAAGCAAGAGGTGCTCGCCTTCGTGCAGGCACGGCCCGCCGAAGGCGGAAGCGGCGCGCTCGTCGTGTTGCTCCGCGCACCCGCCTGAGGCGACTCTAAGCCCCGTGCTTGTTGCGCATGAAGTCTGCCGTCTTGAAAAAAGACTCTTCGAGACGCTGCGCGAGAACCGGATCGACGATCACCTCGGCCATCGCCTGCTTCATGCAAGCCATCCACTGATCGCGCTCAGCAATGCCGATGGCGAACGGCAGATGCCGCGCCCGCAGGAACGGGTGGCCGAAGCGATCCACGTAGTGAGCCGGGCCTCCCAGCCAGCCGCACAGAAACCAGAAGAGCTTGTCGCGCGAACCGTCCAGGCTCGTCGGGTGCAGTGCGCGCAGGCCGGCGAACGCAGGCTCCAGGTCCATCAGGTCGTAGAAGCGGTCGACGAGTGAGCGAACGGCGGCTTCACCGCCCACCCATTCATATGCGGTTGCAGGTCGGGTCGTGTCGTTCATCAGGTGGGGGGGCAAGGCCGGATGCAAGGCCAGGTCAAGGACTGGCGAGTTTGGCTGCGACGGCCACGATGCCTTTGGCCGCTTCGCTGCCCGGAAAGGTTTCCAGCAGGAGCTGGCGGCGCTGCACGGCCTCGCGCACCGCCGTGTCGGTGGGAATTTCGCCGAGCAGCTCGAGCTTGACGGCGGGGCTGCCGGCCGGCAGGTTCGGCGTGACGAAGCGGTCGATCACCTGCTGCAGCTGGCCGCGAACCACGCGGCCCTCGTTGCTGCGACTGATTTGATTGACCACCAGCGCGATCGCGCTGCGCTGCTGTTGTGTGGCCAGCACCTTGATGGTGGCATAGGCGTCGGTGAGCGAGGTCGGTTCGGGCGTGGCCACGACCAGCACCTCGGTCGCGAGCGAGACCGCGAACAACACCACATCGGAGATGCCGGCCCCGGTGTCGAGCAGGATGCGGTCGTAGCGCGGAGCCACCACCTCGATAATCTTCAGCAGCTGTTCACGGATCTCGGCAGTGAGGCGCGAGTATTCGACCAAACCCGAGCCCGCGAGCAGCACCGAGAAACCGCCCGGCGCAGGCAGGATGGCATCTTCGAGCGAGGCCTTTCCGGTGAACACGTCATGCAGCGTGATCTTGGGGAAGAGGTTGAGCACCACGTCGAGGTTGGCCAGGCCCAGGTCGGCGTCGAGCACCAGCACGCGCTCGCCACGGCGGGCCAATGCCGCCGCCAGATTGGCCGAGACAAAGGTCTTGCCCACGCCGCCCTTGCCGCTGGTCACGGCGAGGATGCGAGCGCGCTTGGCAGGCGGCGACGCGGCTGGGTTCGGGGGGGTGCTCATGGATTTTCGATATCGGGAAACTGCGAGGTGGCGAACAACAGGCCCTTTTCTTCGGCGCTGACCAACGAAACCGGTGGCATCTCGAGACAGGCGCGGTTGCGACCTTCGCTCTTGGCGCGGTAGAGCTGCTGGTCGGCGCGCTCGATCCACAACGGTGCCGACGAACGCACCCACTGCGGCGCAAAGGCACCACCCAGGCTGATGGTGACCTTCAGCGTTTCATTCAGTGAGATCACGACCTCGCGCTGCTCGACCTTGCGGCGAATGCGCTCGGCCACCTGCTGGCCGAAGGCCGGCGGGCAGTTGGGCAGGATGATGGCGAACTCTTCGCCGCCGAAACGCGACACCGTGTCCATCGGCCGCACGCATTCCATCAGGCACGTTGCCACGGCCTGGATCACCAGGTCGCCGGCGGCATGGCCGTGTGTATCGTTGACGAGCTTGAAGCGGTCGATGTCGACCATCAACACCAGGGCCGGCTCACCGGCGCGCGCCACACGGTCGATCTCGCGGGCCAGCGCCACTTCGAAATGACGGCGATTGGCCAGACCGGTCAGCGGGTCGCGGCTAGAAAGGTCGCACAAGGCGTCGATCACGGCCTGCAGCCACGCGGCCGAGCCCACCTCATTCAAGTCGGGCAGCGCATGGCCCGACTGCGTCAGCAACTGCAAAGCCGCTCCCAGCTTGAGCTGTGAGGGTTCTGTGGGTGTTGGGGGTTGCGACACGACGGTAATTTGTTACAGGCCAGTCTATCGCGCGCGCCTCGCCTAATCGCATCGATTTGAAGCGTGAATACCCGCCATCTTGGGGTTTTGTCACGCCTCAAGCCAAGCAGACTTCAGACCGATAAACCCCGGAGAGCCCGCACGCAAACAAACGTCGGGTCATCCACAAGAACGACCCTGTCTGGAGCCTTCATGAGTGCAGCCGCATCCCCCGCCGAACTGTCCGCCCTGCGCAATGCGGTGGGCGCTGATCGCGGGGAACAGGAATTCGGCTTCAGCACGGCCGACTTCGACCGCGTGCGCCAGCTCATCTATCAGCACGCCGGCATCAGCCTGCATGCAGGCAAGCAGGCCATGGTCTACAGCCGCCTGTCGCGCCGATTGCGCGACACCGGACAACGCTCGTTTGGCCAATACCTGCAGTCGCTTGAAAGCACCGCCGCATCAGACCCGGAGTGGCAGGAGTTCGTGAACTGCCTGACCACCAACCTGACTTCGTTCTTTCGCGAAGAGCACCACTTCCAGGTGCTCACCGCCGACCTCAAGGCACGCACCGGCCCAGGCCTGCGCATCTGGTGCAACGCAGCATCGACCGGCGAGGAGCCCTATTCGATCGCGATGACCTGCGCCGAAGCGCTGGGCTCCACCGGCTCGGTCAAGATCGTCGCCAGCGACATCGACACCAAAGTGCTGGCCACCGCCAGCCGCGGCGTGTACGGCGCCGATGCGCGCGGCCTGTCACCCGAGCGGCTGCGTGCGCACTTCTTGCGCGGCAAGGGCACCAACAGCGGCTCCATTCGCGTGAAGCCCGAGCTGGCACGGTTGATCGAATTCCGCACGCACAACCTGATGGAAGCACGCTGGTCGCTGGGCGAACCCTTCGACATCGTGTTCTGCCGCAACGTGATGATCTACTTCGATGCCCCCACGCAGCGCCGCGTGCTGGAGCGTATCCACGGTGTGATGAAGCCCAAGAGCCTGCTGTTCGTGGGCCACTCGGAGAACTTCACCGAGTCGAAAGACCTGTTCCGCTTGCGTGGCAAGACGGTCTACGAGCGGGTTTGAGCGCAAGCGTTACTTTGCCAACACTCAAGCCACGCCCATTCCACACCGATATCGGAACACCATGGCATTGATCTCATCCTCGAACCCCGCCGCAGGTTCCCGCCTGGAAAAGCTGAAGTCGCAGCCCCGCAAGCCGGGTGAGGCCTCGTTCTTCTTCTACGACGCGCACTTCAAGAACGATGCCGTGAAGATCCTGCCGGGCGAATACTTCGTGCACGACGAAGACATGCTCATCATGACCACGCTGGGCTCGTGCATCGCCGCCTGCCTGTACGACCGCAATGCCAAGGTCGGCGGCATGAACCACTTCATGCTGCCTGACGGCGCTGGCGACTCGGGCCGCTACGGTTCGTACGCGATGGAATTGCTGATCAACGAGATGATGAAACGCGGCGCCACGCGCATGACCATGGAAGCCAAGATCTTCGGCGGCGGCCAGGTCGTGAGCGGCATGACCACGATGAACGTGGGCGAACGCAACACCAACTTCGTGATGGACTACCTGAAGACCGAGCGCATCCCCATCGTCTCGAAAGACGTGCTGGATGTTTATCCGCGCAAGGTGTGCTACCTGCCCGGCAGTGGCAAGGCGATGGTCAAGCGCCTCGCGCCGACGAACACCGATGCCCTGCTGGCACAAGACCGCGCAGCGGCTCAGAAGGCCGTGCCGGCGAGCACCGGCGGCGGCTCGGTGGACCTGTTCTAACGCAACGAGACATTGCGGACACGAGAGACAACATGACAAAGACACGCGTGGTGGTGGTGGACGACTCGGCGTTGGTGCGCAGCCTGCTGACCGAGATCATCAACCGACAAGTCGACATGGAATGCGTTGGCGCCGCGGCCGACCCTCTGGTAGCGCGCGAGATGATCCGCAACCTCAACCCGGACGTGATCACGCTCGACGTCGAGATGCCGCGCATGGACGGCATCGACTTTCTCGCCAAGCTGATGCGCCTGCGCCCGATGCCGGTGGTGATGGTGTCGACGTTGACCGAGCGTGGCGCCGACGTGACCCTGCGCGCGCTGGAACTGGGCGCCGTGGACTTCGTCGCCAAGCCCAAGATCGGTGTGGCCGATGGCCTTCGTTTGCTGGCTGAAGACATTACCGACAAGGTTCGCATCGCCGCGAAGGCGCACATCCGCAAGACGCATCACGTGCCTGCACCCGTGCCCGGCGCACCTGTCGCGGCCAAGCCCGCCCCGGTAGCCTCCATCGGCCGGCTGTCGACCGAGAAGATCATCTTCATCGGCGCTTCCACCGGCGGCACCGAAGCGACCAAGGAATTCCTGGTCAACCTACCACCCGATTCGCCGGCGGTGGTGATCACGCAGCACATGCCGCCCGGCTTCACCAAGAGCTATGCGGCGCGGCTGGACGGGCTTTGCAAGATCCGCGTGGCCGAAGCGCGCGACGGCGAGCGCATCCTGCCCGGCCATGCCTACATCGCACCGGGCGGCTTCCACCTGAGCGTGGAGCGCAGCGGCGCCAACTACATCGCCCGCGTGCAAGACGGCGAGCCGGTGAACCGGCACAAGCCTTCAGTTGAGGTGCTGTTCAAGTCGGCCGCCCGTGTGGTCGGCCCCAACGCACTGGGCATCATGCTCACCGGCATGGGTGCCGACGGCGCCAAGGCCATGAAGGAATTGCGCGACGCCGGCAGCTACAACTACGTGCAAGACGAAGCCACTTGCGTGGTCTTCGGCATGCCGCGCGAAGCCATCAACGCGGGCGCGGCGCACGAAGTGCTTCCGCTCACTCAGATTGCGCCCAAGCTGATCGAGCGCTTGCGCAGCACCGCCGGCTTGTCGACCACCCGGGTCTGAACGGCTCCGGCCGCTCAGCCGTGGAGCCACTGCCGCAGTGGCTCGTGAACGCGGCGATCGCGTTCTTCCTGGCGCACCTCGGCGCGCGAAATCAATTGCTCGGGCGCTCCAATGTCGCGCAGGGTGTCGGCGCTCAGATCCGCCACCAGATCGAACGCGTGCGCTTCGCGTTCCGCTTCGAGGTGAGCGGCCCAGCGCGCGGCAATCGCTTGCCAGAGTCGTGCGATCGGGTTGACGGGGCGGTGCATCGCAACGCGTGATACACCGATGTCATTGCAGCAAAGTTGAGTGGTGTTCATCATGTAGCTCCGGTTTGTTTTCAGCATGCTGGTAAGCATAGGAGCCCAACAGCTGGGATGGAAACGCATAGTTCTGCACTGTTTGGTAAGTTATGCTTACCAGATGGCCAGACTCACCCTGCAAGCCCTGCCCGCTTTCCGCGCCGTGGCGAAGGCGCAAAACCTGCGCGCCGCCGCCGAGACGCTCCACCTCACCCACAGTGCCGTGAGCCAACAGATCCGCGGGCTGGAAGAGCAGCTGGGCTTCAATCTCTTCGACCGCCGCGGCCGGCGCGTGGTGCTCAATGCGGCGGGCGAAGCGCTGCTGCGCAGCGTGGAACCGGCTCTTGCCCAGCTCGACGACGGTGTGCAGGCTGCGGCAGCCGCTGCCAGTGGTGCAGCGCAACGGTTGCGCGTGACCATGCTGCCGTCGTTCGCCAATCGCTGGCTGCTGCCACGCATGGGGCGATGGCGTGAACGCCACCCCGAGCTCGCGATCGAGATCGACGCCACACCGCAGATCGTTGATCTGCAGCGCCAAGGGTTTCATGCAGCGTTGCGCCAGGGCATCGGCCCCTGGCCTGGCTTGGCATCCGAGCGGCTGTTCGACAAGCCGATGCCCTTCGTCGTGGTGGGTTCGCCGACTGCGGCGCGACAACTTCTCGGCGCTCAACCTGAAGCACTGGCGCGCGAGCCGCTGCTGGGCGACAGCGACGTGTGGGAGGCATGGTTCTCGGCCGCGGGCTTGCGAACCCGTGTGGTCCCGGTGGCCAGCTTCAACGACGCCGGCCTGATGCTGCAGGCCGCCGAACAGAACCTGGGGCTGGCCGTGTCACGCGAACTGCTGGCAGCCGACGCGCTCTCGGACGGGCGGCTGGTTCAACTGTCGCCGCTCACCATCAACTTCGAGGCTGCATACGCCTACCACCTGGTCTACCCGCCCGCCTTGCGCGACTGGCCACCGCTGGATGCCCTGCGCCAGTGGCTGCGCGACGAGCTGGAGGCGTCGATGCATGCGCTGCACCCGCCGGCGAAGCCCGTGCGCAAGCGCGCAAGCCGGCACAAAACCTAGCCCACTGAATCATTGAAATGGGAGATGAGGGCCGGGCGAGACGGGATGCAACGCAAGGCGAACGGCACGGCCATACCCTGAGGTATCGCGCGCATTTTCAACGCCGCAGCGCGCCCGTATCGCGAGGACAGCGTCGAACCAATTTCAGTGATTCAGTGGACCAGCGTTACTTGCTCGTCGTCAGCTTGAGGCCGAGCTTCTCAAGCGCATCGGTGACAGGCACGAAGAAGTTCATGCCCGCCAAGCCTCTGGCACCCAGCCCCATGACGGTGATGCCGATGACCTGCCCCGAGTGGTCAAGCAAAGGCCCGCCGCTGTTGCCAGGCAAGATGGCGACATCGCTTTGCAGGTAGTTCTGCTGATTGAGCTCGCGAATGCCGCCGAGGATGCCCTTGGTCAAGGTGGTGTTGAACTTCTCGCCGAGCGGGGACCCCAGTGCAAAGACGTCTTCACCAATCGCTGGGTCCGTCAGGCGGACAGGAATCGGCGGCACGCCGGCTGGTTCGGTTTTGACGAGAGCCACGTCGCGTGTGTCATCGGAGCGGACCACTTCGCCAATCAGTTCTCTGCCGGTGGCCAAGCGCACCTTGACGAACTTCGTCTTGCCGACCACATGCTGGTTGGTCAGCAGAAGACCGCTCTTGCCAATGAAGAAGCCGCTGCCCGTTCCACCATCGGCCACCACGGTCGCAACCGCCGACCGCAGCTGGGTCACCTTCTGCGGCAGTGGTTCTTCGTTGCCAACCGCGCCGTCGACCTCCAGCTTCTCGGCATTGGAATACGCCGACTTGCTCGCCCCTGCTGTGCCCAACAGCTCGGGATCAGCCGGCGTTGAAACAACCTTCGAGAACCCGGGATCGGCCAGCATGTTTCTCACGGCCATGGCGAAGGCGGGGATGGTGATCGCGGAAGGCAGCCCCGTCACCGGTGCATCTTTCACCTGAAAGCTACCCTCGGTCGTGGCTTCGAACACCACCTTCTTCTGCTCGGGCGCAAACACCTGCCAAAAGAGCTTGAGGTAGGTCTCGCCAGTCCATGAGTTGTTGCCCTTGGCACAGAGGTTGAGCGAGATTTCCTTGATGAACACGCCGACCTGCAGCTTGTCCTTGCCGCCGGCATCGGGCGGCGCGCCCTCTTTCTTTTCCTCGAACATCGAGTCGGAAACGACAGTCACCGGGTAGTGGGCGTTTTCGAGCTCGGTGCGAAACCGTGCCGCCATGGCCCGTACCGGTAGCAACGTACCCGATGTTGCCTGGGTCCAGGCGATGTCGCCGCGGCGCCCGCACAGCCAACCCGACTGGCTCTCGCCAATGAACCCCGGCGATTCGTAGCGCGTCTTGACCTGCCGCAGGACGGCAATGCGACCCGCCTCTCCAGCGGGAAACGCGAGTGGCGTCTTTTCTTCGACCGGCTTGATGGTGGCTGGCCCTGCAAGGGCGTGCCCGCTCACCAGACCGAAACCGGCGCACAGCAGCGCGACCCGCCACCCAGAAGAAACATGGAAGCAAAGACTCTGATTCATGCGCTTGAAAAGAAGTGACCGGGCTGCATGAGTATCGCTGAGGCATCGTCGACGCCCGAGGAAAACTCAGGGCAGAAATAACGACTGCAAGTCATTCAAAAAATCAAACCCCTGCGGTGTGGGCTGCAGCCATTGCAAGTCTCGCGTAATCCACTGGCGCTGCTCAGCCTCGGCAAGAGCTCGCCGCAGCACGGACAGCGGCAGGCCGGTGCGTTCGGTGAAGCGGGCAAGTTCGAAACCCTCTTTCAGCCTCAGCGCATTCAGCATGAATTCGAAGGGCAGCTGGTCGCGCGGTACTTCTTCGTCTTGCGTGATTGCAGCGCCGACCAGTGCCTGGTCCATGTATTTGGCCGGGTCGCGAAAACGCGTCTGCCGCACGACACGGTGCGGGAAGCTGAGCTTGCTGTGCGCGCCAGCACCGATGCCGAGGTAGTCACCGAACTGCCAGTAGTTCAGGTTGTGCACGCAGCGGTGGCCGGGGCGGGCGAAGGCCGAAACCTCATAACGCTCGAGCCCCGCCGCTGCAGCCTGCTCGGTGATGATGTCCAGCATGTCGAAGGCTGTGTCGTCGTCGGGCACCTGCGGAGGGTGCTTAGCGAAGAAAGTATTCGGCTCGATCGTCAGGTGGTAGATCGACAGGTGCGGCGGCGAGTAGGCCAGCGCTTGCCGCAGGTCGGCCCGGAGCTCATCCGGCGTCTGCCCGGGCAAGGCGTACATCAGGTCGATGTTGAAGGTGTCGAAGGCATCGCGCGCCTCTTCCACTGCGGCCTTCGCTTGGTCAGCGTCGTGCACGCGGCCGATGGCGCGGAGCTTCTCGTCGTTGAAGCTCTGCACACCGACGGACAGGCGCGTGACACCAGCGGCGCGGTAGCCGCGAAAACGGTCGCGCTCGAAGGTGCCGGGGTTGGCCTCGAGCGTGATCTCGCAGCCCGGCTCCAAAGGCAGGCGGGCGCGGATGTCGGTGATCAGCTGATCGATGCTGGCTGGCGAGAAGAGGCTGGGCGTGCCGCCGCCGATGAAGATGCTGTGCACGCGGCGGCCCCAGATGAAGGGCAGCGTGGCTTCCAGGTCAGCGCGCAGGGCGTCGAGGTACCTGGTCTCCGGGACGCCGCCACGCTGCTCGTGGGAGTTGAAGTCGCAGTACGGGCACTTCTTGAGGCACCACGGCAAGTGCACGTAAAGCGAGAGCGGCGGCATCGCGCCCAGGCTGAGCACGCCAGCCCGCATGTACCGCGCCAGCAGATCGGGCGAGGCCTCGACACCCGAGACCGGAACGATGGGGATGTCAGCCAAGGCGCCAGACCTCGCGCATCAGCGCCAACATCCGACGTGACGCGATGGCGCGGTGGCTGTGGATGTTCTTCTTCTCAGCGCCCAGCTCGGCCACCGTCTGCCCGAGCGACGGGATGAACAGCAGCGGGTCGTACCCAAATCCGCCGTCACCACGCAGTTCCTGCAGCACTTCGCCCTCCCAGCGGCCGAAGGCAATCAGCGGCTCGGGGTCGTCGGCCGATCGAACCGCGACCAAGGCACTGACGAAGCGCGCACGCCGATCGTCATGCGGCGCCAGGTTCTCCAACAGCACACGGTTGTTTTCATCGTCGCTCTTGGGTCGACCGAACAGCGTGGCGTAGCGCGCCGACAGCACGCCCGGCGCGCCACCCAGCGCATCGACGCACAAACCCGAATCGTCGGCAATGGCAGCTGCGCCCGAGTGCTGCGCCGCATGGCGCGCCTTGGTCAGCGCGTTCTCGACGAAGGTGACGTAAGGTTCCTCGGCCTCGGAAATACCCAGGCTGCCTTGCATCACCAGTTCCAGGCCGAGCGGCGAGAAAAGCGTCTGCAGCTCGACGAGTTTCTTGGCGTTGTTCGACGCCAGTACGAGTCGCATGACGTCAAACGGCCAATGCGGCGCGCTGCGCGGCCACCAGTTCGCGAATGCCCTTGTCGGCCAAGCCCAGCAGCGAGTCCATTTCAGCGCGCGAGAAGGCGGCTCCCTCGGCCGTGCCCTGCACCTCCACGAAGCCACCGGCCTCGGTCATCACCACATTCATATCGGTATCGCAGGTCGAGTCTTCGACGTATTCGAGATCAAGCAAGGGCGTGCCTTCGACCACGCCTACCGAAATGGCGGCAATGGCTTCGCGGATGGGCGAGTCCACGATCAGCCCCTGCTTCTGCAACCAGCGCACGGCGTCGACCGCTGCCACATAACAGCCGGTGATGGCCGCAGTGCGGGTGCCGCCGTCGGCCTGGATCACGTCGCAGTCGAGGTGAATCGTGCGCTCGCCCAGCTTCTTGAGGTCGAACACACAGCGCAGCGAGCGGCCGATCAGGCGCTGAATCTCTTGCGTACGGCCGCTCTGCTTGCCGCGTGCTGCCTCGCGGTCGCCGCGGGTGTGCGTTGCGCGCGGCAGCATGCCGTACTCAGCCGTTACCCAGCCTTCGCCGCTGCCGCGTTTGTGCGGCGGCACGCGCTCTTCGACCGATGCAGTGCACAGCACCTTGGTCTCGCCGAAGGCGATCAGCACCGAACCTTCGGCGTACTTGGTGTAGTGGCGGGTGATGGTGACCGGGCGCAGTGCGTCCGCGGCCCGGGCTTGGGTGCGTTGGAATGTCATGGGGCGTATTGTCCACGCTCCCGCGCGAGCCCCGTGGGGCCAGGCTTCTACGACTTCTTCTGGGACGAGCGCCGAATGGCCTCGTTGATCTCGCGGATCGAACGCTCGATTTCAGCTTCGTCGAGCTCGTCCGGAGGGTCCTGGCCGAGCACGCTCGCCTGGATGGTGGAAGCAAACACCTCTTCGCCCAACGTCTGGGTGGAGATAGCGCTCTGGCTATCCCGGTCTTCGGCCGATTCCCACTCCACGGCCAACACCGACACGTTGTCGCTCTTGGCGCCGCCGTTACGCAGCGCCTGCTCGACGAGCTCGGGCACGGCATCGGCAATGGTGTTCTTGGCTAGCTGGTCGGTGATCTCGGCGTCGGTCACTGTGCCCCACAAGCCATCGGAGCACAGCAGCAGGCGGTCACCGCTTTGCAGCACCAGCGGGCCGACTGTGTCGACCACTGGCTTGCCCGGGCTGCCCAGACAGGTGAACAGCACGTTGCGGTTGAAGCGCTCGCCCATGGGCACGACGTGGCTCATGGTTTCTTGCAATTCGGAATAAGAGTGGTCGCGGGTGCGCGCCACCAGCTTTTCGCCACGGACCAAGTACAGCCGCGAGTCGCCGCAGTGTGCCCAGTACGCGTTGTTGCCCTGCAGCACGCAGGCCACGATGGTCGTGCGCGGCGTGTCGATCAGGGCCTTCTGCGTGGCGTAACGCAACAGTTGATGGTGGCCGGCGATGATGGCTTCGTGCAAGAAGCGCATCGGCTCCTTCAGCGTGGGCTTGGCATCGCGCTGGAACATGGCCGCCAGCGTCTGCAGCGCGAGCTGCGAAGCCACTTCGCCTTCCGGGTGGCCGCCCATGCCATCGGCCAGGGCGAACAAACCCGAATCGCGCGTGTAGCAATAGCCCATGCGGTCTTCGTTTTTCTCGCGGCCGCCTTTTCGGCTGACCTGATAGACCGTGAATTGCATGTCGTTGCTTACGCCTTCGCGCCCGTGGTCAGGTTTTCAAGCTGCAGCTTCAAGCGTTCACTGAAGCTCAACTTGGTATAGCGGCGCTCGGTCTCGCGCGCCAGCTCTTTTTGCAGCGAAAACACGCTTTGTGGGCGCGAGAGGGGGTCGAGCGACATGCACCACTCGGTGACTTCGATCAGGTTGTCGGAGTACACATTGCGCAGCCGCGAGAGCGACAGCGCCAAGCGGTCTTTCTCGATGCGCTGTGGCGCGTCATTGGGCGGGTAGCCCTGCATGCAGGCGTAGATGCAGGCACCCACGGCATAGATGTCGGTCCATGGGCCTAACGTGCCGTCGCGGCGGTACATCTCGGGCGCGGCGAAGCCGGGCGTGTACATCGGGCGGATGAAGTTGCCTTCCTTGCTCAGCACTTCGCGCGCGGCGCCGAAGTCGAGCAGGACCGCCTTGTTCTCGTTGGTGATGAAGATGTTCGCCGGCTTGATGTCCAGGTGGAGCATCTTGTGCTGGTGCACGATGCGCAAGCCGCGCAGGATCTCGTCGAACAGCGAGCGGATGGTCGATTCGCGGAAGACCTTGTCGCGCTTGAGGTCACGCGCGGTGACGATGAAGTCCTGCAAGGTGTCGCCCTGCAGGTAGTTCATCACCATGTAGACGGTGTCGTTCTCGCGGAAGAAATTCAGCACCGAGACCACGCTCGGGTGAGAGATTTGTGCGAGATTGCGGCCTTCCTCGAAGAAGCTCTTCAGGCCCAGGCGGTAGAGCGGCTGCTTCTCAGGCTTGACGCGAGGCATCAACTCGCCAGGAGCCCGCTCGGCCAGCGAGGATGGCAAATATTCCTTCACCGCCACCAGGTGGCGATCGGAGTCTTCGGCCAGATAGACCACGCCGAAGCCGCCGGCTGCCAGTTTCTTGATGATCTGGTACCCGCCGACCACGGTGCCTGATGGCAAGGGGGCAGGTTTCGGCTTTGACATAATCCGATTTTGCAATGCGATAAGTTGAATGCCAGTCTACAGCATGACCGGGTATGCAAGCGCCACCGCCGGGGCGCAATCTGCGACAGAAAGCACAGGCGCCACCGAGGCTGCAGCCGCGCGGCCGAGCGCCTCGGCAGCCGCCAGCGTGACAGTGGAGTTGCGCTCCGTCAACGGGCGCTTCCTCGACTTGGGATTTCGTCTGCCCGACGAGTTCCGCTCTCTGGAGCCTGCGCTGCGCGACTTGCTGACCGGCGCCTTTCGCCGCGGCAAGATCGAGTTGCGACTGAACACCAAAGCCGAGGCCGACAACGCCTGGCCCAACCCGCAGCCAGAACAGATGAACCGGCTGTCTCGGCTGGAAAGCACCATCCAGGGCTGGCTGCCCAAGGCGCAACCCCTGTCGGTCCATGAGGTGATGCAGTGGTGCAAGGGCGGCACGCCCGCCGAGCGGCTCGACGAAGTCGCGTTGGACGCGGCCAAGCGCTGCATCGCCGGTTTGGCTGAAGCGCGAGCCCGTGAAGGCGAGAAACTGGTGGCCGTGCTGATGGAACGCGTGACCCGCCTGCGCGAACTGGCCGCCCAGGCCGAACCGCTGGTGCCTGCCGTCGTACAGCGCCTGCAGCAGCGCTTTCTGGAGCGCTGGCAAGAGGCGCTGGTCGCCACCGGCGCAGCGCAAAGCATCTCGCGCGAAGCGCTGCAGGAACGCGCGCTCAACGAGGCCGCCGCCTACTCCATCCGCATCGATGTGGCCGAAGAACTGGCCCGACTGCGCGCCCACACCGAGGAAATCGCCCGCCTGCTGAAGGCGGGTGGCGAGATCGGCAAGCGGCTCGACTTCCTGATTCAGGAGCTGCTGCGCGAGGCCAACACCTTGGGCTCCAAGTCGTCGACGCTGGAGCTGACCAACATCTCGGTGGAAATGAAAGTCCTGATCGAACAACTGCGCGAGCAGGTCCAGAATCTCGAATGATGGACTACCCCGGCAATCTTTTCGTGGTGGCCGCCCCCAGCGGAGCGGGCAAATCGAGCCTCGTGAACGCCCTGCTGCAGATGGATTCGCACCTGGTGGTGTCCATCTCACACACCACCCGCAAGCCGCGCGGCCAGGAGCAGGACGGCCGCGAATACTTCTTCATCGAAGAACCCGAATTCCGCCAGAAAATCGCCGATGGCGCCTTCTTCGAGTGGGCCGAGGTGCACGGCAACCTCTACGGCACCTCGCGTGCCGCCGTCGAAGCACTCATCACCGGTGGCCAGGACGTGGTGCTCGAGATCGACTGGCAGGGCGCGCTGCAGATCAAGGAGCTGTTTCCCAACGCCATCCTGATCTTCATCTTGCCGCCCAGTTGGGACGAACTGGCCCAGCGATTGAACCGACGCGGCGAAGACCATCCGGAGGTGATTGCCCAGCGCCTGACCAACGCACGCATCGAGGTGGCCCAAGCCCAGCATTTCGACTTCGTTATAATCAACGCTCTGTTTGAAACGGCGCTGTTCGACCTGAAAGCGATCGTTCATTCGCAGCGACTCAAATACGCTGCCCTGCGAAGAAGCAAACCTGCTGTCTTTGCGGCCCTGAATCTCAGTTAGCGCCCCTCAGCTAGATCCTCACCGGAGTACCTCCATGGCCCGCATCACCGTCGAAGACTGTCTCGTCAAGATCCCGAACCGCTTTCAGCTGGTACTCGCAGCCACCTACCGTGCCCGCATGCTGAGCCAGGGCCACGCCCCCAAGATCGAAACCAAGAACAAGCCCGGCGTGACCGCGCTGCGCGAAATCGCCGCTGGCGAAGTCGGCATCGAAATGCTGCGCAAGGTGCCGCTCTGATCGGCCCTTCTGCCAACTAATTCCAAACGGCCCCACGCGGGCCGTTTGCTTTTGGCAAGCCCTAATCCCGTATTTTCCGATCCGCGATAAATTCGAGGCATGGCCGGCCCCATCTCCACCTGGATTCGCGACGCTGCAACCGGCGTGGGCCGGCGTGTGCGCGAGCCTGCCGTGCCTGCGGCCACCAGCGACGCCGCAGCCGCCTCGTTCGCCACGCTGACACGCAAGCTCGACTACCTCGAAGCCTCGGACATCAAGCGCGTGCGCGAGGCCTACCGCTTCGCCGACGAGGCCCACCTCGGGCAGTTCCGCGCCAGCGGCGAGCCCTACATCACCCACCCCATCGCCGTGGCCGGACTGTGCGCCGAATGGAAGCTCGATGCGCAGGCCATCATGGCCGCGCTGATGCACGACGCGATGGAAGACTGCGGCGTCACCAAGGTCGAGCTGATCGAACGCTTCGGCACCGCCACCGCCGACCTGGTCGACGGCCTCACCAAGCTCGACAAGCTGCAGTTCTCGACCAAGGAAGAATCGCAGGCCGAGTCGTTCCGCAAGATGCTGCTGGCGATGGCGCGCGACGTGCGCGTGATCCTCATCAAGCTGGCCGACCGCCTGCACAACATGCGCACGATGGAAGCCATGGCCGCTCCGAAGCGCATCCGCATCGCCCGCGAGACACTCGAGATCTACGCCCCCATCGCCCACCGCCTGGGTCTGAACCAGACGTACCGCGAGCTGCAGGAACTGTCGTTCCAGCATCTGCGGCAATGGCGTCATGCCGCGCTGTCCAAGGCCGTGCTGCGCGCGCGCGGCTATCGCCGCGACATCGTCGACCGCATTCAGCGCGAAGTCGAAAAGGCCTTCACCGACGCCCGCCAGAAGGTGCAGGTCTACGGCCGCGAGAAAACACTCTATTCGATCTACACCAAGATGCGCGAGAAGCATTTGAGCTTTGCGCAGGTGAACGACATCTTCGGCTTCCGCATCGTCGTGAACACCTTGTCCGAGTGCTACCTCGCGCTCGGCGTGCTGCACCAGCTGTACAAGCCGCTGCCGGGACGATTCAAGGACTACATCGCGATTCCCAAGGCCAACGGCTACCAGTCGCTGCACACCACGCTGGTGAGCCCGCTGGGCACGGCGGTCGAATTCCAAATCCGCACCGAGCCCATGCACGCAGTCGCCGAAAAAGGCATCGCCGCGCACTGGATGTACAAGATCGGCGGCTCGGGCCAACCGCAAGATGCGCAGCGCCTGGGCGCGCTGTGGCTGCAGTCGCTGATCGACATCCAGGACGAAACCCGCGACGCGAGCGAGTTCCTGGAGCACGTGAAGATCGACCTCTTCCCCGATGCGGTCTACGTGTTCACGCCCAAGTCGAAGATCATGGCCCTGCCGCGCGGCGCTACGCCGGTCGACTTCGCCTACGCCATTCATTCCGACGTCGGCGACCACTGCGTCGCTGCCAAGGTGAATGGCGACCCGGTGGCCTTGCGCACCGAGCTGCGCAGCGGTGATGTGGTCGAGGTGGTCACCGCACCCGGCGCGCGGCCCAACCCGGGCTGGCTCAACTTCGTGCGCACCGGCCGGGCCCGTTCGAAGATCCGCCACTACCTGAAGAACATGGAGCAGGAAGAGTCGCAGCAGCTCGGCGAAAAGCTGCTGGCTCAGGCGCTGCGTGCCGAAGGCCTCGCCCTGCCCTCCAGCGACCCGACCGATGCCCCCGCCGTCGCGCTGTGGCAATCACTCACCAAGTGGAGCGGCAACCGCACCCGCGCCGACCTGCTGACCGACATCGGCCTTGGCCGCAAGATCGCCATCATCGTGGCCAAGCGCCTGGCGCAGCTGATGCTCGAGCGAGGCGCCAAACCCGACGCGCTCACGCTGACCATGGGCCGTTATGCCACCGAAGACGACGCCACGCCAACGCAAGGCCTGGTGGTGATCGACGGCACCGAAGGCGCCTCGGTACAAATGGCCCCGTGCTGCCGACCCATCCCCGGCGACGACATCGTGGGCTACCTCGGCCGCGGCGAAGGCCTGCTGGTGCACACCGCCGAGTGCAGCATCGGCAAACGCCTGTTCGAACGCGACAGCGAGCGCTGGATCACGGTCGAATGGGCTGAAGAACCCACGCGCCCATTCGAAACCGGGGTCAACCTGCTGCTGAACAACGGCAAGGGCGTGCTCGCGCAAGTGGCCTCGGCCGTGAGCGCCGCCGAGGCCGACATCATCCACATCGACATGGACGACGAACCGGCATCAGAAACAACCGAGCTGCGGCTGCTGATCAGCGTGCGCGATCGGCTGCACCTTGCGGATGTGATGCGCACCCTGCGTCGCGCACCCTCGGTACTGAAAGTCCTCCGCGTCAAGCCCTGATCAGTGCTTGGCGGGGTAGTTGACCTCGACCACTTCCAGCCGTTCAAGCCCACCGGGCGTCATCAACGACACCTCGTCGCCCACACGCGATTTCAGCAGCGCCCGCGCAATCGGTGACACCCAGCTCACCTCGCCGTTCAGGTTGTCGACCTCGTCGACACCCTTGATGGTCACGGTGCGCTCTTCGCCTTTCGCGTTCTCGTAGGTCACCGTCGCGCCGAAGAAGACCTGGTCGCTGCCATGGTGCACTGACGGGTCGGCCACTTCGGCAATGTCGAGGCGCTTGGTCAGGAAGCGGATGCGGCGGTCGATCTCGCGCAGGCGCTTCTTGCCGTAGAGGTAGTCGCCGTTTTCCGAGCGATCACCGTTCTTGGCAGCCCAGGAAACCACTTCCACCACCTTGGGCCGTTCCACGTCGAGCAGGGTCATCAGCTCCTCGCGCAGCCGCTTGTAGCCTTCGGGCGTCAGGTAGTTGCGCGTGCCGGGCGGCAGCGCGGGCGCGGCAACGCCCTCGTCATCCTCGTCGTCGCCTTCGGGTTCCTTGGTGAAAGCCTTGTTCATGCCCGCTGTATAGCACCGCCGCCGGCAATCTCCTCGGCGTAGTGGCAAGCCACTTCTCGCCCATCGACCATGCGCAGCTCGGGCACCTCTTCGCTGCAGCGAGCTTGCGCATAGGGGCAGCGCTTGTGGAAGCTGCAGCCCGAGGGCGGGTTGAGCGGCGAAGGCAGTTCACCGACGATGCGAATCTTGTTGGCACGACGCACCGGGTCGATGCTCGGCGTGGCCGACAGCAACGCACGGGTGTACGGGTGCAGCGGCTGGGCGAACAGCGTGGCCTTGGGCGCGAACTCGACCACGCGCCCGAGGTACATCACCATCACCCGCTCGGCGATGTGCTCCACCACACTCAGGTTGTGCGAGATGAACACGTACGCGATCTGCGTGCGCTCCTGGATGTCCATGAACAGGTTCAGGATCTGCGCCTGGATGGACACATCGAGCGCCGAGGTCGGCTCGTCGGCCACCAGCAGGCCGGGCTGCAGCATCATCGCGCGCGCGATCGCGATGCGCTGGCGCTGGCCGCCCGAGAACATGTGCGGGTAGCGCTGGGCGTGTTCCGGCCGCAAGCCCACCTGCGACAACATCGCGGCGATTCGCTCGCGGCGCTCGGCCGCCGTCAACTTCGTGTTCAGCAACAGCGGCTCGTCGAGCATCTGCGCGATGCGCTTGCGCGGGTTCAGCGACGCATACGGGTTCTGGAACACCATCTGCACCCGTTGGCGCAACGCGCGGATCTGCGATGCGCTGGCCGTGGCGGCATCGGTGCCGTCGAGGTTGAGGTGACCGCCGGTGGGTTTCTCGATCAGCGTGAGCGCGCGGGCCAGCGTCGACTTGCCGCAGCCCGATTCGCCCACGACGGCCAGCGTCTGGCCTTTCGACAGCGATAAGCTCACGCCGTTGAGCGCCTTCACGGTGGCCGGCGGCTTGAAGACGCCGCGCGAAACCTGGTAGTGGCGCGAGAGGTTCTTCGCGTCCAACAGGAGAGCAGGTGCAGTGGCGGTCATGGGCTGGTATGAAGCGGAAAGAGACAACGCGCCTGGCTGCCATCGGGCTGGGGCAGCAGGCCGGGGTGAGTGACGCGGCAGCTGTCTTGCACATACGGGCAGCGCGGCGACAACAGGCAGGCCTTGGGCCGCTCGTGCATGCCGGGCACCACGCCGGCCAGCGTGGGCAGGCGCCGCGCGCCGCGGCTGTGTTCGGGAATGGAGGCGAGCAGTGCCTCGGTGTAAGGGTGGTGCGGCCGGTCGAACAAGGCCGGCACGGTTTGCACCTCCACCACCTCGCTCGCATACATCACCGCGATGCGCTTGGCGTGCTCGGCCAACAGCGCCAGGTCGTGCGTGATCAGGATCAGCGCCATGTCCTGCTTGCGCTGCAGCGCCACCAGCAGGTCGAGCACCTGGGCCTGGATCGTCACGTCGAGCGCCGTGGTGGGCTCATCGGCAATCAGCAGCTTGGGCGCGCAGGCCAGCGCCATGGCGATCATCACGCGCTGGCTCATGCCGCCCGACAGCTGGTGCGGGTAGGCCGTGAGGCGCGACTCGGCATCGGGAATCTCGACCAGCTCCAGCAACTCCAGCGCGCGGTCGCGAAGCGCGTTCTTGTTGCCCTTCTGGTGCACCTTCAGCGTCTCGATGATCTGGAAGCCCACGGTGTAGCTGGGGTTCAGGCTGCTCATCGGGTCTTGGAAGATCATCGCCATGTCGCGGCCGACGATGGCGCGGCGTTCGCGTGGCGACATGGCCAGAAGGTCATGGCCGTCGAAGCGCAGCAGATCGGCGGTCACACGTCCGGGGGCTTCAACCAGGCCCATCAGCGCGAGCATGCTCACGCTCTTGCCCGAGCCCGATTCGCCGACCACGCCCAGCAGCTCGCCGCGGTCGAGCGTTATGTCGACACCTTGCACGGCCGCGAACGGGCGCTCCTTCGAGCCGAACTCCACCGTCAGGTTGCGTATTTCCAGAAGGTGGCTCATGACAGCTTCTTCATCCGCGGGTCGAGCGCGTCACGCAAGCCATCGCCCATCAGGTTGATCGACAGCACCGTGACCAGGATCGCGAGGCCGGGAAGGGTCACGACCCAGTTGGCGCGCTCGATGTAGTCGCGGGCCGACGCCAGCATCGTTCCCCACTCCGGGGTGGGCGGCTGAGCACCCAGACCGAGAAAACCCAAAGCCGCGGCGGTCAAGATGGCGTCCGAAAAACCCAGCGTGGCCGTCACGATCACCGGTGCCATGCAGTTGGGCAGCACGGTGTTGAACATCAACCGGAAGGTACCGGCCCCAGCCAAGCGCGAGGCAACCACGTAGTCCTTGGTCAACTCCGACATCGACGACGCGCGAACCAGCCGCACGTAACTCGGCACCGCCACGATGGCGATCGCGAGCATGGTGTTGAGCAGCCCCGGCCCGAGCACCGCCACCACCGCGATGGCGAGCAGCAGGCTAGGCAGCGCGAGCATCACGTCCATCAAGCGCAGGATGGCCACGCCGACGCGCGGGAAGAACGCCGCCGTCAAACCCAACGCCATGCCAGGCAGCATGGACAGCAGCACCGCCACGAAGCCGATCAGCAGCGACAAGCGCGCACCGAACAGCAGGCGCGACAGCACGTCGCGCCCGATGTCGTCGGTGCCCAGGATGAACTTGCTGCTGCCACCTTCAGCCCACATCGGCGGCGTGAGCAACGCATCGCGGTACTGCTCGATGGCATCGTGCGGAGCAAGCAAGTTAGCAAACAGCGCGCACAAGATGACGAAGACGAACACGAACAGTCCGGCCACCGCGCCCTTGTTGGTGGCGAAACTGCGCCAGAAGTCGCTCAGCGACGACGCCGGTGGCGCCCCCGCGGCAGAGGATTCTTCGGTAGACAGAACTGCACTCATGTCACATCACTCATTTCGCATGCCGGATGCGCGGGTTCACCACCGCATACATCAAGTCCACCAGAAGATTGACCACGATCACCAGCGTGGCGGTGATCAGGATGCCGCCTTGCACGACCGGGTAATCGCGCCGGCTGATGGCGTCGATCAGCCACTTGCCGATACCCGGCCACGAGAAGATCGTTTCGGTGAGCACCGCGCCACCGAGCAAGGTGCCGACCAGCAAACCGATCACGGTGATCACCGGCACCAGCGCATTGCGCAGCGCGTGCACGAACACCACGCGCGCCGGAGACAGGCCCTTGGCCTTGGCCGTGCGCACATAGTCTTCGCGCAACACCTCGAGCATCGACGAGCGCGTCATGCGCGCAATCACCGCCAAGGGCACCGTGCCGAGCACGATCGCCGGCAGCACCAGGTGCGAAAGTGCCGACCTGAAAGCGCCCTCTTCACCCGACAGCCAGGCGTCGATCAGCATGAAGCCAGTGCGCGGCGCGATGTCGAACTCGAGCGCCATGCGGCCCGACACCGGCAGCGCCCAGGCCGGTGCCCACTCGCGCATGTTGACCGAGCAAAACATGATGAGCAGCAGACCCCACCAGAAGATGGGCATCGAGAAGCCGGTGAGCGACAAACCCATCACGCCGTGGTCGAGCACCGAGCCACGCTTGATGGCCGCCAGCACGCCCGCCAGCAGCCCCACCACCGTGGCCATGAAGAGCGCGCAGATCGAAAGCTCCACCGTGGCGGGGAAGAGCTTCAGGAACTCGCTCCACACCGCCTCGTGGGTCACGAACGATTCGCCCAGGTCGAGGTGCATCGACTTCCACAGGTAGCTGCCGTACTGCTCCCACAGCGGCCGGTCCAGGCCCAGGCGGTGCAGCACCTCGGCGTGAAAGGCCGGGTCGAGACGGCGCTCGCCCGCCATCACCTGCACCGGGTCACCGGGGATGAGGTGGATCAACGAGAACGCCAGCAGCGTGATGCCGATGAAGGTAGGGATGACGAGCGCCAGGCGGCGCAGGATGAAGCCGACCATCAGGGGCTCACGCTCACGTTGCGGAAATCACTGTTGCCGAACGGGCTCGTCACGAAACCCTTGACGCGCTTGTTCAGCGCCGTCATCTGCGTGGGGCTGATCAGCGGAATCACGGCCACCTCGTCGTAGACGAGACGTTGCGCCTTGGCATAGAGCTCGCTGCGCTTCTTGAGGTCGGCCGTCTTGCGCGCGGCGTCGATGATCTCGTCGAAGGCCTTGTTGCACCACTGGCTCTTGTTGCCACCGCCTTCAACCGCAGCGCAGCTCAGATTCGGCGTGAGGAAGTTGTCGGGGTCACCGTTGTCGCTGACCCAGGCCAGCAGCACGATGTCGTGCTCGCCTTTGCCGGCGCGTTTGTAGAGCTCGCCGATCTCCATCATTTGCACCCGGACCTTGACACCAATGCTCGCCCAGTCCGCCTGCATCAGCTCCGCGGCACGCTTTGCATCCGAAGCACCACCCACACGCGCGAACAGCACCAGCTCGCTGCCGTCGTAGCCGCTCGCCTTCACCAGCGCCTTGGCCTGCTCGACATCGTGACGCTCGGGCAAGCTGCCGTCGTAGCCCCACATCGAAGGCGGCAGGAAGCTCGTTGCCGGCGAAGCGATGCCGCCGTACACCGACGCGATCACGGTCTTCTTGTCTAGCGCCAGCCACAGCGCCTGCCGGAAGCGCTTGTCGCTCATGTACTTTCGCTTGGCATTGGGCGCGAGGTAGTTGGTCTGTAGCGGGGTGCTGCGCACCATCGTCATGTTTGCGTCCTGGTCGAACACGTGGGCGCTCTCGGACTTGATGCCGATGCCGGCGAGGCACTCACCCGCCTTCAGCCGCTGTAAACGCACGTTGGGGTCGAGCGTGATCGCAAAGATCATCGTGTCGACCTTGGGGGCGCCGTCCCAATAAGCCGTGTTGGCCGCATAACGGATGACGGCGTCTTTTTGGTAGCTCTTGAACACGAAGGGGCCGGTGCCCACGGGCTCCGTGTTCATCTTGTCGAGTTGGCCGACTTTGCGAAGCTGCGTTCCATATTCGGCCGAGAAAACGGAGCCAATGGTCTGGATCGCCAAGTCGGCGAGGAACGGTGCCTCGGGCCGCGTCAGAGTGAAGCGCACCGTCATATCGTCAAGCTTGTCGAGCGACTTGATCAGGGCACGCATGCTCATGCCCTCCCAGTAGACATAGCCATTCTTCGCGGCCGAGTAAGCCGGGTGGCTCTTGTCGTTCATGCGGTTGATCGAGAACATCACGTCATCGGCGTTGAAGTCTCTCGTCGGCTTGAACCACGGGGTGGTGTGGAACTTCACGCCTTTGCGCAGATGCAGCGTGTAGACCAGCCCGTCGGCGCTGATGTCCCAGCGCTCCACCAGGCCGGGCACGACGCGCGTGGTGCCAGGTTCGAACCGCAGCAGCTGGTCATACAGCGGAATGCCAGCCGCGTCGGTGGTCACGCTCAGCTCGTATTGCGCGATGTCGAACCCCTCGGGCGAGGATTCGGTGCACACCGTCAGCATGCCGGCCGCCTGCGCCACACACAGCGTGCAGGAGATCGTGCTGGCAACCAGCCAGCGTCTCAGCGCGAGCGCGCTCATTTGACGCTCACCGCGCGGAAGTCGTTGTGCGTGAACGGGTTGGGCACGAAGCCTTCGACGCGCTTGTTCAGCGCCGTCATGTTCACCGGGTACACCGTCGGGATCACCGCCACCTCGTCGTACACCAGCTTCTGCGCCTTGACGTAGAGCTCGGTGCGCTTCTTCGGGTCGACCGTCTTGCGTGCGGTGTCGATCAGGTCGTCGAATTCCTTGTTGCACCACTGGCTCTTGTTGCCACCGCCCACCACGGCCGCGCAGGTCAGGTTGGGCGTGAGGAAGTTGTCGGGGTCGCCGTTGTCGCCGGCCCAGCTGAGGAAGGTGATGTCGTGGTCGCCCTTGCCGGTGCGCTTGAGCAGCTCACCCCATTCGATCATCTGCACACGCACCTTGATGCCGACACGAGCCCAGTCGGACTGCATCAGCTCGGCCGCGCGCTTGCCGTCGATGGAGCCGCCGATGCGCGTGAACAGCGCGAGCTCGGTGCCGTCGTAACCCACGGCCTTGACGAGCTGCTTGGCCTTCTCGGGATCGAAGCGGTTGACCAGCGTCTTGTCGTAGCTCCACATCGGCGGCGGCAGGAAGCTCGCCGCCGGCGTGGCATTGCCGCCGTACACCGCCGACATGTAGGTCTTCTTGTCGAGCGCCAGCCACATCGCTTCGCGGAAGCGCTTGTCGCTCAAGAACTTGTGTTTGGTGTTGGGCGCGATGTAGGCGGCCAGCAGCGGGTTGTTGCGCACGATCTTCACGTTGGGGTCGTTGTCGAAGGTGCCCACCGTCTCGGGCTTCATGTTCGTGCCGACCAGGCATTCGCCAGCCTTCAGGCGCTGGATGCGCACATTGGGGTCGAGCGTGATGGCGAAGATCAGATTGTCGACCTTCGGTGCGCCGCCCCAGTACGCCGTGTTCGCCGAGTAGCGAATGATGGCGTCCTTCTGGTAGCTCTTGAAGACGAAGGGGCCGGTACCGACCGGCTGCGTGTTGAGCTGGTCGAACTTGCCGCTCTTTTGCAGCTGCTCGCCGTATTCGGCGGAAAAGATCGAGCCGATGGCCTCCATCGCCAGGTCGGCGAGGAAAGGCGCCTCGGGGTGGGCCAGCGTGATGCGCACGGTGTAGGCATCGACCTTCTCCACCGCCTTGATCAGCGACGACATGCCCATGCCTTCCCAGTACACGTAGCCGTTCTTCGCGGCGGCGTAGGCTGGGTGCTTCTTGTCGTTGACGCGGTTGATGGACCACAGCACGTCGTCGGCGTTGAAGTCTCTGGTGGGCTTGAACCATGCCGTGCTGTGGAATTTCACGCCCTTGCGCAGGTGCAGCGTGTAAACCGTGCCATCGGCGCTGACGTCCCACTTCTCGGCCAGGCCAGGTTCGATCTCGGTGGTGCCGAGTTTGAAGCCCAGCAGCTGGTCGTAGATCGTGCGGCCGGCGGCGTCATTGGTGACGCTCGACTCGTACTGCGCAATGTCGAACCCGTCGGGCGAGGCCTCGGTGCAGACCGTCAAGGTCCCGGCGGCATGCGCCGCGCCGGCGAGGCCGAGGACCGCGGAGGCCAGCATCGCAGTGGCCAGAAAAGAGCGCTTGTTCATGGGCGGTTCAGACAGTTCTTGGAAGTCATTCACTTTAGCGGTTGCAGCAACACCCGTGCCCGGGGCTTACCAGATGCGGATGCGCTGCTCGCCGGGTTTGTACATGCGATCACCGGGCTGGGTGGCGAAGGTCGCGTGGAAGGCGTCGAGGTTGATGGCCGCACCGTTGGCGCGGAACCTCGCCGGGGCATGCGGGTCGGCGGTCACCAGCTCGAGCGCACGGGCGTCGCGCATCTTCTCGCGGCCCGACGCAGCCCAGGCGAGGAAGAAGCGCTGATCGCCGGTGAGCCCGTCGATCACCGGTGCCGGCTCGCCCTTCAGCGACAGGTGGTAGGCCTTGTAGGCGATCTCCAGGCCCGACAGGTCGGCGATGTTCTCGCCCAGCGTCAGGCGGCCGTTGACCTTGTGGCCGGGCAAGGACTCGTAGCCGTTGAACTGCTTCACCAGCCTCGCGCCCAAAGCGTCGAAGGCCTTGCGGTCGGCGGCCGTCCACCAGTTCTGCAGCTTGCCGTTGCCGTCGTACTGGCTGCCCTGGTCGTCGAAGCCGTGGCTGATCTCGTGGCCAATGGTGGCACCGGTGGCGCCGTAGTTGGCGGCATCGTCGAAGCCCATGTCGAACAGCGGCGTGTCGAGAATCGCCGCGGGGAAGACGATTTCGTTGACGCTTGGGTCGTAGTAGGCGTTCACCGTCTGCGGCGTCATGCCCCATTCGCTGCGGTCGACCGGCTGGCCCACCTGAACGGCACGCCGCTCATGCTCGAAGCGGCCGGCACGGGCGGCGTTGCCGAAGGCGTCGCTATCACGCACGTCCAGAGCCGAGTAGTCGCGCCACTTGTCGGGGTAGCCGATCTTGACGGTGTACTTGGCGAGCTTCTCCTGCGCGCGCTGGCGCGTCGCCGGCGTCATCCAGCTCAGGCGGTCGATGGATTGCCCGAACGCTGCGAACAGGTTGGCCACCATCTCCTGCATGCGTGCCTTGGCCTCAGGCGAGAAATGGCGTGCCACGTAGACCTGCCCCACCGCTTCGCCGAGCGCGGCATCGACGGCGTCCGTGGCCTTCTGCCAGCGCGGCTTGTCTTCTTCCTGCCCGCGCAAGGTTTTGCCGCGCAGCGCGAATGCGGCATCGCGCCAGGCCTTGGGCAGCACAGCGGCCTGCGCGTCCATCAAGCGCACTCGCTCATACCAGCGCCAGGTGTCCATCGGCGTGCGCTGAGCCAGGCGCGCCATCGCGCGGGCATAGCTGGGTTGCTGCACCGAGAGGCGGTCAATCTCGGGCAGCGCCGCCGCGCGGAAGAAGGCCACCCAGTCGAGCCCCGGCGCGCGGCGCGCGAGCACGGGCATCGTCATCGGGTTGAAAGTCTTGATCGCGTCCTGGCTGTCGACCGCCGACCACTGCACCCGCGCAAGTGCGGTCTCCAGCGCCATCACAGCCGTGGCGTGCTGCGCGGCCTGGGTGTCGCCGCTCAGCTGCAGCAGCGTCTCCATGTAGGCGAGGTAGGCGGTGCGTGCCTTGGCGAAGTTGGGGTCGCGCTTCAGGTAGTAGTCGCGATCAGGCAGGCCCAGGCCCGACTGCGTCGCCACCACGCGGTTGATGGTGGGCTGCTTCGGGTCGCCGCCCACTGCCAGCGTCATCGGGCTGTCGACCACGCCTTGCCAGCGGCCCCACAGCACCGCCAGCTCGGCCGGGGTCGTGATGGCATCGATCTGCGCGAGCCACGGCGCCAGCGGCGAGATGCCGGCTGCCTCGATCGCATCGACATCGAGATAGCTGCGGTAGTACGAGCCGACCTTCTGCTCGATGCTGCCCCGGGCGGCCTCGCCCTGGCTCAGCTCTTCGCAGACCTTGCGCACGCGCGCATCGGCGCGGTCGGCCAGCTCCTGGAAGACGCCATAGGCCGGCTTGTCAGCAGGGATCGGTGTGTTCTTGACCCACTGCCCCGTCGCGGCGAGGAACAGGTCGTCTTGCGGGCGCACACCGGTGTCGAAGGTGCTGCGGTCGATGCCGCTGCCCAGGCTGGCCGCGAACACCGTGCCCGTGCACAGCGCCACCAGGGCAGCGCCCATGCGCTGGATCGTTGAATTCTTCATGCGTCACCAGATGCGGATGCGAGCGTCGCCGGGTTTGAACATGCCATCGCCGGGCTGTGTGCCAAACGCCGAGTGGAAACCATCGTGGTTGACGGCGGCCCCATTGGCGCGAAATTCGGGCGGCGAGTGCGGATCGATCGTCAGCTGCTGCAAAGCTCGCGCTTCGCGCGCCTTGCCACGCCACGCCTGCGACCAAGCGAGGAAGAAGCGCTGGTCGCCCGTCAGCCCGTCGATCACCGGCGCAGGTTTGCCGCCCAGCGCGAGGTGGTAGGCCTTGTACGAGATCTGCAGGCCCGACAGGTCGGCGATGTTCTCGCCCATGGTCAGGCGGCCGTTGACCTTGTGGCCGGGAATGGGTTCGTAGGTGTCGTACTGGGCCGCGAGGCTCGCGGCAAGTTGATCGAAGGCCTTGCGGTCTTCTTCGGTCCACCAGTTGTCGAGCTTGCCGTCGCCGTTGTACTGGCTGCCCTGGTCGTCGAAGCCGTGGCTGATCTCGTGGCCGATCACGGCACCGATGGCGCCGTAGTTGGCCGCGTCGTCGGCATTCATATCGAAGAACGGCGGCTCGAGAATCGCCGCCGGGAACACGATTTCGTTGACGGTCGGGTTGTAGTACGCATTGACCGTCTGCGGCGTCATGCCCCACTCGCTGCGATCGACCGGCTGGCCCACGCGGCGCGCGCGGCGCTCGTAGGCAAAGCGGTTCGCACGCATCTGGTTACCCAGTGCATCGCCATCACGCACGGTGAGTGCCGAGTAGTCGCGCCAGCTGTCGGGGTAGCCGATCTTCACCGTGTACTTCGACAGCTTCTCCCTGGCGCGCAACTTCGTCTGCGGGCCCATCCAGGCCAAGCCGTCGATCGACTGGCCGTAGGCCGCAAGCAGGTTGCCCACCAGCTCGCGCATGCGTGCCTTGTAAGCCGGCGGAAAGTAGCGAGCTACATAGCCTTGCCCGACGGCTTCGCCCAGCGCCGCATCGAGCGCGGCCGTGGCCTGCTGCCAGCGCGGCTTCTCCTGCTCGCTGCCCTGAATGGCGCGGCCGTTGAAGGCGAAATGCGCTTCGCGGAATACCTGCGGCAACACCGGCGCTGCCGCGTCGAGCAAGCGCACTCGCAGGTAGAGCTTCCAATCGGCCAGCGGCACCTCGCGCACCCGTTGCGCCAAAGCCTTCGCATAACTCGGTTGGCCGACGGACAGCTTGTCGATGGCCGGCAGAGCGGCCGCCTTGAAGAACCGGCTCCAATCCAGCCCCGGGTCGGTACGTTGCAGATCCGCGGGTGTGATCGGGTTGTAGGTTTTCACCGCATTGCGGTTGTCGACCGGCGCCCATTGCACTTGCGCGAGCCGCTTCTCCAGCGCGAGCACTGTCTTCGCACCCTGGGCCGCATGGGCATCGCCGCTCAGGCGCAGCAGGGTTTCGATGTAGACGAGGTAAGCCGCGCGCGCCTTGGCGAAGCGCTCGTTGTCTTCGAGGTAGTAGCCGCGGTCGGGCAAGCCCAGGCCGCCTTGCCAAACGACGACGCGGTAGATGCCCGGCTCCTTGCGGTCGGGGCTGATGCGCGCGCTCAGCGGCATGGCAACAAGGCCCTGCCACTGCCCCATCACCGTGGCGAGCTCGGCCTTGCTTTTCAGGCCGCTGATCTGCGCGAGCCAGGGCACCAGCGGTGCGAGGCGGGCGCGTTCGATGGCAGCTTCGTCGATGAAGCTGCGGTAGTAGGAACCCACCTTCTGCTCGTTGCTGCCTGCGGCAGCCGGGGCGGCGGCCAGTTCTTCGACGACCTTGCGCACCCGCTCGTCGGAGCGGTCGCGCAGCTGGATGAAGGTGCCGTAGTTGGCCTTGTCGGCCGGGATCGGCGTGTCCTTGACCCACTGGCCGTTGACGGCCTTGA
>Ga0307515_10001657_pt1 | contig 49606 bp, 54 predicted proteins | sample 17_EM_MG_FD_194513 | JGI IMG/M metagenome (GOLD analysis project Ga0307515, IMG submission 194513) | Populus trichocarpa ectomycorrhiza microbial communities from riparian zone in the Pacific Northwest, United States - 17_EM | ecosystem: Host-associated > Plants > Roots > Unclassified | place... | reverse complement strand
GGCGTGCAGACGGCGTCGATCATCGCTGCTCTCGGCGCCGCCGGTCTGGCCATCGGGCTGGCGCTGCAGGGTACGCTGCAGAACATCGCCGCCGGCATCATGCTGCTGGTGCTCCGGCCATTCCGAGTCGGCGAAAGCATCGAGACCAAGGATGTTTCCGGTACGGTTCAGGAAATCGGGCTGTTCGCCACCGAACTCAGGACCGGCGACGGGCTCTATCAGCTTGCGCCGAATTCGACACTCTGGAACACGCCGGTCAAGAACTACAGCCGGCTGCCAACCCGACGGCTTGATGTCACCGTCATCCTGCCGCTCGACAGCGATGTCCGGAAATCCGAGACGGTATTGCAAAGCATTGCTGGCCGCGACAATCGGGTGCAATCTAATCCTGCACCGGCGGTGGCGATTTCCGAGATTACCAATGATACGGCTTCCGCGTGATTGACTCGATGGATTCCGATTGAGGCTGGTGTCTGGTATTCTTCTGTGGCGTGAATCGCGGGAGGCGACCATGGTAGCGGTGGTTGGCCATTTGAGCCAAGAAGAGTTGGAGCAGGGTTACCGGTCTAGCAAGGATGGTACGAGGGCACGGCATTTCGAAGTCATCCGGCTTTTGACGAAGGGGCATTCGACTGCGGACGTAGCAGAGCTGACCGGTTTCGGGATGCGCTGGATCGAGGAACTTGTCGTCCGCTACAATGCCTTTGGCCCCGACAGTCTGGGAGATTTGCGCCGCAACAACGGCAAGGCTGCCAGCCTGCTGACGGCGCCGGTGCTGGAGGCGCTCAGGCTGCGGCTTGGCCAGCCGCCCGACGGTGGCGGGGTTTGGACATCGAAGAAGGCGGCTGAGTTCATCGCTGCCTTTCATGGGCTCTTGTCCTGTTCGACCCAACGCGGCTGGGAGGCGCTACGCGCGATCGGCTGGTCGGTCCAGGCGCCGCGGCCGAAAAACCCGCAAAGCGCGACGGAAGAGCAGCAGCAGGCCTTTAAAAAAAGCTTGCCGAAGCCCTTGAGCAAACACGCCTGAGCCATCCCGGAGCGCGGATCGACATCTTCGCCTCAGACGAACACCGCATCGGCCTCAAACCGGTGATCCGCCGTGTCTGGGCGCCGGTTGGCGAACGGCCGACAGCGCTCGGTCATCACCGCTTCGACTGGCTTTATGTAACCGCCTTCGTTGCACCTGCGAGCGGGGAGACCTTCTGGTATCTCGCCAACGGCGTCTCCAAACCGCTCTTCGCGGCGCTCTTGGCGCTGTTTGCCAAAGAGGCCGGCGCCGGCAAGGATCGCATCATCCTGCTTCTCATCGACAATGCCGGCTGGCACACCAGCGAAGGGCTCAGCGTGCCCGAGGGTATCGAGATCATCTACCTGCCACCCTATACACCCGAGCTCCAGCCGGCTGAAACGCTTTGGGTTCATGTCGACGAGCCCATCGTCAACACATATCTCCAAACCATAGAGGAACTTGACAGTGTCATCGCCCAACAGTGCCGAAAGCTCAGCGCAGACCAAGATCTCATCAAATCTCAGACCTGCTTCAAATGGTGGCCGCAAAAACCAGCCCCGAACTGATCATCCGGATTTGGTATGACCTGCTCGTAGCGCGATGGCGCGTGGTCGAAGGTTCGACCGCTAAACACCCACCCCGAGGATACTGCGGAGGCTGCGGCGCGGCCGCAAGGCAGCTCTGCGCTAGTTGCGGTCATAAAAATGGATGTTCATGAGTGGCCGCTATTGACGCCATGAGTGCGGGTCGAGAGTATTCATCCTCATTCTAAAGGCGGACATATGGGCAATCATCAGAGCAAAAGTGCAAGAGATCCGATGCGGTCAATCGTTGCGCGCTCCTTCGTTCTCGATCCATGTTCGAAACGCCTGTCTTCGCGGTCCTGGATCACGGCCTGGCACGGTCAACAGATGAAAATCCGTCATCGCCAGCGGGGTCGCCGGAAACAGGGGGACCAGCCTTCCAGCCGCAACGTCCGCTGCCACCAGCGCACTTGAACCCATGGCAATGCCAACACCATCGATCGCCGCCTGGAGTGAGTGATACAGAGGTTCGAACCGCAGTTGGTGATGCAGCCTTCTGCGTTGTTAGCGGTGACCTTACCCATGATGGCGATCCGCTGGGCTACTCAGAAGCAGCGCGGATCCTCTCCTGCCTGCCTATGCCAGTCCACTTGATGATCGGTAACCACGACGACCGTGGCACCTTTCGAGAGGCATTGCATTCTGCTCCCTACGACCAACATGGTTTCGCCCAGCAGGTGATCGACACGTCAGCGGGACGGTTGGTCCTACTTGATACACGCGAGCATGGCAGACCGGAGGGGCGGTTGTGCGAACAGCGACTGGAGTGGCTTAGCGAAAAGATCGCAGCCTGCCCCGACCCTATCTTTCTGTTCCTAGACCATCCGCCACTTTCAGTTGGATTCGGTCGGATGGACAGCATCCGCCTGCAGGATGTCGACGCCCTCGCTGCTGTGTTAGAGCGATCGAACGCCACCATACATCACCTTTTCTTTGGTCATCTGCATCGCAATATCGCGGGGTCGTGGCGAAAGTGGCCTTTCTCTGGGATCCGGGGGACAAGCCATCAGATCGGATTAGACTTCACAACACAAGGCTATGCACCCGTTAGCTTCGAAGCGTCCGGTTACGCAGTGGTCCGAGTAGAGGCCGAGAGCGTCGTCGTTCATTTCGCGGAAGTCGAAGGCTCGTGATCAAGCCGGCGAGCCCCCCTGTTCGGAATGGGCAGCTTTCTCTGGTTCCGCACCAGTAACGGACAGTCGGGAAACCAACTCATGCAGCGCGAAGAATTCGGCTTGGAAGCCGCAACGACTTGAAACCCTCCGTCATCTTTTGCTCGGCGTCCCAGGAATAGATGCCGCTGAGGTTGATATGCTCCCAACTGAGCGGCGAGACGTGTTTCAGCAGCTCGTCAGGAATATTCCGGCCTCGATTGCGCAGGTGGGTCGTGGCCCAGCTGAGATAGACGGTGTTCCAGTGCACGATGGCGCTGACCACCAGGTTGAGGCCGGAAGCCCGGAATGCCTGGCTGTCAAATGAGCGGTCACGGATTTCGCCATGCTCGTGGAAAAAGACCGCGCGCTTGAGCTTGTGCGCGGCTTCGCCCTTGTTGAGCCCGGCCTGGCAACGCCGGCGTAGGGCCGAAGTGGAATACCATTCGATCATGAATAGCGTGCGCTCGATGCGGCCGAGTTCGCGCAGGGCCTTAGCCAGATCGCTGGACTTCGACGAAGCGGATAACCTCTTGAGGATCGCTGACGGTGCGACCGTGCGCGTCGTGATCGAAGCGGCGAGGCGCAGGAGCTCTTCCCAATGTTCCATGATCAGTGCGGTGTTGATCGGCGCGCCGATATTATTTGCCAGCTGTTTTTTGAAAGTTCTTCAAGGTCCGGCGACGCAGATTCGCCGTCGGACTTTGGTTGCGGCGTTCTACAGCGAAAACGCGTAACGCGATCTGGCTACAGGTCTTTCGGGTTATTCCTTTTCCACGCCGGCCGCGACGAGGATAAGGTGGGCAATCTCCTTTGGATGCGAAACGAGTGACAGATGGCCGGAGGCGATCTCAACCGTCTTGGCGTTCATTCGCTTGGCAAGGAAACGCTCTAGATCTGGCGATGTCGTTTCGTCGTTCTTGGAAACCGCATAGAAGGTCGGCTTATTTTTCCAGGCTGCCACTGTGGTCTTTCCGGCAAAAAGCATCGCGGCGATCGGCTGCTGTACGGCAAAGAGGGTTTCGGCCTTCTTCTTCGACAGTCCGTTGGCGAAGTAGTTCAAGAAAGCCTTTTCCGAAATGGTCTGGAAACCGTCATGGGTCTCGACGCCAGCGCGAACCGGCATTGTCGGGAATTTGCTGGCCAGTGCACCGAAATCTTCGCCTGCATCAGGTGCACGCGCGGCGACATAAACGAGAGCGCTCACCTTGGGATCGATACCGGCCTCAGTGATAATGGTGCCAGCATAGGAATGACCGACGAGCACGGTCGGGCCGTCCTGCCGTGCGAGCGCCCGTTTAGTGGCGGTGACATCATCGGTAAGCGAGGTAAGTGGGTTCTGCACCGATGTGACCTTCAATCCTGCTGCCTGCAGGTAAGGGATGACTTCGGACCAGCTCGAACCGTCTGCCCAAGCTCCGTGCACGAGAACGACATTGACGGCCTTTGCGGTGTCGGTCGTCGTCGAAGCGGCGTACGCGGTGACCGGTTGAGCTACGGCGGTAGCAAATAGAGTGCCTGCGGCGAGCAGAGCGGTGGCGATAAGATTCTTCATGGTTGGCAACTCCTTTATGATGAAGCACAGGCTTCTCTGGAGTCTTTCGAACGTGAGGACTTGGATGTTACGCCACTCACGTCGTCGTGATGCCTGCGATTGATAAAAAGATTTATCCTGCAGCATGTAACATTCACTACCTCGAGAGCGAATGACACGTCATGGACATGCGCGAACTATCTTGGGCGACGGCTATGCGGGCGGAACGTCTCGGCGACTGTACCGCCTATGAGCGATTTCTGAAGGATTTTTCCATCTCGCTACGTCAGATCGTCGGTGTCCACCTGCGCCGGCTTGGCTTGAATGCCGCGGAGACCGAAGACGTGGTGCAGGAAGTACTTATTGCTGTGCATTCGCGGCGCCAGCAATGGGATCCGTCGCGGCCGCTGAAGCCGTGGCTGAACGCCATCGCCCGTTACAAGATGATCGACGCCGCCCGCCGGTTGCGACGGGACATGAGGCTGCGAATAGAACTGACCGACGATGAATGGTCGAATCTTTTCGGTGCGACAGTCGCCGATTCGGCCGACAATGCCGCGGATGTCGAAAAGCTGATCTCGGACCTTCCCGCCGCGCAGCAAACGGTCGCGCGCGCGATTGGCCTGGACGGCGCCTCGCCGCGCGAGACGGCAGCGCGGCTGGGCACCAGCGAAGGGGCTGTGCGGGTCGCATTCCACCGAGCCCTCAAAACATTGATGGCAACTGCTCACAAGAGATTTGCAGGATGAAAGAGATGGAAAGCTTCGTGACACCTCAGCCATGCCAACTGAAGACAGACGACCTTATCAGCAGGCTCGGCATGCAGGCTGGCGAACCACCCGCTGAACGAGGATTATTCAGGCACCTCCCGTTTCACCGCGCCTTGCCGGTCGCGCTGACACTGGCGGCAGTCGGCGCATTCACTGTCGTAACCCTTGTCATTGGGATCCGCCCGGGTTTGAGCAGCATCCTCTCCACCTGGATTTTTCAATTCAAAGTGGCAGCGATGACGCTGATGTCATGTGGCGCACTCTTGCTGGTCCGAAACGCATCCATACCGGGCTTAGCCGCTAGACCCGTGATAGCCATGACCCCGGCGTTGCTCTTCATTCTCGTGGGCGCCGTCTTTGACCGGTCGGGGTTTCCGCTGCTCGGCGCCCATGCATTGTCCGTCCCCATCTGCGTGGGAGCGATCATTCTGGCATCCTTGCCCGCGTTGGCGGTGATGCTGGCGGCAATGCGTCTGGGCGTTCCCACACGACCGGGTTGGGCTGGTGGGATGGCGGGCACTCTGGCGGGCTCGCTGGGCGCACTCGCTTACACGCTCGCCTGCATCAACGATGGCGCTGGGTTTGTTGCTTTATGGTACTTGCTTGCAATTGTCATCGTGGCGGCCATTGGTGCCACGGCCGGTCGGCGAGTACTGGCATGGTAGCAAATGTGCTCGTCGGTGCTTGGCGCCTCGGTTGATCGCTCGACGATCGGCCCACTTTTGGATCGGCTGAGTCTCATTCATGAAAACGGTTGATTATCGAGGTCGCCGGATTTCATGGCGATGGTTTAACAATACGGGCCTCGCGACGTCATGGTAACGCCACACATTTCAGTGTGTCATTTGTTTGGATTGAAGCGGTTAGCGCCGATTGGCCTGAAGCGTTCGAGGGTCGGTCAATTTCGTTCCAGAGGTAATCGCCGGTCAGCGCGTTATGGGCCCACGGAAGTGGTGCGACCTGGGAGAGCAACTCGGCGGGAATATCGATGCCCTGGCCGCGGACATAATCGACAGCGCGGCTGAGATCGACGGTGTTCCACAGGAAAATGGCGTTGACGACGAGGTTGAGACCTGACGCGCAGTAGGCCGTGGTTTCCGCCACCCGGTTGCGCAGCTCGCCGAGCTGGTGGAGGAAGACCGCACGGGCAACGGCGAGACGGCGTTCACCCTTGTTGAGGATCGCATGCGATCTGCGCCCTAGTTTGGTATCGAGCAGCCAATCGCAGATGAAGATCGAGCGTTCAATCCGGCCTATTTCACGCAGCGCCTGATTGTGCCGGTTTTGCCGAGGTGATGCGGCAAGCTTCTTAAGGATGACGGACGGCGGCACCAGGACGGGCTGATCCAGGTTCTCCAGTCTCTAACCCCACCTCGCCCGCCGCTCAATCACCTTCGACCGTGCGACTGAGTTCACTGACTGGCCCTACTTGCAGGCGAGCATCGGAGCGCAAACATGGTTCCGCGATCCACAATCCCCGTGGCATGTTGATTTCCACGCAGAACGGAACCGTCGAAAACACCAACAGACGGGCCAGGAAATGGCTCGAGAGAGAGGTGGACCCACTGTCTCTCAGCGACCGCGATCTCACCGAGATCTGCAATCACCTGAACGCGACACCACGCAAATGCCTCGGCTACAAAACACCCGCCGAATTCTTCCGCCAGAAACTCCTCGCGCCAATCCGGCGTACCGGTTAGCTTCCCGAAGCCCGCAGGGCGCGGTTCGCCATGAACTCACAGGGGCGGCTCGATTAGCGCCGTTACTGATGCGAGTGCCGCGCCCAAAGCTGCCGACGCGCTTTTCGGATTGGACATCGCCTGTGCAATCGAAACGGCGCCAACCATCAAGGCGATGATGTTCCACGCGCGTCGCTCGCGCTCGATTTCATCGCCATCCAAGACCTGCATGATCTTATCGACCAACAGATCCATTCGATCCGAATATATCTCGCGCACAGCAGGTCGTGCCCGGGCGACGTCAGCGCTTAGGGTTGGCATGACACATCCGAATTCCGGATTTTCGCGATGAGCCATGCTGATATACGTGGCGAGCCATTCCTTCAGCTTCTGCCGACGCTCCAAAACGGTTCCCTCAGCGTCCATAAATGGTTCGCCGAGACATTCTCCGACAACGTCTTGGAGTAATGCCTCCTTGTTGGCGAAGTTCGAATAAAATGCGCCTGACGTGACGCCAGCCGCGGCGGCGAGCCCGTCAACGCCAACGCCATTGAAGCCATTTTTCCTGAGTGCTCGTGCTCCGGCCTGCAGCATCGCAGCGCGTGCTTTGGCCTTTTGATCCGGCGGATACCTCAATTCTCACTCCAAATAGCACCTTGACAAGTCGGCTGCATTGATAGCATAACGAACGTTATATCACGATCGTTATCTTAAGCCAACGCCGCGTTGGCTGGCGGCGTGAAATATGAGGCAAAGCAATGGCAACCTTCAAAAACACAGAAACAAAAGAAGTCGATGTGAACGGCACCAAGTTCGCGTATCGCGAACTTGGTCAAAAGGGCAGTATTCCCGTCCTCTTTCTCCATCATCTCACGGCAGTCCTGGAGGACTGGGATCCTAGCGTGATCGATGGCGTGGCCGCGAGCCACCACGTCATCATCTTCGACAATCGCGGCGTTGGCGCAACCGAAGGCATAACGCCCTCTTCCGTCGAGGAGATGGCCGAAGACGCGGTTGCATTCATTCGCGCGCTGCGACTGGAAAAGGTCGATCTGTTCGGCTTCTCACTTGGTGGATTCGTTTCCCAGGTGATCGTCCAGCGCTATCCCGAACTGGTCCGCAAGGTCGTTCTGACAGGGACGGGTCCGGCCGGTGGCGAAGGCATCTCGGGCGTCGGCGCTGTCCTGCAAGAGTCGTTCGCGAAGGCGAGTGCAGCAGGAAAGCATCCGAAGCACTTCCTGTTCTTTACGCAAACGACCGAAGGACAGGCGTCCGCGGATCAATTTCTCTCGCGCCTCAGCGAGCGGACCGTAGATCGCGACGCGTCAGTGCGGCAGGAGACGATTGGCGCCCAGATAACGGCAATTGATGCGTGGGGCCTAGGCGATGCATCGGGTCTCAACACGATCCAGCACCCGGTCCTGGTCGCAAATGGTGACAACGACATCATGGTGCCGACGATCAACTCGTTCGAACTTGCGCGACGTCTGCCGAACGCTCGGCTCAGCATATTTCCGAATGCCGGCCATGGCGGAATTTTCCAGCATCAAGAAGTCTTCGTGAGGCAAGCGCTCGACTTCCTCCACTAGCGCTCACTCAACAAAATGGACCTAAATCGACAAGAAAAGGACGAAGAAGATGTTGATACGAAGAATACTGAGTACCGCGATATTGTTCATCGGCGCGGTTCTAGGGAGCGCAACATTCACAGCGCCGGCGAACGCGGCCGACTACACAAAGACCCCTAACCAACTCGTAGAGTTCGGAGGCGTGAGATACGCCTACCGGACAATTGGCGAACGCGGCAATAACCCGCCTTTGCTGCTTTTCCAGCACTTCACTGGGACAATGGATGATTGGGATCGGCGAACGATCGAAGGACTGTCGAAAGGACGGCAAGTCATCATCTTTGACAACGCCGGTATCGGTGCATCGGGTGGCAAATCGCCTGACAATGTCGCGGACATGGCAAAGATCGGTGAGGGGCTGATCGAAGCCCTCAGTCTGAAGCAGGTCGACGTGCTCGGCTATTCTCTCGGCGGCTGTATCGTTCAGCAAATCCTGGCGGACCGGCCGGAATTGATCCGGAAAGCGATCATCGTGGGATCTGGCCCGCAAGGATCGCCGGGCTTGAAGGTGCTTCCGGAAGTCATTGCGGCGGGCATGAAGAAGAGCACGGAAACGGGGAGGCCCCTCCGCGCCGTTCTCTTCTACACCGATACCGAAGCCGGCAAGGCGGAGGGCGCGGAGTACCTCCAGAACATCAACAATCATTCCGTTGATGCCGAGGAGCCAGCCTCCAAGGAGACGACGGGTGCTCAGGCTAAAGCCATCGTGACTTGGGGCAGCATGCCGAACAATTACACACAGCTCGGACGCATTACTCAGCCTGTGCTGATCGTTAATGGGAGTAACGACATCATTGCTCCGACGCTGGAGTCGGTTGTGCTTTTCCAGCATATCCCGAACGCTCAACTCAGTCTCTACCCGGACTCCGGGCACGGCTCCTTGTTCCAGCACCACGCACTCTTCGTTTCGCAGGTGGACACGTTCCTCAACTGAACGAACTGAGCTTCGGTCCCGACATAGCTGATTGGGTCCCTTCTGTCCCCATTAGGCAAACACTAGGGCCTCCGACAACCCGTTTGTCGGGGGCAAGCTTGCCTGGGGTGGGGCTGCTGCAACGCCGTCTGCGCCAGGGGATAGGTCGCCGCGATCGGCCCCGTGAGTCCACTGGCGTCCACGATCGCCACGAGCTGGCTCAAGATCGCCGAGTCCATTCGCGCGAAGATGGTGGTGATCCCCGGTCCCTCTTCGGCAATCGAACAGGCGCGCAGGCGGCTCGACCCCGCGTCGGCGGCGTCTTGCAAGACCCACTGGCCCATACAATCCATGACGGCGTCGATCCCGTCGGGCGCCAGGGCCTGGACGCTAACGGTCGCGTACTTCCAGCCCTCGTCGGTGCGGACGCACGCCGCGGTGTAGTTGACGCACATGGACACGCGGCCCGGGCCCTCGCGCCAGTCGGTGACCAGGCCACGGAAGCGCGCCCTGGCCGAATTCTCATCCGGGCCGTCTGCGCCGAGGACGTCCGTCATCTGATGGCGGACCTTAGCTGGAACCGCCCAATGATCGCGGTCGCGATCAGGTCCATCAATCCCGTCCATCCGCGGACGGTCTGCGGGGGGACCGAGCCGCCCTGGGTCGCCGCCGGAGAGTTTTCCCGCGTCCAAGCGCCGTCTTCCAGGAACAGACTCGCGAAGGCTTCCTTCTCGCCGCCGTCGATGGCGTAGGCGTAGCGGGCGATCAGATTGCGGATATGCAGCTCGTCGGCAGGCGCGACAAAGGTAAAGGTCATTCTGGTTCCTTCTCAAGGCTCGAACAAGGGTTTGTGGACGAAAAACGAGGTCTGTCGGGCCAAGTCGAAGGCCGACAGGGCGGCTGCCGCCACTCGCGAAGCGGCGGGCTTGCAGTCGCGCTCATTCACCCATGAAGCTGATGATTTGCTCAGCGACGGCGCGGGGGGCTTCTTCGGGCACATAGTGCCCACACCCAGCAAACACAGCACCCCGCACATCTGCCGCTACTAAGCGCATCGTGTCGAGCAGCATGGCTCCGACTCCGCTCTCCGCGCCGACCGCGAGCACCGGCACGGCGAGCTTGCGCTCGGCGCGCGCCCGGGATTGGGCAATTCCTTCGGCCCCGAGATTGTGTCGTTGGTACGAAAGCGCCGCCCGCGTCGCGCCGGGGGCGGCGTTGACGCGCACATATTCACCGAGATCCGCCGGCGTGATCGTCCAGGGACGAGTGGATTTGTTCCTGAACAGCCAAGTCAGGAGCTCGCGCTCGCGTCCCTGCAGCAGGATCTCCGGCAGGTCATCGAGCCGGTTGAAGGCCAGGTGCCAGGTCTTCACATTCGCCTCCGCCGAGGGAATGCCGGCCGAAGATGGCGGGGTGATGCCGGGCAGCGCCGCCTCGAACACGGCGAGCCGCTTAACGTCGCCCGGCCATTCGGCCGCAAAGGCATAGCCGATCCAGACGCCCATATCGTGACCGACGATGTCGACAGGCCCGTTCGCCGTCAGTCCCAGCGCCTCAACGAAGTCATGTAGCTCGGCGGCTACGGTGCGCATCTCGTAGCCAGAGGCGGGCCGATCGGAGTCGCCCATGCCGCGCGGGTCGAGCGCGATCACGCGCCGGCCGGCCTTGGCGAGCAGCGGCATCACATAACGCCATGCGTACCAGCTCTGCGGCCAGCCGGGCAAAAGCAGGATCGGCGGGCCGCTGCCGCCTTCGACGAAATGTAGCCGCACGCCCTTGATAGCGACGGTATCGTGGTGGAACTGCGTCCAGAACGTCGCAGGGTCGAAGGGCGGCAACGTGTCCGCGGCGGAGGTTTGAACGATGTCATGCGTCATGGTGCACTCCTGGTTGGGTCTGGGTGATCGGCGGTCGCGTCCAGTCGCCTGGCGGGGCTGGTTTCGCGGGGTGGGTTGGCGTGGCTGGTTCCATATAGAAAGTGATCGCTTCCAAATTAGGCAAATGCTCAGTCGAGCAGCTTCAACGCGCTGTCGACGAGGCTCGCCATCTCCTCACGGGAGCGGCCGGTCTTGCCCAGGACACGCATTCCCTGCACCACGCAGAGCAGCAGGCGGGCGGTGATGGCGGCATCGACCCGCGAGGAAACGGAGCCATCTTCCTGTCCCTCTCGAGTGAACTCGAAGAGACGCCTCTCTTGGCTCGCGAGCACGGCGCGGACGCTCTTCGCCATTTCGGGATCGGAGCTTGCGAGATCGACAGCGCTGCCCACGACGAGGCAGCCGCGCCGGCCGGCCTCGCCGTGGCTGTATTCGGCATAGACGGCGAGTATGGCCCTGACCTTGTCGCGTCCGGTTCGTGTGGTTGCCAGCTCCTGCGCTAGCCGCTCGTTGCGCAGCATGACGTAGCGTTCGAACGCGGCCAGAAAGACGCCGCGCTTGTCGCGGAAGGCCTTGTAGAGGCTACCCTCGGCGATCTCCATCGCAGCCGTGAGTTTGCCGAGCGAGGTGGCGTGATAGCCGTTCTCGCTGAACGTGCCGATGGCCTTGTCAAGCGCGTCATCGAGATCGAACTCCCGTGGGCGTCCGGGACTGCGAGGCCCCGGAGAAGGTGTGACTGATCTATTCATGGGTGGGATAATAGGAAGAGATCACTTCCTAATCAAGCCTGAAAACAATGATCTTGGATCTTTATGCGGTTGCCTGTCGAAATTCCGCCGTGATTTGACCCCAACGGGTCAAATCACGGCGGAATTCGACAACCGGCACTTCGGGCTTGGTTCACATTCCCTCGAGGCGGCCATGGAACGCTGCCAACTCATTCGCTGTGCGCACTCATTTGCGATTTGATATTTTCGGCGAGCCTCGCCGCTGCAGTCTCCAGGACACCTTTCGAGCGGACAACGAGGCGAAGGGATGGGACGGGGAAATAACGCTCCACGAGCGGCAGCCATATCAACGCTCCGCGCTCCGTCTCCGCACTGATGTCGAAGGGGTTGAGGAAAGTGATGGCGCTGCCACTCATCGCGAACTGCTTGATGACCTCGATCGAGTCGGTTTCCACCGTCGGCTGTAGGGGCAATTCCGCTGAGGCGAAGGCGTGATCCATGACGCTACGGATCGCCATCGTATCGGTTCCCGTTACGATTGGATACTGAATGCAATCCGACAAACGAAGAGCCGACTTTTGCGTGAGGGGATGATCCGGTGCGACGACTGCGCCGATCTCCACGTCGATGGTTTGCAGAATACGAAGGCCAGGGTTGGGCAATATGTTGTATCCGAGCCCGATGTCGCTTTCTCCCGACATGACGCGTGCCGCGATTGCCTCGGGCGATGGCTGGATCTCGACGCGCACTAGCATGCGGCTGTGCAGACGGATAAAATCACAGGCCAAGCTCAGCAGTGGGCCGTAGATCAGCCCGCCCATAGTGGAAAGCCGGATCGTGCCTCTCTCCATTCCCTTCAGTGCGGCGATGCGGCCCATCGTCGAGCGATAATCGCGTTCCACGGCTTGTGCATGCGCGACAAGCACTTCGCCAGCGGCGGTCAGGCGGAGCTTGCGGGGAAGCCGCTCGAACAGGGGCATCCCAACTTCTTCCTCCAGGGACAAGATCTGCCGGTTGAGTGCGGACGAGGAGATGTTGAGGTGTTCTGCCGCCTTCCGCATCGACCCGAAGCGGGAAACCTGTTCGAGAAAACGGAGGGTCTTTCGGTTCACGGGCCTCGTCTTTCGTCAGTATCATGATGCAGAAATCGGGACAGATATGCGCAAAAATGACGCTTTAATCAGGACAATAGTTGACATAGCTTGCCCGCACAACACCAACAATGGGGAACAATAATGTCATCCAAAACCACCCGCATCGGCGGCCTTGCAATTGTGGCCGCATCGCTGCTTATCAGCGCCAGCGGTCCTGCCGCCGCAGTCGAAAAGATCCGGTTCGGCCTCGGCTGGCTACCTGAAGCCGAGCATTGCGGTTTCTTCCAAGCCAAGGCCACGGGGCTTTATGAGAAGGCAGGTCTCGACGTGGACCTGATTGCTGGTGGGCCTGGCATCAACACCGCAATGCTGGTGGCGGGTGGCGAGCAGGATCTCGGTATGGGATCGAGTTTCACCACGCTCAATATGGTAAAGCAGGGGATTCCCGGTGTCACAGTCGCGGCCTTCTTCCAAAAGGATCCACAGACTCTTGTTGCCCACGCTGGGCAAGGGGTCTCCAAACTGGAGGACGTAAAGGGCCGGCCTGTGATGGTTGCTGACTTCGCCCGCGGCGAATTCTGGCAGTTCCTCAAATACCGGTTTGGCTTCACCGACGACCAGCTGCGACCCTACACCTACAGTTCTGCGGTCTTCGTCTCCGACAAGACGGCAATCCAGCAGGGCTATGTCACGGCGGACGCCCATTACCTCGGCAACCAGCTGGACCGGCCGCCGGTGATCATGCTGCTCGCCGATCACGGCTATCTAAACTATGCGACGACCGTCTTTGGCATGAGCAGCTATATCGAGGCACATCCCGATGCCGTCAGGGCGTTCCTGAGGGCCACGGCCGAGGGCTGGAAGAGCTGCATGACTGGCGATTACACGCCCGCAATGAAGCTCGCGACCTCCATCAATACTGATCCCGCCTATGGCGAGGGACTTTGGAAGGCCTCTATCACCGAAATGCGGGAACGCCATATCGTCTCCAACGAATCTGGCCACGGCATAGGTGCGATGACGGATGCGCGCTGGGCCGACTTCTTCTCTGACATGGTGAAGGCAGGCGTTTATCCCGCCGACCTGGATTTCAGGAAAGCCTACACGCTGTCCTATCTCCCGGGTTCGAAGTGAACGCCATGCTTCGCAATGTGGCAGAACCTGCGGTCGCCGGGGCCGACCTGCTATATGCTTCCGCGCTGACGCAGGCAGCCATGGTCCGTGAGGGCCGCATCTCGGCCGAGGCGCTCGTCGCGCTGGCCATCCAGCGCGCCAAGGACACAGCAACGGATCTCAACTGTATCGCGATACCACGCTATGAACGCGGGCTGGAAGAGGCCCGCGACGTCGATGCAGCCATAGCCCGGGGCGAGGATCCAGGGCCGCTCTGCGGCGTACCGGTGACCGTGAAGGACGGCATCGCGACGGCCGGCGACCGACAGACCCTGGGTTCGCTTTCTATGATGAACGTCATTGCGGAGCGAGACGACATCGTCTGGGCGCGATTGAAGGCGGCTGGCGCAATTCTCATCGGCAAGACTGCCACCCCGGAATTCTATCATGAGGTCACGACGCATTCCGCCCTTCACGGCGTCACCCGCAATCCTTGGTCCACTAATCATACGCCGGGCGGTTCAAGCGGTGGTGCGGCGGCGGCATTGGCGGCAGGCATCGGCTCGGTTGCCGTCGGGTCGGATGGTGGCGGATCGTTACGCTGCCCCGCGGCCTGCACGGGCACTCTGGCATTAAAGCCGACTGTCGGGCAGATCCCGCATGAGAGCTTTCCAGACACCTTTGGCAATTACTCTTCAATGGGGCCGATGGCGCGCACCATCAAGGATCTCGCGGTAATGTTTGCGATCATGTCCGGCCCGACAGATCGCGATGCGCTTTCATTGCTGACGCGCGAGGCAGGCGGCAACCGCTGTATCGGCGACCTCGACGGGATTCGGATCGGATGGCTTGCAAATCCGGGCGGTTATCACGTCGAAGCGGAGATAAGGGACCGTTGCATCACCGCACTTGGCGTTCTCGAGAGGACAGGGGCAAGCCTGCGACGGGATATTGAGCCGGAGCTTCTCGATGGCGCGCACGCCATCTACAGGGTCATTGGCGCAGTTGGCCATGCCGGACGCTTGCGCCAGCTCGGCGCGTCGGCGCGGCCGATGTGGGTTGAGACCTTCAGGGATATTGTCGACCTCGGCATGTCCTTCAGTGCCGCGGATCTCGCGCAGGCTCAAGAGGCGCGTACAGCACTGTTCCGCCGTGTGCAGCATACGTTCCGGCATGTGGACGTGATCGCCATGCCAAGCCTTACCCGCTCACCCGGGCCTGCTGATGCGTCCTGTCCCGTCCATGGCGAAGACTACGCCGCCTGGGCGGCGGCACTTTATCCATTCAACCTCACCGGACACCCGGCCATATCAGTTCCCTGCGGGTTCACTTCAGACGGTCTTCCCGTCGGCATTCAGTTCGTGGCGCGCTGGCATGAGGAAGAGCACTTGTTCGATCTGGCGACGAGGCTCCAGGAAGCATTGCCAGGCTGGGCAGAGAGGCCAAAGCTGTGACGATACCGGTTCGACAAAACGACGCCATAGGACATGCTGCCATCGACATTGTCGCAAGGGAGCCTGTTTCCCTGCTTTGCATGCTTGACCGTGTCGTACCCCTGATCGCCGGCGCAGTTTTCCTCGTCGCCTGGGAAATCTTCGTACGTTGGCGCGGTATCCCGCTCTATGTGCTCCCGGCGCCGAGCGTCATCTTCCTGTCGCTTTGGACGAATGCGGGCGGGCTGCTGCGCGCCCTTGGAAACACTGCACTCGTGACACTGAGCGCTTTCTCGCTCGCGACCATAAGCGGTATCGCACTCGGTATCGTAATTGCGCTCTTCCGGACGGTCGAAAAGATCGTCTGGCCCTACGCAGTGGCGCTGCAGGTGACGCCCATCATCGCGATCGCGCCGCTTGTGATCATCTGGGTGGGTCTTTCCAGGGTATGGCTTGCGCTGCTGATCCTCTCCTGGCTTGTCGCTTTCTTCCCAATGCTTTCGGCAACCGTCGTCGGTATCAAATCCGGCGACCGCGGGCTGCAGAATGTCTTTACTCTTTACGGGGCAACACGTTGGCAGCGGCTCCTGCGCCTGCAGTTGCCGGCGGCATTGCCCTTCATTCTGTCTGGCGCCCGGGTCTCGTCGGGACTGTCAGTCATCGGCGCCGTCGTGGCGGAATTCGTTGCCGGCAGCGGGACGTCGACTGGCCTCGCCTGGACGATCGTCCAAAGCAGTACGATGCTCGACGTCCCCCGGATGTTTGCGGCACTCTTCTTGCTTGCAGGGTTCGGGGTTGTGCTCTGGCACGCCATGAGCCGGCTGTCCTCGATCCTGCTCGGTCATTGGCACGAAAGTGAGTTGAAAGATGATGCTTGAAGAACGGAGGCAAAATAGCACGGTCGTTGCTGCCCGGCTCGAGGGACTGACCAAGCGCTATCCGAACGGCACACTGGCGATTGACCGACTCGACCTCACAGTCGCGAAGGGCGAGTTCGTCAGCCTTCTCGGTCCTTCCGGCTGCGGCAAGTCGACGGCCCTCTATGTTCTGGCTGGTCTGGCGAATGCTACGGCAGGTCGCGTGGAATTGGCAGGCGGCTGCCAACAGGCTGTCGGCGGGGGTTCAATCGGTTTCGTGTTCCAGGAGCCAAGCCTCATGCCATGGGCGACGGTCGCCGAAAATGTCGCGCTGCCACTAACCTTGCGCGGTTCCGCCTTGGATTCGGCATTAGAGGTTGTTCGTTGTCTCACCATGGTCGGGCTCGAGGCCTTCGCAGACGCTTACCCACGCGAGCTGTCGGGTGGTATGAAGATGCGCGTCTCGATCGCCCGTGCGCTGATCACCAGACCGCAACTGCTCCTGCTGGACGAGCCATTCGGCGCACTCGACGAAATCACCCGTGCGAGATTGCACGACGATCTTCTCCGCATCTGGAGTGAAACTGGCTGCACGATTGTCATGGTGACCCACAACACCACCGAGAGTGTCTACCTATCCAACCGCGTTGTCGTCATGGCGGCACGACCGGGCCGCATCATCGGTTCAGTCGATGTTCGCGAACCTTATCCGCGGACAAAAGCATTCCGCCTCTGCTCCGGTTTTTCAGATCATGTACGGCAGGTTTCTGCGCTGTTGGACAATGCGTTTTCAGAGTGAGGCACCGGTTCGATTCCCATCAAGGCGGACAATCTGACAGCTGTTAGGAAATCAAAAGAGCAGCGTTTTCTTTACGCTCGTTCTCCCTCCACGGAGCAAGTATCGTGTCGGCCGTAACGCCAGCGATTGCGCCAACCAAGTCAGCCTGAACCGCCAGACCACCGGATCTCCAGAGGGGTCGTTCGCATGTTCGTCACCTTCCGCTGCGCAGATGCGGCGCCACCTGGGTGCCGAGAAGCTCTATCGAACGCTGCATCGCCTCTGGCTCGAGCATTGCCGACGTCATCTGAAAGGTAAGGCGCGAGACTCCGCCCAAGGCTTCGTCCATGGCGAGGACACGTTGGACCACGGTGTCGGCATCGCCGACAAGATAAGCCCCCGCTGGCGAGCAAGCCTGATCGAACTGGGCACGGGACGGCGCTGGCCAACCGCGCTCGCGCCCAGCCTTTCCAAACATATATTCCCAGCCCGGAAAGAAGAGGTCGCGTGCGGACTGCGCTGTGTCGGCGACAAAGCCGAGAGCATGAACCCCGACCTTAAGTGCCTCGATGGGATAGCCTGCCTTGCGACCGGCCTCGCGATACAGGTCAACCAACGGACGAAATCGCTTGAAGCTGCCGCCGATGATCGCAACCATCAACGGCAATCCGTGCGTTCCCGCGCGCACGAAGCTCTCCGGTGTGCCGCCCACGCCGAGCCATATCGGCAACCTGTCCTGAAGCGGGCGCGGAAACACGCCTTGCCCGGTGAGAGCCGGACGAAAGCGGCCCTGCCAGGAGACATGCGTTTCGTCCCTCAGACGCAGGAAGAGATCGAGCTTTTCGGCAAACAGAGCGTCGTAATCGCGCATGTCCCAACCGAAGAGAGGGAACGCTTCTGTTGAGGAGCCGCGGCCGACCACCACCTCAGCACGTCCTCCTGATATGAGATCGAGGGTCGCGAATTGCTGGAACACCCGGACCGGATCATCGGCGCTTAGGACCGTCACCGCACTCGTGAGCCTGATCTGGCGCGTCCGTGCCGCAGCGGCGGCGAGGATGACCGCCGGGGCGGCGTCGAGATATTCTTCGCGATGATGCTCGCCGATCCCGAACACATCGAGACCCACACGGTCGGCGAGCTCGATTTCGGCCAGCAACTCCGTCATGCGATCGCCTGCAAGTGCAGGCTTGTTGGACTTCAAATCGGGCAGGAGCGCTGCGAAGCTGTCAATGCCGATTTCCATGCCGTGTATCCTCGTTCCGTCAATCTGGGGATGATGTATGATTGGATCAGTCCTCGGTTGAACTGAATATTCGGGGCCACCATCCGCCGTGATAATGGACCCCGTGACAAACCCTGCAAAAGGCGCCGTCGAAGAAAATTGCGCTGACGCCGAGGGCGAGCCGCCCCACTCTCCTTGCCAATTAACTTTCTGCTGCCTTCGCCGCCATTGTAGCCTTGGCCCACCAGACCAGTTCATCCAGCGCAGTTTTGGCCGACGGCAGAAGATTTGCTTCGATCTCCTCGATCTGTTTGTTGCCGCCCATCGGGAATACCGCGAAGAAATCTCCGCCGCCGATATGAACGGCCGCGTGAGTCGAAACCATCTGTAGCTCGACGGCGATCCCTCGCAGGTGTTCGAGGGCGCGTGAGCCGCCGGTGCTGCCGTAGGCGATGGCGGTGAAAGGCTTGCGATTCCATTCCTTGTAGGACTGGTCAAGGGCGTTCTTCAGCGCTCCGGTGATCGAGCGATTGTATTCCGCGACGACAAAGATGTAGCCATCGTAGCGGCCGACGGTCTCCTGCCAGCGGACTGCCTCCGGGTTCTGGCTTGGCATCCAAGCGTTCGACGCGGCTTCGTCGAAGAATGGTAAGGGATGATCACGCAGATCGACCACTTCGACATCAATGTCGTCGCGCGCCTGGGCTTGCTTCAGCATCCACTGTGCCGGTTTGTCGGCAAAGCGGCTGGGACGGGTAGAGCCGATTATAATGGCGATGCGGGGCTTCGAATTCAAGACAATCTCCTGTAATAGGTTTCCTACAGTAACCTGATTACGAATTGTTTCTGACTCGGACAAGGAGGCACTTTATTGAAACCAGATAACCACGAGGATACCGGCGCCTGCGATCACATTAGTCGCATGCTCGCGCGGATCAGCGACAAGTGGACGTTGCTGGTGGTACGTGTGTTGGGTCTTGGACCGCTGCGTTTCAACGCTTTGCGCCGCGAAGTCGGCGAGATCAGCCAGAAGGTGCTCGCATCGACACTGCGGGAGCTTGAAGAAAATGGTTTCGTTTCCCGGACCGTTACGCACACGACACCGCCTCAGGTCGAATACGCGCTAACGGATCTCGGGCGAGAATTTCTGGACCCCGTCCGTGGGCTTGCCGAGTGGGTCGTGGCAAACTCAGCGCGGATGGATGCGGCACGGTCTGCTTATGCCAAGAGCCGCATCGCTGAATGAGAAAGCTGCAGCACTCGGCGGCCTGATGGGCGGGCTTATTCCGTGCCCTGCGGCCATCACCGTGCTTCTGCTATGCCTCAGAAGGGTTAGGCCTCGGGTTCGTGGCAAACCACTTCGATGTTGTGCCCGTCCGGCCCGATGACGAAAGCCGCATAGGAGTTAGCGCGGGCGCAGTCCCGGCCCGCCATTGTCTGCGCCCGCGGTGGCGACGGCGGCCAATGTCGGTCACATAGGTATCCAAACGCTGGAGCCCGTTATGTTGAAGGGATGTGCGTGACGGCAGCTCGAGAGCGGTCAGTTCATAGTCAGACCCCGAGGAGCCTTCGCCGTGGCCATGTTAGAAAAGAAGATGATCGCGGCAGGTGGTTCTGGCGAGGTCGATTCTGGATATGCCTGGTGGCGACTGGTGCTCACGCTCATTCTCGGCACCGTTGCCTGCGTCGGTAATTGGTCCGTCGTGGTGCTGCTGCCAACCCTGCAGATCGAGTTCGACACGGTGCGTGGCGGGGCCTCGCTGCCCTATACCTGCACGATGCTCGGCTTTGCTTTTGGCGGGGTTGTGATGGGGCGCCTGGCCGATCGGGTCGGCATTGTCGTGCCAGTGCTGATCGGGGCATTCTTGCTTTGCATTGGCTACAGCATGGCCGCCCTTACCACCAATATCTGGCAATTCGCCGCCTGTTCAGTGATAATCGGCCTTGGATCGGCTGCCGGCTTCGCGCCGCTGATATCCGACCTCTCTCTTTGGTTTGCCAAGCACCGGGCGCTTGCGGTCGCCTTTGCGGCTTCGGGCAGCTATCTCTCGGGCGCGGTCTGGCCGCTGGTCATAGAGCATTTTGTGACGAGCCACGGCTGGCGTTACACCCATGTCGGAATTGGCATATTTGCCCCTCTGGTAATGGTACCTATTGGTCTCATGTTGAGGCGGCGTCTGCAGACCGGAACCTTCGCCCAGGCCGAGGCCGCAACCGAAGCAGCGCGCAACCAGCTGGGTTTAAGCCCGAATGTGCTGCAGGCTGTTCTGGTCGTCGCCGGCTTTGCGTGCTGCATGGCAATGTCAATGCCGCAGGTCCATATCGTCGCCTATTGCGGGGATCTCGGCTACGGTGTGGCGGTGGGCACGCAGATCATCGCCTTGATGCTTGGACTCGGTGTGGTCAGCCGGTTGGCGTCCGGCGTGATCGCCGACCGGATCGGTGCCGGTCCGATGTTGATCCTCGGTTCCTCGATGCAGGCGGTAGCGCTGCTGCTATATCTGTTTTTCAACAGCAAGTCGTCGCTCTACGTGATCTCCGGCCTGTTCGGACTATTCCAGGGTGGCATCGTTCCGATGTATGCCGTGATCATTCGCAAGTACCTGCCGCCTCGAGAGGCGGGTGTCCGGATCAGCCTGGTGTTGATGGCGACGGTTCTCGGCATGGCGTGCGGGGGACTGGCCGCTGGTTACATTTTCGACGCCACCGGTTCTTATCGCCTGGCCTTCCTGCATGGCTTCCTCTGGAACTGCGTCAACCTTGCTTTGGTGAGCTGGCTGATCCTTTGGCCCAGGCTGCGTCGGAGGCAGCAAGCGATGGCGACGTGAAGAGGAGCTTTGTCCCGCGGCGCAGCGTTGCATGGTCCCAACTGCGTACCGAAGGGGAATTGAGTAAAAGCGCTGCCTCGATTATTCAATTCGGATGGCACCGAAAAACAAAAGTCAAAATGCCGCCTCCGAGCACCCGTTGTCGCTTCTCAAGCAACTTGCATCCAAGCCTGAGAAGCTGTTCTCCGGAGCGTTCCGTCAGCAATATGGGGCCTTATGTTTTCGCTACAACGACGATCGAGAGGTCGAGATCCTGTTGGTGACATCCCGCGACACCGGGCGCTGGATCATCCCGAAGGGATGGCCCATGAAGGGGAAAGAGCCACATGAGGCCGCAGCAGTCGAGGCTTGGGAAGAAGCGGGCGTGAGCGGGCGCGGACAAAAAAAGGCGGTCGGCAAATACACATATCTCAAATTGCTCGATGACGGGGATGTCACTCCATGCATTGTTGATGTTTTTGAGATTGAGGTTTCGAAGGTGAGCGACAAATTCAAGGAGCGAGGTGAACGAACATTGGCATGGGTCAGTCCGGACGAGGCAGCCAGACGCGTTCGTGAGATCGAGTTGAAGTCGCTTCTTGTAGGATTCAAGCCGATTGGAAAACAATGACATCTGATCATAGCGCACGGACCGGGCGCCAAATGAGGCCGCTCTCCGAGGCCGAAAATGTGCGGGTAGATGTTTCCGCTATGTTTGTTGTGTACCAGAGGTTGGATATTGTGCTGCGCTTACCATCCAGACCTAGTAAAAATTCCGAGGTTTAGGAAACTGCCTCGGCATAGTCTCGGGCTCGGGATAAAATCCCTGCGATCATATCGATCGCATCGAGGTGAGGGCGCGGGATTTCAGGTAGCGCATTGCCATCTTTGGACGGTAAATCGTGGAGCACTGCCCCGAAAGGGCGTCGGCTATTCAGTTTATTTTTGCGGCCAGATACGCTATGGTTTCAATTGCTTGAAGCGGGAGGGTTTTGTCCCGTAGTCGCGCCCAGCGCGGCCATATCGTGCGGAAGTCCGGCGAATGAGGCGAAGCACCGCCCGGGGACGGAATGTCGCATGAGTCAACTGCCGATCAGTCTAAGCGACACAGCGCCCAAACGCTCCGATACGCCTGCCGGAAATGGCCAAATGCCCGCATTCGGCAATCAAATGGGAATCCAGGACGTCCTTGAGGCACTGCCAGAGGCAGTCTATACAACTGACGCCACTGGTCGAATTACTTTCTACAACAAGGCCGCAGCCGAAATGTGGGGCGTCAGCCCGGAAATCGGAACGAGCGAGTTTTGCGGCTCCTGGAAACTCTACTGGCCAGATGGAACGCCATTGCCTCATGCCGAATGCCCGATGGCGATGGCGCTCAAGGAAAGGCAGGCTATCAGAGGCCTCGAAGCGATCGCCGAACGTCCCGACGGCACGCGCGTACCGTTCCTCCCGTTTCCCACTCCGATTTTCAATGCAGAGGGAGATCTCATCGGGGCAGTCAATATGATGCTCGACCTTACCGAGCGCACAATCGCCGAAGAGGCGGCGCGACGTATTGCGGCCATCGTCGAATCCTCTGACGATGCGATCCTTGCCAAAGATCTCAACGGAACCATCATCACCTGGAATAGCGGCGCGGAACGTCTCTTCGGCTACACGGCGGCTGAAGCTATCGGCAAGCCAGTGGCCATGCTTATTCCGCTGGATCGCCCCAACGAGGAGCCGGACATACTTGCCCGCATTCGCCGCGGAGAGCACATCGTTCACTATGAGACAATCCGCCGGCGCAAGGGCGGCAGCCTCGTCGAGATATCCCTGTCCGTTTCTCCGATCCGAAATCGTCAGGGTCAGGTTATAGGCGCCTCGAAGATCGCGCGCGACATCACTGAGCGTAGGCGGGCCGAGGAACAACAGCATCTCCTCATCCGGGAGATGGATCACCGGGTAAAAAACCTGTTCACCCTTGCTGCTAGCGTGGTGACGCTCAGCGCCCGCAATGCGTCAACCTCTGGTGAGCTCGCAGCCGCGGTTTCGGCCCGCTTGAATGCGCTGGCGCAGGCGCATGCACTAACGACCCCGCGGACATCCGAATCTGCCAGCCGAAGTGGCCAGGCAACGACGTTGCATGCACTGATCGAAACGATCGTAGCGCCTTATGGCGGAGGCGCCGACAATCACCAGTCGCGGGCTTCCGTCACGGGTCCCGACATCATGATTGCCGGTGGTGCGGTCACGAGTTTCGCGTTGCTGCTCCATGAGTTTGCAACAAACGCTGCGAAATATGGCGCGCTGTCGGTGTCCGAGGGCCGCGTCGATATCGCCTGCGCCGAGGAGGGAGACAATTTTGTCCTCACCTGGACTGAAAGCGGTGGCCCCGCTGTCGATCACGACATCGATGGCGAAGGGTTCGGCACTCGTCTCGCCAAAGCAACGGTGGGCGGTCAACTCGGTGGCGAGATTTTGCGCGACTGGAAACCCGAGGGCCTGTCGATACGTCTCGTTGTCGCGGCCGAACGGCTCGGCCATTGAGATAGGCGGCCCTGGGTCCAGCCGGAATTTCTCGGTCAGGCTGTCACGCGGCACCCATAGTCAGAGGACGCTGACGTTCTCGGCCTTGGACTTCCCGGTCTTGCGGTCCTGGCCTAGCTGGAAGCTGACTTTGTCACCTTCTCTGAGCGAGGCCCCTTGCTGCAAAGCAGAGACGTGAACGAATACGTCCGCTCCTCCATTCTCCCGCGTGATGAAGCCAAATCCCTTATCATTGTTGAAAAACTTAACAGTACCGGTCGCCATCTCAGTTCCTCTTCAGTCTTCGCGGCATATGTGTGTGCGAAACGCACCCTATAGCGGGAGCAATTGCCAATCCACGGATGAACCTCGCCTATGAGGAGGTGCCAACTCTCTTGCCGCGCAGGCTGTCCCTCGATGGAGGGGTTAGGCCTCGGGTTCGTGGCAAACCACTTCGATGTTGTGCCCGTCCGGCCCAGTGACGAAAGCTGCATAGTAGTTGGCGTGGTAGCGCGGGCGCAGGCCGGGCCCACCATTGTCTTTGCCACCCGCCTCCAGAGCCGCGCGACAGAATGCCTCGACTTGCTGGCGATTCTCGGCCGTGAACGCCAAGTGGAGATGCGCCGGCTTCTCTTCGGTTTGGTAGAGGCACAATGAAGCCTTACCCTTTGGGCTAAGCTCGACGCCGTAGGTCGGCGACCCCTCCGAGACAACAGCTACGCCGAGCGGCTCGAGTGCCTTGAGGAAGAACGTCTTGCTCGTTGAATAGTCGCTGACTCCAAATTTGACGTGGTCAAACATGAGTTCTCCTGAAGTTGTATGGGACTACATCACTGAGTGGCAACCGGCGTCGGCCTAGCGATCGACCATCACGACGCGTGATCGCTGGGTCAACATCGTCTCGATGCTGGCCAACCCTATACCCGAGAACGCCCGGCTGTGGAGATCCTCGATCGATCTTGAGCTAGGTCGGATTGTAACGGTGTCCGCGCGAAATCTGTCAAAGCCTTTCCCTGTCGCCGGACCTTGGTTCCAGCCATGGAACAAAGCAAATCCCGATGCGTTCGCTTAATTACAAGTATCGCATCCCGACAACACGAGTGCCCGGTGTCCACGATGAACGATCATACATTGAACGATCCGCGAAAGATCTATCCCGCACCTCCGTTTCCCAATCAGCCGCAGCCGGCTCCAGGTCTTGCGCGAAACATGGATCCTACCCCGGACCATGGTGAGCAGAGCTATCGCGGTGCCGGCAGACTGACAGGTCGCAAAGCTCTTGTTACCGGCGGTGATTCAGGAATCGGCCGCGCCGCGGCCATCGCTTTTGCCCGTGAGGGCGCGGATGTCGCCATCGCTTATCTACCGGAAGAGGAGCCGGACGCGAGAGAGGTGGTCAACCTCATCGAAGCCGAGGGCCGTAAGGCTGTCGCTTTAGCAGGCGACATCAAGGAAGAGGATTGGTGCCGTGAGTTGGTTGCGAACGCCATTTCCGACCTTGGTGGTCTTGATATCCTTGTTATCAATGCCGGCCGTCAGCAGTATCGCGAGAAGATCGAGGAGTTGTCGACGGAGGATTTCGATAAGACAATGAAGACGAACCTTTACGCGCTCCACTGGATCGCGCAGGCTGCCGTTCCCCACATGCCGGCGGGATCGGCGGTAATCACCACAGCTTCGATCCAAGCGTATCAGCCTTCCCCTATCCTGCTCGATTACGCGACCACGAAGGCGGGTATTGTGGCCTACACAAAGGCACTCGCTAAACAACTCATCGAGCGGGGTATCCGCGCCAATGTTGTGGCACCGGGACCGGTCTGGACCGTGCTGCAGCCAAGCGGCGGGCAGCCGGACGAAAAGGTCAAGAATTTCGGCAAGGACAGCGACTTCGGTCGACCCGGACAACCGGTCGAACTGGCGCCTGTGTTCGTGCTGCTTGCCTCGTCGGAAGCAAGCTTTATCAATGGCGAAGTTTACGGCGTCACTGGTGGCAAAGGCGTAGCTTGAGCCGTGGTCCCGACGCAAAGAAAGCCGCGTAGTGAGGCGACCTGACAGGGGGTGGCGACAGCTTAGCTCGCTCTGTCCTGAGAGCCCTTCGGATTTACAGAGGGTTCGCCGTGTGCGGTATTCAGGAGATTGCTCTCATGAAAGACATTGGAAACTGGCGGCATATTTGCGTCGATGCCCAGCGCATGTTCATTGACGACACACCTTGGCGTGTGCCGTGGCTGGAGCGTGTGCTCCAGCAGCTGCTTGAAATTGCGCAGCACCATGCCGAACGAACGGTTTTCACGCGCTTCGTTCCCCCAATTCGGGCGGAAGACGCCTTTGGTTCGTAGAAAGACTATTATCGGAAATGGTGGATGATGACCGGTGAACATTTGCCTGAAGAACTGATTGGACTAGCCCCCTCGTTGCAAAAGCTTGTGCCACCAGCACGCGTCTACGACAAAACGACTTATTCGCCTTGGATCGATGGCAGATTGTCCTCGCATCTGCATCAGGAAGGCGTGACTTCGCTCATTGTAACCGGAGGTGAAACCGACGTCTGCGTGCTCACCACCGTGCTGGGAGCAATCGACCTCGGTTTCCACGTCATTGTACTGAGCGATGCGGTATGCAGCGGCGCCGATGAAACACACGATGCGGCCATCGACCTATTGGGTGAACGTTTCTCGGTTCAGTTGCAACTCGTTAAGACGGAAGAATTTCTGTCCGCAATCTCGTGATGTCTGCGTGAAGAGCCGGGCCGGACACGACTGCTGCCTTTGCTGGTGCTGATATTGCCACTCACTCTGAGGATTGCGAATTTGATCTATCTGACTCTAATCCTGCTACAGGTTGAGATCGAGTTGCGGCTGGCGCTCGGTCGTGTCGCTGGGCTGATCGTTGGTCAGAGACGATAGCGTTACGCCCAATAGGCGCACGGACCGTTTGAAGGGATAGACGGTTGCCAGAAGTCCGGATGCCGCGTCGAACACATCAGCCATGTTTGCGAACGGCGCTGTGCCGGTCCGACTGCGCGTCGCCTGAGTGAAATCCGAGTATTTGATCTTCACGGTTACGGTCTTGCCGCCGATACCTGCGCCTCGCAGTAGCGCCAGACTTTTTCAACGAGCGGTTTCAGCTCAGCCGTGGCGCGCTCGAGATCATCGATATCCTCGATGAATGTATCTTCCGCTCCCACCGACTTGCGGATGCGATCGGGTTTGACCTCGCGCTCGTCGATGCCGCGGGCAATGCCATAGAAATACGGACCGGCCTTGCCGAAATGCTCCTGCAGAAACATGAGCGACTTCGATTTCAGATCGAGCCCGGTTTCGATCCCGTATTTGCGCATGCGCTCGGCGGTCGCCGGCCCGACACCATGGAATTTCTTGACGGGCAGGGTTTCGACAAAACCGGGTCCTTTCTTCGGCGTGATGACGGCCTGGCCGTTGGGCTTGTTGAGGTCACTGGCCATTTTGGCGAGAAACTTGTTGTAGGAAATGCCGGCGGAGGCGTTGAGCCCGGTGACCTGCTTGATCTTCGCACGGATCTCCAGCGCAATCTCGGTGGCGATTTCCATACCCTTCAAATTCTCGGTGACATCGAGATAGGCCTCGTCGAGCGATAGCGGCTCGATCAGCGGCGTATATTCGGCGAAGATTTCGCGGATTTGCTGGGAAACCGCCTTGTAGACATCGAAGCGCGGCGATACGAAAATCAGGTCCGGGCATTTCCGTTTTGCGGTGACCGACGGCATGGCTGAATGCACACCGAAGGCGCGTGCTTCGTAGCTTGCGGCCGCCACCACGCCGCGTGCCGCTGATCCGCCGACGGCGAGCGGCTTGCCCCGGAGTTCCGGGTTATCGCGCTGCTCGACCGACGCGTAAAAAGGTAGAGTAGGCGATGAGCGCCTAGCCGCCTCGCAGCGGGTGGTCTCTCATCGCCTCTCGCCGAACCGGACGTGCGCCTTTCGTTACGCATCCGGCTCTCCAGAAGACATGGCAAAGTTGGGCGTTTTCATCCAGCCAAGAAGGAACCGGCGAATAGGAGTCCACGCGAGAATATACTGCTCGTGCAAACCCTCTTGCCATAGGCGTCTTGTCGGGCGGCGACGGCTCGGTCCGAAGGACCGCATGATGTCGCGCACCCGTGCTTTTCGGCGCTTCTTGCGAAGCCAGCACCAGATACGGCGCGTCACGAACCAGTCGATAGCCGTGAACACTTTTCCGGCTCTGGCGCAGTGGCGATAGTAGCCAGCCCAGCCGCGAAGGATGAGATTCAGTTCGTCGAGCTTGTGACCAAGGGTCACCAAATTCGTAGCGACCTTGGTGAGTACCTTGATCTTGTGACGCAGATCAGCGGCTTTTGCTTTGGGTATCTCGATACGGGGGAAATATCCGTATCGTTTGTCCGATCGCATAGCGACATGAAATCCGAGGAATTCGAATCCTTCCGTCACTGCCGTGATCCTGGTCTTTTCCGGTGACAGTTCGAGACCGGTTGTCCGCCGAAGGTAATCCGCCAGTGCGGACTTCTCCGCGATGGCATCTTCCTTCGAGCCTGACACCAGCACAACAAAGTCATCGGCATATCGGATCGGGAAGAACACACAGCGTCCTAGCCGGCGATCCCGTCCTCGTGCGCTCAGTGCTGCCGCCGCCCCGTTGCAGAGGCGATGTTTCCGGATTTTCGTGCGGTGATAGGTCCATCGCTCGTAGCGTTCCTCGATCGCGCTCAGTGCGATGTTGGCCAGCAACGGGGAGATGATCCCACCCTGCGGCGTGCCGTTGTCTGTGCGCAGGAATTGGTCCTCCGCTAGGACGCCAGCCTTTAGGAACTGCCCCACCATCCCCATCACCAGCCGGTCGGCCACGCGTGCGCGCAGCCTCTCCATGAGATGGTGGTGATTGATGTTGTCGAAACAGCCCTTTATGTCGCCTTCGATTATCCAGTTGTACGGCATCTGGTGCCGACGGCTGTCCTCGTCTCGCTTGCGCGGCAGGAGGGACAGTCGGATATGCTCCAAGGCCCCATGGGTGCTCTTTCCGGGCCGAAACCCGTAGGAGACCGGCCAGAATTGGGCCTCGAAGATCGGCTCGAGAACTGCTTTGACCGCGCCTTGAACGACGCGGTCCTTCACCGTGGGAATGCCCAAGGGTCGGAATTGCCCCGGTTTGCCCGGCTTGGGGATGAGCTTCCGTCGTGACGGACTCGGTTGGTATGCGCCAGAGCGCAATTCTCGCCGAATTCCATCAAGGAACGTCTGCTCACCTATCCTTTGCCGGACGCGGTCCACGGTGATCCCGTCGACTCCGGCGGAGCGCCTACCTTTGTTGGTCGAAACGCGCCGCCAGGCATGACGGATCATACGGGCGTCTGTAAGCCACCCCCAGAGATCGCGCCACGCTTCGTCGAGATTTGCCTTGCTCTGCTGGTAAAGTTTGCGTTGAACGCCGAGTACCCAGGCCTCATCGGCTTGATAATCCATGTCCATAGATTGCTTCTCCGTCGTGCAAACCTACCGTCTTCCTGCTTTCCTTCGCCCTGTGCGCGGTTTTCCCGCGCTCCGACTACTACGAAAGCTCCGCCCTCGGTGTCGTCCGTCTCCTGCCGTCGAGGCTAGCCCGGTTCCTTGCCGGGCAAACGATCCGAGTTCCCGTGTTCCGATTTCCAACCTTTGTGCCGTTAGATGGTGAACTCTACCCCTGGCGATACTGGGAACAGGCTGAGAGAGCCGTTCCTGTTCCGGACACGATGTCCGTGCCCAGCAGCAGAGATGGACTGAACCCTGCCACTCCGGATCGCGTTACCTCCAGTGCCATCACACCAGTGGAGGCGTTATCGATAAATACAGAGGCTTCCGGCGTTCACTTCGTTGTCTCGTCATAGACACTGCGGTAGCCCGGCCTGCGAGTGGTGGCTCGCACCCGGTACATTTAAGGCCGATCTGCTTATGACACCCAACCGGCGACGCCCGGTCGAGCTTTTCGGCCCCCTTTCGGCTGTTGCTCTTACAGCCAAGACGGCATTTCAGCCATCGGTCGAAAATCAGCGAGCTTGAGAGATGATGTCTAAGTCATATTGTCACCTCTCTCGCGCCTTCACGGCGCACCATCCATATCGACGTGGACGATTTTCCGGACTGGAATGATACTCATATCGTTCATGGCGGTTTCAGCAAAAAAGGCTGCCGACTCAGCATCTCGTTTGAAGGTCTACATCGAAACAAAGAGAGAACATAGCAGTCTTTGCGGCGATATCAACAATCCCGTTGGACGGCCTCTGCACGCGGTGAAACTACTGGCCTGCCAAGGCGTTCTGATCCTGTGACATCAACAAGCAGGAGGGAACCGGGAGTTCATGGTCGACAACCTTTCGACATACCGTGCCAAACGCGATTTCAAGAAGACCGGCGAACCGAGCGGCGAAGCTCAAGTGAAGTCGTCGAACCGTCGCCGGTTCGTCATCCAGAAGCATGATGCCACGCGGCTCCACTATGACCTTCGGCTCGAACTCGACGGCGTCTTCAAATCCTGGGCCGTGACCAAAGGGCCGTCGCTCGATCCGCACGACAAGCGGCTTGCCGTCGAGGTCGAAGATCACCCGCTGGACTATGGCGATTTCGAAGGCACGATCCCAAAGGGCCAGTATGGCGGCGGCACGGTCATGCTGTGGGATCGCGGCTATTGGGAACCGGAAGGAAACAGGACGCCGGAGGAAGCGCTCGCCAAAGGTGATTTCAAGTTCACGCTGGAGGGCAAGCGGCTGCACGGCAGCTTCGTCCTCGTGCGTATGCGCCATGATCGCGATAGCGGCAAGCGGACCAATTGGCTGCTGATCAAGCATCATGACGATTTCTCTGTCGAGGAGAACGGAGCGGCCGTCCTGGAGGAGAACAATACGTCAGTGGCTTCCAGCCGAACGATGGAGGCAATCGCGTCCGGAAAAGGCAGGAAGCCGAAGCCATTCATGATGCAGAATGGCGAGGTCGAGGCGAATGCGGTCTGGGATAGCAATCACGGTCTTGCCGCCGAGGAGCGCAAAGCGGGTGTGAAGACCGCGAAAAAGCCGCCGGCCGCCAAGCGTTCGAAATCCGCCATGCCGGATTTCATTCCACCGCAGCTCTGCGAAACCCTGGCGCGCCCGCCATCAGCCGACGGCTGGATCCATGAGATCAAGTTTGACGGCTATCGCATCCAGATGCGAGTTCAGAATGGTGTGGCAACCCTGAAAACCCGCAAGGGTCTGGACTGGACGGCCAAGTATCCTGCCATCGCCAAGTCAGCCGCCGGTTTGCCCGATGCCATCATCGATGGCGAAATCTGTGCGCTGGACGAAAACGGCGCCCCGGATTTCGCTGCGCTACAGGCGGCGCTGTCGGAAGGAAAGACGGACGATCTGGTCTACTTCGCCTTCGACCTCGTCTTTGTGGGAGACGAAGATCTGCGTGAGATGCCGCTCACCGAACGAAAGGAACGGCTAGCCGCGTTTTTGTCGGACGCAGTCGAAGATCCGCGGCTACGCTTCGTCGAGCATTTCGAAACCGGCGGCGACGCCGTTCTGAGGTCTGCTTGTCGCTTGTCGTTGGAAGGGATTGTCTCCAAGCAGGGCGATGCGCCCTATCAATCGGGCCGCACGGAAACCTGGGCGAAGTCGAAATGTAGGGCAGGGCACGAAGTCGTCATCGGCGCCTATGCCAAGACCAACGGCAAGTTCCGCTCCCTTCTGGTCGGCGTCAATCGCGGCGACCACTTTGTCTATGTCGGGCGGGTCGGCACGGGCTATGGCGCCAAGACCGTCGAGACGCTGCTTCCCAAGCTGCAGGAAGTGGAGACATCCAAATCGCCGTTCACAGGGATCGGGGCGCCGAAAAAGAGTGTCGATATAGTCTGGCTGAAGCCCGAGCTCGTTGCCGAGATCGAGTTTGCCGGCTGGACGGCCGATGGCCAGGTTCGCCAGGCCGCATTCAAGGGCTTGCGGGAAGACAAGCCGGCTGCGGAAGTGGAGGCCGAGAAGCCGGCCTCACCAGCCAAAACCGAGGTGCCCGATCCCGAGACGTCAAAACCAGCGCCAAAGCGTTTCCGCAAGGGCGGGAAGGTGGAGGTTATGGGCGTGATGATCTCCAGTCCTGACAAGCCGCTATGGCCGGACGCAGGTGACGGAGAGCCGGTGACCAAGGTCGATCTGGCGCACTATCACGAAGCCGTCGGTTCCTGGCTGATCGACCATATCAAGGGGCGCCCCTGCTCGATCATACGCACGCCGGACGGAATCGGCGGAGAACAGTTCTTCCAGCGCCATGCCATGCCGGGGACGTCGAACCTGCTGGAGCTGGTCACGGTGTTTGGCGACAAAAAGCCCTACCTGCAGATTGACCGCGTCGAGGGTCTTGCCGCCATCGCCCAGATCGGCGGTGTCGAGCTGCATCCGTGGAACTGTGAGCCTGGTCAGCCGGAGGTGCCCGGCCGTCTGGTGTTCGACCTCGATCCTGGTCCTGACGTCGAATTCTCCACCGTCGTCGAGGCTGCCCGCGAAATTCGTGACCGTTTAGAGGAACTTGGCTTGGTGAGCTTCTGCAAGACCACGGGCGGGAAAGGACTGCATGTGGTGACGCCGCTTGCCATCGGGAAAGGCAAGAAACTCAGCTGGGACATAGCGAAGGGCTTTACCCATGATGTCTGCGAACAGATGGCCCGCGATAATCCGGATCTCTACCTGATCAAGATGGCCAAGAACCAGCGTGAGGGCCGCATCTTCCTCGACTACCTGCGCAACGATCGCATGGCGACCGCGGTGGCACCGCTTTCGCCGCGAGCGCGGCCGGGCGCCACCGTGTCGATGCCGCTGACATGGACCCAGGTCAAGGCGGATCTCGATCCGAAGCGATTTACGGTTCGCACTGTGCCCGCGCTGCTTGCGAAAAGTTCGGCATGGCAGGATTATTGCGACGGTCAGCGGCCGCTTGAACAGGCGATCAAGCGTCTCGGAAAATCCAGGAAGGCAGCGTGAACGTTTGAGGCCGCGCGGCGACCGGCGGTAAGACACCATGGAAAAGGAACCGAACGACACCGCCCCGGCTGAACCGCGAGTTGGCGCAACGACTGACCTGCCTCACGATCGCATCACCGTGCAACGTTTTCGCAAGTCTTTCCCGCGCGCCCGCTGGAGTGACAGTCTGAATGCCTGGTTCGTGCCCGGGCGAACCGCGGAAAGGCGCATCGGGCGCTGGCTGGCCGAGATGGAAGCGGAGGCCGACGCGTTTGCTGACGAAAAGGGCAGGGACGCATTCGCATTCGATCCGATCGAAAGCCGCTATCTCGAAACCACGCCTTCGGCCTTTCAAATCCGGACGCCCTACTCGCGTACTGTCGTGAACGAAATTCGCGAAATCCCGTCGGCACGCTGGGACGCAGATCGCCGACTGTGGACTATCCCTTACCGGTCATACGACGAACTCCGCCGCCGATGGCCGGCGATCGAGGCGGCAGCTGAGCGCAATGAACCCGAGGCGAGGAAAGCGCGTCGTGAGGCGATGAAGGGCACGGAAGAAGAGGAGGCATCGAAAGCAAGATCAAGAGAGCGTCAACGAAAACGCTATCCTGTCCCGGCTGACGATGTCCCGCCATTCGAGCGTGCGGTCGGTACGCATGTCGGTGTCGTTATCTTCATCGGAACGGATGGAGAGCTGGCAGATCGCGCGACTGTCAGTGCGTTTTATTTTCCTGCAAGCCAGAGCGAGGAGCATGTTTGGGCGTCGTGGCGACCTGGTTCGCTAGAGGAACTGGTTATGACCTGGCCAGCGAGAACGCCACCTAGCAAAGACGAGCTCGCTCGAGGTTGGTGGCTGCCGACGCTGGAAGAGTTGCGAACCGCTCGGCAAAAGGCCAGGTCAAAACGGCGCACCCAACAGCGCAAGGAAGAGCGAGACGATACGGCGTGAATAGTTTGCACATCGTCGGGAGAGGAGCGTTCGGATTGAGCGGAGCGCAGATGCAGAAGGCACTCGATGAGTTTTAAAGCCTGCCGCCGATCGAGCCCCGCGAGATGATCGGACTGTGGTCCGGTCGGGGCAATCCCTCCGGCCACCCTTTCGACGGTGTGCTGGAAAACCTCGGCTGGTTCGGCAAGCGGTTCACGCCGGACATGCGCGCGGATGCGCTGCTGTTTCGCTTCGACGAGCGGCGACTGATCCCGATCGACCCTGCCAGAATACCGCTTCGCCTGGCTCTGCGTTTCCACATGCTCGGGAGGACGTCTGTCGCGAAAAACCTGTTTTCGTATCTTCAGCGCGGGTTTCGGGCGAGAGGCCCGGTGGCCTCCCTGAAAACCATGTCGTTCCAAGGCGTGGCGAGTGCCGCAATGGTCTATGACGTTCAACCGATTGTCCACTATTTCCGCAGGATAGATGATCGCAAGATCATGGGCGCAATGACGATCCAGGGAGACGATCGGATCTACTTCTTCGAACTCGAACGGGTCGATGAGCGTTCCTCAAGTGAATAGGCCTTGAATATCGAGCAGCCGACTATCATCTATTGGCCACTACCCGTTTTGATGACCGTTTGCCGCAACAGCTTGTCTGACGCGCGTGGTTGTCCGGGTCTGATAGGGCGCTCCCCGCAAGGGTCGAGCGCCTTATCTTTTTCAAAGGGAAGCTCGCTCCTCGTCGTAGTTCGATTGCGCGCGCTCTATTTCCGCGCGGTGGCCGCGCGCCCACGCGGCGAGCACAGAAAGGGGATCCGTTAATGTGTTTCCCAACGGCGTCAAGGCGTAATCAACCCGAGGCGGTATCGTGGCAAATGCGGTACGGTTGACCAACCCGTCGCGCTCCAGGCCTCGCAGGGTCAGCGTCAACATGCGATGCGAAATTCCCGGTATCTTGCGCATCAACGCGTTGAAGCGATGAGTCCCCTCAGACAAATGTCCCAGCACCATAACGGTCCATTTGTCTCCTATCCGGTCGATAATCGATGCCAGGGCGCGGCATTCCTGCTCGGCTTGCTCTGAGAGCGACGTTTCGCGCTCGGTCTTTTTCCGCTGGTCCATGCCGCGTCTCCAATACGCACAAAAAGGTTCGTACAGCACATTATAATGCGCTCTTGCGTGCCTGACGATACTCCATATCTTTACGAACAAAATGTTACCACACATGGAGTTTGTGATGAAGATCGGCGTAAGTGGCGCGAGCGGCAATATTGGGAAACGGGTGATCGATAGGCTTTCCACGCTATCCCCCCGAGATGGGCTGGTGGCGATATCGAGAACGCCGGGAACGGCTGAAAGTGTGGAAGGGAGGGTCGGAGACTACGATCGGCCAGAAACGTTGGTTCAAGCCTATGCCGGACTGGATCGCTTGCTCATCATCCCCAGCGCCGACCTCCGTCCTGGGGTTCGGAGTGCGCAGGGCATTGCGGCGATCGATGCCGCTGCCGCTGCCGGCGTGAAGTCGGTTTACCTTCTCTCGGCATGCGGTACTCGTGAGCGGCAAGAACCTTCGATGGGGGCCGCCTACTGGCAAAGTGAACAGCGGCTTATCACAAGCGGGATTGCGTCCTGGACCATCCTTCGCATGAACTATTTCAGCGAAACCCTGGTCGAAGAGGCGAAGATGTCGCTCGATCGGGGCGCACTGCCGGGCATAGCCGAGAACAAGGTTGCCTTTCTCTCGCGGGACGATGTCGCGGCGGCGGCGGCCGGTGCACTCGCCACCGACGGCCATGCTGGTGCAATATACAATCTGACAGGCCCGAAAGCGCTTTCGGGCGCGGAACGTACGGAAGCGATCTCCAAAGCGGCCGGCAAGCCATACGGCTTTGCCCTAATGAGCGAAGACGAACTGCGGTCGGGTCTTGCCGGCGCTGGATTGCCGGATTTTGTGATCGACGCTGTCGTCAGCATGAAAGTCACACAGGCCGAAGGCGCTTACGACATCGTCACCGGAGATGTTGAACGGCTCGCTGGAACGCCGCCGAAGCCGCTCAGCGAAGTGTTGGCCTTGGAGTTCGCTCGATGAGGCACGTTCTCAAATATCCATTGCCAGAGGACGCAGTTGCGGGCCTTCCCGGCTTTGTTCACCGATATGCGGACGTGAATGGAGCGCGCGTACACTATGTGATCGGCGGCGCCGGTCCAAAGGTCGTGCTGCTCCATGGCTTTCCCTATACGTGGATGCTCTGGCACGAGCTGATGCCGCTGCTGGCCGGCGCAGGCTACACAGTGATCGCGCCCGATCTGCGTGGGCTCGGCCATTCCAGCAAGCCTGAGGATGGCTATGACTGCCTGACGGTCGCGGAAGACGTGCGCGAGATCGTGCGAGTATCCGGCGGAGGACCGATCAACCTGGTTGGCGTCGACATCGGTGCGATGGTCGCATATGCCTACGCTTCTCGACACCCGCAGGAGTTAAGCACCTTCGTATTCGCGGAGTCGCTCATACCCGGCTTCGGGCTTGACGAACTGATGAATCCAGCCACGGGCGGCTACTGGCACTTCGGCTTTCACGCGCAGGTCGATCTCGCTTCCATGCTGACCGAGGGCAAGGAAGCGGCCTATCTGATGCCGTGGTACGGCATGATGTCTGCCGCGCCCGACGCGGCGGAACGAGCGAAGGCCGCGTATCTTCCGCACTATGCCGCTCCTGGCGGCATGCGCGCCGGTTTCAAGCATTACGAGACTCTCGTTGCAGACGGACACGCCAATCGCGCCGCCTTTACCGGCAAGTTGCCAATGCCGGTGCTCGTTCTCAGCGGCGAGCGGGGGATACCGCATGCCCAGACGCGCGGATGCGTAGAACAGGTTGCCGCCATCATCGAAGCGGACATCGTTCCACAGGCCGCACACACTTTCGCTTCGGACAACCCAGTCTGGGTATCCGAGCGGCTGACGCGCTTTTTCGGGCAACCGAACTAAGCCGTTGGGACGTGCTGGTACCGGGCAGACACTTGTGGTCGACGGGGGATGGTTGCACCTCTGATCGCTCACCCTCCACATTGGCGATTCAGGTGATGAACCTGGCGCCGTCCCATGACGCGGGCCACCCATGATCGAAACAAAACGAACTGGAGTTGAAGCAATGTCAAAAGAAGGCGGGGCCAGCGTAGGCTCTCGGAAGTTATCGAATGCCTCTGGCTGGATCCTGAGCGGGGTATTGGCGGCTGCCTTCCTGGCGGCCGGCGGTGCCAAGCTCGCCGGAGCGCCGCCAATGGTCGCGATCTTCGATCAGATAGGCATCGGCCAATGGTTTCGTTTCGTGACCGCGACGGTAGAGATCATCGGCGCGGTGCTCTTGCTGTGGCCTGCGCAACGGGTCTATGGCGCCCTCGTTCTCGCCTGCACCATGGTCGGCGCGGTATTCACGCATGTCTTTGTGATCGGGGGAAACTGGGCGCCGGCTGCAATCCTGCTCGGGCTGATCCTGGTCGTGCTTGCGATGAACCGCAGCAGACTGGCGCCTGATCGTTCTTCCAGCGGGCAGCGCGCATGACGCGCAGGATTGAACTCGGCGTCGACAGCTTCGCTACGACATTCACGCGAAGTGGCATCGCCGTATCTCCCACGAGACGCCTCGCCGTTTTGATAGAGGAAGTCGAGGTTGCCGATACAGTCGGTCTGCACGCTTTCGGCATCGGCGAGCATCACCGGGCGGACTTCATCGATTCTGCGCCCGCAGTTATCCTTGGCGCGGCGGCAGCCCGAACCAAAACCATTCGACTGCAGAGTTCCGTCACGGTGCTTGGCGCGGCAGATCCCGTACGGGTGTTTCAGGATTTCGCGACGATCGACCTGATTTCGGGCGGTCGGGCGGAGATCGTTGCCGGGCGAGGTTCCGCGGTCGAAGCCTACCCATTGTTCGGATACAGCCTTGAGGATCGGGACGAACTGTTCCGCGAGAAGCTTGAACTTCTGCTGACGCTCCGGTCGGAAACCTATCCCCATTGGTCGGGGCGCTTCCGCCCTTCTCTTCGGGGAGAGGGAGTCTTTCCACGCCCTCATCAGGCGGAGCTGCCAATCTGGCTCGGCGTTGGCGGTACGCCGGCGTCCTTCGTGCGCGCCGGGATGTTGGGGCTGCCCTTGATGATTGCGATCATCGGTGGGCAATTCGCGCGGTTCCGACCGCTTGTCGAACTTTATCGGAATGCGGCGCGCGAGACGGCTGTGCCAGCCGAGGGGCTGAAGGTCGGCGTTCACGCCGTCGGGTTTGTCGCGGAATCGACTTCCGCCGCTCGCGACGCCTTCTTTCCCGGCTGGCGCGACATGTGGGCACGTCTCGGACCCGAAAGAGGGTGGCCCGAGCCCACGCGGTCACAGTTTGACGCCATGTGCGACCCTGACGGACCCTATCTCATTGGAGAGCCGCAAGAGGTCGCCGCGAAACTACGAAAATTGAGCGTCGACCTTGGCGGAGTTTCGCGCGTCAATTTCCAGATGAGTTCCGCCTGTGATGACCACGAAGCGATGATGCGCAGTATCGAGCTTCTAGGTTTGCGTGTGGCGCCGCTCGTTGCGTGAGGGGGGAGCGGGGCTCTCCCGAGGCGTCATTGCCTGGCGAGCTTCTGCGGCAACAATGCTTCGCCGCCTCGCAAATGAAGCTGGGCCTGGCTCTCGTGTTGCTGGTTATCGGAAATCGATCGCCGCAATCAGCAGAGACAGCCAGATGAAATGGCAGGCATCCACCGGATACGGCAAACGCGCGTTGGTCGAGACGACAATCGGGCGATACAAGTCCATCACCGGGCGGCGCCTGTGGGGACGGTCGCTGCCTGGCCAGCAAACCGAAGTCGCAATCGCGTGCGCCGTCCTCAACCGAATGTTTACCTGCGCAAACCCGAAATCCGCCGTCGCAATGTAGCCAAGGCATAATCAGCCGTTCCAAAGATCGCCATCCGTTCCGTTCCAGATCTGTGCACCAACGCCGTTTTCGACGAACAGGGTGGGATCTTTCAAATTCAGCATATCGTCTTCCTCTATAGTCCAGCTTCCCGTTGATCGGAGAGGGCTACGGTTTGCCCCCCGCCTCCGTTAGTCCGGTTCAGGTCCGGAACTCACTCAATCGTCGGCATAGCCGACGACACCCTTGATCTCGGTGAATTCATGCAAGCCGAACTTGCCGTATTCGCGGCCGTTGCCGGACTGCTTGTAGCCGCCGAAGGGGGCGGCGCCATCCCAGGCGGAGCTGTTGATCCGCACGATGCCGGTGCGCAGCTTGTGCGACAGGGCGCGCGCCTCGTCCGGATCGCCCTGGATATAGGCCGCGAGCCCATAGGGCGTGTCGTTGGCGATGGCGACGGCGTCGCACTCGGTCTCGTAGCCGAGAATGGCCAGCACCGGCCCGAAGATCTCCTCGCGCGCGATGGTCATATCGCTGGTGACACGCGCAAACACGGTCGGGCGGACATAATAGCCGGCATTCAGATGGGCAGGGCGATCCGGTCCGCCGGCAACGAGTTCAGCGCCTTCCGCGATTCCCTTGCGAATCAGGCCCTGTATCTTGTCGAATTGCAGCTGGCTGACCACCGGGCCGATATCGGTGGTGAGATCGGATGGCGCGCCGATGGTGATGGCATCCGCCGTTCGGGCGGCGATCGCAATGGCCTCGTCCATGCGCTCCATCGGCACCAGCAACCGGGTCGGCGCATTGCAGGATTGGCCGGAATTGTCGATGCATCGCCGGACGCCGGCACTGACAGCAGCCTCCAGATTGGCGCTGCGGAGTACGATGTTGGGGGATTTGCCGCCGAGTTCCTGATGCACCCGCTTGACGGTCGGCGCTGCCGCCTGCGCCACGGAAATGCCGGCGCGGGTGGAGCCGGTAAACGAGACCATATCGATATCTGGATGGCTCGCAAGCACGGTCCCGATAGTCGGCCCGTCGCCGTTGACCAGATTGAAGACGCCACTGGGGACGCCTGCCTCATGCAGGATCTCGGCGAATAGAATGGCGTTGAGCGGCGCGATTTCCGAAGGTTTCAGCACCATGGTGCAGCCGGTGGCAAGTGCGGGGGCAACTTTGCAGGCGATCTGGTTGATCGGCCAGTTCCAGGGTGTGATCATGCCGACGACGCCGATGGGCTCGTGAACGATCCGCGTGGTGCCTTGCATATAGTGGAAATCGAAGGCGTTCATCGCCTTGATCGTTTCGGCGAAATGGGAAAGCCCGATGCCGGCCTGCTGGCTGCGGGCCATGCCGAGCGGTGCACCCATTTCCTGTGAGATGATATCGCCGATCTCGTCGTTGCGGCGCTTCAGGATCGCAAGGATGCGCTTGAGCAGTGCAAGCCGCTCAGGCTTCGAGGTTTCGGAAAAAGAGGCAAAGGCTGATCTGGCGGCGGCAATGGCTTTCTCCGCATCGGCGATGCTGCCCATGGCAATCGTTGCAAAGGGCTGTTCGGTGGCCGGATCGATGACATCCAGCGTCTGCCGGCCGATCGGCTCGACCCATTCGCCATTGATGTAAAATTTGCACGCATTGTTCATTGCTGTCTCCATCGCCGCTTATTGCCCGTTGCGGATGAAATCGGCGATCCGCTCGGCGATCATGATTGTCGGTATGTTGGTGTTGGCGCAGGGAATGGACGGCATCAGCGATGCGTCGCAGACCCACAGTCCCTCGACGCCATAGACCCGGCCGGACGGCGAGGTCACGGCCATCGGATCGGCTGATGATCCCATACGGCAGGTGCCGGAGGGATGCCAGGTGCCGCCGACATGCCGGCGGACGAATTCGGTCAGCGCCGTGTCGTCATTTAACAGACCATCGATGGTGGTGCCGAGCGTGACGGCGGAGTGGACCAGCGCCGCGCGCAGGGGCCCGGCGAGGTCGAGCATGGCCGACAGAGCGCCGCGCTGCAGCGCATTCCAGGCGCCGGGGAGGGCGATTTTTGCGACGCGGGGGGAATAGCTGGAGGGAAACACTGTACCTCTATGGCCGTCCAAGTGCGGGTCGCGCAGGGTTTGCGCGCCCATGCGCAGCGCCATCTTCAGCCGTTCCAGATCCCGTTCGTCGCTCAGCATCCGGAAATCGACTTCGGGCTCGACAAGCGGGTCGGCGGAGGCAAGTCTCAGGACGCCGCGCGAATATGACTTGTTGACCCAGAAGAACAGGCTGCCCATCCGAAGTCCGACCGAATGCCAGCCGGAGCGCGACAGGATGGCGGCGTGCATGTCGCCCTGCGGCGTATCCGGCAGGCCCGATGAAAACCGCCAGATCGCCTGTTCGTGGTGTTCTGCCCGGTCGCGCACCCGCATCGACGGGGGTAGATAGGCGGCGACCGCGATCGAAGGGTGCTCCATCAGGTTCCGGCCGATGCCGGAACGCGATGCAATCACCGGAATGCCGAGTGCCGCCAGATCGACGCCGGGGCCGATGCCGGAGCGCAGCAGCAGTGCCGGCGAATGGATGGCGCCTGACGCGACGATGACCTCCCGCGCCATGATCGTCTGAGACACGTCGCCTGCGATCTCGGCTCCGATCGCCCTTACGCCTTCGAACAGGATGCGGGTCGCTGTGCTGTCGGTGATAACTAGCAGATTCGGACGACGGCGGACGTTCGGTGTCAGATAGGCGATCGAGGTCGGCAGGCGCTCGCCGGCATCGCTGACGGCAATCGCGCCGCGAAAGGTGCCGTCCTGCCAGGGCCCGTTTTGATCGGGGCGGATCGGATGGCCATGCGTCTCCAGCGTCCACATGACGCGATTGACGAAGGGCGATATCTTCTCGCCGGTGATCCGCCGGATCGTCAGCGGCCCGTCAGTTCCGTGCAGGGGGCCGTCGAAATCGCGGTCGGTCTCGATCTTGCGGAAATAGGGCAGGCAATCTTCCCAGCTCCAGCCGTCGGCGCCCAGCGCCTGCCATTCGGCGTAGTCGGAGGGCGCGCCGCGATTGGCCATCAGGGCGTTGATCGCCGAGCCGCCGCCGAGGATTTTTGCCTGCTCGTAGCGGCGGGGTGTCCGGGACGCGCTGTTTGATCTGGAATAGCCCATCAGCGACGTCAGCGAGGACCAGATGTTGCGGGTGTCGAGATAGGCGCGACCGGGATAGCGGCTGCGCACCGCGTCGGGAATGTCGCCGGCGGCTATGTTACGGCCAGCCTCGACCAGAACAACGGTCCGGTTCGGGTCTTCCGATAGCCGTGCCGCAAGCACGCAGCCGGCCGAACCGCCGCCGAGGATCAGGTGATCGGCGATCATGCCGCCTTGCCTTGCTTGCGATCGGTGCTCCGGGCATTGATCGCTACCAGCATAACCAGGATGAAGGAGATCGCCGTCAGCAGCGAACTGATTGCTGCGATCGTCGGGTCGATCTCGTCGCGCAGTGCCGTGAACATGCGCTTGGTCAGTGTCTGGTATTCGCCACCGGCAATGAACAGCGAGACGACTGTTTCGTCGATGGCGGAGATGAAGGCGAACAGCATGCCGGAAATCACGCTCGGACGGATCTGCGGCAGGGTGACCACGAAGAAGGTGCGCAGCCGGTTCATGCCGAGGCTGCGCGACACCATTTCCTGCGTCGGATCGAATTTCCTCAGACCCACCAGAACGGAGATGACCACATAGGGAAGGCCGAGCATCATATTGGCGAGGATCAGCCCGGTCATGCTGGCGAGAAGACCGACCTGGGCATAGACGAGGAAGACGCCGACGGCTGTGATGACGATCGGTACGACGAGTGGCAGCAGCAGCAGCATCTGCAGGCTGCGCACCAGCCGGGAGGATGTCATGTTCAGCGCATAGGCTGCCGCCGTCCCGAGAATCGTTGCCAGGATTGTGCTTGAAACCGAAACGATCAGGCTGACCCGCGTGGCCTGCATCCACGTCGCGTTGCCGAGATAGGCCTCATACCAGCGCAGCGACCAGGATGGGGGCGGAAATGTCAGGAAGCGGGCGCTTGAAAATGACATGGGCACGATGATGATGATCGGGATGATCAGCCAGGCGAGAATGAGCGCGACGAAGCCATAAAGCAGAATGTTGGATATGCGCATGCGTCACCTCGTTCCCATGATGCGTTCAAACGGAATAAGCATGCTTGCCAGCCGGAAGATTAGGAAGACGCCGAGCATCAACACCACGCTGATCGACGATGCCGCACCCCATTCGTTGTAGACCTGGATATTGCGGGACACGAGCATGGAAACCATATAGGTCCGCCCGCCGCCCAGTAGTTCCGGCGTGATGTAGAAGCCGAGGGTGAGCACGAAGACCAGCACCATGCCGGCGATCATTCCGGGCAATGACAGGGGCAGGAAGATCCGGGTGAAGACATGCGATGGCGAGCCGCCGAGGCTAGCACCGGCCATCGTCAGTTCGGGTGGAATCTTCTTCATCGTGGCATAGAGCGGCAGCACCATGAAGGGCAGCAGGATATGGATCGTCGCCATGACAGTGCCGAACTCGTTGTTGATCAGCAGCAGGGGCGTGTCGATCAGGCCGGCCTTCTTGAGCGCGGAATTGACGATGCCGGTTCGCTGCAACAGGATGAGCCAGGCATAGGCCCGCACGAGAACGCTGGTCCAGAAGGGCAAAAGCACCATTGCCAGAACCAGCACGCTCCAGCGCTGAGGTAGGGCCGCCGCCACATAGGCGACGGGATAGCCGAGCAGCAGCGTCACCAGGGTGACGACGACGGCGATCCGGAAGGTCTGCAGGAACGTCATCCAGTAGACGGAATCGGTCAGGAACCGTTGGTAGTTGACGACCGTAAACCCGCCGTCCTGCCAGATCGATTGCCAGGCGAGCCAGACAAGCGGCACGATCAGCAGCGAGACGATGACGAGGAGCGCCGGCGCGAGAAGCATCAGCATCAGCCTTTGCTCCCTGCGATCATGCTGCATCGATGGATTGCTTGTCGATGTAGTCATCAATGATACTCCTCATTCCTCGGCCGTTACTGCTGGATGAAAGACGCCCAGCGCTTCTGTGCTTCCTCGCCAGCCGGCGAGCTCCACCATTTGTCCGACACCAGCACCTGCTTGGCGGCGTTGTCGGGCGAGCTTGGCATTTCGGCCGCGCGTTCCGCCGAGATCTTGCCGGTCTTGTAGGCTTCGGGGTTGCCCGGACCGTAATCGATATAGGCGGGGAAGTTTGCCTGGATATCCGGCGTCATGGCCGCATTGACGAACTTGACCGCCGTGTCGAGATTGGGCGCGCCCTTCAGGATGCAGAGCGAGGTATATTGCAGGAAGCCCTGGTTGAAGGTGTAGCTGATCGGAGCGCCTTCCTTGGCCACTGCGGTCACGCGGCCGTTCCAGGCCATTTCCATATCGACTTCACCATCGGCGAGAAGCTGCGCGGACTGGGCGCCCGACGTCCACCAGACGGTCACGTAGGGCTTGATTTCCTCGAGCTTCTTGAAGGCGCGGTCGACATCCAGCGGATAGAGCTTGTCGGCCGGAACGCCATCGGCGAGAAGCGCCGCTTCAAGCGTTGCCAGCGGGTGGTTGCGCAGCGCGCGCGTTCCCGGAAACTTCTTCACATCCCAGAAATCCGCCCAGGTCTGCGGCGGCTTGTCGCCGAACTTATCCTTGTTGTAGGCAAGCACGCTGGAATAGAACTCATAGGCAACGGAATAGGCGCTCTTATACTCGGCAGGCATCTTCTCGGCATTGGGGATCTTGGCGAAATCCAGAGGCTCGATCATGCCTTGCTGGCCGCCGCGAATGCAGTCTTGCGTCGGCGTATCGATAACATCCCAGATCGGTTTGCCCGTCGCGGTCTGGGTCTTGATGACAGGCCACGCGTCGGGCGCGCTGTCCTGATTGACGGTGATGCCGAGCAGCTTGGCAACCGGGTCGAGGATCGCCTTGGTCTGCGCTTCCTGATAGGCCCCACCCTGGGAAACGAAGGTGATCTGTTCGGCGGAGGCAAAGCCGGCCGAGAGCGCGATCACCGAGGCTGAGAGCACCAGTGCATAAAATTTCGATTTCATAACTGTTCACCTCTTTGTAGGTTTTGATAACCTTGTTTTGACTTTCGACATGCCGGGTCTTAACGCCCGATTGCATCTAGGAACTGGTACCAGCCGGCGACAAGCCGGATGGCGGGTTCCCGGATGGGATAGAAAGGAACGGGTTTGAGCCGTTCCGAAGTCAGAAGCCCGAGATCGGGGCTTTCTCCTGCGACGATTGCCGCGATGTGCTTGCCCATGTTGGAGGCCAACGCTACGCCGGTGCCGTTGTAGCCAACCGCATAGACGATGCGATCATCCAGCCGGCCTGCATGCGGAATGCTGTCCATCGTCATGGCGACGAGGCCGGACCAGCGATGGGTGACGGCAACGCCCGCAAGTTCCGGGAACTGGCGCGCCATCGCCCGATGCAGGGCCGCAAAGGCGCTCTCGGAATCGGTCTTACCGAAGGCGCCGCGACCGCCATAGAGCAGGCGGTCACCCGCCTTGCGAAACCAGCGCATCATCCGTCGGGTTTCGGTGTAGCTGCGGCCATGCGCCAGCAGGCCGGCTCCCGGAGTGCCGGAGAGCGGCGCTGTGGCGATCATCGCCGAACGAAACGGGATGATGGCCTTGCGCACCGCTGATGTGGCGGAGGTCAGGTCCGAATAGGAATTGGTGGCAATCACGGCCTGTCCGGCAGTGATTGTACCACCCGGCGTTTCCAGGAGCACGCCCGGTCCCTCGCGGCGGAGACCCGTCACCGGGGTATTTTCGAAGATATCGATGCCCGACTTCTTCAGGCCGGCAGCAATACCGAACACGAAATTGAGCGGATGGATGACGCCGCCATGGGTGTTGAGCATGCCGCCCAAGAAATCCCGCGAGCCGGTTTCTGCCTCCATTTCAGCCGCCGATAAGATGGAACAGGCGCGATCGCCCAGCGCCTGATGCAGCCATTCGACTTCCTTCTTCAACGAAGCGAGAGAGACTGCATTGTGGGCGCAGCGCAACGATCCTGTCGGCCGGTAGCCGGCATCGGCAATGCCGCAATCCTCGACGAGTTCGCCGACATGATCGATAGCCTCGATGCCGAGATCATGCATGCGGCGGGCCGTGTCGATGCCGAAGCGGCCGGCAATCTCGGAAAAGGCGAGCCGGAACTTGCCCGAGACCACCCCGCCGTTGCGCCCGCTTGCGCCCCAGCCGATGCGGCTCGCTTCCAGCACCACCGCGGAAAGGCCGCGGTGGGCAAGGTAGCGCGCCGTCGTCAGCCCGGTATAGCCGCCGCCAATAATGGCCACGTCATAGTGGCGACCGCCCGACAGCGTGCCGAAGACCGGACGGTCGGCGGCTGTCTCCTGCCAGAGCGAGGCAATATCGGGGAAGGGAGGATGGGCGGTCATCGTCTGTTGGTTTCCGTGCTCAGGCTGCGCTGGCGGTCTGGACGCCCGCGGCCAGTTCCGCATCAACGGCATTGGCAAGCTGCTTCAGCGAGGAGAAATGGAAATCCGGCTTTGTCAGCACCTTAGGTTCCGGCGTGCCGCCGAAGCCTTGTTGGCCCTGGCGCCGCTCGATCCAGCAGGTCGTGTAACCCAGTTCCTTGGCCACGCCGATATCGTGGTGCTGGCTCTGGGCAACATGCAGGATTTCGGACTGCTTGTAGCCGGAGGCGGATTGACGGCCCTTGTTGAAGGCGAAGAACTGCGGATTGGGCTTGGCGCATCCCGCCTCGTCACAGGTCACGCTATCATGAAACGGGTTTCCAAGTGTCGCCGAATAAGCCGAGAAGGCGGTGCGGTCGGCGTTGGTCATCGCCACTAGCCGAAAGTTCTTGCGCAGCCGGGCCAGCGCCTCGACGGAATCGGAGAATGCCGGCCAACGCAGGACGGCGAGCTGAAAGGCCTCCGCCGTCGCATCGTCCCTCGTCAGGTCGAGTTCCGCAGCCAGCGAAAGATAGACATCCTTCATGGCGAAGGAGGAGCGGCCATAGAATTTGTCGCGGCCGCGCTTGTAGGGTTCGAAGATCGCATCGTCGGAGGCGCTCGCGGCCTTTTCGCCGCCCAGCGCCCGAACGGCATTCAGCACGCCCGTTTCGAAATCAATCAAAGTACCGACGACATCGAAGGTCATGACCTTGAATTGGGTGAGTTTCATAGTCTTCTTTCCTTGTTGACTGTAAGATTGAACGGCGGGTTTCAGGATGCTTCCGGAACCACGATCGTGTCTTCGGGATGCAGTGCCACGGTGATGGCATCGCCGGGTTTTTTGAGTTGCGACCGGCCGGTATGGTTGCTGGCAAGCCTGAGGCTGAGGTCGTCACCGGATGAGAGTTTCAGGAAAACCCGGATGCTTTCGCCCTGATAGAGCGTTTCGGTCACGGTTCCGGTCAGCCGGTTGATGCCAGCGGCTCCGCTGCCATCGGCGACAACGAGCTTTTCGGAATGGACAGCAAGATGCAGACGAGCGTTCTGGGGAACGCGATGTGACGTGCGCAGGACGATATCGCCGAGCCGCACCGTGTCATCGCCGGCGCGCTCGACCGGCAACAGCGTCGCTTCGCCGATGAAACGGGCAACAAAGGAATCGGCGGGGTGGTCGTGAAGCTGCTCCGGCGTATCAACCTGCACGAACTTTCCCTTGTTCATAATGGCGACGCGGTCGCTCATCGTCAAAGCCTCGCGTTGGTCGTGGGTGACATAGATGATCGTCGCGCCGAGCTTCCTGTGCAGGCGCTTGAGTTCGATCTGCATGGATTCGCGCAATTGCTTGTCGAGCGCCGAGAGCGGCTCGTCCATCAGGATCAGTCCCGGCTCGAAGATCATGGCGCGGGCAAGCGCAACCCGCTGGCGCTGGCCGCCGGAAAGCTCGTGGATGCGGCGCTGCTCGTATCCGGCCAGCTCGACCATATCGAGGGCTTCGCGCAGCTTTTCGGGCCAGCTCGATTTCGGCAGGCGGCGTGCCCGCAGCGGAAATGTGATGTTCTCGGCGACGCTCATATGTGGGAAGAGCGCGTAGTTCTGAAAGACGATTCCGATATCGCGTTTGTGCGGCGGCTCGAATGTAATATCCCGCTCGCCGAGCCAGATGGAGCCAGACGTCGGTTGCACAAAGCCGCCGAGGATTCCCAGAAAGGTTGTCTTGCCCGAACCCGAGGGGCCGAGAATGGAGACGAATTCTCCCGCGGCGACTTCCAGGCTGACATCGTCCAGGGCCTGGAAAGTCCCATAGCTCTTGTTCGCCGAGCGAATGGAAACGCCCACGCGCTCTGATTTTTTCAAAACAATCATCTGATTCCACTGCAAAATTAATGCGCGCTGATGTTTGACGAACCTACGCTGCATTCGCTGTTGAGCAGAAACCTGAACATATGTGTTGTGCTTTGGCACTGTCTGCCCTGCACCTTTACATGTCCTGTTCCCCGATTCCCATTGAAGGTCTTTCGCCTTCCGTGATCGGCAGAAGACCAAAGAAAGGCCATATCGGCAATTGAAAAAAAGTTCAGAACGATGTTACATCATGTAATGAACAATTTGCGCCGATCCTTGCCATCCATGAATGGCCTGTTTACTTTCGAGGCCGCTGCGCGCTGTGGCAACTTCTCCAGGGCGGCCGACGAACTCAACGTGACGCCCGCTGCCGTCAGCCGGATGATCGCGCGTCTGGAAGAGCATCTTGATACGGCATTGTTCGTCCGCCGGCCCGGTGGTGTCGGCCTGACGGAATCCGGCCGGCTGCTGTTCGATGCGATCGCCCGCGGCTTTTCCGGAATCGAAAATGCCTTGCGCGAGATCGAGGACCGCCGCATCGGCATACAAACGGTCTCCTTGTCGGTTTCCACCGGTTTCACCACGCATTGGATGATGCCGCGCATGCCGGAATTCAAGAAGCAGTTTCCGACTGTCGATCTGCGCTTTCAACTGGTGACGGGGGCGCTGGCGGGGCCGGTCAACGATGTCGATCTCGGCATGCGCTTTGTCAACGGTTCGGATGAACGGCATGAGGCAGCCTTCATCATGCCGGAAATCCTGATCCCGATCTGCAGCCCCTCTTATCGGGAAAGTCACGGGCTGGATGGGGGCGAAGTCAAACGGACCCCCGACACCACGATCAATCTCAGCGACGCCCAGCCGAACTGGTCCACTCTGTTTTCTCCGGCAAACGAGGGCGATGCGGTCAATTCGATGATCTTTTCCGACTATGCCATCGTGGTGCAGGCCGCGCTTTTGGGGCAGGGTGTGGCGCTCGGCTGGCTGAATGTGGTTGCGCACTGGCTGCGAGCCCAGACGTTGGTGCCGGCGCGCGAGCAACTGATGACAACGAGTCGCCAATGCCATCTCATTCGTCTGCGGGACAAGCCGGCGCGCGCCATCGTCACGCAGGTTCGCGACTGGATGATCGCCGAACTCAACGACGACATCGTTGCGGTGGACAAACTCTATCCGGATCTCGGCCTTGGGCCAGAGAGTTGGTCAAAGATCTGACCTCGGATTACGCTTCGAGCGAGAATCGATGTGCGCTGACCTCCTGAGATCTGAATTATGGAAAAATCGCGGTCACACGGATTGGCTGGTCAGATTCCATTGGGCCATAAACTGTTGCCCCGGATTACCTTGGACTTGATTTTCAAACGGTTAGACCAAGTGATTCTATCCGCAGGGCTGCAAACGCCAAAAGCTGCGAAACAACGGTTAGGGCCGTTGCCTGCGAGGTTTGGGAAGCCTCAACGCTAGCAATTACCCCAGGTGACGCATGTCTCGAAATTTTACGCCGATGCAAATCGCATTCCAATAAGGTCTGGGTCGAGCGTATTCTGATCCCTAGGGGCACATACTATTGGTGTAGGTACGATCAAGGCGGATTGGCTCGATCTATAAAAATCAGCAAACTGGCGATAATCGAGTTCCATAATGAAACTTATGCGACATCTTTATGTGAGGGCTATTTAGTAATGCGACAGTTGGGCCAGTTAGAGATGCGACAGTCTCGCCTCTCGACGTGCTGGTCAATGCCAACGTCGGGAGCAAGAATGACGACCTTCAGCCT
>Ga0307515_10001656_pt1 | contig 49620 bp, 36 predicted proteins | sample 17_EM_MG_FD_194513 | JGI IMG/M metagenome (GOLD analysis project Ga0307515, IMG submission 194513) | Populus trichocarpa ectomycorrhiza microbial communities from riparian zone in the Pacific Northwest, United States - 17_EM | ecosystem: Host-associated > Plants > Roots > Unclassified | place... | reverse complement strand
ATCTTACTACTTAATTTATAAATTTAAGTGTTAACCTTAAATTCCTTTAAGGGTCTAAGGCTCTATTACTAGTTCCCTCTAGTTTTATAGGCCTCTACTTTTCCTAATTATTAGCTACTTAATCCTGTTTATACTTAGTCCAACTTAGGCTAATACTTAGTTTGCTTTTTATCTTTAATATATTATAAACACATGTTCTTAAGATATTCCTACTACTATTATCCGTCTAGGCATTCTTCCGTAAGAAATCTTCCTGGTTTAAGTATTAAGTCCCCTTATTCTTAAACTTCTGTTAGGTGCTAACTATATATATACTTAACGTTTTAATATTCTGCCTTATCTGGTGCCTAATATATCCTTATTAAGTACTTCTGGTTTTTATCTTTAGGTGCTCTATATATATTATACGCATTATTTACGTATATAATCTATACCAACGTATAATATGCCTAGTGTCTTAGGTTAACTCTTAGCTTATTTTTATTCTTAAGTTTAAACCTTTCTTATATTAATCTAAGCGTTGCGACTTTATTTATAGGGACTAAGATTTGCTTTTTACTTCTCTAGTCCTCTAATTACTCCTTTAGATCTTTTAACGTTATAATTAAGGCTCCTTTAATGTAAGTTATAGCCTTCTCTATAATGGGGTGGTCTTAAACAACTTTTTCGTCCAACTATATATAGAAATCTTTCCACTTATCGTTGTGTTGTTATCTATACCACCTTTAGTATAACTCCTTAAGTGTATACGGCTTATCTATAAGAAAGTATTTCTTTATTACTATATTATAACAGCCCTTTATATATTGTTCTTTAAACCTAGTTAGGATCCCTAGATCCTCTTCTTTTTCTAGTTTAATAAGCCACTTAGCTCTTAGTGTGCTTATTCTAGGCCTACTAGTAATTCTTTATACGGGTACTCTATCCCTTATATAACCTAGTATGCTAAATCTCTTATCTAGTTTTTGCTCTTGCTATGAGGTAATTTTTACTCTAAATTCCTCTATAGTTTCTTTCTTTTCGCGTTTTATAAGTAGATTCTTAAAGTCTTTTTGCTTCTTAATCTTAGTATTAAACTTTTAATCCTTAAGCTAAACTCCTTATTTACTTAGTAAGTCTTCTAAGTCTATATACTTATCTTCTAGTCTAACTACTATTTATATTGCAGATTCTCTAATCTATAAAGAAGCCTCGCGCCTCTTACTTATAGGTGTCCTTATTTATACTCCAAATTCTTAGTCCCTTAGATTCTTTAATCCTAAGCTTACTTCTAACTTAAGCTTAACTCCCGCCTTAGTCTAACTAGGCGTCTATAGTATTCTTATCTTATTTTAAGAGTTTTAAGTCTTACTTATCTCGTCTTAAGAATCTTATACCGTTAGGAATTCTTATCCTAAGCTTATTTATATATCTTTAAACTAAGCTACTGCTCTACTCTATTAGTTTTTATCCGTTATAGGTCCTTAAGCTATCCTTATTCTATCTTTAGAATCTTAAATCTCTTTTATCTTATCTTAAAAATCTTAAGCCTTTAGCCTTTTGCCTTTATTAAGTAGTAAGCTAGCACTAGCAGTCGTCTGCTTACTTAATCCTCTTTAGATATTACTCCTTCCGTCTTATAAAGCAATAGATACCGTATCCAACGGTATTATAATGCCTGTTACTAAACCTTATTCTATAGCGGTTTTAGTCTCTACTTTTATATCTTAATCTAGCTTATAGAGTTGATCTTGTTCTTTATCTAACTTTATAGTTCCCTTAAGTCCTCTTAACTCTAGCTCTTATAGCTAATAGCTTACGCCATACTTAGCGTTTTTATAAATTTGGTATATATTATTATAATAAAATGCAAAACTTTTAATTAAATACTCTTTTGTTCCTTATAGTACACTATTATCCCTCTATATATATATATATATCTTCTACTAGTCTAGTTCCCTTTATTATATAGTAACTCTAACTATCTTTATAATCCCTTATAAAATAACCTTATTTTTTATAATTTATATAAGCTCCGTTTTTAAACCATTAACTTTACTATAGAGTCCGCCTAAACGTCTTCTACTATTAAGATCCCTGGTTTAGCCTATGCTCCTTAGTCCTATAATTACTAAATCCTTAACCTTTAGGTTTTTATAGTTTTTTACTTTATCTCTTATAGGTTTCTTTAGTACCGCTTAGGTCTATTAACTCTGCGCCATACTATAGTTTCTAACTTAGCTTTAGTTATTGCGTGCTTTACGTCTTATATAACTATAAAACTCTATTCTAGCCTCTTTTAGCCTATTCTCTTTAGTAGATCTAATTATTAATCTTAATTACTTAATTTATTAAATCCCTTAGAGTATCCGCATCTTCTATTAGGATAATTACGTCCTAGACTTTAGCCTTAAGTCCCTATTTATACTGTGCTATAAGCGCCTTATTATTCTACTTAACTTATATAGCTAGCGTTTAGAACTATATTATATACTCTATTACTAAAGTTCATTGCATAATATTTTAGAGTTTTTTTTCCGCTATTATTACTACCTTAGGATCTCTAAATATTTATATAAATCGCTCCGTAAACTCTTCCTAACTTAAGAATATAAACCACACCTCTTAGTTAGTAGTTGTTATTCCATTCGCCTATATTTCTATAAAGTAAGGCTTAAACTATTTAAGTGCTCTTTCTAATAGGAATAGTCCTATATAAGCTATTTGATCTATAGGTATTAGTAGTTTTACTTCTTCTTATATAACCTTAAAGTGCATTTATATAAGGAATCCTTTAAGCTTTAACCTCTCTCCTAAGAATCTCTTAATTAAAGGTAACTTGATCTTTACTACCCCTATTCTATTAATTCTTTATTTAAGTGTCGCATTATTTTCTATTAACTAGTTAACTATCTCTTATAGTTATTTAACCGTTATAGGTTATTATAAGTTAGTATCTGCTATACTAGTATCACCTCCTAACCTTAAAGTAGTTGCCGCCGTTAATGGCGTTATAGTGGCTGCTTTTAGTAGCATATTATTTAACTTTCTATATTTAATACTATAACTAGGTAGTAATTGTATAATAGAACCTTATAGTAAGAACTATAGTGGGTCCTATTAATAGGCTAGGTGTGTAGGTAATACAAATTAAAGTTAATAACGTAATAATAACTAGTGGAGTGGTTGCCTAACAGATTAACTCCAATTATATTCTAAGAATTACTATAAGGAAGGAACTATCTAGGTAGGGATTAAGGGTCCTTAAATACATAACCGTACTCCTATAAAATCCTTTTTATACATAATATACGTGTGCTCTGTTTACTCTGTTATAGATTACATAGATTACATAGATTACACAGATTACCTTACGTGACTTATACTACTATTCCTCGTTATATAGTTCTACCAGTTCTATCCTAGACCGTGCTTATATTAACTAACTAGCTTCTTCTAACTCTTCTCCTAGTAGTCGTAATATTGTACTTAAAGCGTCCGTAACAACTATACTATAGATCGTAAATGGGAATGGCTAGAACTAGAGAAAATAGAAGTTAAATAAGTAATCTTTTCTAGCTCTAATAAAAAAGCCCTAGGCCCAGACAAGCTATCCTTTACAATTCTATAAAAGGCCTACCCTATTATAGAAAATCTTCTATATAGAATCTACAGGATCCTAGTTACCCTAGGCTATTAACTAAAAGCCTAAAGAGAAGCTAAGGGAGTTATTCTACCTAAAGTAAATAAGGAGGACTATTTTTTACTAAAGTCCTATAGACCTATCTCTCTATTAAACTGCCTAGGAAAGACTCTAGAGAAGATCTTTACTATAAGGTTAGGATATCTAGCTAGTACTACTAGCTTACTTTAAGACTCTTAACTAAGAGGAAGAAGACAGCGATCCGTAATTAACGCAGTTTTACTACTTTTAAATAATATCCAATTAAAAAAGAATAGGAAAAAGGCTAGATAAAAGATAGCTACTATATTATTCCTAGACATAAAAGGGGCTTTTAATCATATTTCTGCAAATTAGCTTCTATCTATCTATAAGGAACTAAGACTACCTATAGCGTTTATACAATAGGTAGCTACCTTCCTTAGGAATAGAAAGTTATAGCTTTCCTTTAACGGGCAAATATAAGAAAAGGTAGGCATAGAAACAGGGATACCGCAGGGTTCGCCTATATCTTCTATTCTGTTTCTACTATATATACATAATATCTACAGCCTAAAGACAGACGGAGCCTATTCCCTTAGCTATATAGACGACTTCGCAATTATAGTTACTTCAAATTCAGCTAAATCTAACTGTAAAAAGCTAGAGGGAATAGCGTTACAGCTAATGTCTAAAGCTAAAGAGGCTGCTATTAGTTTTGATATTAGCAAAATAGAGCTTATACACTTCTATAGTAAACGTACCACTATAGAAGAAGGGCTAAAGCTAGGAGACGTAGAAATACCCCATAAAACCCTAGTTAGGTAGCTAGGGGTATTTCTAGACTTTAAGCTTACCTTTAAATAACACGTAGAAATAAGGATCTCTAAAGCAAAAGCAGACTTCTATTTAATTAGAAGACTAGGTAATATGTAAAGAGGCCTATATTTATAAGCCCTACGACAGCTCTATATAGCCTGCGTTACTACTATAGCAGACTACGGAATACAATGCTGGTGTTACGGAAGTGGGCACGAGCTGGAATACAATATACTAAACGGGGTAGTAATTAAAGAAGGCTACGTACGCGTAACTACACGTAGTTAATATAAAGACATTTAGATAAAGAAGAAGAGTCTTTAGGTGCTAGGTACGGGTATAAATAGGGGTTGTAGGGGAACGTATATAGATGTCTTGGGACGAACGTAAGCACGGGTTAAGAACGTTAAAACGCGTAGGGACGTAAGAATATATAAGTCCTATAATAGCTAGTGGAAAAGCAAATCTAGAGACTACCTACTAGCTAAGTACCAATCTCTATAAAATAAGGCCCTAAAACTAGTTCTAGGAGTATTTAGAAAATCTCCTATCCAAGCTATAGAAATTGAAACTTCTATTCCTCCTCCTAAAATTAGATTTAAAAAGCTTTGCAATAGCTATATACTAAAAATCCTAAAATTTAAGGAAAACTATATAATTAAGAAGGCTTATATAGAAGAGGTTAATAAAGATAGAGACGAATTAGTAGCTAGTTCTAGCTCTAGTTCTAGCTCTAAAAACTCTACTATAAAGTACCTTCTACAGCTAAATATATAGCTACTATCTCTAACTTCTAGAGTCTAGCAATTAATTTAAAATTAGAAAATAGAGAAAATATCTTTAGCGTGGCAAAAACCGTAGCTTCCCCCTATCTCTACATCCTTTTCTATCTTTAAAAGTAGTAAGGAAGAAGCTGCATAAGAACATTTAAGACTAGTAAAAGATTTATAAGAATCCCTAGAGTGGGACCTAGTAGATATATACTATATAGATAGCTTAGGGGATAGCAAATTAAGTATAGCAGCTGTATATAAAATAGGAGAGAGAAATAGGATTAAATATGCAATAAATTGGAATCTAGGACCCTATATGGAAATTATAAACGTAGAACTTTATGTAGTTTATAGGTCCCTAGAATACCTAAAGCAATAAAGACTAAAAGAGAAGTAGGTTTATATCTTTATAAATAGCCAGGCGGCTATTAAAAGATTATAACTAAATTCTCTTACAGGTAGACAAGAACTAGTCTTTAAAATTATATAAAGTTGCTCCTACCTAGCTAGTAGGGGTGTCTCTATTAACTTTTATTGGGTTCCTAGCCACCTAGAAATCTATAAAAATAAAATAGCAGATAAACTAGCTAAAAAGAGTCTTTCTAAAAGAAAATTACAGTCTTTTTATACCTCCTTAGTGTAACGGCGCTATCGCACGTTACCTGCCAAATTCTGCCATATTCTGCCAACCCGCAATTAGCTCGCCCAGAGCTAGCGCCTTAGCGGCTTACCCTATATATTTGTTTACATCGGTCCTAGCGACCCCTTTTTTTCCTTCTTCTTAGCTTAGTATCTTCGTAATATAGCATTCTACAACCTTTAGTTTAGAGGCATTTATATAAGCCGTAACATTATACTAAGCTCACCCTACCCTACCTAGGAAGGCCTTAATAATATCTTACCCCAAAAGAAACTTCGTCTGCAACGACGCATTAATACACTATACTTAGACACTAAAATAACTCTATATTACCTGGAAAGGCCTAGATAATATCCTACCTTATAAGCTAAACAGGATTAGACCTATACCCCCAGAATTAAAACCAAAGCGTATAATACTAATAAACTATAGGAAGCTAACAATGGTACCTAAAGTAAGCTTATTTAAAAGAGCTGCCTTTACCTAAGAGGAACCTAAGACCTAATTAGGATTAGAAATTAAAGATAATAATATTATTATAGACGTATATAAGTAGATTCGCGCCCTTATAGCCAGCTAGGAAGCCAATTATCTTAAAGTAAGAAATATATAAGAGACCCTATAAGAGATCCTAGAAAGCCTTACGGCCCTATAAAATAGCCTAGCTTTCCCTTTTTAAAGCCCTAGCTAACCTATTTACTCCACTAAATATAATATACTAGGGAGTACGGATATAATAATAAAGTAATTAAAGTCCGTTAAGCTTCTTAACCCCCTACTACTATCTAACGGGATAGACCCTACCTTTAAAAATTAGAGGATTTAAGTACGAGGAAAGCTCCGTGTTAACTATAACTATTTCCTTTCTAAAGAAGCTAAAATGCTCTACCTCTTTAGTTAAACTACTAGGGACGCCTAACGGCACCTTTAAGCCAAGTTTAAGGACGACTCCTCTATCTAATTTATATTTATTAATGAGGTAATATAGCACCTAGCAACTATTTATATTAACCCAAATAAAGTACGGGACGCCTAGTATAACTATAATTGCCTAATAATAAAACTAAACTAACCTTTTACTAAATTCTAAACTTAATTCCTATACTTTACGGGAGAAGGCTAAGTTCCCCTTAAGAACTACTAATCAGACCTATATAATAAGCTAATAATTCGGCTATAAGAGAAGATTGCTATAACCTTAGATAACCTACCAACTTATAATAAACTCGCAGCTTATTGCCTATTATTAGACTTAAAACTAAAGTAGATTAAAGCCTATCCTAATCGGTAAAGGCAATTTTATAGCAATTAAAACTCGCTAGCTATACCTATAGGAGCTAGAGCAGGAAGATAAGCTATGACTACTTTTATACTAAAAGCGGTTATAACTATATACCGGCAAGTAACGCCCAACTAGCTATATACTACGCTATTAACTAATATTCGCTATAATACTCTAATTAACCCTACCTTGGCTATATGCTATAACTATAATAAGAAGGGTTACTTTACCTTATCTTGCCCGGAGCTAAAGGATATAGGCGATATTAAGGAGATAGAGAAAGGAGAAATATCTAATAAGTTGGGAAAAGGAGAACCTTAGGGAAAGACTCCCCCCTAAGGTACCCTATTAATCTTAAAGAGATTAATCTTAATTAGTTAATGGGTGGAAAGCATTTTATAGTTCTATATATAGTATCTTAAAATAAATATAAAGTTAATATAACCGCCCTTATTAACACTAAAGTAAATAGCTTTACCTTTATAAATACTACCTATATAAATAATATTACCAAGTTTCTAAATGCAGAAGCCATCCGACTAGAGAAGCCTGTCTAGGTAAAAGGCTATAATAGCCAAGCTGGTCGGCCTATTACCCACGTCTTAAAGTTATATATTGCTTTTAACGGATAACGTTAATATAGTATCCCCTTTTATATCCTAGACCTAGGGTTCTATAATATAATCCTTAAACAAAAATAGATATCCTATTTTAATATTTAGTTAAATATATAATAAAGATAGTTTATCTAGCCAGAGGATAAACTAAGGTTACCCTCCTTTATTAAGAAGATCTAAATCGACCATAAGATACTAGCTGTAAGGGCTAACCCTACCTACTAGTAGGATATCCTGGCCCGTAATCTAGCCTTTACCTAAAAAAACGCCTACTATAAAGCTAAAAAGAACTCTATACCGACAAAGACACTCTCCTAAAGCGCTATATTTAAAGAGAACTTTATATATAGAAGCGGGATAGATAGTAATATAGACGACGTCTAAATTACGCAGATTTAACTAGTATGGAAAAGAACGTATTAATAGGATATAAGGGATAACCTCTAAAAGATGCAATAGGAGTTAAAAGAAGTAACTATAACGCTAGTACCCTAGAAGTCCACAAAGTTATATATGCCCCTATTATTATATAACCCCCCCACTATAAACATTGCCGTAATTAGCGCTATAGCGTTTTACTTTAATATATACCGGAAGGACAATGAGGTCTTTATAATAAGCCTATATAAGATTAACTGAATTATTAATAATAGGGAGGAAGAGCTAGCTAAGGAAACCGACGAGGAACTAGTTAAACGACTTTTTTCTACTATTTATATAAATTATAAGGATATATTCTTAAAGGTAGCTTTAAATAAGTTACCCCCTTACTAAACGTATAATTATAAGATTTAATTAGAAGCCAATAACTTACTAGGTTATAGCCCCCTTTACTAATAATTAATAGATAAGCTAAAAGTAATAAAGTAGTACTTAATTAATAACCTAGATAAAGGGTTTATTAAGCTAAGTTAAGCCCCTTTTACTTCCTCTATCCTATTTATAAAAAAGCCTAATAGAGGCCTCTGCTTTTATATTAACTATTAAAAGCTAAACGCTATTACTTAAAAGGATTGGTATTCTATTCCTTTAATTAATAAGACCCTTACACGTTTAAGCTAGGTAAAGATCTTTACTAAACTTAATATCCGTTAAGCTTTCTACTAAATTAGAATAGACCCCGCATCTAAAGATTTAACCACGTTTTATACCCGTTATAGCTCCTATAAATATAAAGTTCTTCCCTTTAAACTAATAAACGGACTAGCTATATACTAAAGGTATATAAATACCGTTTTTTTAATTACCTAAACGAATTCTATATAGCATACCTAGACGACATTCTTATATACTTAGACGACGAACTTAAGTATTAAGTTTATATTAAGAAGGTCCTAGAGAGACTACGGAACGCAGGCTTATAAGTTAATATTAAGAAATATAAGTTTAGGGTTAAATGTATAAAATACCTTAGGTTTATTATAACTATAAAAGGAATTAAGATTAACCCTAAGAAGGTAAAGGCAATCCGTAACTAGAAGCCCCCTTATATAGTAAAAGAAATCTAATCCTTCCTTAGTTTTTGTAACTTCTACCGCTAGTTTATCTATAACTACGGAATTATAGTAAAACCTCTTATATAACTAACTAGGAAGGACACGCCTTTTATCTTTAATAATAACTATATAAAAGCCTTTAAAGAGATAAAGAATCGGCTTATCTCTTCCCTAATTCTTTATTACTATAGCCTAAACCTTAAATTAATGCTAGAAACGGACGCCTCTAATAGGGTTATAGCGGGAATCCTATTATAGTCACATCCAGACGGCGAATAGTACCCTATTACTTTCTTCTTAAAAATAATAGACCTGGCTAAGTGTAACTATAAAGTATATAATAAAGAAATACTAGCTATTATTTAATTACTCTCCTAATAGTGCGTAGAGCTTAAAGGTATAAACTTTCGGATTAAGATATATATAGACTATAAAGCCCTAGAGTACTTTATAACTATAAAGCAGCTTACTAAATAATAAACCTAGTAGGCTAAAACACTCTTTTAATTCCTTTTTATAATTATATATTGTTCTAGTAAGTAAAACTTTAAGGCTAATACCCTAACCTAAAGAGAATAAGATGTAGGACCCTAGGATAAGCTAAAGACCCAATATCGAACGTGTGCCCTCCTTTATTCTAAACAGCTTAACCTATAAACCCTTAAGGAGCTAGACTCCTAGCTAAATAAGCTAGTATTAATAGAGGAGACCTTAAACAAACTAATAGGGCTAATTAACCGCCTCTTAACTGCAAACCGCATAGCTAACGCCTTAAAGGCCCTCCGCGATTAAGCCGTAAAAGAAAACCCTAATTTTAAAACGGAGGAAGGGTTACTCCTATACTAGGAGCGGCTTATAGTCCCTAATATTAACAATTTACGGACTAAACTAATCTGTAAAGCTTATTGCTAAGTTTTTATGGCACACCCTAGCAAGAATAAAACCTATAAAATCATTAACTACCGCTACTACTAGCTAAGAATGGTTATAGATATTAATTAATATATATAGAACTGCAAAGACTGTAAAAGAGCTATAATCCTATAAGATAAGACCCTAGGACTACTTAAGCCACTCCTAATACTAGAGCGCCCTTAGCAGTATATCTTTATAGACTTTTATAAACTATTTAGGGACTGTAACGGATATAATATAGTTATAGTTATAGTTAACCGCTTTAGCAAACGCCTATTCTTAATTCCCTGTTATAAGAACATTAATGCTAAAAAGGTAGCCCGGCTATATATCTATTATATCTACTAAATCTATAGACTACTAAATACTATTATATCTAATTATAGGCCATAGTTTATATCGGCCTTTTAGAATAAGTTTACCTAAATCCTAGGCATTAAGCTAAAGCTTTCTACGGCTTACTACCCCTAGATAGACGGCTAGATAGAGATTATAAATTAGTACCTAGACTAGAGGCTTAGGCCCTTTATTAACTAGTTCTAAAATAACTAGTCTAAACTACTACTCTTAATAGACTACGCCTAAGTAACCCTACCCCATAACTCCACAGGGTTTATCTCAATTTAGCTAGAAATAGGATACTTACCCTATATAAGCTTTAACTGGAAAAGGCTAAAAGAACCCTAGACTATATAAGAGAAGCTATCCTATATTAAGGCCTAATAGTACGCTAAACGCTTAGAGGAAGCCTGGATAGTAGCCTGGGAGAACCTAGAAAAAGCTTAGGGGTTAATAAAATAGCAGGCAAATAAACACCGTTAAGAGCCCGACTTTGCCCTTGGTAATATAGTCTAGGTTATAACAAGGAATTAAAAGACTAAATAACTTAGCTATAAGCTGGACTACTAGATAGTAGGACCGTATAAGGTTTTTAAGAAGATAGGCAACTCGTATAAGGTAAAGCTCCTAGATTTAATTAGGGTTTACCCTATTTTCTTACTAGATAAGTTACGGAAAGCTATAAACAACCTATTACCTAAACAAAAGAATAAGCTTCCCCTACTAGTTTAAGTAAACAGTAACGATAAATAGGAAGTTAATAAAATACTAGCCTGCAAGATAGTATAGGGAACGCTAAAATACCGTATTTAATAAAAGGGCTACAATCTAGACCTAACCTAGTACCCTACGTAGAACTTTATAGGCTACCCCTAGAAGCTTAAAGATTTTTATAACTAATACCCTAATACGCCTAAACCCCTAAAGTACCTAGACGAATGGATAAAATACTAGTATAATAAAGATAATAAGTTACCGGAAGAATATAGGGACAAAAACGCCCTAAAGCCCTAATACAGCTATCTGCTAAATTTTGCTATATTCTACCGTTTTCTACTAGTACTATAAAATTTCAGATATCTAGGAACTTTAACCACCGGTTAAAGTTGTCTAATTAGTTAGATCTATGCTAAGACTTTTAGCGGCTACTCTTTCTAGCCTAGTGCTTCCACTTAGCCTATAATTACCTTTTGTACTTAATCTAGACGCACTTATGTCCCCTTTATCTCCTCATCTTATATTTTATAATCCTATATTTATAAGCCTAGTACTACCCTATTTCTAACTAAGCTTAAAGGCAGGCTTTTTTTTAAAGAGGGGGGTGATATAACGGCGCTATCGCACGTTACCTACTAAATTCTACCATATTCTGCTGACCTATAATTGGCTCGCCTGGAGCTAGCGCCTTGGCGGCTTACCCTATATATTTGTTTACATCGGTCCTAGCGACCCCTTTTTTCCCTTCTCCTTAGCTTAGTATCTTTGTAATACAGCATTCTACAAGCTTTAGTTTAGAGGCATTTATACAAGCTATAATACTTAGCCTATATAGGGAGAGTAGTAAGAGAAAAGATACTAGAATAGTGGAAAAATAATTAGCAACTAAATAAAAATAAAGGAAAACACTATACTAAGATCTGTAAAGGAAACTATTCCTTTTCTCTTAAAGCCCCTAAGGATAGATATTCTAAAAAGCTATAGTTAGCTTTCTTTTAGCTAAAGCTAGGAAAAGGCTACTTTAAGTCCTTCTTAAAGACAATAGAAAAAGATAAAGAAGGTAGATACTTTAGAGAATATAAAGCTATATAAACTCCTAAGTATTTATTACTAAACTGTAACCTATATAGAGGAGAGAAAGGAGATGCAAAGGCAACTAGGATCTTCTCTCTCTCTAAAGAAACTATTTTATATAAAGAAAGGAAGAGAGACGCTCTTTTTATTTCTAAATAGGACAGGGATAGTTACTAGAAAGTGGCTAATAACAGCAGGATCCTTAGAAGGAGGTAACTCCTACTAAGATTCTAGTAGATAAATATTAAAGAGTAAAAGGATAGAATAAACTACAAATAGGATATAGATAGGCGTTAGTGTTTCTTAATTTCTTATAGTCTTTTTCTATTTTTTTAAACCACCTATTAGGACATAGTTACTAGTATATATTAAACTGCCTAAAAGGATTTATATATATAAAACTATAGCGCCATAGCCTAAAGGCTGTATGCGTAGTATTATATATAGTATAATACAACAGATATAAAATAAAAATAAAAATAAAAAGTAGGATATTAAAAGATATCTATTATATATTAGGGGGGGTTATTTAGCGTAGTTACGACCCGGGTTAATATAAGGTTAGGGTTACCCCTACTAATAATGCGCGCGAACCCCGTATAAGGTCGCGTAGCAATCGCCCCTAAGTACCCTCGCGTGCGATTTTAGGCGAAAAGGTATATAATTTAAGTTTTATTAGTACTTCTAGGCGGTTATATAATATTGCTCTAAATTTAAAACACTTATATTATAGTAACCGAGACGCCTTAATATAGGACTATACTCTAGTAGCCGAGACGTCTTAATATAGGACTATACTATGGTTACTACAGTCCTATATTAAGGCGTCTTAGTTACTATAGTAAAATAACTATTTAGATATTCTTATAAAGCTAATCTAAAGAATACTAGCCTTGTAGCTGTTTTAGCTAGTTAATAGCCTATCTTTTATCTTTTGTTATACTATTTTTTACGCGCCATTTTATATCCTTAATTATCTTATAGCAACGGCTATAGAATATAGCCTCGCCGTTAACACGCTAGCGCGCCCCCTAGTAGTAATTAAGAGCTTTAATTAACGGCCTACCTGCTAGCCCTAAAGTCCACTTAGCCTAGAGCTAAAATACTAAATTACCGCCCTAAAGTATTTTATATTTTCTTAGTAGCGCCTACAGGTTAAGGATAAATAGAAGAGGTTAAGCGTTAGCTTATAGCAGCTGTGGTAGAGGTATAGTAAAAGCTTACGGTAGCTATAGTGGAGGTATAGTAGAAGCTTGCGGCAGCTATTATAGGGGTATAGTAAATATTATAGTAGACGGCTAAGTAGGCTCTACGGTAGTAGATAGTTAAGGACCCCTTAGTATCTCCCTAGGGGTTAGATATATAGAAAAGGGTTTATCTAAAGACGGAATTTAGCTATTAACGTGTTTAGGAACGGACGCGGGTATAAGTACGGTTATAGGTATAGGTAAAGGTAAGAGTATAGGGCCGTTTAAAAACGGATATATAAACTCTATAGGCCCTATTTAGATACCTATCTTCCCTTACTAGATCTATATAGGTGTAAATAATGCTAATAACCTTTCTATCTTACTAAGGCGTTCTAAGATCGCTTATACGCGTAATTAAACCCCCTTTATTTTTAAGATCGCGGCCTTATATCTTAGCTTAGCTACAGCCTTATAGGTAGGCTAGTATTTCTATATTATTATCTTATTTAGCGTAACTACGCTAGCTAGTAAGCTTTCTACCTATGTAGTAAACCTTTAGTACTCCTTATAGCTAAAGAGGGAGTCCTTTTATAGGGGGTAGAGTAGGAACTGCTTATATAGGATTACTAAGTCCTATAATAGGATTACCCTAAACGTATAGAGGAGGCGTAGAAATCCTAAGCCTATAAGGTTAAGCTGTATAATCTTATTATCGGCTCTCTCTAGGTAGTAAGTCTCTATGCGTTTTAGCTAGACATTAGTCTTAGGCTATATCTTTAAGTAAAGGGCCTTCTCTAGTACCTCTTACATGCGGGGAAAAAAGTAGCCCTTTTCCTTTTTTAGGAAGCTAGTAATTAACTATATAAATATATAGGGTAGATAGCTAAGGTAGGCTTCTATTATCGCGTTCGTATTCTAGCGTCTGGCCCATTTAATTTAGGTCTCCTTAATACCGCTAAGCTTAGTATACCGGACGCTCTTCTTATAGGCGCTGTAGGTCTTCTCCTTTAAGTAAATTTCTACCCCCTAGAATATCTTCTTATTCTATTTAAACTGCGTATAATAGCTTAATGGCCGTTATGGCACTTTAATACTACTAGGGAAAATATATAGGCTATAGTAGTCCTCTAGCTACTAAAAGGATAGGAAGCCTTTAGCGCTATTCTTACTCTAGCGGTTAAAGAAGTAAAAGGCTATTATAGAGAGAGGGTAAAGAATAGGGTTAGTATTACGCATATACCTATATACTTAACTTTACCGTATTAATTCTACTTCTCTTATATTATTAATATAATTATATATAGCGCTAGCTTATTTAGTTTAGGCCCTTTATTCTCTAGTTTAATAAAAATAAGGTTAGTAAGCTAAATATCTTATTTACCTTTACCCTAAGTAATAGTAGTATAGCCTAAGAAACGGGTTAGGTTAGAAAATAGTAGCTATATAGACTAGATATAAACCTAATAAATACTTAGCCGCAGTTTAAAGGTAAGACTTAACTAAACCTAGTACTTTAGAGCCTATCTTCTAGCACTAAGTAATCGCCTTTTTAAGCCCTTTAATATTATAGCCGCTAGTAATTATAAATAGGCCTTAATTAATAAAGTTAATGTATTAAATCTAGTCCTTATTATGGTAGACGCTATTTAGTACTACTAAGAGCTTCGCTTCCCACAGCGGCTATAAGGCCTTACCTTTTAATTGCTATATATAAAGCTTAGTAATAGCGGAGATATAGCTATTTATAACTAAGTATTAAACTATCTTATTAAATAAAGTGTCTAAGGCCTCCTCGTCCTATATCTCTCCTTCCTTTTTTACGGCTTCCTCCCCTATAGCTATAGCTGCCGCTATAGCTGCCTTTCCCTTAGCCGTCTTCTGCCTTTTCTTTACTCGCTTACTATCTTTTTATATTTCTTTCTGTTTTAACTTACGTTTTTAATAGCTAGTAGCCCTTAATTCTTAGTTAATAACTTACTGCTCTAAAAATAGGTAAAGCTTATCTTCTATTACCTAGGCGCTATCTATATTACCTTCTAGTCTTATATGCTAGTCTTCCTACTCTTTCTACTTCGGCTTATACGCCCTTGTTATATTCTTTAAGCGCTAAGCCTTATAAATATTGTATAGCCGCGCCGTTTAGGCCTTAAATTCGCTTTAGAGGCTATAGGAGGAGGTTAGGGGGGCTTTATTCGACTATAAAGTGGACTATAGGGTAAGAAGATTCCTAAAAGACTCTATATTTGTAAGAGGTAAGGGGGAGACGCGTAAGCGCGGCGTGGGTAAATAAAGTTACCAAACGCGTAAATATTAAAGGAGAAGAAGAAGAGGGATCTATATTATACAATTATAATTATAGTAGGCCTTTTTATATAAAATTAAAAGCCCTATATAAGCTAGCGCGGGCATAAGGATAGGAGAGGGTTAAAAAATATATTGTTGAGGCGACGGTGAGGTTGAAGGCGCGCTGATGCCCTTTATATTAACCTAGTACTAACCTAAGCCTTAAAAACGCGTCTGAAAAGTAGGGGCTACCACCAAAGGGGGGGGTGATATTTGGACGATATGTCGCGGACCTTGGGGGGTCGTGCGTAACCCGAGGTTATGCCAAGCTTAACCCGGACCTCCGATACCTGTCGATTGCTATACAAAAGGCCTATATACACTCAATCCTTTGAGTTTAGTTGCTCTATATAAATAAGCACACCTAAATACCCGTACAATTCGTCCTTGCACGCTGGCTGCCATACCCGCACCCATGGCGATTGTTCCTTGCCCTCGAGCCGCTGCTCTGCGTACTTGTTTGTCCAATCTGCCAGCTGCTCCATAACCTCATCTGTGAAGAATTGACTGAATATCGCGAAAGGATTGCTCTGCTCGACGCCTGAGGGTAGAATTGGCTTGCCGTGATCGTTGAAATCGTTGATGTGAAGTTCAGTCGAGCTTTAAATTCGAGCTTCCAGGTCGAAGTGGGCCGTGGCTCAAGCCCTGGCTATGTACTACACCCCTTCCTGCTAGCCCTACATACTAATTTAGCTGCAGACGTAGCGAAATTAGGTGTGTCGCGCACGCACCTTGGGGGGGAACACCGGAGGTCGGATGCCCTGTAGGATAGATTGTGGAGGAGACGAATCCTTGAGGAGGCGGAGACTATATACTACGGGCACGTGACCGACAACCATCCGAGGGGTCATCCCGAGAACCGCAATAATGTCCCTTACACATAAGATGTCAGACGCTCGAGGGGGAATTTAAGGGTAGTAGGGAGCCGAATGCACGTGCCTTCCCTGCCCCGTAACCAAATTCTACTACGGAGCGTCTGATTTATGAGATAGCATGCATGACGTAATGTCTTCGGTTTACCTGGAGAGGAATCTGCGACACCGTCCCCTCAGAAAGCCGCACTACTGTACTTTCCGGAAGCCCGGCATCATGGGCCGTCGGCAGCGCCTAATCAGCAAGTCCATCCTCAACGCAATCTTTCGCTCCTCGGACAAGCCTTCCAACAGACCTCACACCATCCCTGCTCGCATACTCGCCTTCTTCTCGGTATAAGACAGAATTGTTCAAAAATGCTTCGCAACGAGATACGGGGTATAGATGAGGATGAGTACCGCGAATCATTCTGGTCTGCGAGTAAGAGAGAGGTTTAGTGGCGGTTAGGGACTTAGGGTATTCCGGCTCTGTAAGTCTTCATCTTCCTCACTCAGCATTCAGTAGGCTACCTACTGTGCAAGACTTTATACAAGGTATCTCTACTTGATTGCTCCTCTTACGCGGCCTCTATCTATCATGGTTCACAGCTGACCTCACTCTAGACCTTCTTCACAATTCCTATCAGCAAATACCTCCTCAAGTCCCTCCCCCGCGGCTTCGAACAAGGTTTCTTCAAAGGACGCCTCCTCCCCTCATACTCCACCCACATGGCGCAGTACCCGAACTCCCTGTTCGTCCGCATCACCGACCTCCTCTACACTCGGCTGCGCTCTCTGGGCGCAATTCTCGGCACCGCCCCCTCCCACATCGTCATGGAAAATATCCTATACGGCAAGGCAAGCTGCTCCGCGTAGCGGCAGAAAGAATAGGAAACCCACCACCTCAAGCCAATCGACTACTCCTACCCGGAGCGGGACATCGCGGGGGGCGCACTGGCGCCCAAGAGCGTCAAGAAGCGGCTGGTCGGTAAGTTCGAGGACAAAGTGCGCGTGTCCATCGAGGAGAAGGAAGACCTCGTCGGCATGCTGGTGCAGGATACCAGGATCCTGCGGGAAGCCAACGCGGTCGACTACTCGCTCTTCCTCGTCCGCTATCCCTCCCCTAGACTCGGCGCCGACGAGGAAACCGTGCCGTAGCCTCTGGGCCGTACTTCCCCGTGGCGCTCGGGCATCATGTCGAGGGATGGGAAGTGGGTGTATCGAGCTGTCTTGCTGGATTTCTTTTGGGCGAAAGACGCGTTGCGGGCGAAAGCGTTGACGGGGCTGGTGAAGAGTTGGAATTTCTTTTAGAGGGGGAAGGGCGATGGACCGATGAACATTATAGCTACGGCGACGGAGTATCGGGAGAGGTTTTTGAAGATGATCGAGGCAATTGTAGAGGCTGAGGCGTAGGGTTGGGATAGAGCAGGATTATAGAAGTGGGAAGAGAGTTAGTGTTAGACTGTGAGGGAGTAGGTGAGCGAGGCGTTTGCATTGCTATTGCGATTCTCGACATGAACTTGAACATGATACCCGTATACGTACGCATATTTTTTGGGGGGTTTTAATAGAATTCTCATTAATCCTGCTGCTGGAGGACGTTTTCTTGACAGATATTGCTTGATGCGTTTAGAGAATCGCCCAAGCTACAAGACTTCTGCTTATGGGACATTGATACAAAAAGAGTTTAATCACCTCATTCACATCACATGTCCACCTCCTAAAGCTCTTTCGCCGTGCTTACCTACTCCGGTCCGCTAGCTTCCCAAGCCTTCCTCTTACATTCCGTCTCATGACGAACAGCGAAGCCATCTACACACACAACAACGCCACCCCGAACTCCTCTAATTCGCACACTCTCGCGGCTCTCCTCGTCTGTGTCGGATGTTAAGGTGGCCGGCCAAGCCAATGGTTCTTGCCGCCGCCACCGTCAGCGCTAGCAACTCGATATAAGACGTCTCACCCCGGGGCGGCAGCAGCGGCGGGCATGACACCGATGTCACATTACACTTCCATAACATCACCGTGGAGCAGTAGACGTGCAGATCCGTGCGAGCGGTCGTAGGGGTAAGACAACAGCGAAGGGTGTCCGTGCAGGTTGAATTCCTCCAGGGCCTTGGCTCTGCACTGAATGTTGACGAATCAGCAATACTGAAGGCACTTGCAAGCATAATAGCTTCGGCTTTCGTAGAAACTTCGGGGATAGGCTAGGAGAATTGTGCGAGTGAGATGGTGGAGGACGGCGTTGATTGGCAGGAATACTAATCCTTTGGGTGCTTGGTCATGAGATCTGGCGTTTGCGCAAAGCACTACTGCGCGAAATCGGTTGCAGGCTAATACATGTTCGCGGGCTCTTTGACGCATGAGATGGTGAATTGTCAAGCCGCGCTACGATGAGTGTGGGTGCAGGGTGCAGTCTAAACGGAATGATGGGTCTTTTCGAGAAACACCCCTTGGGTCAGAAATAATGGTAGTCGGAGCAGCCCCATGTGTTCATCGGTGCATTCCCACAAGCTTTGCTTTATTGGGCCTGTTGGTATGAGAGTTTGTAGGTTTATGGACGATGAATCCTAGGACCGCTGGAGTTTGAGAACAGTGTCCATTACAGGGCCAAAGCAGGCTTAGTCGCATATTGGTGCTGTCAAGCAGTTCAACAAGCCATACGATTGAGTAAGAACAAAGACAGCAGACCTTGGCTTGCTGTAACATGACGACCACCGGCGTTGTAGGATTTCCAGGTCGGTTGACCTGGGGAGGCGGTGAAGAAGATCGTGATATACCAGAATATTTGGTGGTCAGGGACTATGGTAGAACAGTGCCTCTACTAGTAGTTTGCCGAGCTAGGTATTTTGTCCCCTGAAGGAATTGGAGGCGATCTTTTGATTCTATCTATCAGCTTTTTTTCGCTAACCTGTTTAAAGTAATACCTTAATACCAACGCGCTATTTCTCACGTCTGGTGGCTTGACGCTGTGTTTGTGGCACGCTGGGTTGAGCGTTGATCAGGAGAGTCTCTCAAGCCCTCCACACTAATCGTGACGCGTGGAATTAAAAGCTTGAAATCACTGGCCGGAAATAGCCGGAGGCACTCCAGAAGCCCTGTAGGCTCTAATCATGGCTAAGGCAAGGTTCCGGACTAGATGAATTTCTAGTGATGTTGTGTAATCGAAGCTGATTATTAGTATGCCTTTAAACACGGTCAAAATCGTCACAAACATCGTTTTGGTGGTATATGCAACGAGAGCAGCTGTGCGCTGTGTGGCTCACTCGTTCATGTTTCTGTTGCCTGGGTCCGGTGGAGAAGAGGCCAATGGTGAAGGAGGCAGGGAAATGGGACCTTCGCATGGCCTGTATCCCTCATACCATGCAGGCGCCGCAAGAGTTTGCTCGGGGACCGTTGAAGTAGGGATTGCCTAATGGCCAGACACGAAAACGGGCCATTGCAGATAATCGGGAGGCGGCACTTAAAAATATGGCATGAATTCCGATCATAGCCACGAGGCCCTCTTCTATAGTTACTTTTTGCGGGACCAGGATGCAGCTCAACGCGGTCCGAATTATGGCTGGGATAAGAGGTTTCATTATCCCAGCACCCAGAATCTGTTAACCAGGTACCAATATATGTACGAAACGTTGAAACGAGTGAAGGCCGGCTTCATAAACCCATTGACGAACCGGGCGCCTCCCAACGTGTTGAAAAAGGTCACACCTCTCTGGGAACTTAATGAGAGAAGACGTGAAGGGGTATGAGTCCGTTAACTGCTGATCAGGCTTACTTCCCAAAAGAAGCTAACCGTTATGTCAATGAGAGGTAGAGGACGGAGATAAGATGCTGTAGGATAATAAACGCGAGAAATATCATAGAATGATCACATACTATCAAATTTTTTGGATGTGTCCGGTAAAACCGCAATGAGTATATGGTATTTCTTGGGTACAATTGTTCTTCTGTTCCTAGAGTAACAGAGTTACTCTAGCGAGGGAGGTCGCTTCCTCACTGATATTACAAAGCGTTGGCAAATACTCAGATGAATGTCGACATCAAACCGAGACCGTAGATTAGCCCTCGAAATTAGTAAACGTGGTAGAGACGTAGGTTAGTCAATCAAAATGCGTGTCAAAACTACATGTCAATGCAAGCTGTTGAATTCCACAAGGATCGTAATTATATTAGTCCACCTATCTTGCACAAGTTCCCCGGATGCACGCCACACAGCCGCACAAGAAATAAGGCGTGTCGTCACATGAGCTACTGGAAACGGGTATTTCCGTGATTTCTTGAAGCTCCTGCGTTCGCTATAGCCATCTGCGTGGTCTTGCATCTTCTAACATTCTCGGCAAAGAGAGGCTGACCTAAAGCCATAGCCCATAAAATCAACTAAGGACGACATCTGGATGGAGGATCCGTAAATGGCAACGAAGCTCCGAATTCGCGCTGCGGTTGCCCGAATTCCCAATTCAGTGGAATGCCACGCGATCATGGCCACACAGGTGGGACTTAGGTTTTACAACCGGGTTGGTGGGCCATCAAGCTGACAGAATTAGCGATGTACAGGAAGCCTCTGCCGCTGCACGTAGCTAGTTTGCATTCAGTGGCGATCTTGCTTAGGTACAGACCAAGCGTTCCTCTTGTGGTGAGACAGTAACGAACGCAATCATTGCCATGGCGGGAACGGACATATGGCACCGGACATTTGCTCCTCTGATTTCCATAACCACGGCCAGTGCGAAGCGGCGAGCAGCAGGAGACTGAAGAGCAGTGGCTTCGGGAGCAGCCTGATGGTTCAGGAGCTCGAATCCGGCCGAGTCAGGATGATGATGACAGACAAGAAGTGTCTACGGGTTTAGTCAAGATGAAAGAGTGTAGCACATACTCAAGCAGTGCTGCCATAGTCGACGATTGCAGCTATTCCGGATATACCAATTGGACGATGGGGTCTTTCTGTGTCCCAGTCTAGTACTACGAAGAGCACCCCACGCCGTTACCATGAACACTGTTGTCTCTGGTTACCGGATCTTGTGCGCTGGGGTGACACATGGCACGCACAATCCCATTTGCGGTGGAATGAGGATCATCTCGCGTCGTATGACGAAGGCCCAGCGTGAAGAGCCGTGTTGCAGCCGAGGCAGTCTCTTCCTCGAATGGCGGATGGGAGACGGCGAGCAGTAGGAAATAAGAGATGGAACTAAGCGTGCTAAGATGCATCGCAGGATGAGCGGATCGGTCAGTACTCAAGCCATCTCTCCCAGGCGCTAAAAGGACGCACACAACTGTCGTTCCTTGAGACCACTGCTGTATCGACACAGGGAACTCCCATGTCTAGATTGGAGAGAGCCTTGTGTCAAGCGTTCGGCTCGGATCGCTCATGGCAATCCTTGACGGCTAGGCTTGCTAGGTGTGCCCTGGATCGAAAATGGCTCCCTTACGCACTGCCCCTCGTACTCCTCCCTTGGCAATAGAAATATCTCTTCGAGTATGCAAGCATAGATAGCCGTTGTATAGTCGGCTTCGGCAAATTTCGGTGTGCGCGTTGCTTACCTTCCCCTTCCTGATGGGCATTGGTGAAGCAATCTATCTGCGCGTCGCAGTCGTTCAGCAATTCGAACTCACAGGGCTGCATCAGCTACCCCGGGAGTACGAAGTAGGGTTGTCTGCAGAAAGCTACAGCTGCTATCAGACGGCTGTGCGTGATACAGGGTCCCGAATCCTAGCAGGCGTTCCCTAAGTGAGAAATGGCTTACGGGAGCAACATGTCTTTCACAGCGGAGCGATGGATGCAGAGATATCGCCGTAGACGGCTTACATTCCGGGCTTGGACATCTCCATGTGGTCTGCCAGCCTGTTCCGCGAATCTGGCTCTACCTAGGTCTGTTGCGATTCGCCTACAGCCTTTGGGGGTTCTAGAGCATATAATCGTTTCTTCATCCTCTTCACATATCCTCTCCCTCTCCCTCTCCCTCTCCCTCTTCCTTCTCAATAGAAGATCCGTTCTTTCTCACTGCCTACATTTTCTACATTTCCTACATCTCCTGCACTCCCTCCTTTGTCAAAGACGGGGAGTGTTGTACTGTATACGGCATACTATACTTCTTTCCCCACATTTAGCCCAGAATACCCGTTCTCCACAATGGCTTCTGCGGATGCCCAAACTGCGCCAGCAGACTCAAACCCTGGCTTACCTGACTACCTCTGCGACCCCAACGCAGTTCTCAAAGACCACGACGCTAAATGGCGTTATGGTCGGGCTCCCGATTACTCCAATACTCGAAAGGTCTACGAAGAAAGTGGGTCCATTCATTCCTGCACCCTATCCATTTGTTTTAGAGTTATACCTTCCCTTGCATCGTAATTTTTGTTTCCGCCACGTTTTAGCCGCGTGCTTTCGATGTCCTGGAAAGACGGGAGGTGAAGATATCATGTCTTCGCGTTTGTAGTTTCGGCAACAGACACAGCTGAATTCCATACTCATATTGCAGAGTGCGGCCATTCAAGGCATGCTAACGCATGGCATGTTGTCCTACCTCCTCGGGCTAGTCTATTGATTCACCTTCATTTCTGACGACAATTGCTCGGAAAACAATTTACCTTGGTTCCGGTCAAATTTGCTAATTGGATTTGTAGCTAAGAAGATGTACCATGTAGCAGGCAGTTTGCCAGAGCTAGTCCAAAATCTTGTCAAGAACTGGGAAGTCGAGGCATCCTTCAAGCCCAACCTTTCTGACTGGCGTACCATCGATCATAAGAACTATACATTTGCGATCAACGGAGGCCCGCCGCAAACTGCAGAACACATGCTCAAGGTCGGAACATACAATGCAATCATTTGCCCAAACGAATACTACAGTCCAGAGCACTCCGACTTCGCTTCTAGTCACAAAACATTCAAGCGCATGATGCCGACCTTTGCTTGGGAAGTACTGGAGGTGTATAGTGGGCCACCGCAGGTTGCCTTTAGATGGCGTCACTGGGGTACAATGAAGAATGATTATGTGGGGTTCAACAAGTATGCTAGACGAAACTCCATCTATTGTCGTTTGCCAAGCAGGTCTAATCGATGCATAGCAAAGGACAAAAGGTCACTGCAAAAGCGCATGATGGTCCAATCGACATTGAAGGTGTAACCGTTGCCACCGTCGACGACAAAGTCAGACTTCAGAACGTCCAAACCTGGTTTGACCCATTGGAAATGTTCCGACAGATTGCCCCAAACGGCGTGGTGAACAAGGAGAGTATTCCTAAGATGGTCTCTATTACCTTAGATGATGAAGATCAAACAAAGGAAGGTCCTGAGGCCAGCCAAGATATATCTGATTCTGGTAAAGAGTTGTTAGGGCTACAACTAGATGGCACGGTAGATGCAGCCGAACCCCGTCAAGCAGTATCAACCGTCGAGCCCACAGCTGACGGTACTGAAATGTTAGAGTTCCAGAAAAATCTCCCTAGATATGTGACTGAGCCTACCGGTTATATTGAAACGTCCAAAGGTGTCGGAAAGTCTGTAGATGCTCACGATACTAAAGATAATTCCACGGAGAAGACGGAAGTCGTAGATGGGTCTAGCCGGGCTCAGGAGACGGAAGAGAAGACGCCTTCGGTAGAAAGCAACACGAAAGACTCCCTAGTCACCGAGAAAATCCCGCACGCGCCAAACACGAAGCCGAACGATGAGCCGACACTCGGGCTTGATTTAGCCACAGAAAGTGGTGCGCTGGAGTCTCGGCCCTCAAGCTCTAATTCTAGCAGCTGGACCAAGGTGTCTCATTCGGACGGCATCACGAGGATCCCTTCTCCGGGGAGAGCCGACACCTCTTCCAACGAGGCGACAACAGGTCCTAGCGAGCACATGTCCTCCGTTCTCCGTGGCGTCGACCAGTCCGCCACACACTCTGCAGATCTCGTCCTACATAAGGATATGGAAATCAGAGTCAACCCAGAACTGGGCGAGGCTGTTGCTGCTGCCTCCGACAGCGAAGAAGTAAGGCTGACGCACGAAGAAATGAGTAACACCACTTCCATGGAATGTCCATTTCTTATGAACCGTGAGTAGAGACTAAAGCGGCTTGTATTATTGCTCGGTGGTCATCTGTCTTTTTGCGACGATCATGCGTCGTGATCTTTTGGTTGGAGGAGGCGACCTCTTCTATTGTTATGCGCTCCGGATTGATTCTGCGATGACAGTTGGCATAGTTTGTTGTTCTTGTCACGACAAGAGGTCGTATTGGCTGCTGTACTAGAGGCACATTTGCTTGCTCCCCCTTTACTTTTCGAGTTGGGATAGTTTGTCACGGCTGTGCCTGAAGGGTTCCATGAGCCCGAGGTTCCTCTCTGCCTTGGGTGTATTTACATAAGTTCATGCATGGGTTTCTAGGTAGATGAGATCCTAGACCATCCAGCCTCGGGCATCAATCTACCTATGAGTAATAAACGAGGCTTTTTTCATCTTCGCCACTGCCCTGTGTGAGAGTCCAAATAATTCCAATCCTGGAAATCAACGTGTTCTTCATCACAGGCAGCTGCGACTCCGGATCACCAAGGCGGAGTTTCATTCCACGGACTTGGGGCGCCGCTCACACTTCACAGGCTCCAGCCTCGCGCTCCGGTCGCGAAGAACCCCAATCTCAGATTGTCACGATGGCAACCACAGCAGCTATGTCGCCATGCCGCAGATAACCCTGATCACGCCTCGTGTGTTGACGCTCAACAGAATCCTTTCATGTTGCCCAGCAGGCAGAAGCGTCTCAGTTGCCTAGACCAGCCCATCAACCCTTACCTCCAATTTTAGTTTCGGTTTTGGTGTTGACTCAGCCCAGCCCGCCCTGCCCTGCGACTTTTTTCTTTATTCGCATGCTGGAGCGATGCCCGGAAGGGACGGCTCCGACGTCGCAAGGGAGAAAAGTCTGCGCTTGGAGCAACACACGGCTTGCGGCACATTTCGTGGCCTCTGTCTCCACACTCTGTCCTTCTGCGTGTCATCATCATTGACCCACTCGACATGTGCCGCCGTCCACGGCTGCTTCCGTGGGGTCTGTTGTGATCGAATTAGACATCGAATTAGACGTGCGCCTCCTGCCTGCCTCTTCTCCGCATCCGGCTCCCATTACATCTTCCATCGTGGGGGCTTTTGCTGCTCCTGTAGCAGTAACACGAGGGGCCCGCAGCTTCCATATGAGCTGTGCATCCCCCTAATCCCCCTAATCCTCCTAATGGTTGCACTCCAGGGAGGTTTGAAAAGGAGGATGGCCGGATGGATCGAGCACCAGCAATCGGAGAGCATGAGCCTTGGAGCAAGCCTTGGGGCAAGCAGCATGAGTCAATGGGGACTAATACACCCAAACTTGGACTGGCTGGCTGCTCTTACGTCGCTAATACTCACGTTCTGAGCACAAGCGCCTCCTTTCCATGTCCCAAGGTGCAGCAGCGAGCTGAGGCGGCCAAATCATCTTGCTGCACGACCTTGTGTGAGGGGAAATGCTAGCAGAGTGGTGATTGGCTGTGCCAGAGGGCTGGGAATGGCAATCAAAGCGGAGCTGATGGGGTTTGTCCATGAGATCAATCGCGCTGGTCGTGTTGCTCGGAGTGTTTCTTCTCACGCTGACGCAAACAGCTCTCCTCGGACGCGGCGAGGGACTGATGCTCACTCATCCAACTCTATGTAGAGGCAGCTCCAAACAAAGAACAGCCACCCCTTACGTGTGGGAACAGGGTCCGGGTCCAGCTCAGCCCCAGGCAGGCGGCGTTGCAGCTTTGCGACCGCAGGTGGTGTTGACGATCGCATCGGTGCCCGCGGTTGCCCAGGCTGCCTCATCAAGCCCCCGACCAGCGAAAGTCTGACAGGATTGCAGGCTGCTCAGAACAGCGAGCAACAATGACCAACAGCAACTTCCAGCAATTCTGACGGCCATTTCGCACAAAGAGATTTTCGCTAGCCGGGTCGCGTGTAGTAGCAAATAGCAAATAAAATAGTGAAGCCAATGAATGCATGGTAAATAATGATGTGGCCAAAAAGTTTTGGGCGGGAGGGGGGCAAGGTCGTGGTCCGGGCATATCTTCGACGAGGCGCTGAGGGCCGTCGAGTCATCCCTCCCTCTATCAAAACCGCCTCCCTCGCCTCCTCCCCCGGAGCACTCCTCACAGCAAAATGGTCACCTCAATACCTCCAAACGAGCCCTGGGCGGTTTAGACAGCAGTACACGCTTTCATCCTCCCTCGGTTTTGAATCTCAGTCACCCGGCCACTCTCCCCTCCTTCTATTTTTTACCAGACCCTTTGTTTAGCCAGCGCTACCTAGCTTTGTCTCGCAAACGCGCCGACTCTTTCCGCCACTGAACCGTTGCCGCCTTACCCAAAGACTCATACCCATCAGTCATTCACTTCGCTGGGCCCTTTTTAATTCTTGCACCGGTCCAGTGCTTTATTTCCTTCCATTCGACTACTCCCGCCGCCTCTCCCGTCTCGTTGGCCTTGCCTCGTTAACTCGATTGCGACCGCCCCATCAAGACACCAAACCACTTCCGACTGCCTATCCGCTGCCCAAACAACGACTTTCTTTCGATAAATTTCCTCGGCAGCCTCCTAATAATTTACGTTTTGCATGCACATTCAAGACACGCACTCCGACTCTGTTTGAGACGACTCAGAAGTTGCTCTTTTCTTGGTGACACTTCTGCTGAGGTAGTCATCATCTAGAACACTTCTTCCATCGACCCAAAACAGTCACAATGTACCCCATGTCCCCAGCTACTCCAGTCACTCGTCGCTCAGATATCGCCATTGCTACTGAAAACAAGGCCTTCGTCAACGGAGGCTTGTCCTGCTAGATCCCCGCAACTCTTCGAACTCCTCGGCTTTTACGGCGGCAAGTAGTGCTGTCATAGGGGCTGAATATCTCGAAGCGCATTGCGGATTGGTCTCGAACAAGGTCTTGTTTTGGCGATTCTGCGGCAGACGGTGACTGGAGTCATCTACGGCGAACGTTTGGACTCGATCTGAGCAATTCACAATTGTCCGGAAAACCCCTCCTTTCGTGCGTCTCTGTCAATCGTCCCTTCTCCATCCTTCGTATATCATTCTGCTTTCCTCTCCGACTTCCGAGATTTCCTCTAGCTTTCTAGGTTTTCGCCAGTCATCGCTTGATCATTGGATCGGCATCGCTTCGGAAACCAAACGAGGCAACTTTGAAATCAGGGTAGTGCTTCCCAAAAAAGAGGATTAGAATAATAAGTGTAATTCCGTCAGCTGTCGGAATCATACGACGAACAGGCGTAGGGCTTAATCCGAACGGTTTGTCTATCGGTTAATCTCCCGGTCACCCCACGACACTCGATCACGTTTATTTTCATTACAATTCATACAACTCTAGGTTGCCGACGAAAAAGTTTTGAAAACAAAACCCCCTCTCCACTCACTCTTTCACCCTTCTCTCAATCATCATGAGCCTCGACTTCCGGAACCAAAGTCTTGGCGCCAGCCCTCCCCGCAGTCATCCATATGCCTCATCAATTTCATCGTCGGCTTCTTCGTCGACCTCTTCAGTGTTTTCCGTAGATGCGGGGTCTTCACAAGTATCAAGTTCCAGTTCGTCGACATCAAGCTCTGTCCATATCGGATGGGAAACGGATGACATCTGGAGTTCTTCGCGGACAAGAGCCCCAGTCTCGGGCAACGACACTAATGCTGTCAACTCAAGTACCTTTGCACCGATCAGTCGTGTAAGCACCCATCCACGCTATCAGCCTCCGAAATGCCAAGATTTAGCTACGGAGAGAATCCTTCCTCCATTGAGGACGGATCTTCCTCTGCCCGCGGAGCAACGACAGCATCCCCGAAGATCTTCAACAACAATCAACAACCGCCCACCCCCTGCACTTGTACGACAAAGCGAGCGAAAAGTCAACTTTGTGGACTGCCTTGTCGGTGAGCATTGTTCCCATTCCTTTATTTTTTTATTCTTCCTTTTCAGTTTACTAAATTCATTGTTCTTGTTTTAAGATTCTGCAACTCAAATGGTGGAGGTAATATGGCCCCTCTCCGTTCCTTCCAGCCGCTGTGAAACGGCTACTGGGCGATGCGTTCTTCCTCTTCGGACTTTCATCCAGGAGACTCTGCGCCGATCACGAACGAGCTATTCAACTCTCCAAGTTGCACTCTACTACCTTGTCCTCATCAAGTCCCACGTACCAAAACATGACTTCACTATGGAGCAACCTGAAGATATGCATTCTCTTCGCGCTCTACAGTGCGGTCGACGTATGTTTTTAGCAGCACTTATCCTCGCTTCCAAGTACTTGCAGGATCGCAATTACTCCGCACGGGCGTGGAGCAAGATATCAGGTTTGAAGGTCTGTGAAATCAATACGAACGAAATGGCTTTTCTTCAAGCAGTCAATTGGAAACTCCACATCACCGACCCAGTTTGGGAACGATGGCAGGAAATCGTTTTGAAGCATACACCTTCTAACCCTCCACCATCTACCGGCACTTTTCCGATTGGTGTAGAGATGAATGCTTGGAAAGCTATTGTCCCCCGCCTAACACCAGATTTGGATACAGTAGAACTTGCTCCTCGTACTCCTGTTACTCAACCCCGTCCGGAGGTTCGGACAGAGTTGAGGAATTACTTTCGGTCTCCCCTGCCACTCCCAGAGGGATCCGGCTCGCAAGAGGGAACACCCACTCCCTCTCATTACAAACTTCCACGCTTTTTAGAGCCAAAACCCGATATGCTTCCGCCCACTCCCACATTAGCTCGTATGGGTCCATTGCCAACACCGAATCTAACCCCTCAATCCGCTGTCTCTGCCACTCCTGCAGCGAGTGTGCTGGCCTTTGGATCGAGGCGGCCATCGATGTGCTCGGCAATGGCACAGGCACAGAACGCGTCCTTGGCGCGGTCATGTGTCGACCAGTGGAACTCCACAGCCAGGAATGGCTTAGAAGCATATCAATTCTGCGGAAGGCGACCATCGCTTGCCCAATCGACTACCTCATCTTCATCATCTCCAGAATCCATGATTGCGGACAACTCCTTACGCTCTTCTCGCGCATCGTCAATATCTTCTGTCTCGTCCGCAGGCTGGGCGCCGAATCAGACCAAGCTGGCCCGATTGGCGACTTGCCGTAGCGCGAGACTACCATATCCGGCGTTGCAGAAGACCAAGGAGACTGTGGACTATGTCTGCAGCGAGCCAATGTCCTCGCCTGATCTTGAAAGTTTCCATCTTGATGATGTTGAGGCGATGACACCGCCAAAATTCCAAAGCCCAGCTTCTATGCGTGTTAATTCTGAGAAGACCCAAAAAGGCCGGAAGCGCTGCCGCTCCTCTGTTGACCTTCAGCTGAATGTGCGGAGCTTGCTCCACTCTTCTCGCTCGACTTCCCTTCTGGGCGAGACCACCGTCCTTCCGGACCGTTCAATTGCTCAATCATTCATGCTCCACTCTTCGGGTGACATGACCCCGTCGTCAGGTACCGGGCCTAAGGGACTGCAGTCCCCAAAGTGCACGGTGCCGGAGCGTAGATTACCCGTCCAGAAAGACCTCGGGCGAAAGAGGACATGCTGTGCTAGCGAAGCTGCGCGGACTCTTATACGTGAAGGACCGGGGATGTGGGAAGGCGTATTATAGCAATGTCCTTGGCATTACTGTTGTGTGCGCCTTTTTTACCTCTCCCTGGACTGGACAGAGACTGTGGCTGGGCCATTGGTGTTGGCAATTTTCACTTGCTATCTATGGCTCTACATACTTCAATGTCTTCCTTTCCGGGACAGTGCACACGACTACACATTGCTCTCTTATACTGCCCACCCACACTATCTAAACAATCTTATAATTGACTGTCACTAAACAAACATACTCTTGTACATCAATTCTAACAGCAGTATTGCTCCCTCGATGACACCCTTTTCCTTCAAACGGACCGTGGGAGACGGAATCTCCCACTATGTCAGTCCTACTTTTCTTTGCTTATCTGTTTATTCTGCTTTCTCTGCTTCGTTTATCAAGGCGTTAAAATGGCTGGGCGGATGCTCTGGGGCTCTGAGGACCGTAGGCTTGGTCCAAGGAGGGAGCTGGTTGCTGATGGATATGCAGTGGTCATGTACGCTTATTAGTTAGCTTAGGATATGAACTATAGTGAGGTCTAACCCTTATTTTGATTCTTCCAATTCGAATTACGCGATGTGTGACGGTGCGCAACTATTCTGTGTTGAAGGGTGTGTGGAGAACAGGCATGTCATCCACTCGATCATAGGAGGGCAATTGTGTTTGGGTAGAGTAGACTACACGTGCTGACTATTGGTTCGGTATTTCTTTTTTTATTTTCGTAATGAGGGACCGGAGTACGACTCAAGAACGAGAACTTGTTCGGCGAATCCGCACATCCAATCGACTTTGCATAATCAGATACCAACTTTGCGGTGTGCTCCGGCTGCTCACCGCCAAGTTCCTATCACGCACTTCACGCAGCACCCGATCTGAACCACCAATGAGCAGGACGCGAGTCCATGCGAGAAAAAAAATCTACTAACGATATTAGGGTTGTTTTATTCCATAAATATAAAGCAAAATATTTTGGTGAGCAATCCATTGTGGCAGTGCATAAGCGATGGTGTTGCTCCTAGCAGGGTTACTGACTAGGTCGTGCGGGATTCTGGAATGTCGAAGTTTGGAAAAGATCGACAAAATACAAGGCTGATGGATGAGAAGTATGTATCCCGTATAAGTGAGACATTATGAAGAGTTATACGAAATACAAAAGAGTCGGAAGAATGGGGTCGCTCAAGAGTGCTTTCGACTGAAAGTCATTATCAGCTTCGTTCATTATCTCTTTTACGCTCTAGGGATATCTCCTCATCCCTCCAGTCTTCTATTCTTCTCATCACTTATCGAACCAACTCAGAATTTTCCTAACTCATCAGTAAACGGCACACGCTCCCTACATTCAATCCCCTCAGGTCCGCATAATGCTGACCCACGCCTAAAAATACCACAGGTATACCAGTCGCATGCACCATACTAACCAGCGTGCCGACCATATCCCCTACCGTATCGCATTTACTAATCACGAAGCCATCAAGGCCCCTTCCAGGGCCAAAGCTGCTGTTGAAATTCCTCGCCTGAGCCACGCTATCCGACCCGACCAAAGCCTCGCCGACCATGAGGATCTTGTCCGGCTTAGCCAGCTTCGCGAACTTCTCGAGCGACGACATGAGCCGCTGGTCGTTGTGCCTCCGCCCGGCCGTATCGATCAGCACGACGCCGAACCCGCTCTTTGCCGCGAACGCCACGGCGTCCGCGGCGATGTTCGCGGCGTCCTTGCCGTACCCGCGCTCGAACAGCTCGACCTCGCCGCCCTCGCGCTTGCTCAGCTCCTTCAGATTCCGCACGTGCACGCGCAGCTGCTCCACGGCGCCGGAGCGGAACGTGTCGGCGGCGGCGATGAGTACGCGGTGGTGGTTCTGGAGCAGGAAGAAGGCGATTTTGGATAGGTTGGTGGATTTGCCGACGCCGTTGACGCCGACGATGGAGAGGACGTAGGGCCGGTTTGTGGCGGTGACGGTGGAGATTTCACGGAGGAGGTCGAGCGAGGATGTGGGCGTGAGGATTTTGGTGAGGGCGCGCTCCATGGCGGTGCGGATGGTTGCTTCGACGGCTGGAATGGGGTTAGCATTTCATGGAGTCGAAAGTAGAGGTATTAGGGAGATGTCAACAAAAGGGGATACATACTTGTGAAGCTCCCCGTTTTCAGTCCGATCAAGTCCCGTTCCACGCTCTCACATAACCGGACCGCTGCCTCTCTTGCAACGTTTTTCTTTAATAAATGCTCTTCCATGCCCTTTAACGGCTTGGCAAGGTCTTCTTTGGTGAGCGTCTTCCCGCCCACTACATTCCTGAATAGCCCGCCTATTGCGCCAAAACTTGAACCTACAATTCCGCTTGAGGCAGCGGAGCCGTCTTTCTTAGCGTTGGCGGAAGCCAATATCTCGTCCATCTCTTCATCCAAATCTTTCAACACGAATTCACCCTTGCGTGTCTTGTGGCCCCATGATTCTGGGTTTATTGCTTCTACGGTCTCTGACTCTGCGGCGTCATTTGAAGTGGCTGTAGCGGAGTAGTCCAAGACTACAGATCCGTCCTCCTCGTCCGCGCCGAACTCGTTCCATACGCGGTTCTTCTTAGCTGAGCCTTTCGCTCCAGCTTTCCCTCGCCTTGAAGACGCTTCGTCGCCTGACGAAACAGGCGGTGGTGTTGCGGCTGCTTTGACCTTGCGGTCACGTCGGGAGGGCTTGCCTCCCGGGCGGCTCTTTGCGGTAAGAAGGTGGTTTACGGCAGGGGATGCGGGTCGTGAGGTATCGGGTGTAGGGACGGGTGTAACATCTGTAGATGTGTCGGTGTTGTGATTGAGTTTTTCGGGTGCTAGATCAGCATCTCGTTAGTCGTAATCTTCCAGCTTGAAGGTTACGGAAGGCGCACCTTTCCGTAAAACTGGCATAGGCGGGGGTTCATCCGCCGCATGATCGGTCCCAGAGCTTGAGGGAGGGGTGAGGTCGACATTAGATGTCGACTCAAATGGTACTGAGGCAGATCCATCGATTGCGGGCTCTAGCTCCTGCATTTTCCTGTCGAAATATGGATCGAATGGGCAGTCGACGATGCTCGTATGCTCCTTTTTAAGCTGTTCCCCATATAAGCCTGTAAACAGAGTGCGCACATTATCGAGGAGTTTATCTATCCATGTCAAATGGACCAGTGATTGGTAGACAGCCTGATAGAAATTTAGCAGGCATTCCCGTATATATTTCTATGCAACATAGATATAAGTTCCAATTCCGCCGTACCACAAATATTAAACCAAGATCCTTCGCCGTAGTCCACTTAAGCGTATATCCTTCCTTCTTATATGTAGGTTTGTGTGAGGCGGAGGTATCGTCGACGGCGATTGCACCGGGCGATATCCGCTCCTCGATGAAGACATCTCTGATGAGGCTATTGATAACGTTTGCGCCGACGGGAACGTACGTCCTTGACCAGAGGACGACGCCCGAAGTGGATAATATCTCAAATGTATCCAACATGGCTATGATGGTTGTTTTCTGGTGGACGCACAATGACGAGGGTGCGTAGAGATGCGGCGGATTGGAGATCGACACGGAAGTTGCCAGCTACAGTCGCTTCGGAAAAGGACGATCAAATGTCAGAAACCATGATCAAAAACAGAAATTTGCCGAATCCTCACCTGTTTGAACCCTTTTTCTGTACTCGCGTATGCCACCACCCATCCTCCCAGCTAATATATCGCCGTCGCCTATTTTTGAAGCTATTTGAAGCCTATATTATTTCCTATTTTAGTTAGCGCTATGACGCATAGGAGGAGAGCCAAAGTACCTAGGAATACCGCAAAGAACACTTCTAAAGCGCCTAAAGAGGTAGACCTTACTGTTGAACCTATACCACCTTCTACTGTTATAGAACAGTCTAAAGACCCTTAAACCTTTATTTTAAATATAATCGTGTACGCTGATACTATAAAGATATTTAGTAATATTCTAGCCATCCTATTTGGAGCCTTTAAATACTAGGAGTTTGTCACCTAAAATATATATTAAGCCAACGAATATTACGGTCTTCGTTCTTTCTAGCTTAATTATTTAACTACTGTTATTGCGTTATTAAATCAGAAGGATCCTATAATACCTAAAGAGGTAAATGATATAGACGAATGGCGTGAAGTAGAGGGAATAATAGAGGCACAGTTAAAGTATATAAGGAGGGCATGGAGGGTTGATTTTATAGTTAAATACAAGGCCGCTACTGCACCTATTAACGCATCTGCTAATGCTAGAGACGCTAATTTTACTGCGGCTATTGATGCGGCGCTTTAAGCAAGAGGTATTCTAATTAAAGCAGCGGCTAATAAAGAGGTAGAGTCCTCTGGTGAGGATTATAAAGGTATAGTGGAGGAAGCTGCTAGCAAAAAGAGGGCGTTAACTACTACCAAAATGCAAAAAGAGGCTGCTAAACGGCGTGAACGTGCAGAAGCTAAAGGCAAGCATCTATATGCGCTGCTTAAACGCTATTGCTGCCTTTAACAGCACTGCAAGAACAAAAAGCACGGTACTATATACTGTCTTAAATTCGACTTAAAGTACTACCTAATACTATTTTACTACTTAATGCGTTGGTCGGAGGCAATAGAATAAAAGAAAGCTATGGTTGATATGCCAGATCTATCCTTACTATTAAAGATTAAGTATAGTAAGCACCTGCAGGATAAGGAGGATAAAAAAGATATAAAGGCGTCTTCGGGCAGCTATAAGCACCATTAAGGTAACTCTTATAGTACAGACGAATTAAGCTCCCCCCCCTAACAACGGCAGCGATAGGAGGCTTATACTATAGTTATACAATTACCAGCTAATCCTATTCAACACGATCTATTACTAACGGCATTAACGCTTTTAATAAACTAGATATAGCAGCAGAGCTAGATATAGCAGTAGAACCAGCTACAGAACTAGTAGACGCTATAACAGTTGCAGAGTGCTATATAGGCAGTACTGCCTTCTTCTATATTACTAACTATTGTCAACAGTTGTTTTATGGTGGATCCTATACTAAATATAAGACCTTTAGTGCCTTCTTTACAGAACGCTCTATCTGATTCTACTCTATCCTCTAAAACGCCTATTAGTCCTTACCATCTACTCTTAAATACGCCTTCTACTAGCCTACTACCTAGCCTACTACCTGCAGTGATATCAAACAATTAGACAATAAGCTTAGTGCCTTTATTAAATAGCTATAAAGCCATTATCTAGCTTTTATATACGCCTTTACTAAAGCAGAGTTAATTTTAGTTAATGAGTACTATACCTTTAAGATGCTTAAGTAGGCGCTACTTAATAATAATATAGGCCATATAAAGCTGTATAGGGTTAGTTTGACGTATGGGCTTATTAATCGCATAGTAGATAACTTGGAGGACTTTAGAATAGATTAGCGACGTTATAATACTGCAGCAGAGGCCTTACTTAACGTCTTAATTGGTAGGCGCTCTATATAATAATAGACCTTATCCTTCCCTTTATCTACTTCTTAATACCTACCCGTAAGAAATAACCTTTCGCCCTTTTATTAAATCCTTATTACTCTACCGCATAGTTTAAAAAGTCACTAAAGTTATTCCATAGTTCAGCTTTAAATTAATAAGTACGCAGCTACTACTTTAGGTCGTGAAAAGAAGCCTTAATTAGATTAAAATTGGGTAAGTAAGGAGGAAGGTATTTAAGTCTAACACCAGCAGCGTTATAGAGGCGTTGAACTTCCTAGGTTTAAGTAAGCAGTAGTATTAACGCGCCTATCCTTTATAGTCACCACGTACCTCATTGCGATGGATTAACGCATTATTTATTACTAGAACTAAATGAGGCTATAGATAAGGCTGTATACGAGTAAGAACCTTATTCTTTATCCACTTAATAAACATTAACCCGTTAATAGCGCCTTAATGTATTAACTAACTAGGCATATAGCCCTGCTAGGTGTACGCTAGCAGCAAGCTCTATCTTTTAGATCTCTTTAATTCCGACATTCCTTTAGCAGGCTCATTAATAGGTACCTACCCGTACTTCCTATCCATTGTCTTCTTATTATAAGCTAATTCGTTAATAAAAACAAACTAATTGCGCGTATAGTTATAGATTCAAACGATCCAGTCGTCTCTTAGGCCTAGGTTGCGTTATTGCGTAATTATCCTTATAACCTTTCTACTCCATCTCCTTTGCTTTAATCTAGCCAATAGCGTACTCCATGCCACTATTATATTATATTTATTGTATAGAAACCAGAGCATCTTTTTAAAATAGGCGTCTGGGCTGTGTGAGAGGTATTTAAGAAGGCCCTAAGGTACGCGTTAATAAATTAACATTAATAACACCTAACGTTATACATCTAGGGCCTTATCTATAAGCAGCAGCGGCCTACCATTTGCCTTAATCGGTGGATCAATCTAGCCATATCTCTTTAAATTCACCCTCTAGCGTCAAAGAGTAGGTTGAGGAACGCTGGTCTTAACTTTTATATAGAAGTCGTTGTTGCCGAGGTTAATTAGAGCTTGTATAATTAACTTCTGTTTAATTGACCAAGTAGGTTTACCTATGGCTTCAAATATAAGGTAATAATAAGGTGATGGGTGGTGGCATGCGCGAGTACAGAAAAAGGGTTTAAACAGGTGAGGATTCGGCAAATTTCTGTTTTTGATCATGGTTTCTGACATTTGATCGTCCTTTTCCGAAGCGACTGTATGTCGCATCGCATTTCATGGGTAAAGGCAGAACCTGGGAGCCATTCCACTTCATACCGCCAAACTCAACACCACAATCTCACAGACCTGCTATACCGCCTTCTCTTCATTCCCCATTATCCTTTACTCACGATTGACGAGACCTCATAATGCAACGGCCAGCGTACTCGAATCCTCCGCCCGCACACTCGCCGCCCCTTCACCATCCGGTACCACAACACGTCTCCTCAGTCCCGCAGCTCCGCTCTCCACCACCGCCAGCACCACAATCACAGCCTCAGAACAGTTATGGCTATCCGCAACAGCAAGGTGGAGGTCCGGGTGGTGGTGGAGGGGGATATGCGCATCCTGCGTTTGGCGGCTTCATGAATGATCCCACCGCCCAGATGGGATTCCAGGTTGGAAAAAGCGCCGTGATGGCTGGACAGGAATATATGGAGCAGAATGTGCGTAAATACCATATGACCTTCATGTGGCTCTTACAAGACTTCCAAAATTTCCATACTAGCATCCGTGGGACTTTTTATTAATTATTTACGTATAGTTCAACCGCTACGTCAATGTCAGCGCCCTAAAACACTACTTCAATGTCTCGAACTCCTACGTCGTAAGCAAGCTCTGTATCGTGCTCTTCCCATGGCGGCACCGGCCATGGTCGCGGCAACAGCGTCTCTCCCACAACGGACAGGACGGTTATTACCTGCCTCCTAGGGAAGATACCAATTCACCGGACATGTATATTCCAAGTAAGTTTCCCCTAGCTTTTCCCAACAGACCCAGCCGGGTCTCTTCCCTAGCAACTCTCATGACATGATCTCCAATTACCAAGCTAACAACCCACAGTGATGGCCCTAGTAACCTACATCCTCCTCTCTACCGTCCTCGCCGGCCTACGGGGCGCCTTCCACCCCGAACTCCTCGGCCTAACCGCGACCACCGCCTTCGCCGTCGTGCTCCTCGAAATCCTCGGCCTAAAGCTAGGGACCTACCTTCTCTCCATCAGCTCCGAGTCCCAGCTGCTCGACCTCGTCGCCTACAGCGGCTACAAGTTCGTCGGCATCATCGTCACGCTGCTGCTGTCCGAGATCCTGAACCGCACGAACCTGGGCGGCGGGGGAGGCGGCACCGGTGGCTGGGTCGGCTGGATCATCTTCCTCTATGTGTTTTCGGCGAACGCGTTTTTCTTGCTGAGGAGTCTGAGGTATGTGCTGCTTCCGGATGCGGGGCCGTCGAGCGGGAGTGCGGCGAGCTATACGGTGGCGAGGAGCCAGAGGAATCGGAGGACGCAGTTTTTGTTCGTGTATAGCTATGTCGTGCAGTTTGTGTTTATGTGGTTATTGAGTCGGCAGAGTGCGGATCCGAAAGTTGTGAAGGTGTAAAGGGGGGAAGTGTGTATTGGTTTTTGAGAATGAGGACTGGGTAGGGACCGGGTGAGACCCATAGCGAAAGAATTTGAGACGAGCTGTTGGATTGCTTGTGATTTAGCTGGGCGGAAAGCTTTGAAAAGTCTTAAGGGTTATGAGCATGGTAGGTTGGCGTGGGGGCATTCTTAGACGGTGCGGGAGTGAGTGACAGATAAATCAATGCAATCTCATGAGAATATATGGATGACAAGTATCCTAACGGAAACGCCGCTTCCAACCTCTCCAGTTTCTCCAATTTACTCATTCCAAGAAAAAGGCACTCAGATTCCCACTAAGAGTTTGATTCCTGCAGCGTAGTATTTAGAGGAGGCACCACGACTAGATTTCCAGGAGGCACAGGCGGCATGTAATCAATCGGAAACGTCATCCAACAATCGAAACACACACCCTCGATGGTATCCTTGTGCTCACATACCTGTTGATCGCCAATGTCTATGGAAACGTTGTCCACGCCTTGTGGGGACAGCTTTTCTAAACTATCATCGGAATATTGAAATGGACTCGACAGATGATTAATGCCATCATAAGTCACCGCAGCAGGGGTGGATAGTGAATGATGTTTCGTTACATTAAACCTGTCCTCGATGCTGACCAGGTTCAAGGTTAGCAGTCGAATAATATCTTTTTGATCAGTTAATACGCCCGTGTCAGGATTCTCATCATAAGAATGTACCCAAAAATCCGTTCCGAAGTGTGGATCAGTGGTCAGAGAAAAAACTATCCTCCCAGCGGGGATTTCGCCTTTTGCTAATAAAATCTTAACCCTGGTCGTACTACCAAGTTTAACGGCTCTGAAAAGCTCTCTGATCGGATCCCAACTACCGCTTGTTTTCAACGAGTCCATTTCTAGAAGGATCTCAAAGACGTCTTCGTGCCTCTCACTTTCCACGGGCTCATCGTTCGAGAAGTCATCGTATTTCCCGCATCTAAGAAGCATGTTAATAATGGATATGACACTGTTCTCTGTAGCCTCATCAAAAGCGTTGTTTTCCGCAGAATTAGAGCGAGAGATGTCTTCTTTAAGATGTCGTATGATGCTTTCGCGATTATGAGTCACCGCGGTGTCAAGGGGTGTGTTCCCAAGCATGTCTCTGGTATCAACATTGCATTTCTCTGTTCCAAGAAGCATCTTAGCCACGGCAAGATGACCGCCGTTTATGGCTTCGTGGAGGGGCGTGTTCCCTTTATAGTTTCCAATATTTACGTTGCATTTTCCTGTTTCGAGAAGTATTCTGCAAATTTGTGTAGAACCGCGTCGTATAGCTGTATAAAGAGCAGTCTCTCCGAAATCACTCTTTGCATCTGCATCGCAGTTTGGGTCTTCAAGAAGTTGAAGGATAATATCCTCTTGGCAGCTCTGTGCGGCCTGGTGGAGGGGCGTACGTCCAGTAATATCTTTGAAATTGACATTGCATTTTCCGGTTCCGAGCAATATCTTAACTATTCGTGCAGACTGACACTGTACAGCTAGATGAAGAAGATGGCCCTTTTCGGTTTGAATATCCAAATTGCAGCCTCGGAGTCCAACCAATTCTCGAACTATGTCCTCATCACCTCTTTCAATCGCTATGCAGAGAGCGGCAGCTATACTCTGACCCCTTTCTCGTGGATTTATGTCACAGCCAGCGGTGGCAGCCAAGGTCTTAATCATCTCTATTTGTCTAAAAGCAAACGCTTCGGAGAGTAACGAGGAATTAAGATGGTCAGAAATTGTTTTCTTGTTCAGATTAACCCCACAATCCTGAATCATATATCTAAAGGCTTTGTCTCTGCCGTAATGGATTGCGACGAAAATAGGTTGCGAGCAAAGATTCCCTGGCCGTGGATCTCGAAAAGCTGGTTGAAGGGGACTGCCTAGTTTGTGACTTAGAAAGTGAATGGCAACGTCATCCTGTTGAGCTTTCAATGCGAGATTACATAGCTCCGAGAGGTCTAATGCCGTGATACCTCCTGCATGCTTCAAAAAAGTTTCAACAATGGCCACGTCTCCCTTCGCAATTACTGGTGTAAAGACCCGGGCGTTATATGACTTGCCGTCGTATACACCGCCGAACTGATGTAGCCACCTCTCGATTTCTTCCTCGAGGCTATAGCGGATCGCTTGCTTGATATCAATAGATTTCGGATCTCTGGTGACCGGGAAACTTTCGAACTCAGCCTTAGTCCCACTATAGTGACTAGCAGTGTGCTTGTCCAGCTCGCTCTTTGTTTTGACCCCTAGAATTCCATAAGGGCAGCTAGGATAGGTGCAAGTAAATCTGCGGTCATGTTTTTTGATGTGAAGGTCACGTAGCGATCGTTTTTCGAAACCCTCGGTAAAAAAGTTACAGCTCAATCTAGGACATTTGTAAGGCTTAGGTCCGTAATAGGTTGAAAGCTTAAGCTGGAGTCCTGCATTCCCAGCTGCAGAGTCAACTACCTGTTCCAGAATACGCCTTGGTCGCATGATATGCTCCAGCAGTTCCAATTGTTCTGGTACAGCAGAAGGAGGACCGAAGGATGTGCACTGCTTTTTCCAAACCCAGATCGCTGTCAGCAGGCCGTCGAAAATGTCGGATTCCTCAAGCAACTTGAACTTTTGACGTATGTTTTTTGATGTTACTATTTGCGGGTTTACCTTTGACCAGTACTTTTGGAGGAAACCCTGAATTTGTTGCTCAACTTTCTTCACTGCCTGAGCGTCTCCACAATTCTCAATCCAGTGCTCAAGATGGTCGGCCCAGTGCAGTGCAGCGTAAGTGAGGAAGGAGTACCAACCGCTCAATACAAAATCTTTCATTTCTTCGTCAGTTAAACAGTCGTTGAAACATCGCAGGCTAAGATATCCAAGGCAGAGCCGCGTGAGATCAAGTTCGAGGGAAGCTAGCTGCAGGTCAGTTTGGTGATGCAAGAGAAACCTATATATACTTATCAGCACATCTTTGAGAATATGTAGAAGGTCTGGTTATAATTTTCAAGTACTTACGTTCTTGCAGTAAGATGCACAAGCTGAACCGTGTCGTCCGAGTGGCGATATTCAACCAGAGAACCGCAGAGGCCTTTAGCATCTACTTTTAATTTTCTCGACTCAAATTGGACATCCTGGATATCAAGGTTAATGGAGGTAGCTCCTTGAATTTCGTGCCACTTCAAGGGACGTTTGGCGTGGACAATCCAGCCTAGAAGCCTTTCGGCTATCTCTCGCATTAAAACATTGTTGCCTTTAAGAACGCGGTCTACAAGTCTGTCATACCTGCATTCGGAATACAGTAAGCATCTATCAAAATTTGTCAAAAAGGAGTCGTTAAGATTACATACATTTGCTCTAAGTTCCGGGGGAAGATGTCAGGGGTGAGAGCTTCGCTGAGAGCTTCTCGTGAAGGTTGGCCTTTAAGATGTTTCATGGCCAGTTTAGCGAACAAGAACATGCCTATCTAGTAAGTTAGCAAGGCAAAAGCAACTCTATCTACTGAAAGTGTATGCGTGCCATTCGTTCTTTCTGATACAATCGAGAATATCTGCTCTTGGAGGGTGTCATTCCCTTCAAGCGATTGAAATATGACTTGTATTTTTTTACTCCGAATAAGGATGTATTTTTCGATGTCTGCCCTGGTATCCTGGGCAGCGATTTTTATTACTAAGGCTGTTGCGGCAAGGAGTTTTCCAATTTCTCCATCATCTTGGCTAAAGAATAAGCATCTAAGATTGTCAGGATCTGTTCCCGCAAGGTTGTCCATCATTGTACGAAACCACAAGATTGTCTTCTTTTTCTCTTTTCGTCCACATTCATCTAAACCATCGATAACAACGTATACTTTTTCCAAACTTTTTAAGGCAGTTTCTAGTAGTTGTTCTATCAGATCAAGTGACTCGAGTACCGTATGGCCACTTGAAGAGGCTCTTTCAAACATATATGGGAGTAGGGCATGGTTGATATTGAGCAACTGCGCAAGGATTCCTTTTGCAATTGCGGAAAATGTATTTCTTTCAGGGTCATTGTGTCTGCAATAGAAGAATACGACAGAAACCGAGTTTGATTTTCCGAGACTCTGAACGGTTTGGATGATACGAGAAGCAAGTATAGTTTTACCTGGACTCAGAATGCACTAGTCAATTATGGGGTACGAGATCGTAATAATCATCTTGGTGGAAGGGGAGACGCACCGGCTCCTGGAATGCCATTCACCCACAGCAATGGGGAACCGCATGTATCAGGATTCAACCAGCTTTGTATGCGGTCATCATTAGCCAGCCAAAGTCCACTTTCCGGATAGTCCTTAAGCTTGCGTATGAAATTTTCGTAATCTGAGCTTGCAGGAGCGGCAGATAGCCACGCTCTAAGAGTGCCCAGTCGTCGAGACTTCTCCATATCTTCAATGCTTCGACTCTCGGCTTCCGCCTTCAGTCTCGCCGCATGCAACTCTTGAAACAATTGCTCGAAGTGCGCCAGGTTCGCTTCCTTCAACTGTTTGAATTGGATCAAATTCGCTTGGCTTTCTACAAGGTGCTGATTGCGACGAATGTTTTCCAACAACCCTGAAAATTTGGTTCTGAATGTCTTCCACGTAGCCTGAAATAGTTGTTTCCACACTAAGGTCTATCTTAGCAGATGTGAGGGTTAACATAACTCGTTTCAGAACCTACTTCTTTGTTGAAAATATTTGAGTGCCTTTTTGTGAAACTCGAGAATATCGATGTATATCAATGTCAAAGCTCTTTGAAAATGCGGATTGTGTGAGACTCGCGCGTGCTCCAAAAGATCCTGATATTGAGAGAGTAGAGGAAGATTATTTCCTATCTCTTCGTATGCATCTAGTAGCGCGTCGAATGCTTCAGAATATGCACTAGCCACCTGGTTGATAGTGAGCTAATTGATACTTGGACCTAGGCTTGAGCGGATACGTCACCTGCAAGAGGAATTTGGCTGGACCCTGAACATATTAGTGGCCAATAGATGGTTGAATAAATAGGGGTTGGACTTACCCATATAAAGGCGACGAAGATCGATGAATTTGCAAATACTTCAATCACTTTTCCATACTGTTCGATCGCTTCAAGGAAAGCTCTCATTCGGGTAAAATTCCTCATATTACGTTCCGAGCCTTGCTTACTCTGAATCGTACTGATCGTAGCCCGAAGGTCGTCCAAAGTCGAGAATTTGAAGTCATCTCGTTGCTCATCGGTGAGGTTCTTCTCAAAGTCTCTCAATGTGCGTGTGAATTCGCTTTCCTGGCTGGAGGCTATTGCAGCCATTGGGAATGCTATCACAGCCAAGGAAGACCGAAAGACTCTGTCTCAATTGCCGTGTGGTTGGCGGAGGAAAGTCTTCGTGCATGGGCGTAATAGAAAATTGAAGGTTGTCTGGCTGTGCGGTAATGGAATATGCCTTGCCAGAAGGTCCATTAACATTTAATATTTGGGGGGCTGTGAGATTGGCGGCTTCTGCTCGGCCTTCCTTGCAACATCACAGGCATAGGCCGTAGCGAAAGACGTGGAGCTTCCTTCTGATCAATTTCAGTCCGTGTTCCGCTATTGTATCTTGGGTGATATAAAATCTCTGGTGTATTCTTAGACATGCAACTCGAATTGGCATCATGACAGTACAAAAGCGGCCTCGGCTTGGGAGCGCGAGCTCGGACGACCTTCGCCAGAACTGCAAGCGGCACTTTAACTCTATCCATCCTTCTTCAAACTCATCGTCTCCCCAGTATGTCGAACCTCCAAACTCCGAATCTTGGCTTATTAGAAGATTATCATCAGAATGAAATTATTAAAGCTAACGAAGCACGGTAATGAAGGAACCCACAACACCGTCAGGATGATTGCGACAATCTTCACACCGCGCACTCCCACTCAACGCATGGGCCTGACAGTAATAATACTAAAGATGGCGATGGAGATGTATACATGTCTGAATCTGCCTGCGGCGTTCTAAAAGATGGATCTGCGTTAAGAATGATCCAGTCCACCTCAAATGGGACAGGATCAATCGAAGGTCACACAATCCGTCGTACCCCGGAAATATGTTTTGGTGCGGTATGTTTAGAGCTCTTGCCCCAGGCTGGATATGAACCAGACGGCTTTTCGCGCCTCTTTTGAAGAGTCGAGAAAGTTTCAACCCGATACGACTAGATATGCTAAGATCTTCGAAGATATGTGACGTAAAGGCTAAACTATTCGATACCCCAGAAATTTTCGAAGCCTGCACCCTCTCACTTGCGAAGGAAACGGACCATCAATATTATGAAGTGGTCATTGTCCGCCGCGAGAGTTTTTATATATTACAGTCTGCTAATGGTACAGACATCGCTGTACTCAATAAACATACTACTCGGTGTCTTCAAGATGTACAGGACCGGACATCTGTACGATACGAGTCATTTATCGAGGCCAATGAATGGACGGAAAGAATCAAAGTTTGGAATCAGACTGGAAAGCCGTGTATGCTGGCTCTAAATGTTGTTGTTTACGGTTCGCACCCTGAGCTTCCCACAATCGGCACAATTTTCTCTAAAGCTAGGCTGTACTTTCAACATCCTATCCGTTGCCCTCCTGGAATTGAGTATAATAATCCGCATTACCTGAGCTTCTCAGAAATCACGGGTTCAAGCGTCGATACACTTGCTGCATCTTCTTCGACACAAGTAGTTCCGATGCAGCCTCAGTACAGTGTTTTGTCTTGTTTAGAGGATCTTCATCAACCCGGAAGCCTGCGGAGCATACAGGTGAATTCTAGCATTCAGACTAAGCTTCTCGTGTAAGTCTTCTCGATCGAGCCTACCTATAACATCTTCAATCTTTGGTTTTTGTTCTAATCCGCCTTCAGCCATCAAAGGAAGGGAGTTGATTACATCGAGAAGAGGGAAGCTGGCACCGTATTCCCTAAAACTTCCTTGTGGAAGCTCGTTCAAAATGGTGCATGCGGCTCTTTGTAAGTTATCTCAGTATCGTCATTCTTGTTCTTGTCTCTCCAATCCATATATCATTTCTCACACTATTTTGCAGCTACGAGCACGTGATCACTGGCACACGACGACCAAAACTACCCGAGTCCCCACTAGGCGGAATTCTTGCGGATGAAATGGGTCTAGGAAAGTCACTGACAATTCTATCGGCTATAGTGGGCTCCCTTTCGGAAGCAGAGGAATTTTCGCATTCTAGGAGTCAAGGCCAAAAGCGCACCGCAAAGGCTACGCTTATAATTGCCCCATCTGTTTGTTAGTCCTTCCCTAAACTGGATCACGTGGATGAAGTGGGATCATAAGACTTACGATGCGTTACAGTACTCATGGATGGTTGGGTCCAAGAAGTACAGAAGTAAGCGCGGACTGACTTTCTCTGGCTGCGGCAACTAACTATACAATAAGACATATCCTTCCCAACATCTTAACTGTTCACAAATATCATGGCCCCAAAAGAGAGACAGATCTAACCGAATTACGGAATTTCGACATTGTTTTCACAACTTACGCCACCATTGCAGCGGAATTTTGTAAAGGAGTCAGTTTGATTCACCAACTAGAATATTACAGGCTGGTTCTCGACGAAGGTAAGGACATGGTTCGAGTTGGTGCACAGAGGTTCAGAGAGGTGGCATTGCATACGACGACCATTGTCCCAATGTACTCCTTATCATAATTCTTCTCTGGACTTCGCCATCATCAAATACTAGATAAGCTAATTATGACATTCTGCAGCCCATTCTATTCGTCATCAAGAAACGAAGCAATTTCGGGCAGTCTCGACAATTTCTGCAAAGTTCCGCTGGTGTTTAACGGGAACACCAATACAGAACTCTCTGTGTGACCTAGGCGCCTTAATCAAGTTTCTTCGGGTACCTCAATTAGAGACTACTGGAGCATTCCGTTATTACATTATCAATCCCATCGAATCTAATGATCGAACCGGGTTCGAGAATCTCCGTCATTTGTTGGAATTCATTTGCTTGCGGCGCACAAGTGATATTCTTGGCCTTCCCAAGCCAACTACGAATACTTATTTTTTGGAACTTTCCGCCATAGAAAGTGAAGAATATTCGAGTGTTGGGGAAACTTGTCGTCAGGAAATCGACAAAGCCGTCAGCGGGCGTCATCACTCAAAAGCCTATTCTGGTATTCTACAAGCTATTCTGGCTCTTCGTTTACTATGTAATCATGGTACGCATGGCGATTTTTTCCAGAGCCTGGATGGATCACTGCCTTCGGATCCAGATGAAGCTATATCTTTGCTACAGCAGAGCGATAATGCTGTCTGTACTTACTGCTCATGCGACGTAGCTTCAGTCGGGGAACCCAACGATCTATCATCCGGCGTTCTCACAGTCTGCTCACACATTTTTTGCGCAGATTGTCTGCCACAGTACAAGTCTGATTTAGATAAAGTCAGGGAAGGCGCTAAAGCTCAATGCCCTGTGTGCAATCGTATGATTGGGAAAAGTTTCCTCGTAGCAAAAGCTGTAAGGAATGTACAACTCAAGCCCGAATCTTCATCGTCAAGATTACCCGCGCCACTTATTAGGTACGATATTAGCAGCGGTATATCTACAAAGATATCTAGCCTTATCCAAGACATTGAATGCCATCTACATACAGACAAAAGGTGAGTTTTGGAATTCGTAAAGGCCCTTCCGGCGCGGTTCTGAAATTAGTCTTGGCATAATTGCTCTCAAGAGACTATTTAGGATTGTTGGGTACTGTATTTCAGGCTTTGGTGTACTTTTAGTTTCGTACTTTTCTATAAACAGAGCCTGTTGAAGTTACGAGCATGCTAACATATTTTGGCATTTTCAGCATCGTATTCTCGACTTGGAAAAAATCCCTGGAATTGGTGGCTCGCTTGCTAGCTGTGAAAGACATACCATTTGTTAGTGTGGATGGTTCGATATCACTCAAGCACAGAAGGAAAGTGCTCTTAGACTTCCAGGAGAACTCTGCAACCACCATACTTTTGATGACTCTTGGAACTGGCGCTATGGGGTAAGCAAATTTCAGCCATATTCCATTCTGTCCTGTGCGCTAACATATATCCACTTAGACTTAATTTAACTGCCGCCTCAAGAATCCATATTCTAGAACCGCAGTGGAACCCCTCAGTGGAGACTCAAGCCGTTGGCCGTGCTGTCCGCCTCGGCCAGGAAAAACAGGTCACCATTATCCGGTACATCATCAAGAATACCGTAGAGGAGGTGAGCACCAAGTGACCGATAGCCTCTCTAATGGGCTGATTTAGCATTGTTATCTAGTACATCCAGTCGCACCAGTCGAGGAAATTGCAGCTGGCCTCCGTGGGCTGGGAGAAGGAGAGTGAAGACAAAGAAGACCAGAAGTTGAAGAAAATAATAGTTAATGCTTCCCTTCACAGATGCAGAATATTTTATGCAGAATATTTTATATATTATATTCGAGCCTACGAACACCTATCGTTAACTTCTACGCAGGGACTACGATCGGTCGTACTCAGAGACACTTAGGTAGTTTGGCTACCGTTACGAAGGCCGAAAGATCACCAATGGTTTCAAGGTTGCTTCGAATATTTCAGGCTCAATTTATGTTAAACGGGAAACCACGACACTCCAACGACAGGGTGGCTAATCAATCAACGAATCTCAACCGTTGATTGAGTTGAGTTGAGGCTTGGCAACCAACTCAATCAACTGGAAGCCTGCAGATCTTAGTAATCAATCAATTTAGAAGGCCTGGTTGAGTTGAATTAATTAACCTTGGTTAAAGCTTTTCATATTTTTGGTAGGTATGGGTGGTATTAACATGCGGCGATGCTTGCAAAGCTTATTTTCTTAGGCAGCCCCATAGTATTTTATTTACCCGAGTATCGCCCGCTGTTATCGCGATTATATTGCCGCCAAAGTCTTGGCAGGTAAACATTGGTTTAACGCAATTTTAAATATTTGATCTAGACGTCTTTTACTACTTAATCTTATCGCTATGGCCTCCGCACCTCCAGAAGATTGCTAATTAACTACTTTAACCCTTTTTACAGCTCTTTCTAACCCTTCTGCCCCTTTTGCCCTCCAGTGGGCCTCAGCCTATAGCTTAGACGTTAACGCTAACGCGTTATCTAAATTTAATGCAGATACGTATACAGGAATTAATTAGAAGCGCCTTTTAGGCTACTATATACTACATACTACTTTATCCTATTATACTGGCGATACCTAGAAACACGGATATGAGATAGAATATATAAAATCGGGTATTTAATACTAGCTCTACAAAATCTGCCACCAAAGAAAGACCTATAAAACTTACCTATATATCGGAATAAGGACTTAAAACCACGCTAAGTATCTATTTAAGGAGCATAAAATCGGCGAGGATCCTTAAAAGGCTGTTATGCGCCAGCGTACTATCTTTAAGTAGCTTTAGCTTTAAGCCGACATACTAGAGAATTAAAAGCGGATTAATACTCTAGTTTGAAGCTTTAATTTAAATCGTTTCTATTAGCTACTGCTTTAATAGATTATATACAATAAGATTATATTTCAGAAGATTAAAAGTAAATACTTTTATTAGCTTTTGGTATATACTAATTAAGCTATAAATACTAGCAGCTGCCTTCCTTATTATTTAACTATAAGATCACTAATTATTACTAAGTTTAATTAGTATAAGGAAGTAATTACTGCTCTACTTTATAAAGCTCCTAGCAAGATTTATCTATCCTTTAATCTTTAGACGTCTCGCAATTATCTATCTCTTATTAGTAAGCTTATATTAGTAGTAATAGCACTACTAAAAAGAGATATAAATAGGTTAGTTAAGATAGTATAGGAGGTACTAAAACCGATTAAGCTATAGGATAAGGGGTAGCTAAGTTATATAGCTAGTTATATTATAAGTTTGTAATCTATATTAAGGTACGCTACCTATTTAAGTTTAGCGGGGCCCCAACACCCGTTTTCGGGTATCGATATCTCGCTTAGTCGATCGCTGCTTTTAACGTCTATAAAATACTTTATCACCTTTACTGCCCTCTCTACCAGCTCTTTCTCTGTCGAATTCCACTTCTGCCTTTATCATACCCCTGCTGTAAGGCCCCACCCTTAGTGCCCTGCGCCCGCTCCTCAACGCCGACCTTCTAATTACTACTAACACCGAGATACGCACCCTCTTAGCTAACTTCTAAATGTTTAACTGTTATTTCCGCTTCTAGGGCCTATAAATAATAGAAATTAATTAATTTAGTGTATTTCAAATGTATTTTAAG
>Ga0307515_10001655_pt1 | contig 49620 bp, 40 predicted proteins | sample 17_EM_MG_FD_194513 | JGI IMG/M metagenome (GOLD analysis project Ga0307515, IMG submission 194513) | Populus trichocarpa ectomycorrhiza microbial communities from riparian zone in the Pacific Northwest, United States - 17_EM | ecosystem: Host-associated > Plants > Roots > Unclassified | place... | reverse complement strand
GCGTGAGCACCAGCGCTGCACGACCGGATTTCCTCGCCATGATCGCCTCCGTCAAGAGTTGCGATCACCATCATAGCGAAGACAGGCTAGTTAGTAACTATATTGGCGGAACGAACTACTAGGCCGCCTCAGCAGCACACTTGATGCCACAAATGGAACGCAAACCATGCAGTACAACGCAGGTGACCTTCCTTTGTCGATAATCAATTCCATCGGCGGAACGACCACATATTCGCGTGACGGATTTGGTCAACTTTGGTCAGAGTCAAGCCCAGACACCGGTACGACCTCGTTACTATACGATGCAGCAGGTCTTTTGAATACGGTCAATCGCGCTAACGGGATTTCCGCAGCTTATGCATATGACGGATTGGGCCGTGTAACCTCGGTATCGGCTGGTGGCATTTCACAGTCTTATATTTACGACAATTGCACAAACGGTTTAGGCCGAATTTGCTCAACGCAAGGCCAAAATGTGACGGTCTGGACGCAGTATGAGCAGAATGGTTCCATTCGAACCCGCCGCGAATATATTAGCGGAGTCTTTGCTCCAAGTGATTACACGACGTCATTTTACTACGACACTTTAGGGCGCCCCTCTGCAATCGCATACCCAAATGGTGTATCGGTTGGATATGGGTACTACTATGGACGACTTTCCGCCATGACCGTCAACGTTGGTGGCAACGTAAGCAATGTGATTACAGGAGCGACATATAAACCGTTTGGTTCCCTAGCGTCAATGTCGTACGGTAACGGAATTTCCCGTAACTACACTATCGACCTCGATGGTCGCACAACCAGTGTTTCTTCGTCAGGCGTGCAATCGCTTGGATACAGTTTCGACACCGCGAATCGCATTACCCAAATTTCAAATGCTCAGAATTCAAGCTATTCTTATGGAGTGGGCTACGATGCATTGGACCGAGTTAGTTCCGTGAGCGCACCCGTTGGCGCACAGTCATTTGCCTATGACTTGAATGGAAATCGAACGTCTCACGGCTGGAGTGGATTTCAAGATTCTTATACTCGGACGATCGGAAATCGTATAGGCAGTGCCGGTGGAAGAACATTTCAGCACAATGCCGTCGGAAGCCGAGATATGCAATCGGATGCCACCTCTACGGTCAACTTGACCTATGACGCTTTCAATAGAATGAGTACTTTCAGCCGCAGTAACGCTGCAAGCTATCTTGAGCCAAACTACGGGACCATCACGTATCCTGGAGGATTGACACGCTATGGATATACCGCTGCGGGCCAGCGAGTTATCAAGAGTGGGCCCCAAGGCACCTACCGCTTTACGTACGCCTCATCGGATGATGTGAGAGTTTTTTCGGAACACAACGACTCCAACGACGGATGGACCAACTATCTTTGGTTCGGCGATGAACTTGTTGGGATGGTCCGGGCCGGGAATATTTATTTCGTTCACGGCGACCACTTGGGACGCCCTGAAGCCGTAACGAACAGCGCCACCAACATTGTTTGGAGAAGCAATCTTCTCCCATTCGATAGGGTACCCTCGCTAGACACTATTCAAGGACTGAATATCGGCTTACCAGGACAATACTACGATTCAGAATCGGGGTTTTGGTATAACATTAATCGATACTATGACCCGCGTATTGGGAAATATACGCAGAGCGATCCAATCGGGCTTGCTGGTGGCTCTAACACATATAATTATGCGGCCGCAAATCCGATCAGCAAAATCGACCCGGCTGGCTTAGATATTGCCGTAATTGAGAATGGCCCGACAAGCGGCAATCCCATAGGTCACACCGCCATTGCCATTACTGGTCATGGCGTATTCAGTTCTGGAAATGGCTATCCAGCTGGATATGATGCGGTCGCATACTTGGCTGGCGAGGCGGGCCGTCGCGGTACAACAGTCTATGTTCTTAAAACAACCCCTGCACAGGATGCGGCCGCGTTGGCCGTCCTAGCAGCAAATCAGCAAGCTGTAAAAATTCCAAAGACGTTCGGTAATTGCTCCGATAGGTCTAATGATGCACTTGATGCTGCAAAGATAAAGGATACCTTTACACCCAATATTTGGCCGGGCTCTGCCGGTGCGCGCGCAGCAGCCACTGGGGCAACGTCGTATCAGATACCAATGGGAGCCACTTCGATTCCGGCAGCACTTTATCAGTTCAGCATTGGGCCATGAATATGACTTCTCATACAAGACCTGTTATTTTTATTTCAATCCTAGTCTGGTTGGCTGGGGTTTCCATCTACGCCTTCTACTATGTAAACTCTCGACTAGAGATTCAGGGCCTTGAAGGATATGAGAAGGAATGGAGTTGGCAGTTATTGTTTTTTGGGATAACACGGTTGCCATTGCTCGTTGCCGTTTTGGTGATCTTATTGATAGTGGAGTGGCGCCTTTTGAAGCGCCGAGATTAAGACCTGATACTTTGGAATTTTCTCCTCGCGCCGCTGTATTGCAACCTAAACTCTTGAACGATTCGGTCGCGCAGCGCCCGTTTGCCTCCGAACAACCGCATACTCGCTTCCGCCTCCAGGATGACGGCTTCATCGACGGTGGCAACCCGAGGGCTGAATTGCTGAGCCCATGTTGCGGGTCCATGAAGTTGGTCATTGGAAGGCGGCGTTTTGTCGGCTGAGCGGGGTCACAACAGGGCTGCCCACAGAGACCCGGACCACGGCACACCTGTTCAACGTACCCCACCACTCGGCTCGCTGCGCATCGCCATCACGCACGATGCGAAGCGGGGCGTGGATGGGAAGTTGCGAAGCAACGACCGTATTGCTCTTGAGCCCCGTGGGTGGCGTCGAGGAGCACAGGGGTTTGGGGCCGCGCGCGATAGTGCGCTTCGTAATCTGACTTCGCGCCGTTTGTCTGAGCGCAGCGGCCGCAGGCCGCGAAGCGAGTTTGGCGCGAGGCCCCAAACACCGAGCACCGCAGAGCAGTCCGGCCCGAGCCGGACCGCCTCCGTCGGGTCCCCCTTTCTTTGGTGACTTTCTTTCGGGGAAGCGAAAGAAAGTTACTGCGCCGCCGGGCGCATATCCCGGCAGCGGCCTCACGCAGTGAACAACCACCACGCAAAGCAGAACAAGGCTTCGATACCTCAGCCCGAACGGTTGGAGGTATGCGAACGGGGGTGGCACGCGCACCAGGCTTCGACAAGCTCAGCCCAAGCGGCCAGCCCCCATCACCGATTCTTAAACCCCGCCTGCCGCTTGTTCAAAAACGCATCCATCCCCTCCTTCTGATCCTCCGTCGCAAACAGCGAATGGAACACCCGACGCTCGAACTGAACGCCATCGGAGAGCGCCCCTTCATAAGCCCGGTTCACGCATTCCTTGGCCATCATCACGCTCGGCCCGCTGAACTCGCAGATGGTCTGTGCTGCGGCGAGCACCACGTCCATCAGCTCGGCGGCCGGCACCACGCGCGACACCAGACCGGCGCGCTCGGCTTCGGCGGCGTCCATCATTCGGGCGGTGAGCACCATGTCCATGGCCTTGGCCTTCCCGACGGCGCGCGGCAGGCGCTGTGTGCCGCCGGCTCCGGGGATCACGCCGATCTTGATCTCGGGCTGGCCGAACTTGGCGGTGTCGGCCGCGATGATGATGTCGCACATCATCGCGAGTTCGCAGCCGCCGCCGAGCGCGAAGCCGGCCACGGCACCGATCACCGGCTTGCGGATGGAGCGGATCGCCTCCCAGTTGCGGGTGATGTAGTCGTTCTTGTAGACATCCATGTAGCTCCACTTCGCCATCGCCGCGATGTCGGCGCCCGCGGCAAAGGCTTTCTCGCTGCCGGTGATGACGATGCAGCCGATGTTCTCGTCGGCGTCATAGGCCTTGAGCGCGGCGCCGAGTTCGTCCATCAGCGCATCGTTCAAAGCGTTGAGCTGCTTGGGGCGGTTGAGCCGGATCACGCCGGTCTTGCCATGCTGTTCGGTCAGGATGCATTCGTAGCTCATGGTGGGTTCCTTGGTGGGGGTTCTTCGGGGCCGGCGAGTTCGGGGCGGCGGTCGAGCATCAGGTCGAAATAGTTCTCCGGGTCCGGGCGGATGCGAAAGCGTACAGGCAGATAGCGCAGGCCGGGTGCGATCCAGATTTCGGTGGTCATGTCGCCGCCGGCGCGGGGTTCGCGGCGCGGCTTGAGGTGGAAAGCCTGCACCTCGCCGAAGGAGGTGTAAAGCGTCTCTTCTTCCAGCACGTCGTAGACCCAGCTCGTGAGGTTGCGCGGCATGGCAAGCGGGATCTCGACGCTGTTGCCGGTGCGCAGCCGTTCCGGCTGCGTGGCGAACAGGTAGCTGAGCTGCACGAACTGGCTCGCGGTGTCTTGCGCGCCGGGCCAGCGCGGCACCACGGCGCCGTTGGACAGCAGTACGCGGTCGCCTTCGAAACGCACCGTCGCGCGGGACGGGTCGTTGAAGGCGAGCTTGGTCTCCTGGTCGTAGCGGCGCGGGGCCAGGCCCTCGGGCGTGATGTCGCCGTCACTGCTCATGCGGCGCGAGCCCAGCGGGGCGATCGTCATGCCGACGATCACGTCCAGGTGAACCTGGTAGCGCTGGCCGACGCGGATCCATTCCACCTGCGCCTGGCCGCTCACTTCTCCGCGTACGTTGCCGGTCAGCAGGTAGCGCATGCGCGTGGAAACGGGCCATTCGAACGGCAGCGCAGCAGCTGCGGCCGATGCAGCGGCCTCGGGCGCTGCGGGCTCCGCCATCGCCGTCTCGGGAGGCACCGGCTCGGGCTCCGGTGCAGACGCAGCGGCGATGGGTGGCTCCGGCAACGGCGCACTGGCGGGAGCCGATGCCGGCTGCACAGCTGCCTTCGCCCGCGCGATGCGCCGCACCGGTGGTGGTGCAGGCCGCGGTGGCGGTGCCGTGACTTCCATCTCGCGCACGTAGGCAACCTCGATGCGCGGCGGCATGGCCGGCTGCGCCGTCGACAGTTGCTGGGCCTGCTGCGCGATGCCGTCGGCCAGCCACAAGTGCGCAGCGAGCACAGCCAACACCAGGCCTGCACCGCCCCCCAGCCGGCGCACGTTCAGTGCGGTCAGCTGGCCAGCCATGCCCTCCGCAGCGCCGAGGCGGCTTGCGGGGTCTTGTCGGCAGGCGCCGCGGTCAGCGAAACGGCACCGCTGTCGGGTGCGGCCGGCAGCGTCAGCATCAAAGTCAACACGCGCTGGTCGCGCGTGACCAGCAGCTTCGACGGGCGCTTCGCGTCGACCAGGCGCGTGAGGTCATCGAGCCGGCGCACACGCCAGTCGTCGACCGCAACCACTTCGTCACCGGGCGACAGACCGGCTGCCTCGGCCGCCCCGCCGCGCAGCACGTGGCTCAGCTTGATGCCGGTGAGTGCGCTCTCGGACGCCCGCACGCCCAGGCGCTGCGCGACGCTCGGCGCCTGCTGGTTCCAGGCCACGCCGAACTTCGCCAGCAGCGCGCGCCAGGGCGCGTCGTCGGTGCCGTGCACCCAGGCCTTCAGCTCCTTGGCGTAGGAACGGCCGCCGACGTGCGCGAGCGCAGCGGCGATGTCGGCCTCGCTGATCGGCCCGCCGTTGCTGCGCTCCCACAGCAAGCGCATCACGTCGTCGAGCGTGCCCTTGCCTTCGGTGCGCAGCGTGAGGTCGATCGCCAAGGCGACCAGCGAGCCCTTCGTGTAGTAGCTGATGGTGGCGTTGGGGGTGTTCTCGTCGCTGCGGTAGTACTTGACCCAGGCATCGAAGCTGGCCTGCGCCACGCTCTGCACCTTGCGGCCCGGTATGCCGAGCACGCCGGTCAGGGTCTTGCCGAGCAGCTTGAGGTAGCGCGCCTCGTCGATCAGGCCACCGCGCAGCAGCAGCAGGTCGTCGTAGTAAGAGGTGAAGCCTTCGAAGAACCACAGCAGCTCGGTGTAGTTCTCCTGCGTGTAGTCGCAGGTGGTGAACTCAGCAGGCCGCATGCGCTTGACGTTCCAGGTGTGGAAATACTCGTGGCTGATCAGGCCCATCAGCGTCACATAGCCGTCGGTGAGGTCGCTCTTGCCGCGCTGGGGCAGGTCGCGCCGTGCGGCGATGAGGGCGGTGCTGGCGCGGTGCTCGAGGCCGCCGTAGCCATCGTCCACCGCATTGAGCATGAAGACGTAGCGCTTGAAGAAGGTCTTCTTCTTGCCGTGCCAGAAGGCGATCTCGGCTTCGCAGATGCGGCGCGCGTCAGCGAGCAGCCGATCGCCGTCGAAGTCGGGCAATGCGCCGGCAACCACGAACTCATGCGAGATGCCCGCAGCCTTGAATTCACCGCGCCAGAAGGTGCCCATCTCCACCGGGTGGTCGGTGAGTTCGAGATAGTCGGCCGCTTCGTAGCTGCCCTGGCCGCGCGCATCGGTCTTTACCGCCGGCAGTGCCGTGGCAACCTGCCAGCCCTTGGGCAGCGACCGCAGTTCCACGCGGTGCTGCTCGGCTTCGCGGCCGTGCACGCGCAGGAACACGCTGGTGCCGTTGAAGAAGGCACGGTTCGCATCGAGAAAGGCGGTGCGCACCGAGTTGTCGAACGCGTAGACGAGGTAGCTGAGCGTCAGCGCGCTGCGGCCTTCACAGCGGGCCAGCCAGGTGGCCTTGTCGAGCTGCTGCAGCGCGACCTCGCGCTTGCCCTGTGTGGCCTGCAGGCCCGAAAGGTGGCGCGCAAACTCGCGCACCAGGTAGCTGCCGGGGATCCACACCGGCAGGCTCACGCGTTGTTCGGCCGCGGGCTGCGGCACGGTGAGCGTCACGCGAAAGAGGTGGGCGTGCGCGTCGGCAATGTCAATGCGATAGGCAATCATCAGGGGCCGTCAGGGTGGGGCGGCCCCGATTATTCCCCGGGATTCCCAGGGACGCAGGGGCACGCTCAGTTGGCGGAAGACGCCGGCTTGGCGTTGCCGGCGGCCACCAGCAGCTGCTCGATCCTGTCGGCGTTGATGGCGCCCGGGACGCGCGTGCCATCGACGAAGAAGATCGCCGGCGTGCCGTTGATGCGGTACTTGCGGGCGAACTCCATGTTGCGGTCGATCGGCGTCTTGCAGGCCGGGCCCATGTTGCGCGGCGGCATCTTGCCGTCGAGCATCCACGTGAGCCAGGCTTTGGCGGGCTCCTTGGCGCACCAGATGGCTTCGGACTTCTGCGGCGAATCGCCCCCCAGCACCGGGATCAGGAAGGTGTAGACCGTCACGTCCTTGATCTTCTGCAGGTCGGCCTCGAAGCGCTTGCAATAGCCGCAGTTGGGGTCGGCGAAGACGGCGATCTTGCGTGCGCCGGTGCCGTTCTTCCAGACCATCGCGTCCTTCAGCGGCAGCTGGTTGAAGTCGATGGCCGTGAGCTTGTTGATGCGGGCCTCGGTGAGGCTGCTGCGCGTCTTGGTGTCGATCAGGCTGCCTTCGATGATGTAGTTGCCCGTCTCATCGACGTAGAAGATCTGGCTGCCCATCCGCAGCTCGTAGATGCCGGCCAGCGGCGTCTTGCTGATTTCGTCCACCTTCGGCCAATCGGGGAAACGCTCCGCGATGTTCTTGCGAATCTGCGCTTCGTCGGCCAGGGCCATCTGCGCCAACAGCAGGCCCGTTGCCAGAACGGCCAGGGAGCGGGAAACAAGTTTGAACAACATGGGAGCTTTCAGGAACCCAGCGCGCGCGAGGTGAGCCAGCGCTTGAGCGAGGGAAGGTGATTGACGAGAGTCATGCCGCGGTTGCGAAGTTCCCGCAGGGCCGGCTGTTCGTGTGAAAAGAGTCGCAACAAGCCGTCAGTGAGCTGGCCCATCGCGACGGTAGGGACTTGTCGTTCGCGCTCGTAGCGGCGCAGCAGGCGGGCGTCGCCGAGCGAGCGCCAGGGCTCGCGCCGGGCGATCACGCCCGCCAAGGCAGCCACATCGGCCAAACCCAGGTTCAGCCCCTGGCCGGCGAGCGGGTGCACGACATGGGCGGCGTCGCCCAGCAACACCCAGCCCGGGCCACACCAGGCCTGCGCACGGGCCAGCATCAGCGACCAGCTCGCGCGCTCGCTGGCGAGGCGCAGAGCGCCGCAGGCGCCGCCGGTCGCGTCCAGCAAGGCCTGTTCGAAAGCCGGCCCGTCGAGGGCCATGAGCTCCTGCGCACGCGCTTCGGGCAATGACCACACCAGCGCAAAGGCGTGTTCGGGTTGCGGCGAATCGAAGGGCAGCAAGGCCAGCACGTCGGGCTGGCGGAACCACTGGCGCGCGGTGTTGCGGTGGGGGCGCTCGGCCACGAGCCGCGCGGCAATCGCGCGGTGGCCGTAGTCCTGGCGATCCCACACCACGCCCAGGGCTTCGCGCGAGGCGGAATTCTTGCCTTCGCACAGCGCGGTCAACGAGGCTTCGACCGGGCTGCTGGTCACCGTGATGTGGGGCGCAAATCGAATGGCCGAGGCCAGCGATTGCTCGAGCACGGCGGCATCGGTGATCCACGCGAGCTCGCTGGTGCGCTGCTGCCAGGCCGAAAACTCCAGCATGCCGGCAGGGTTGTCGCCCTCGATGTGCATGTCGTACACCGCGGTGGCCGCATGGGGCGGCAGCGCATCCCAGACCTTGAGGCCGCGCAGCAGGCCGACCGAGGCGGCATTGAGCGCATAGGCGCGCACATCCTCGCGGGCGCTGCCGTTGGCATCCGACACCACCGCCACCTGCAGGCCCTGGCGGGCCAGTGACAGCGCGAGGCTCTGGCCGACCGTTCCAGCCCCTTGCACGCAGACGTCGAAGCGATTCATAGCGTTTCATTGTAGAGACGCGCACGTGACAGGATGCACAGGGCAGAATCAGCGGCTTCCCCCTCTCCAATGGCTTTCGCAAGAGGCCGAGTGACCGCATGAAATCAACCTGGATACGCAAACTGCTGATCGGCGTGGGCGTGTTCGTGCTGCTGATCGCAGCCGTGCTGACCTACCTGGTCGCCACCTTCGACGCCAACGCCTACAAGGGCCTGGCCATCGACTGGATGAAGACCAACCGCGACCGCACGCTGGTGATCAGCGGGCCGATCAAGCTCTCGGTGTTCCCGCGCCTGGCGGTGCAGGTCTCCGGCGTCAGCCTGAGCGAAAAGGGCAAGGCCGACCCGTTCCTCGCGCTCGACGAAGCCTCGCTGTCGGTCGATGTGCTGCCGCTGCTGCGCAAGCAGGTGGTGGTGGATCGCGTCAGCGCGCGCGGCCTGCGCGTGAGCTACCTGCGCAACGACAAGGGCGTGGCCAACATCGACGACCTGGTGGCGCCCAGCGCGCCGGCCGCTTCCGCACCGGCATCGGCGCCCACCTCCAGCGGCGCCGCATTGCGTTTCGACGTGAGCGGCATCCAGCTCGACGACTTGCGGCTGAAGCTGCGTGACGACAAGGCCAAGCTCGCCGGTGACGTGACCCTGAAATCGCTGAGCACCGGCCGCCTCGCCGACCAGGCCGAATCGCCCGTCAAGCTGGATGCGCAACTCGCCCTCACCTCACCCGCGGTGCAAGGCGAACTCACCGGCAGCACCTTGCTCACGCTCGACATGGCGGCCAAGGGCGTGAAGCTGCGCGACATGCAGCTGGCCTGGAAGGGCAACGCGCCCGGTGCGCAAGCGGTTTCCGCCACGCTGCGCGGCGCGCTGGCGCTCGACGGCGACAAGGGCACCGTGCAGGCCGACAACGTGGAGCTGAGCGGCGACGCGACGCTGGGCACGCTCAAGCTCGCCAACTCCACGCTGGGCCTGGGGCGCTTTGCCTACGACCCGGCCAACAAGGCGCTGCTGCTGTCGAAGCTGCGCGTGAAGGTCGGCGGCACATCGGGCGGCAACCCGCTGAGCCTGGAACTCGACTGGCCGGAGCTGTCGGTCAAGGGCGACACGCTGAGCGGCAGTGCACTGAGCGGCCAGGCCAGCCTGCAAGGCCCGACCGCCATCGAAGCCAGCTTCAAGACCGCAGCGCCGAGCGGCAGCTTCGAACGCATCGTCGTGCCCAACATCGAGAGCACGATCAAGGGCCGCAGCGGCCCGCGGCAGATCGCCGGCACCGTGAAGGCCAGCGTGGTGCTGCAGCCTGACAAAGGCACTGTGGCGCTCGACGGCCTGGATACTCAGCTGCAGGTGCAGGAGCCTTCGCTGCAGCCGCTGCAGATCGCCATCCAGGGCAAGGCCGACGCGACCGCACAAGCCGCGCACTGGGTGCTGAAAGGCCAGATCAACGCCAACCCGTTCACCAGCGAAGGCGAGGCCATCCTGGCGACCACGCCGCTCACCTTGAACGTCGCGGCGCGCTTTGCAACGCTCGACCTGAACCGCCTGCTGCCGCCTTCCGCGGCCACCGCGTCGGCACCGCAGCCCACGAACACCGGGCCGGCGGTCGACGCACCGGTCGACATGTCGCCACTGCGCTCGCTGCAAGGCAAGTTCGACGTGCGCGTCGGCCAGTTTGCGTACCAAACCTACCGCGTGAACGACTTCGTGCTGCTTGCCACGCTCGAAGGCGGCATGCTGCGCGTGAGCCAGTTGGCCGGCAAGGCCTGGGGCGGCAACCTGAACGCCACGGCATTTGCCGATGCCCGCGCGAGCCGCGTGTCGGTGAACGCCACGGCCACCGGCGTGAACGTCAACGCGCTGCTGAAAGACGTGGTGAAGAAAGACGTGCTCGAAGGCACCGGCCGCGTCACGCTCGATGTGGACAGCGCGGGCCGCAGCATCAACGAGCTGAAGTCGCGCCTGAAGGGCACGGCAGCATTGCAGCTGCGCGACGGCGCCATCAAGGGCGTGAACCTCGCCAAGAGCCTGCGCCAGGCCAAGGCCACGCTGGGCATGAAGCAGTCCGACGAGAAGCAGAAAGCCAGCCAAACCGAGAAGACCGATTTCTCGGAACTGACCGCGAGCTTCAACATCGCCGATGGCGTGGCCCGCAACACCGACCTCGATGCCAAGAGCCCGTTCTTCCGCCTCGGCGGCGATGGCGCGCTCGACATCGGCAAAGGCCAGATCGACTACACCGTGCGTGCGACCGTGGCCTCCACCACCAAGGGCCAGGACGGCGCCGATCTCGCGGCCTTGAGAGGCCTGACGATCCCCGTGCACCTGAGCGGCCCGTTCGAGGCGATGGACTGGCGCATCCAGTGGTCGGCCATCGCCGCGCAGGCCATCAAGACCGAGGTGGGCGCGCAGGTCAAAGACAAGCTGAAAGAAAAACTCGGCCTGCCGAGCGCGGCCAGTGGCGCGAGCGGCACCAGCGACAGCGCGGCCCTGAAAGACGCGGCCAAAGACAAACTGAAAGAGAAACTCAAGGGGCTGTTCAAGTGACAAGCGATGAGCAAAGCGTGACCGTCAGCGGCTTGAACGTCTACCCGGTCAAGAGCTGCGCCGGCGTGAGCGTGACCGAAGCGCTGCTGATCGAGACCGGCCTGGAGTTCGACCGCGCGTGGATGGTGGTCGATGCACAAGGCAGCTTCGTCACGCAACGCGAGCTGCCGCGCATGGCGCTGATCCAGCCGACGCTCAAGCACCTGGAAGTCGTGCTGCGCGCGCCCGGCATGCTGGCGCTGCACCTGGCCATTGATGGTGTCGAAGGCCCGGTGCGCGTGAAGGTCTGGAAAGACGAGGTGGCCGCGTATGACATGGGCGATCTGGCGGCGCAGTGGTTCAGCGATTTCCTCGGTCAACCTTTGCGGCTGGTCCGCTTCGACCCGGAACAAAAGCGCCTGTCGAACAAGACATGGACGGGCGACATCGACGCCGAGGTTGCGTTCAACGATGGCTTTTCGATCCTGGTGATCTCCGAAGCCTCGCTCGCCGAACTCAACCAGAAGCTGAAGGTGCCGGTGACGATGGCGCGCTTTCGCCCCAACCTCGTGCTTTCGGGGCTGGACGCGCACGGCGAAGACCACCTCGACGAGATCCGCATCGACACGCCCGAGGGCCCCGTGCGCCTGAAGCTCGTGAAGCCCTGCCCGCGCTGCCCCATCCCCAACGTCGACCCGCTCACCGGGGAGCCCGGCGTCGAACCCGGCGACACCTTGAGCACCTACCGCGCCGATGCGCGGGTAGATGGCGCCATCACCTTCGGCATGAATGCCGTGATCGTGGAAGGCATCGAATGCGGGTTGCGCGTGGGCCAGAGCGGCAGCGCGACTTATCGCTTCGATTAGTCCCATTCACCCGGATGCACCGCCTCAAGCCTTGGCATTTGTTTGCCATCTGTGTGCTCACCTGGGGGACCACTTGGTACGCCATCACCTTCCAGCTCAGCCTCACCACACCGGAATTCGGTGTGGCGATGCGCTTCGGGCTGGCCGGCGCGTGCGTGCTCGGCTGGTGCGCCTGGCGCGGGCAGCGGCTCCGTCTCAGCCTGCGCGAGCACGCCTGGCTGGCCTTGCAGGGCGTGTTTCTCTACGGTGTGTCGTACGTCTGCGTGTACCACGCGGAGCGCCACTTGCCGTCGGGCCTGGTGGCTGTGGGCTTCTCGGGTTCGCCGCTGGTGGCCGGCCTCGGCGCGACGCTGCTGTTCGGTGCGCTGCTGACCCGGCGCTTCATCGCCGGCGGCTTGCTGGGCCTGGTCGGCGTGGCGCTGATCTTCTGGCCCGAATTCGGCAAGACACGCGAGCCCGGCGCCACCGCGCTGGGTGTGCTGTTCACCGCGAGTTCGGTCGTGTTGTCGACCGTGGGCAGCCTCACCGCCAGCCGCAACAGCGGCCGCGGCCTGCCGATGTGGCCGGCGCTGGGCTTCGGCATGCTGTACGGCGCGGCGAGCAGCCTGGCCGTCGTGCTGGCGATGGGCCAGGCCATCGTGTTGCCGACCGCCGCATCGTGGTGGATCTCGCTGCTGTACCTGTCACTCGCCGGCTCGGTGATGACCTTCGCCTGCTACCTCACGCTGTTGGAGCAGGTGGGCCCGGGGCCGGCCGGCACCATCGGCGTGATGTCGCCGCTGCTGGCGCTGGTGGTGTCGATGGCCTTCGAGCACTACCGGCCCGACGCGCTCACCTTCATCGGCGCAGCGCTGGCCGTGGCCGGCAACGTGCTGATGCTGCGGCGTGAATCAGCGCCCGCCCTGCCGGCCACGAACTCGAAGCGCTGACCCGCACGAAGCGGCGTCAAGGGAACTGCGCCGCTCCTTGGACGAGCAGGCTGTCTTGCGGTTCGGGCAGCGTGTCTTGCAGCGTGGCGCCGGTGCTGGCGGTGATGCGCACCTGCAGCGGGCCGGGCTCGATCGTGCTCGCGTGGACGAAGTAGTTGTAGCCGGTGCGCTGCACCTCGATCCAGCTGCTGCCGCCGCTGGGCATGATCTCCAGCTTGGCGATCGGCAGGCGGTGGTTGCGCACCTGGATGCCGTTCCAGTAGCGGGTGGAGCCCTCCTTGTAGCGGTACTGCACCGGGCCGCTGAGTTGGGCCGCGACAACCTGCCAGGTGATGGGCACGCGCCCGGCCACCGGGTCGGCGATCTTCGCGAAGGCTTCAGCGCTGAGGTCTACGTCGCCGGCCGCGCACCCGGGGCAGAGGTCGGTGATGCGCACGGTGACGGTGCCTTTCGGGCCGGTGACGCTGACGTACTCGCCGCAAGCCGCGCTGCCGGCGTAGTCGGTCGGGTTCATCGCCGCGACCATCAGGTCGGTGCTGGCGTCGAAGCTGCATGCGCCTTCGCCGGTGGCGCCGTAGTAGGTGCCTTCGCCGCTGTGGGTCGTGCCGAGCACCACCGTAGCGGGAGTCGTCGTGCCCGTGTTGCCGGAGCCGGTCGTGCCGTTGCTGCCGGAGGCCGGGGCCGCGGTGGTTGTGCCACTTTCGCCACCGCCGCCGCACGCGGCCAGGGCGATGAGGCTCACGGTGCACACAAGGCGCCGCAGCGCCGGTCCGAAGTGGGTCATGGTCGAAGAGAGCCGTTGAACGAGGAGCGCATTTTGCGCAGGCGCAGGCCGTGCGCAGGTGACGGTTGGTAAGGCCGCGGCCTGTCGGCAACAACAACGCGACGGGCTGCTGCCCTCATGAGCAAATGTGGCTTTGCCACTTTGCTCATACCCCCTCGGGGGGCGGACGACGTAGTCGTCGGCCTGGGGGGCCCTCTCTTGTAAGCGGATTGCAACTTCATGTGCGCGCGCAGCCGGCCCGCGCCACGCCTGCACGGCAGGGTGTATCGAGGAGCACCCCCCGCAGACAAGGGGGGTCGAATTCGCCGTGCGTTCTGTTGCATGTCGTGGCGACCCGCCAACGCAATCTCAAACGCCACGATGCCGATCTCGCGTCGCTCGCCTTACATTGCGCCGGGGGTGAAAAACGGACGCGTGTGCTGCGAGGCAAGCAGCGAATGCTGCGGCGTATTTCGTACGCCCTCCCCTGCATCAACCGGTCGGCATTTTTTGAATTCGAGAACCCGCATGCGAACGCTATTCCTGACACTGTGTGTCTCCGCAATGGCCCTGGGGTGCAACGGCGAGTCCGATGACACGAAGGCAACTGCCTCGGGCGCGGGGGCTCCCGGCGCCACAGCGCCGCCGGCAACGGCATCGGTGGCGGCCGACCCGCACGCGCAGATTGCAGCCGTCACGGCCACCGAACCCGCCGTGAGCACGGCATCGCCCGGCTGCAATGCGCCCGGTGCGCCCCGCCGGCTGACGCGTGTGCAGGTGGTCAATGCGCTGACCGACGTGACGGCCGCCTTGACGGGCGACGCAGCAGTCGCCGCCACCGTGGGCACCTTGGTCAAGGACACGGCGCAGTTCCCGCCCGACACAGCAGTCGACCCGGCAACGAGCCGGCACAAGGGCTACGAGCGCCTCGACACCACGGTCAACGTGCGCCAGGTCTCCGCGCTGCGAGAGACCGCGCAGACATTGGCCAAGGCGATGACGTCCGACGCCACACGGCTTTCTGCGCTGCTGGGCTCTTGCACCGGCACGGCCGACGAATGCGTCACCGGCCTCATCCGCAAGGCCGGGCGGCTGCTGTTCCGCCAGCCGATGACGGACGCAGAAGTCAACGTCTACCGTGCCGCAGCCGGCTACACCAACAGCGAAAGCGCCGCCACCAAGGTGCTGGCGACCATGATCGCCTCGCCAAAGTTCTACTTCGTCGTCGAAAAGGGGCAGACCCTTGCCAGCAACGCTGCGTCGTCCAGCTGCACGCCGCTGACCGCGCATGAGCTGGCGACCCGCTTGTCCCTGCATTTCTGGGACTCGGTGCCCGACGCCGCGCTCAACACAGACGCAGACAGCGGCGCCCTGCTGCAACCGGCCACTTATGCCGCCCAGGTTAAGCGGTTGATCTCCGATGCGCGCGCCGACCGGGCCATGCGCAGCTTCTTCAGCGGCTGGTTCCGGCTCGAGGAGCTGGTTGCGCTGGACGGCAAGGTCGGCGACCCGAAGTTCGACGCCTTCGCGGGCGCCTTCAAGCCGATGTCCACCTCGCGTGACGCGGCCATTGCCGAGGTGCTCGACATGGTGTCGTACCTGGCGTCGCAGAACGGCTCGCTGCAGCAGGTGCTGATCGACCGGCATTCGTTTGCGCGCACCAGCGACATCGCGTCGCTGTACAAGACCGCCGTGTGGGACGGCAAGTCGCCGCCGCCGCTGTTCACCGAGCCTGCGCGCGTGGGCTTGCTCACCCGCGTCGGCTTCATCGCGCAAGGGGCCACGGACACCACCTTGCCCATCTCGCGCGGCAGCCGGGTGCTGTTCGGCCTCACCTGCCAGGCGATGCCGACGCCTGCCATGGATCAATCGAACTCGAAGGCTGATCTGACCGGCGTGCTAACGACACGCCAGCGCGTGGAGCGGGTGACTGAGATGAGCGGCACCTCCTGCGTGGGTTGCCACAAGCCGCTGATGAACCCCTGGGGCTTTGCGTTCGAAGGCTTCGACGCTCTCGGGCGCGTGCGCCAGACCGAAGTGGTTCTGGACGACAAGGGCAAGTCGCTGGGCGAAAAGCCGATCGACACGGCCGCCCTCGCCAGCCTGGCCGGCACGATGTCGCGCGCCATCGCGTCGCCTTCCGAAGCACAGCAATACATCCTCGACAGCGGCCAGTTCGAGCGCTGCTTCGCACGCAACTACGTGCGCTACAGCTTCGGCCGCGCCGACACGGCCGCCGACAGCGCCTTGATCGAGTCGCTGCGGCAGCAGGCAGCCAACGGAACCAATCTGCGCAGCCTGTTCGCGTCGATTGCGTTGCGGACCGAGTTCACCACGATACAGAGGGCGCAATGAAACCAGCGTTCAATCGACTCTCCCGCCGCCAGTTCCTGCTGGGTGCCGGCGGCACCGCGCTGGCCCTGCCACTGCTGCCCTCGCTCCTGCCGCGCGAAGCGCGGGCGGCCACCGAGGCCGCCGCCTCGGCCGAGCGCTACTTCGTGCACATGACCACCTGGCACGGCCTGTACCAGAGCCAGTTCTTCGGCCCCTTGCTGGACCAGGCCGCGACGCAGGCGCAGAGCTACGGCGGCATCGCCATCCGCGGCGCCCCATTGGCGGCCACCACGGCGAACGGCATGACGGTCATCAGCGACGTCCTGCAAGCCAGGTCGTCGGCCCTCAGCGCGCGGATGCTGTCGCGCATGAACGTGATCAACGGGCTCGATTTCGCCGTGAGCGTCGGCCACAACCGGGGCGGCACGCTGGGCGGCGATGCAACCAACCCGACCATCGACCAGGTGCTTGCTGCGTCGCGCAGCTTCTACCCCACCACGGTGCTGCAGCCTGCGATCGTGCGCAACCTCGTCTCCTTGTCCAAATCGGGCACGGCGACGGTGCAGACGGAGTCGACCGCGGAAAGCAACGTGAAGCTCTTCGACCGCCTGTTCAAGACCTCGGTGGGCGGCGGCGGAACGTCTGCGCCGGAGCAGGTCGTGCTGGTGGACCGCGTCAAGGAGCATGCGAACCTGGTGATGGCCGATCCGGCCTGTTCGTCCGACTGCAAGACGAGACTGAGCAACTACCTCGACCTGCTCAGCGATGTCGAGTCCAAGCTGCAAACCTCCGTGACCAGCAGCTTCTCGCGCCCCACCACCGACACCTCGGCCGTCGAATCGGGCAGCGGCTTCTATGGCCAGCCGAGCAGCCAGGCACAGTGCGAGCAGCTGTGGAACGACATCATCGTGGCCGCCTTCTCGGCCGGCATCAGCCGCGTCTACGTTTGCGGGCCGACCAGCTACACCTTCGGCCCCGAGCCCGAGCACGCCTGGCACGGCGACTACGCCCACTCGCTCGACGACCCGGCCAGGCGCGCGGGTTTCAACGCTGCCGTGCAGCTGCAGTTCGAAGGGGCGATGCTCGACATCGCCAACAAGCTGGACCGCGTCACCACGGCCGATGGCAAGACGCTGTTCGACAAATCGCTGATCGCAAGCGGCTTCGAACTGGGTTCGGGCGGCAACCCCGGCCACCACCACAACCGCTGCATTCCCATCATCAGCCTGGGCGATGCCGGCGGCTACCTGAAGACCGGCCAGTCGCTGGATTACCGCGATCTCGAATCGTTCAACTGGTCGTCCAACCCGCACTGGTACTCCGGGCTGCTGTACACGCAGTGGATGGGCATGGTGCTGCGCGCGATGGGCGTATCCACCGCCGACTACAACACCAGCGCCTATGGCTACCCGAACGTGCGCGGCGCCAACGGCGACCACGCCGATGCCATCTGGAATGTCGCCGGGCAAGACCTGCCCTGGATGAAAGCCTGAAGCGATGCGACACCTGATTCTTGCCGTTGCACTCGCTGCCACGGCATTCCAGGCTCACGCCCAGGACGCAACCAATGGCCAGACGCTCTACACGAGCGCCGTGGTGGCGGGCAAGCAGACCTGCGCGTCCGCAGCCTGCCATGGCGTGCTGCCAGGCAACCCGCAGAACCGCATCGCCAACGGCATCAGTGCGCCCAACATCAAGCAGGCCATCGGCAACATCAGCCAGATGAGCTTCCTGTCGGGTCGCCTCACCGATGCGCAGCTCAACAACCTGAGCGCCTACATCGCCGGCAAGCTGGGTGGGTCGCCGACCTATCTGGCCGTGGCCGCCGCGCCAAGCCCGTCGGTCACCCCGACCAACCTCAGCTTCCCAAGCCAAACGCTGAGCAGCGCAAGCGCAGCCCAGAGCGTCACGCTGAGCAACGCCACCGGCGCAACCGCGGCTCTGGTGGTCGGCAGCATCGCAACCACCTCCGGCAGCGACTACGCGGTCAGCGGTGGCACCTGCGCCACCGGCGCGTCCATCGCGGCGGGGGCCAGTTGCACGGTCGCCATCACGTTCACGCCCACGGCCGCCGGCACCCGCTCTGGCACGCTTTCCATCGGCCACAACGGCAGCGGAGGCGCCAGCGCGGTGTCGCTCAGCGGCACCGGCGTCGACAACTCGCCGGCGATCACGCTCTCGCCCACCCAGTTGCCCTTCACGCAAACGGTGGGTGACACATCGGACCCGCTGCGCGTGACGATCGGCAATGGCGGCACGGCCGACTTGGTGTTGTCTTCCATCACCGTGTCAGGGGGGAGCGCCGGCGACTATGCCATCGCCTCCGGCTCCACCTGTAGCGCCGGCACCCACGTGGCCAGCGGCAGCAATTGCTATGTCGAGCTGCGCTTCACGCCCACGGCGACTGGCGCGCGCTCGGCCACCTTGGTGATTCAGCACAACGCGAGCACCGGCACCAGCAGCGTCGCGTTGAACGGCCAGGGCAATGCCACGGCCCAGCCCGGCTTCGTGCTGGACGCAACGGCGCTCGACCTCGGTGCGCAGGGCATCGGCATCACGGGCGCAGCGCGCACCGTGACCATCACCAACAACGGGCAGGCCGACCTGCAGTTCACGGCCATCTCGGCCGGCGGCCCGCAGGCTGACGAGATCGTGCTTGGCGGCACCTGTGCGGTCGGCACACCGGTCGCGGCGAAGGCCAGCTGCACGGTCACGGCGGCACTGCACCCGAGCGAACTCGGGGCTCGCAGCGCCACCCTGAGCCTGGCGACCAACGCTGCCATCGGCACCGCCACCATCTCGCTCAGCGGTGAAGGCATCGCTTCGCCTGCACCGGCGCTGGCGCTGTCTCAGCCTTCGCTCGGCTTCGGCATGGTGACCATCGGAACGACGTCCATCCAGCGCTCGGTCACCGTCAGCAACAGCGGCAGCGCGGCGCTGCTGATTTCCAGCATTCAGAGCGCGTCGAGCGAGTTCCAGGCCACGCACAACTGCCCGGCCAGCCTGGCACCGGGCGAGTCCTGCGCGATCACCGTGACCTACACGCCGGCCTCTGCCAATGCGGCAGAAAGCGTGGTGATCACCTCGAATGCCTTCAGCTCGCCGAACAGCATTGCACTGACCGGCCTCGGCACCACAACGGTCTTGCCGGTGCTCACCTGGAATGGCGTTGGCAGCTCGCTCAACTTCGCCGCCACCGAGGTCGGCAAGTCTCTCGACGCCAGCGCGTTGATGCTGGTCAACAACGGCCCCGGCAGCGTGACCATCTCGGCCATCGGCACCGCCGGTGCCAATGCCGACGCATTCGCCATCGGCGGCGGCGGCGGCACCTGCCTCGGCGGTATCAGTCTGGTCGTGGGTGCAAGCTGCACGGTCGTCGTGAGCTTCGTGCCTGATGCGGCCGGTGCCCGCAGCGCCGTGCTGCTCGTCGCCTCCAACGGCAGCAACCCACCCGACATCCCACTCGCCGGAACCGGCGTGGCCGGTTCGACCGGGGGGGATGGTGGCAGTGGGGGTGGTAGTGGAGGCGGCGGCAGCGGGGGGGATGGCGGCGGTACCGGTGGAGCCACAGGCACGCTGGCTGTTACTCCTGCGGTGCTCGACTACCGGTCGATCGTGGTGCGGTCCGGTGGCCGCAGCGAGCCGCTGATCGTGCGCATCTCGAATACGTCGGCGACGGCCGCGACCATTGCCTCGGTCACGACGACGATCGGCTTCGTGGTCGAGCCCGCCAGCGCTGCAGACGCCTGCCCCGGCGTGCCCTGGACGCTGGCCTCCGGTGCCTCGTGCACCGTGGCCGTGATCTTCACGCCCGGCTCAGGCGGCTCTGCTGTCGGAAGCCTGCACGTGCTCTCTGCCACCGGCCAGGCCGTCGACGTGCAGCTGTCGGCCGAGGCCCAGACCGTCATGACCAACCAGGGCGGCGGCGCACTCGGCCCGCTGTGGCTCTGCGCTCTTGCCTGCGCAGTGATCGCCGCCCACTGCGTGCGCCGCCGCGCTGTCGGCCCGCACAACAACAAGGAAATTCGATGATCCGCAAATCTGTTCTGGCGCTTGTTTTCGCACTGGGCACGCTGCCGGCACTGGCCGTGGAGCCCGGGCTGGCGGCACCCGAGTTCACATTGGCCGGCGCACACGGGCCGGTGAGCCTCACGGCACTGAAGGGCAAGGTCATCTACCTCGACTTCTGGGCCTCGTGGTGCGGGCCTTGCCGGCAGTCTTTTCCGTGGATGAACGAGATGCAGGCGAAGTACGCCGCCAAGGGCCTGCAGATCGTCGGCGTCAACCTCGATGCCAACCGGGGCGACGCCGACAAGTTTCTCGCCGAGGTGCCGGCGAAGTTCACCCTGGCGTTCGATCCGCAGGGCGACACGCCCAAGCGCTATGCCATCAAGGGCATGCCGACCTCGGTGCTGATCGGCCCGAACGGCAAGGCCATCGAGGTGCATTCCGGGTTCAGGGCCGACGAGCGCCAGGCGCTCGAAGAAGCCATCGCGAGCGCTCTGGCCGCCGCTCGCTGACAGTTCAATGCCTCACAGAAACCGAACAACGACATGAGCCACCGACACACCCTCAGCGCCCTGTGCGTGCTGGCCGCCAGCCTGGCCGGCTGCGCCGGGTTTCACCCGCCTCAGCCCTGGGAGAAGGGCATGCTGGCCAAGGAAGCCATGACCATGGGCGGCGATGCGCAGGAGCAGCGCTTCGATCAGCACACCTACAACAGCAAAGAGGCGGCCTCGGGCGGCTCCGGCGTCGGTGGAGGCGGCTGTGGCTGCAACTGAGCCTGTGAAGACGAGCGCGCGTGCGCTGGGCGCCATCACGCTGGCGGCGCTGACGCTGCCGGGCGTGATGCCGGCACGCGCCGAAGAGCCGCCGGAGCAGGGCCTCGTTTCGCTCAAGTACCTGCGCTACCAGGACGGGCAGACCAACACCACCCGCTATCCCTACTACGACGGCAGCGAAGGCTCCAAGCAGAAGCGCATCACCGTCAGCGCGCCGTCGATCTACGTGCTCGCGCCGGTGGGCCGCTGGTCGCTCGAGACCTCGGGCGTGGTCGACCAGGTTTCCGGCGCGACGCCGCGCTACTACAGCGACGTCTCCGGTGCGACCCAATCACCCGGCATGAAAGACGAACGCAAGGCCGGCGACTTGAAGGTCACGCGCTACATGGAGCGCGGCGCACTGGCTGTCGGGGTGGCCCATTCCTCGGAGAACGACTACAAGTCGACTGCCTTCTCGGTCGAGGCGCGCTACGCCAGCGAAGACAAGAACACCACCTGGAATGCCGGCCTCGCCAAGACCAGTGACACCATCAACCCGGTCAACGACGTGGTGGTCGACGAACGCAAACGCACCACCGAGCTGACCGCAGGCGTGACGCAGGCGGTCTCGGCAGTGGACCTGGTGCAGCTCAACCTCACCTACTCCGACGGCCGCGGCTACTTCAACGACCCCTACAAGCTCTATGACCAGCGCCCGCGCAGGCGCAAGTCGGCGATCGGCCTGCTACGCTGGAACCACCATGTCGAATCCCTCGGCGCGACGCTGCGCAGCAGCTACCGCTACTTCTACGACGGCTTCGGCATCCGTGCGCATACCGCAGAAGCCGCATGGGTCCAGCCGGTCGCATCGTCGTTCACGCTGACGCCAGCGCTGCGCTACTACACCCAAAGTTCGGCATCGTTCTACTACGACCCGGTGACCGACATCAACGTCTATCCGGGGCCGGTTGGCACACCTGGCTACACGTCCACCGACCAGCGCTTGTCCGCTTTCGGTGGGTTGACCGTGGGCCTGAAAGGCGAGCTGCGCATCGGGCGATGGATCACCGACCTGAAGCTGGAACGCTACGAACAGCGCTCCGATTGGCGGCTGGGCGGAAAGGGCTCGCCCGGCATCGACCCGTTCTACGCAACCATCGTGCAGCTCGGCATTGCCACGCACTTCTGAATGAAGCATCGGGCATGGATGCGCGTGAAATTCACCCCTCCATGCGGAACACCGCCAGCCACCGCCAAGCACGGACTCGGGTTCGACACGAGCTGTCATGGCTTGGCGTGACGGACCCATCCAAGAGGTCCGCGCAACAACCGCACCCCTCATGAATACCGACACAAGCCCATCAGCAGCCATCCACGAGACCGCGGCCGTGAACAAGACCCGGCAAGACGGGCACATGCCTCACGCAAAGACGGTGAGCGCCTTGCTCTTCTCTCTGGTTCTGAGCGCCTGCGGTGGTGGCAGCAACGATTCCAGCACGACGCCGGTGGGTGCAGCACCAGCACCAGCACCAGCACCAGCACCAGCACCAGCACCAGCACCAGCACCAGCACCAGCACCAGCACCAGCACCAGCACCAGCACCAGCACCTAGCCCAGCGCCCGCGCCCAGTCCTGCTCCTGCTCCTGCTCCTGCTCCTGCTCCTGCTCCTGCTCCTGCTCCGGCGCCAGCAACGTGTTCGACAGGGTCGTACCTGTTCTGTGAAGACTTCGAATCTTCAGCGCCAGGCACCGCGTCGAGTTCGAAGTGGAGCATCGAGAGCCGTGCGGCCACGGCGACCATCGATGCAACACATGCGCGCGGCAGCAAGGCCCTGCACCTGAACACCATCGACAACGGCATGGCCTTCCTGGTGCCGACGAGCTTCGCGCCGACCGGCAACAGCTTCTACGGCCGCATGTGGATGTGGGTCGACGCCTTCCCGACCAAGCCCGACTACGCGCACTTCACGATGGTCGAGGCCACCGGCACGGGCGACGGCACGGTGGTGCGCCCGGTGGGCGGCCAGTACATCCCCGGCAAGGCGAACGGCGTTCCCCTGTGGGGCGTGGGCAGCGACGGCGGCCCCACCGGCGACTGGACCAACTGGCAAGAAACCACGCCGACTGCGGGCGGGCAATGGAGCTGCGTCGAGTGGCAGATGAAGTCGGCCGACAACAGCGTGAGCGTCTGGATCGACGGCGTCGCCAAGCCTGAGCTGAGCGTCTCGACCAAGAGCCATGGCGGCAACAGCGTCGACTTCGTTTTCCCTGCGTTCAACAAGATCAAGCTCGGCTGGCAGCTCTACCAGGGCGGCGCGACACCCGGCCACTTCGACGTCTGGCTCGACGACATCGCGTTGACCACCAGCCGCCTGGGCTGCGGCTCGGGAACGACGCCCACGACCGGCCTGCAATGGCGCGGCGTCAGCCTCGCCGGTGCGGAATTCGGGCCGAACCAATTGCCGGGCACCTACAACACCGACTTCGCCTACCCCACCGCCGCGAGCGCTGCCTACTTCAAGGGCAAGGGCATGGACACGGTGCGCCTGCCGTTCTTGTGGGAGCGCTTGCAGCCTTCGCTGAACCAGGGCTTCGACGCGACCGAGCTGTCGCGGTTGACGGGCTTCGTGCAGCAGGTCACGGCCACGGGTGTCACCGTGATCCTCGACCCGCACAACTACGCACGCTACCGAGGCAACCTGATCGGTTCGAGCGCCGTGCCGAACAGTGCGTTCGCAGACTTCTGGTCGCGGCTGGCCACGCAGTTCAAGGGCAACGCGAAGGTGGTGTTCGGCCTCATGAACGAACCGCGCGAGATGCCGACCGAGCAGTGGCTGGCCGGCGCCAACGCGGCGCTCGCGGCCATCCGCACAACAGGCGCCACCAACATCGTCACCGTGCCCGGCAACGCATGGACAGGCGCGCACAGCTGGCTGCAGAACTGGTACGGCACACCTAACGGCACTGTGATGAAGGGCATCGTCGACCCGGGCAAGAACATGGTGTTCGAAGTGCACCAGTACCTCGATGGCGACTCGTCGGGTACCAACGCCGCCTGCACCAGCGCCACCATCGGCTCCGAAAGGCTGAAGGACTTCACGGCCTGGGCGCGCAGCAACGGCTACCGCGCCCTGCTCGGTGAACTGGGTGGCGGTGCCAACGACACCTGCAACCGGGCTGTTGCCAACATGCTCGACTACCTGCAGGCCAACACCGATGTGTGGGCCGGCTGGACATGGTGGGCCGCCGGCCCCTTGTGGCAGGACTACATGTACTCGATCGAACCCTCGGGCACGACCGACAAGCCCCAGATGTCGGTGCTGCAGCCGTACCTCGCCAAGTAATACCGACGCAACCCGATCAACGACAACACACAGGACGGACTCCATGGACAAGACCAAGAAGAACCGGCACATACCGCAGGCGAAGCTGGCGAGCGCCCTGCTCTTCTCCCTGGTGCTGTCCGCCTGTGGTGGTGGCAGTGACGATTCCAGCTCGACGCCGGTGGGCGCCGCACCTGCACCTGCACCTGCACCTGCACCTGCACCTGCACCTGCACCTGCTCCCGCGCCAGCACCTGCTCCCGCGCCAGCACCTGCTCCCGCGCCAGCACCTGCTCCCGCGCCAGCACCTGCCCCCGCGCCAGCACCTGCCCCCGCACCAGCGCCTGCTCCCGCACCAGCGCCTGCACCTGCTCCCGACCTGACTACCACCGGCAATCCGTTCGCGAATGCGCTGTTCTATCTGGACCCGGACTACGGCGCGAAGGTGGCTCAGTCGCTGAGCCGCGTGTCAGCGTCAGCCAGCGACACCACGCTGGTCAACGCTGCAGCCAAGTTCCCGACGGCCGTGTGGCTGGACCGCATCGCCGCCATCGACGGCAACAAAGCCGCGGGCGGCGCCATGGGCCTGGTCAACCACCTCGACGCCGCCCTGGCGCAACAAAAGGCCCAGAGCAGCGGCAGCCTCAAGCCGATGACCGTGCTGCTCGTGGTGTACGACCTGCCCGACCGTGATTGCGCCGCCCTCGCCTCCAACGGCGAGCTGAGTTCGGCCAACAACGGCATGGCGATGTACAAGACCCAGTACATCGACCGCATCGCCGAGATCGTGGCCCGCCCGGCCTATGCGGGGCTGCGCATCGTCACCGTGATCGAACCCGACTCGTTCCCCAACATGCTGACCAATGTGGGCGTCGGCAAGGCGGCGTGCGACGCCGTCAACCAAAAGAAGGTCTACGTCGAAGGCATCCAGTACACGCTCAACAAGCTGGCCGGCCTGAAGAACGTCTACATGTACCTCGACATCGCCCATTCGGGCTGGCTGGGCTGGAATGACAACCGGGCCAAGGCCATCGCCGGCTTCAAGGACCTGGTGAAGGGCGCAACCACCAGCGGCAGCCTGAGCATCATCCGAGGCTTCGCCAGCAACAGCGCCAACTACACGCCGTTGGACGAGCCGTACTTCGACGGCACCGACAACGTGGTCAGCACCGGCGGCACCACGCAGTTCTATGAATGGAACCGCATGGTCGACGAGCTGAGCTATGTCGACAAGCTGCGCAGCGAGTTCACCGCGAAGGACGTGGGCTTCCCGGACACGCTGTCCTTCATCATCGACACCTCGCGCAACGGCTGGGGCGGCACCAAGCAGCCCACGGCCGTGGCGGCCGATGTGGACGACATGCGCATCGACCGGCGAGCTCACCGCGGCAACTGGTGCAACGTCAAGGACACCGGCATCGGCGAGCGGCCCAAGGCAAACCCGGATGCCACGCGTTCCTACCTGGATGCGTTCGTGTTCGTGAAGCCGCCGGGAGACTCCGACGGCACCAGCGACAGCACCGCCACCACGCCCACCGCCGAAGGCAAGCGCTTCGATGCGATGTGCGGCTCGGGCAACGTCGACGCGCTGAGCGGCGCGCCGCACGCCGGGCAATGGTTCCACGAGCAGTTCCTGATGCTGCTTCGCAATGCCTACCCGACCCTGAAGTGACCCCGCGGGTCACGCACTTCTACAACTGACACCCAACCGTACTTGAAGAAAAGGTGAAGCCATGAATCGCAAAACCCTGATTGCCAGCGCCGCCACAACCTTGCTCTGCAGCGCGGCCCCCGCGTTCGCGGCCGATTGGCCCAGCGGCTTCTCGAAGTGCGCCAACGAAGGCGGCACCTGTGCGGTCGGCGCGAGCAAGAAGCAGGTGTCGTTCGGCATCAAGAACGCCTGGGTCATCAAGAGCTTGTCGGGCAACGTGGCCTGCACCGTGGCGACGTTCGGCTCGGACCCGTATCCGGGCACGGCCAAGAAGTGTGCGGTCGGGCCAGCTCCGGCTCCGGCTCCAGCTCCAGCTCCAGCTCCAGCTCCAGCTCCTGCTCCTGCTCCTGCTCCTGCTCCTGCTCCTGCTCCCGCTCCCGCTCCTGCTCCTGCTCCTGCTCCCGCTCCCGCTCCCGCTCCAGCACCTGCAGGGGCGCTGTCGCCAGTCTCCACCGGCGAAGGCACCTTCTACGGCGCCACCGGGCAAGGCAACTGCAGCTACGACGCGAGCCCGGACAACCTGATGATCGCCGCGATGAACCTGACCGACTACGCCGGCAGCGCAGCCTGCGGCGAGTTCGTCGCGGTGACCGGGCCCAAGGGCACGGCCACGGTGCGCATCACCGACAAGTGCCCGGAGTGCAAGCCCGGTGACATCGACCTGAGCGAGCAGGCTTTCGCCAAGATCGCCGACCCGGTGGCCGGGCGCGTGCCCATCAGCTGGTACGTGGTGGCCGGCGATGTGACCGGGCCCGTGTCGTACCGCTACAAGGAAGGCAGCACGCGCTGGTGGACGGCGATCCAGGTGCGCAACCACCGCCTGCCGATCACCAAGCTGGAGATCATGCCTAACGGCTCCACGACGTGGATCAACGTCGACCGCACCGACTACAACTACTTCGTCTACACCACCGCCATCGCGGCCGGGCCGGTGTTGGTGCGCCTGACCGCACTGGGTGGCGCCACGCTGCTACAGACCCTGCCCGAGCCCACGGGGGGCCTGGTCGTGCAAGGCTCAGGTCAATTTCCCTGAGCGTTTCCTGGAATGACCCCGGCGGCCGCGCACCTCGACGAGAAACGGTGAAGACGATGAACAAGCTGAGATCCGCAACTCGAACCTCGGTGCACGGCTCGCGCATGGCGCTGCTGTGCGTGGCGGCAGCGGCCGTCGCCAGCGCATGCGGCGGTGGCAGCAGCGACTCGCAGGACGTCACCTGGAACAGCACCGGCGAAGGCTCGGCGCTGGGGGCTGCACCTGCACCTGCACCTGCACCTGCACCTGCACCTGCACCGGCACCGGCACCGGCACCGGCTCCGGCTCCGGCTCCGGCTCCGGCTCCGGCTCCAGCTCCAGCCCCAGCGCCAACCGCCTGCACCGACCTGGCCCTGTGCGAAGACTTCGAGTCAGGCACGGCCGGCTCGGCGCCCAATACCGCCGTCTGGAGCGTCGGCGGGCCCAACTGCTTCGACGGTTCGGGCAAAGCGGTCATCGACGGCACCCAGGCCCACACCGGCACCCGGTCGGTCCGCATCGACCCGGGCAGCAACTACTGCGGCCACGCGTTCATCATCAACAACAAGGTCGCCTCGATGGGGCCGGTGGTCTATGGCCGGTTCTACCTGCGCCTGGCCCAGGCGCTGGGCGACCCGCACGTGACCATCATGTCGATGCACGATGCCGTCGAGTCGACGGACTCCAACGCCCAGGATCTGCGCATGGGCGGGCAAAGCGGCATCCTCATGTGGAACCGTTCCAAGGACGATGCCACGCTGCCGTCGCTCAGCCCCGTCGGCATCTCGATGAGCGTCAAGCTGCCAGCCGCCACCTGGACCTGCGTCGAGTTCGGCCTCGACGCCGACATGGGCACCATGCAGACCTGGGTTGACGGCAAGGCCGTGGCCGGGCTGCAGCTCGACGGCACGGCGACTGCCGATGTCGACGCCAGCTGGCTCGGCTCACGCCCCGCCTGGCGGCCGAAAATCACCGATTTGAAATTGGGGTGGGAAGCCTATGGCGGGGCAAGCAACACGGTGTGGATCGACGACGTGGCCCTGCACACCAGCCGCATCGGCTGTGGGTCATAGCCCGGAGGGCTTCGGCTTCGAGTTCTTCGCGATGGGGACGCAGTGCCGCGTCCGCATCGAAGGCGCTTCGCTGCAGGTTGCGCAGGGCGCGGCGCAGGCCGCCATCGACGAAGTGCGCCGCATCGAGGCCAAGTACTCGCGCTACAGGGCCGACAGCATCGTCTCGCGCATCAACGCGGCGGCCGGCAGCGGCGCGGTCGTCGAGGTCGATGCCGAGACGGCCGGCCTGCTGGACTTCGCTGCCAGCCTGCACGCCTACAGCAAGGGCTTGTTCGACATCACCACCGGCGTGCTGCGCAGCGTGTGGGACTTTCGCAGCGCATGCGTTCCCGACCCCGAAGCCGTGCGCGAAGTGCTCGCGCGCGTGGGCTGGCAGCGTGTCGACTGGCAGCGCCCGGGCGTGGCGCTGTCAGTGGCTGGCATGGAACTCGACTTCGGCGGCTTCGGCAAGGAATATGCGGCCGACCGCGCCGGCACGCTGCTGGCCGAGCATGGCATCGCCAGCGGCTTCGTGAACCTGGGCGGTGACATCCGCGTCATCGGGCCGAGGCCGGACGGGAGCAACTGGTCGTTCGGCATCGCGCATCCGCGCCGCAGCGGCGAGGTGATCGCCGGCCTCGAGCTGGCGCAGGGCGGGCTGGCCACCAGCGGGGATTACGAACGCTACGTCGAGGTCGACGGCAAGCGCTATTGCCATATCCTCGATCCGCGCACCGGCTGGCCGGTGCAGCACTGGCAGTCGGTCAGCGTGTTCGGCCCGGCCTGCCTCGCCGCGGGGGCACTCAGCACCATCGCCATGCTGCAAGGGCCGGCTGCGCACGACTTTCTGCGCAGCGAGGGTGTGAGTTTTCTCACCGTCGGCCCCGGTGGCGACGTGCACCGGGAGTCGGCCTGACCCCTCAAGGCCGCTGCGGCAGCGGAATGAATTCGGTCTCGCCCGGCACGCGCTCGAAGCGCTGAGCCGCCCAGTCGTCGCCGGCCTGAACGATGCGTTCCTTGCGGCTGGAGACGAAGTTCCACCACATGAAGCGATGGCCGAGCGGCGCACCGCCGATCATCATCACGCGCGCACCCTGCTCTGCCTGCAGACGAGGCTCATGGCCTTCGGGCAAGACCACCATCACGCCGGGCGGCACGGCTTCGCCGTCGAGCGTGAAGGCGTTGTCGATGCCATAGAGCGCGCGTTCCTCGGCCACAGCGAGAACGGTGAGCGAGCCCCCTGCGGGCAGTGCGATGTCCACGTACAGCGTGGGCGACAAGGTCGGCACCGGCGAGCTGAGCCCGAAGGCGCTGCCGATCAGCACGCGCACTGCGGCGCCGCTCACCTCGCCCGAAGGGATCAACGCGGCCGGCGTGTGCGAGAAGCTCGGCGCATCTTCTTCATGCTCGGCCGGCAGGCCCGCCCAGAGCTGCAGGCCGTGGCTGCGCCGCGTGATGGCCCGCAGGTCGTCGGGCGTGCGTTCGGAGTGCACGATGCCGCGGCCGGCCGTCATCCAGTTGATCGCGCCCGGTTCGATGCGCTGAACCACGCCGGTGCTGTCGCGGTGCATCATCGCGCCCTCGAACAGGTAGGTCACCGTGGCCAGGCCGATGTGCGGGTGCGGGCGCACGTCGTGGTTGTCGCTGGGCTGCGCGGTGATGGGCCCGAAGTGGTCGAAGAACAGGAACGGCCCCACGGCGGGCTGCTTCGACGAAGGCAGCAGCCGGCGAACGGTGAAACCGCCGCCGAGGTCCTTGGTGTGGGGTGTCAGGCTGAGCAGGTTCATGGCGTGTGGGCAGTGGAATGCCGTGGAGGGGTCTGCCCAGGATAATGGAGCGCGACTCTTCGTACGCAGCAGGCCCTTTATGACCTACCCATCGAAGCTGGCGCCCAGGCCGCTCGCCGTGCGGGAAAGGGCACCCACCATCACGCTGGTCACGCGCGGCACCATGCTGGGGCTGTTCGCGCTGGTGGTGCTGGCCGTGGCGCTGGTGTGGGCCACCGAGACCGCGCTGAACCAGATCAGCGCCTCGGATCGCTACGCCTATCCGCTGCTGATCTGCTGGTTCGTGGCGCTCATCGCCCTGGTCTGGCAACGGCCTCGCCGGGTCGTGCTGGCCCAGGGGCTGGGCTCGCTCGGGCTGAGCGCGTACTTCGTGGCCAGCGTGGCCTACCTGACGCTGATCGCCGGCGAGGCCACCCTCTACGACGTGGCGTCGATGTCGTACTGGCTGGTCGCCGCGCACCTGTTGACCTACGCCACTTGGCCGCTGTGGCGCGCGCTGGGGCTGAGCATGGCGGTGGCGGTGCTGTCGACCTTGCCCGCGGTCATCGTCCACCTGCGCGGCACCGGCTCGCCGGAATGGGAGCACACGCTGTGGCCCTTGTACGTGAACGGCTTCTTCGCACAGAGCGCCATGATCGGCGCGCTCTTCGGGCTGGCCCACCAACTGAGGAAGCTGGCCGTGCTGGCCCCGTCCCTCGACAGCCAGCTCGACAACCCGCCCAGCCAGCCGCTGACGGTGGACGACCTGATGGCGCGGCGCCTGCGCGACCTCGAGCTGGCGCGCGACCATGCCGAGCAGGCCTCGCAGGCCAAGTCGCGCTTTCTCGCCGTGATGAGCCACGAGCTGCGCACGCCGCTACACGGCGTGCTGGGCGCGGCCGACCTGCTGCGCGACCCGTCGCTCGACGAAGCCAACCGGCGCGAGATGGTCGAGACCGTGCGCCGCGGCGGCACGCACCTGCTGCACCTCATCAACGACGTGCTCGACCTGTCGCGCATCGAAGCCGGCCGCCTGGCGCTGCTCGACCAGCCATTCGACCTGCACGCCTGCGTGGCGCAGGTGATCGAAACGGTGCAGCCGCAGGCCGACGCCAAATCGCTCGACTGCCGGCTGGTGATCGACGAGAGCGTGCCGCGCTGGGCACGGGGCGACGAGTTCCGGCTCAAGCAGGTGCTGATCAACCTGGTGGGCAACGCCGTCAAGTTCACCGACCATGGGCACGTGCAGCTGGGCCTGCGCTCCGACCGGGCGCTGCGGCAACTGCAGATCCAGATCGAAGACACCGGCATCGGCATCGAGCGCTCGCACCAGGCCCTGGTGTTCGACGCCTTCCACCAGGCCGATGGCGGCGTGACGCGGCGCCATTCGGGCACCGGCCTTGGCCTGGCCATCACGCGCGAGCTGGTCAACCTGATGCGCGGCAGCCTGGCGCTGCAAAGCGAGCCGGGCGTCGGCACGCGCGTGTCGCTGCGCCTGCCGCTGCACCCGAGCGAAGAACCGCCGCAGCCCCAACCTTCGTCGATGGTGCCGCTGAGCGGCGGGCTGGCCGGCATGCAGGTGCTGCTGGTCGACGACGACGCCGTCAACACCATGATCGCCACGCAGATGCTGGAGACGGCCGACATCGTGGTGCACACCGCCGGCACCGGGCTGGAAGCGCTGCAGCAGCTCAAGCGCGGGGGCTTCGACCTGGTGCTGATGGACTGGCGCATGCCCGACATGGACGGCTTGGAGGCCACCCGCCGGCTGCGTGCCGGTGAAGCCGGCGAAGCCATGCGGACGGTGCCGGTGGTGGGCCTCACCGCCAATGCCTACGCCGAAGACCGCGAAGCCTGCCTGGCCGCCGGGATGGACGAAGTTCTTGTCAAACCCGTGGGCCGCGTGCGCCTGCTGCAAACGGTGCAACGGGTGCTCGAAGCGCATCTCATGGCCTCCGGGCCGGATCGGTAGCGGCCCACTAGAATTGCGACCCTGTTCCGCCCTGGGCGGACCCCACTTCGCGTGACCACACCATGAGCCTCAAATGCGGCATCGTGGGCCTGCCCAATGTCGGCAAGTCCACTCTTTTCAACGCGCTGACGAAAGCCGGCATCGCGGCCGAGAACTACCCGTTCTGCACCATCGAGCCCAACGTGGGCGTGGTAGAGCTGCCTGACCCGCGCTTGCAGGCGCTGTCGGCCATCGTCAAGCCCGAGCGCATCGTGCCGGCGATCGTCGAGTTCGTCGACATCGCCGGGCTGGTGGCGGGAGCGTCGAAAGGTGAAGGCCTGGGCAACCAGTTCCTCGCGCACATCCGCGAGACCGACGCCATCGTCAACGTGGTGCGCTGCTTCGACGACGAGAACGTGATCCACGTGGCCGGCAAGGTCGACCCGATCTCCGACATCGAAGTCATCCAGACCGAGTTGTGCCTGGCCGACCTCGGCACCGTCGAGAAGGCCGCGCACCGCGCGCAAAAGCTCGGCCGCGCTGGCGACAAAGAAGCGCTCAAGCTGGTGGACGTGCTGGTCAGGGTGCAAGCCGCGCTCGACACCGCCAAACCCGTGCGCTCGCTCGGCCTGAGCAAGGACGAGCTGCTGTTGATCAAGCCGCTGTGCCTCATCACCGCCAAGCCGGCCATGTTCGTCGGCAACGTCGATGAGCACGGCTTCGAGAACAACGCCTACCTCGACAAGCTGCGCGCCTACGCCGAAGGCCAGAAGGCGCCGGTGGTGGCCATCTGCGCCAAGACCGAGGCCGAGATGGCCGAGATGAGCGACGAAGACAAGGAGATCTTCCTCGCCGACATGGGCCAGACCGAGCCCGGCCTGAACCGCCTGATCCGCAGCGCCTTCAAGCTGCTGGGCCTGCAGACCTACTTCACCGCCGGCGTGAAGGAAGTGCGCGCCTGGACCATCCACGTGGGCGACACGGCACCACAGGCAGCCGGTGTGATCCACACCGACTTCGAACGCGGCTTCATCCGCGCCCAGACCATCGCCTTCGACGACTTCATTGCCTTCAAGGGCGAGCAAGGCGCCAAGGACCACGGGAAGATGCGCGCGGAGGGCAAGGAATACGTGGTCAAGGACGGGGATGTGTTGAACTTCTTGTTTAACGTTTGAGTCCAGGTGGAGGAATCAAAAGAACCCACACCGCCACGAAACCCTCTGTCATCCTCGCGACGCTGCATGCTTGCCTGAACGGCCGCAACATTCCAGAAAAGGATCGACCGTGATCACAAAACTGACATTGCGCAACTTCAAGAGTGTCGGTGAGCAAGCCTACGACTTCACGCAATTCGACTTGCTCGTTGGACGCAACAACAGTGGCAAGAGTACGGTGTTGCAGGCAATGGCGATCTGGCAATTCTGTGTAGATGAATTCCATAGATCAAGGCGCACTGGAAGCACGGGCATTCAAGTAGTCCTACCCAATTTCACGGCATTGCCCGTACCAGAATTCATCTTGCTCTGGAAGGACAGAACCGACCGTGCCTACCCGTTGGACGAAGGGACAGGTAAGAAGAAGCAAGAATTCATCCTCATTGAGATTCTGTTGGAGTGGCAAGACGCGGCCGGCCAAAGCGGAGCGTTCGGCGTGGAACTCCGCTATCACTCACCGCAAACTATGTATGCGATCCCAGCTGGTGGCTGGGCACGATTTCGCGAATGTGAAAAAAGCGGACACTTGCCGCGCATCGCCTATGTGCCGCCCTTTTCGGGCCTGGAGCCCACTGAAAAGTTCCTCGACATATCGCCCATGCGACAGCAGGTAGGTAAGGGTCAGCCTGGCAGCGTGTTACGCAACCTGCTACTGCGAGTCAGCAAGCCATCTCCACGTGACAGTAGCAGCACTACGCCTGCTCACATGCCATCACCTGAGGATTGGAGTGAACTCGCCGCCATCGTCGCACGCTGGTTTTCAGTCAAGATCAGTCAGCCTCGGTATGAATCGACCAAGGACGTCTACATCACCGTTGAGTACACGCAGGACGCAAGGGAATACGACATCATCGCCGGAGGCAGCGGCTTTCATCAAACCCTGACGCTTCTGGCGTTTCTCTTCGGCTATAGACCTACGACCATCTTGCTCGACGAGCCGGACGCGCACCTCCATGTCAATCTGCAGCGGGAAATTCTCGACTACTTCAAGCGCAAGTCACAGGAACTCGGAACACAGTTTCTGATTGCGACGCATGCTGAAGAGTTTGCACGTGGTGTAGATGCAAGCCAAATCGTCTCTCTACTCAACAGAGTTCCAAAGCGGGTCGACTCCACTCCCGCCATTCTTCATGCAATGGCGGACGTATCGAATGAAGAGATCACGCGATTGATGGGGTCACCTTACATCCTATATGTGGAAGGCGAGAGTGATGAGCGCATTCTGCGAGCATGGGCCGGTGCGTGTAGTGCTCAGGATGCCATCGACAAGGTCTGTTTCAAATCCATGGGAGGTGGCGGCAAGAAAAACATGAAGGAGCGGGCCGACCAGCATTTCGCGGCTTTGCAACAAATCGTCCCGAACGTTGCGCGGCTGATGCTGTTCGATTTCGATGACAAGGACGAAGCGTTCCATCCTGACCGGGACAATCCGGTGCTGGCCGAGTGGAAGCGCAAGAACATCGAAAACTACCTTTTGGTCCCGCCGGCCTGGAAACGCGCCGCACTGCGGGCACTACGACTGGGGGAAGATGACTTGTTCGCTCAATCCACGCTGCGCATCATCGACAATTTCTTCATTGACCAGAACCTAACATTGCCACCAGGGCGGAACTGGCGCAGCGTCGCAGCCAATGTATTCAGCGTGGTAGATGGCAAGAGAATCCTCTTCGAGAACCCTGACGGCCTTTTCCATCAACTTCGCACCGCGGATCCCCCTCTGCAGTTGATACGGGAAGAAGTAGCGCTGAGCATGTCGGAAGAAGAAATCCACGACGATGTGCATCAGTTTCTCTACAAGTTACGGCGCATGACAGGCTTCGCTTGACGGACTTTCGCAAAGCTGACGGGAAAGTTCGCCACGACGGGACCATCGGTCATGGCGTGCGCAAGGCAAGCTGAATCCGTGATGCCCCAACGAACATGAGCGAATACCAGTACTACGAATTCGCGGCCATCGACCGGCAACTCACCCGCGCCGAAATGGCGCAACTGCGTGCCGTATCCACGCGCGCCGACATCACGCCGTCGGGATTCACCAACCACTACGAGTGGGGCGATCTGAAGGCTGACCCCGCTGACTGGATGCGGCGTCATTTCGACGCCTTCGTCTACACCGCCAACTGGTGCAGTTGCCGGCTGGCCTTGCGCGTGCCGCTGGCCACGTTCCGCAAGGCAGAGCTGGAACCCTTTGCCACAAGACACACGTTGACCATCGAAGCGGGTGTCGAGCACTGGGTCATCGACTGGTCGCTGGATGAGAGTGAAGACTACGACCGCTTCGCCATGGGAGACGACGGTGGCTGGATGCGACGCCTGGTGCCGTTGCGCGATGAACTGCTGCGCGGCGACCTGCGGTCGCTGTACCTCGGCTGGCTGGCCGCAGCCGGCGAATTGGCAGACGACGCGCTGGAGCCGCCTGTGCCGCCCGGCTTGTCGGCGCTGACCCCGGCGCAGCAGGCATTGGCCGAGTTCATCGAGGTCGATCCCGACATGCTGGCTGCTGCGGCTGCCTGCAGCACGCCCGCTTCAGAGACCGATTCGACGCAGGCTGCTCGCGTTGAGGCATGGCTGGAAGAATGGCCTCGCGACGAGATGGCATCTGTGCTGAAGCTGATCGCGCAGGGCCAGGGGCCCGCAGCAGAGCGCCACGTCAAGTCTCACCACGCGGCATGGCTCAAGGCACACCGCCCGTCGTCTACCCCATCTGCGCCGCAACGCAGTGTGGAGCAGCTGCGCGAGCTCGCGCAATCGGCCTCGGGCATGCGCTTGGAGCGCGAAGCCAAGGCCCGCGCGAAGCAAGAGGCCGAGCGCCGCCAGCAACACGAAGCCTACCTGCGGCTGCTGATGGCCGATGTAGACAAACGCTGGGCAGCCGCTGATGCACAGGCTCAGCGCGGTTCGGCATCGGGCTATGAGCAGGCCGTGCGCGCCCTGGCAGCGTTGGCCGAAGGCTACGCGCTCACTTCAAGCCGCAAGGAGTTCGATCGCGAATTGCGGCGCATGCTGGTGCGTCATGCGACGCGCGGAGCGTTGATGCGCCGCCTGACCGAAGCAGGCCTGTGGTCGGGATGAGACCACGATAACAGCAGGCGCAGACGATGAACTCGCGCGGCTGCACGCCGAAAACGCCCGTCTGATCCGACTGCTCGACACCCATGGCATTGCCTGGCGTTTGCCCGAACCTGCCGACGCCGCACAGGTTGCTGCGGCTCCATTGACCACAGACGAGAAAGTTGCCCTCTTTCGCCGCCTATTTCGTGGTCGCCCCGATGCCTATCCCGTGCGCTGGGAGAGCAAAGCCGGCAAGACAGGCTACTCGCCGGCCTGCACCAACGAATGGCGCGCGGGCGTCTGTGAGAAGCCGCGCATCAAGTGCGCTGACTGCGGCAACCGCTCGCTCGTGCCTCTGGCCGACCAGACGGTCTATGACCACCTCGCCGGCCGCCACACCGTTGGCGTGTATCCGCTGTTGACGGATGACAGCTGCCATTTCCTCGCGGTAGATTTCGACGACGCGGATTGGCGCGACGATGCCCAGGCATTCATCCAGTCGTGCCATGAACTGGGAGTTCCGGCCGCGTTGGAAATCTCGCGCTCCGGCAACGGCGCCCATGCATGGGTGTTTTTCTCGTCGAAGGTCGCGGCGCGGGATGCGAGAAGGCTCGGCACCGCCCTCATCAGCCACACCTGTGCCCGCACCCGACAACTGAAGCTGACGTCTTATGACCGGCTGTTTCCGAACCAGGACACGATGCCCAAAGGTGGCTTCGGCAACCTGATCGCTTTGCCGCTACAGAAAGTGCCTCGCGAGAGCAGAGGCAGCGTGTTCGTGGACGATGCGCTGCAGCCCTACGCCGACCAGTGGGACTTCCTCGCATCGATACAGCCCATGGCGTCACACGACATCGAACCGACGATCCTGCGAGCCACCGGCGGCTCGCACCCGCTCGACGTCACCTTCATCGCCGACGAAGACCAGCAAGAGCCTTGGAGGCGCACGGAGCCTGCCAGGCAGCGGCTGCCCGGCCCCATGCCCGCGTCGCTGACAGTGACCCTGGCCAACCTGCTGTACTTCGACAAGGCATCGCTTCCACAAGCGCTGGCCAACCGCCTGATCCGCCTGGCGGCGTTCCAGAATCCCGAGTTCTACAAGGCACAGGCGATGCGCCTGTCGGTGTGGGATGAGCCGCGTGTGATCGGCTGCGCCGAGAACTTTCCAAACCACATCGCCCTGCCGCGCGGCTGCCTCGATGCCGCCATGGAGCTTCTGCGCGAGAACGGCATTCGGTGCGAACTTCGGGACGAACGCTTCGGTGGAGAACCGCTGGATGTGAGCTTTGCTGGAACCTTACGGCCGGATCAGGAAGTGGCGGTGGCAGCGATGCTGGCGCATGACACAGGCATCCTGTGCGCACCGACCGCATTCGGCAAGACCGTGGCAGCCGCAGCAATGATCGCCCGGCGCGGCGTGAACACGTTGGTACTGGTGCACCGCACCGAACTGCTCAAGCAATGGCGGGAACGCCTGCAGTCTTTCCTGGTGGCTGGCAGACAGGGCGAAGGCCTGATCGGCACCATGGGCGGAGGCAAGGCCAAGCCCACCGGCCGGATCGACATCGCCGTGATGCAGTCGCTTCACAGGCAAGGCGAGACCAGCGAACGGGTCGAGAACTACGGGCACGTCATCGTCGACGAATGCCACCACCTCTCGGCCGTGTCGTTCGAGGCCATCTTGAAGCGCACAAAGGCCAAGTACGTGCTCGGCCTCACCGCCACACCGATCCGGCGCGACGGGCGGCAGCCGATCATCTTCATGCAATGCGGCCCGACAAGGCATGTGGCCGCGCGCCCGCCGAGTGCCCCGCAAACTTTGGAGGTGGTACCCCGTTACTTGCCCCAGCACATGGCGCTTGCCGTGGATGCCGGCATCCAGGATGTGTTCCGGAATCTTGCAGACGATATCGGCCGCACAGTCGCCATCGCTGACGAAATCTCCAGCGCCTATGCGCAAGGCCACAAAGTACTGGTACTGACCGAGCGCACAGAACACCTCCATGCCATCGGCGCAGCGCTGGCCGACCGGGTGTCGACACTGTTCACGCTGCACGGCCGCATGTCCCAAAAGCAGCGTGCGGCTCTCGTCAGCGAATTGGATGCTTTGCCACAAGACGCGCCGCGTGTATTGCTGTCCACCGGCAAGCTGGTTGGCGAGGGCTTCGACCACCCGCCGCTGGACACGCTGGTGCTGGCCATGCCCATCTCATGGAAGGGCACATTGCAGCAATACGCTGGCCGCTTGCATCGGGAACACGTGAACAAAACTCACGTGCGCATCATCGACTTCGTTGATGCCGGTCATCCAGCGCTATTGCGGATGTGGGACAAGCGCCAGCGCGGCTACCGGACGATGGGCTACCGCGTTCCTGCAACCACCGTCGGCAGCCAGCTGGACTTCGACTCGGCGCAGTTGGACGAGCCACCCGCCACGATCACAGGCGCAACAAGCTACGCACGCGCAGAGACCCCTCGGGCTTGATGTGGCCCTGGGGTCGACCAGGCAACGGGTGCCCTCGATGCAGATTTCGCCCACGGCACCGGTCTGATCACGTCAACCGGTGGCAACTTCTTAACCGCCAAACGGTATGACGTGGTCAACGCCCGGTGTTAGGCTTGGGCCCGCCCCCGGGGAACCCCGGCTGGCACTGCGCCCCGCGCCCCTTCCACGCCATTCACTGCTTGATGACGTCTGCCGCGCCCCCTCCCCAATCGCCTCACTGGACGCTCGCGCTGACCGGCACGGCGCTGGCGTACGGGCTGGTCGGCTGGGCAGCTCTGTGGCTGGCCATTCCGCCAGGCTATGCATCTCCCCTCTACCCTTCGGCCGGCATCGCGCTCGCGTGCGTGTTGACCTTCGGCTTCCGGGTGCTGCCGGGGGTGGCGGCTGGTGCCTTCGCCGTCAACGCGCTTCTCGCGGTGGAGCGCGGCACGCCCGACCTGACGGGCACCGTGCTGCTGCCAACGGTGATTGCAGCCGGTGCGGTAATGCAAGCCGCCTTGGGCGCCGCGCTGGTGCGGCGCTTCGCCAGCCAGCCGCTGACGCTGGGCGAGCCGCGCGACATCGCCGTCTTCTTCGGCTTCGGTGCCCTCGCTGCCTGCCTGACCAGCGCCAGCATCGGCACCGCCGCCCTGCACTTCCTGGCGCACCAACCGGCCGACTCTCTGTGGTTCACCTGGTGTGTCTGGGCCTCGGGCGACACCGTGGGCGTGCTGATCGCAGGCCCGATGGTGCTCACACTCATCGGCCAGCCGCGCAGCGAGTGGGCTTCGCGCCGGCTCACCGTCGGTTTGTCGCTGGCGGTGGCCACGGCCTTGATGGCATTGGGTGTGAAGCAGGTGGGCAGGTGGGTCGATGCGCGGGTGGTCGCGGCGTTCGAGCGTGATGCGGTCAATGCGTCGTCGAACCTGACGGCGCAGCTCGAGTTCCCCTTGCATGCGCTGGAAGCCTTGCGCGGCATCTACATCGGCTCGGACGACGTCACGCAGGCCGAGCTGCGCCGTGCTACCTCGACCTGGCTCACGCCGGAGAGCCACCTGCAGGCCATGGGCTGGACGGAATTCGTGTCGCGCGCCGACGTGCCGGCCTTCGAGGCCCACGTGCGGGCGGTCGACTACCCGGATTACCACGTGTTCGATCGCCCGGACTCCGGCTTCAAGCCACAGGCGGACGAAACACTGGCGGTGATCCGCATCATCGAACCGCTGCAGGGCAACCGGGCCGCGCTGGGCGTCAACGCCCGCTCGGTGGCCGAAGCGCGCTCGGCCATCGACCGTGCGGTGCGCACCGACACGCCCGCGGCCACCGCAGGCTTCCGCGCCACGCAAGACACGAGCGGCCAGCCCGCCGTGGTGATCTACCACGCGCTCTACAAGGGCACGCCCACCACGGTGAACGAGCGCCTGAGCGCAGCGCACGGCATGGTCTTCGTGACCCTGCGCATGGACGCGGCCCTGGCCGCCTTCCGCCACAGCCTGCCGCACTATCTCGACCTGTGCATCGTCGACACCGACCCCGCGGCGACGCACCGCCGCCTCGCCGGCTCGCCCGGCTGCGAGACACGCGCATCCGATCTGCTCCACGTGCGCCCGATGGCATTCGCCGGGCGGCAATGGGACCTGCGCATCTCGTCGGCCCGAAGCGACTTGCCCGACGCACGGGAGCGCAATGTGCTGCTGTTCTCGCTCGTCGGCCTGCTCGCCACGGCCATGCTGGGAGCCCTGCTGCTGACGGTGACCGGCCGCACCCGCCGCATCGAGGCCGCGGTGAAAGACCGCACCGCAGCGCTGCAACGCGAGATCGCCGAGCGAGAGCGTACGGAGGCCGACCTGCGCGAGAGCGAACAGCGCTTTCGCAACATCCTCAACAACGTGCCGATCGGCGTGGTCTACACCGACCTGCACGGCAACGTGAAGCAGATCAACCCGCGCTTCTGCGAACTCACCGGCTACAAGGCCGAAGAGCTGGTCAGCATGAACGTGGCCGCCCTCACCCATCCCGATGACCGCGTACAGGATTTCGAGCTCTCCGGCCAGCTGGTGCGCGGCGAGATACCGATGTATCGCCGCCAGGGCCGCTACCTGACGCGCGATAACCGCATGGTCTGGGTCCAGTCGGTCGTGACGCTGTTGCGTGACATGCATGGCGCGCCGCACCGCATCGTGGGCGTGGTCGAAGACATCACCGAGCACCTGCGCCTCGCCGAAGCCGAGCGTGCGCGCGAGATCGCCGAGGCCGCCAACCTGGCCAAGAGCGAGTTCCTCTCGCGCATGAGCCATGAGCTGCGCACGCCGCTCAACGCGATGCTCGGTTTTGCGCAGTTGCTGGAGCTCGACCAGAACCACCCGCTGCCGGCGGCACAGCGGCCCTGGGTGGCACAAATCCAGGCCGCAGGCTGGCACCTGCTCGACATGATCAACGACGTGCTCGACCTGTCGCGCATCGAGTCGGGCACGCTCAACCTGCAGTCCGACAAGCTGGACCTGCGCGACATCATCACGGCCGTGCTGCCGCTGGTCGAGCAAGACGTGCAACGGCGGGGCATCGTGGTCACGCAGAACGTGCCCGGCGACACGGCACGCGTGGTCGGCGACGCCACCCGCGTCAAGCAGATCCTGATCAACCTGCTGAGCAATGCCGTCAAGTACAACAGCGACGGCGGCCGCATCCACATCGGCACGCGCAGCAGCCACCGAGACAGCATCGACCTCGTCGTCACCGACACCGGGCTGGGCATGACACCAGCGCAGCTGGCGCAGCTGTTCCAGCCCTTCAACCGGCTGGGGCGCGAGCGCTCGTCGCTCGAAGGCACCGGCATCGGGCTCGTCATCAGCCAGCGCCTGGCCGAATTGATGGGCGGTGCGCTGCGAGCGCGCAGCACGGCCGGCGAAGGCTCGTCGTTCGTCCTGAGCCTGCCGCGCGCAGAGCAGCCCGATTCAGTGGTCGCCGAGTTGGACGATTCGAAGTCGACGCCCAGCGACTACCACCAGCGCAGCGTGCACTATGTGGAAGACAACGAAACCAATGTCGAAGTGATGCGAGGCATCCTGTCCAGGCGGCCGCAAGTGCGCCTCGACGTCTCGATCACCGGCTTGGACGGCCTGGCCGCCATCCGCGCCCGCCGGCCCGACCTGATCCTGCTCGACATGCACCTGCCCGACATCGACGGCATGGAGCTGCTGCGCCACCTGAAAGCCGATTCGGGTACCGCCGACATCCCGGTGGTCGTGGTCTCGGCCGACGCCCTGGCCAGCCAGATCGAAGCCGCCCTCCAGGCCGGCGCCCACCAGTACCTCACCAAGCCGGTCAGCGTGTCGCAACTGCTGTCGGTTGTGGACGCGTTGCTGGACGATGCAGTAACTCGTTTCGGCTAGAGCACTATTTTTAAACGAGTGCATGCACTCACATATAGCCGCTTTCGGAGCGTCATCAGCACTCTCGCATCACGAGTGCTAATATGCGCGGAACTCGAAAGGAGTTATCGATGTCTGATGTCACTATGAACACGTCATCTGCTTCTGCCCTGACCGTCCGTGACCCCTGGAGCTTGCTGCCTTCACTGGGCAACCTCGACGCTTACATCTCGGCCGTGAACCGCATTCCGCTGCTCACGCACGAGGAAGAGCTGTCGTTCGCCAGGCGCCTGCGCGAGCAGGGCGATGTCGAATCTGCCGGGAAGCTGGTGCTGTCGCACCTGCGGCTTGTGGTGTCGATTTCGCGCCAGTACCTCGGCTACGGCCTGCCCCATGGCGACTTGATCCAGGAAGGCAATATCGGCCTGATGAAGGCCGTGAAGCGCTTCGACCCGGACCAGGGCGTCCGTTTGGTCAGCTACGCGATGCACTGGATCAAGGCCGAAATCCATGAGTACATCCTGCGCAACTGGCGCATGGTGAAAGTGGCCACGACCAAGGCGCAGCGCAAGCTGTTCTTCAACCTGCGCTCGATGAAGCAAAGCTTGAAGGAAGACTCGCTCGACGCGAACACCCACCGTGCAACGCTCACACAGGGCGAAGTCGACACCGTGGCGCGCACGCTGAACGTCAAGCGCGAAGAGGTGCTGGAGATGGAAACCCGCATGTCGGGCGGCGACGTGGCGCTGGAGCCGCAAACCGACGACGGCGAAGAGAGCTACGCCCCGATCGCCTACCTGGCTGACGACAGCACCGAGCCGACACGCGTGATCGAAGCGCACCGCCGCGACTGGCTGGCCGGCGACGGCATCGCCAAGGCGCTCGATGCGCTTGACGACCGCAGCCGCCGCATCGTCGAAGAGCGCTGGTTGAAGGTCAACGACGACAGCTCGGGCGGCATGACGCTGCACGACTTGGCCGGCGAATATGGCGTCAGCGCCGAACGCATTCGCCAGATCGAGGTGGCTGCGATGAAGAAGATGCGCAAGGCCCTGGCCGAAGACGCAGCCTGAACGCGTCGCAAGCGCTGAAACAAAAACGGCCCTTCGGGGCCGTTTTCTTTTATCCCGCCGATGCGATGAGGTTCTTCAGGTCAGCCGCCAGCGCTTCGGCACCGCCGCCGTACTTGGTGAAGAGCCGCAGCCTGCCGGCCTCGTCGAAGACGTACGAGCCGGCGGTATGGTCCATCGTGTAAGTGTCGGCACTCTTGCTCGGCACCTTGGCGTAGTAGACCTTGAAGTCCTTCGCGGCCGCAGCGGTTTGCTCGATCGTGCCGCGCAGGGCGATGAAGCTTGGGTCGAAGGCGGTGAGATAGGCCTTCAGCAGCTCGGGCGTGTCGCGCTCCGGGTCGATGGTGATGAAGACGCCTTGCAGGCGGTCGCCGTCCTTGCCCAGCGATTTCTTCACCTGGGCCAATTCGGCCATGGTGGTCGGGCACACATCGGGGCATTGGGTGTAGCCGAAGAAGACGACGGTGACCTTGCCCTTGAAGTCGGCCATCGTCCGGACCTTGCCGTTCTGGTCGGGCAGCGACATCTTGCTGCCGTAGTCGGCACCGGTGATGTCGACGGCCGACAGAAAAGGCTTGCTCGCCGCCTTGGGCTTGTTGTCGCAGCCTGCCAGCAAAGCGGCCGCACCCAGGAGCAGAAGTCGGCGTTGTTTGATCACAGCAGAGGGCCCAGGTAATGATCCACCAACAGCGCCGCGAACAGCAGCGAGAGGTGAAGAATCGAGAATCGGAAGGTGGTTCGAGCCAACGCGTCCGAATAGTTCCGCCAGAGCTTCCAGGCATAGCCGATGAAGCCAGCGCCCAGCAGCACGGCCGCTGCGAGATAGATCACGCCGCTCATGCCGAAGATGAAGGGCAGCAAGGTCGCTGCAAACAGCACGAAGGTGTAGAGCAGCACCTGCAGCCGCGTGAACTCGGCACCGTGGGTGACGGGCAGCATCGGCAGGCCGGCACGGCGGTAGTCTTCCACGCGGTACAGCGCCAGCGCCCAGAAGTGCGGTGGCGTCCACAGGAAGATGATCAGGCACAGCATCAAGGCCTCGGGGCCGACGTCGCCACGCATCGCAGCCCAGCCCAGCACCGGGGGCATCGCGCCCGACGCACCGCCGATGACGATGTTCTGCGGCGTCATCGGCTTCAGCACCACGGTGTAGATCACTGCGTAGCCGACGAAGGTGGCGAAGGTGAGCCACATGGTCAACGGGTTCACGAAGAAGTAGAGCAAGCCACTGCCTGCAGCGCACAGCGCGGCCGAGAACGCCAGCGTCTGCGTATTGGTCAACTCGCCCTTGGCGGTGGGCCGCCAGGCGGTGCGCGCCATCTTGGCGTCGATGCGCTGCTCGACCACGCAGTTGAAAGCGGCCGCTGCCGCAGCCACGAGCCAGATGCCCGCGGTGGCCGGCAGCACCAGGCGCCAGTCGGGCACACCCGGCACGGCCAACAGCATGCCGATGACCGCGCAGAACACGATCAGTTGCACCACCCGCGGCTTGGTCAGCGCATAGAACTGCCGCACCGGCGACATGCGCGGCGCGGCGGAAATGGGAGGACTGAGGGTGTCGGACATGGCGGCAAGCGAATTCGGCATTTTACGAGGCTGGCACTGCCTGCCGGGCACGCGCCAGCATCACCGCCAGCAAGGTGATCAGCGCGGCTGCACCGGCCGTGTGGGCGAGTGCTGCCACCAGCGGCCAGCCGAGCACCACATTGCTCAAGCCGCTGGCAAATTGCCACAGCGCAACGGCGACGAGCGCACTCGCCCAGCGCCGCTGCGCCGGGTCGCGGCTCGCATACAGGCGCCAAGCCAGCAAGAGCATGGCGCTGAACACCATGGCAGCGCCGATGCGGTGTGTGTAGTGGATCGCGGTGAGGGCGGCGAAAGGTAGAAAGCCGCCATCTTTGCCGGCACCGAGTTCGCGCAGCACCGTGAAGCCGTGGTCGAAATCCATCTCGGGCCACCAACGGCCCTGGCAGGTCGGGAAATCAGTGCAAGCCAGCACCGCGTAGTTCGTGCTGACCCAGCCGCCCAAGGTGATCTGGAGCATGCTCAACGCAAACACGGCCCAGACACCTGCCCGCAAGCCATGCGACAAGCGCAGCGGCGCCCGCTCGTAGGCTTGGCTCTGTATCGCCAGCAGCACCAGCAAACCCAGCCCGCCGAGCAGATGCATGGTGACGATGGCGGGGTACAGCTTCATCGTGACCGTGAGCGCACCGAAGGCGCCTTGCAGGCACACCCACGCCAAGGTCGCCGTAGTCCACCACGGTGAAAGGGCTGCGTTGCCACGCTGTTTGATCTGCCAGCTCGCAATGGCCAGCACAACGATGAGTAGGCCCACGACGGTGGCGAGGTACCGGTGGACCATCTCCACCCAGGCCTTGCCATGCGTCACCGGCCCGGTGGGCATGGCGGTCTGCGCGGCATGGATGTCGGCATGCGCTCCCAGCGGGCTGGCACTGCCATAGCAACCGGGCCAGTCGGGGCAGCCGAGGCCCGAATCGGTGAGGCGCGTGAAGGCTCCGAAGACAACCAGATCGAAGGTGAGGAACAGCGTGAAGAAGGTCAGCGCGCGCAGCCGCACCGTCGGCGTGGCATGCCGGTGGCGGAACCAGATCCAGCCCAGCGGCACCGCGCCCAGCAGCAGGCACAGGGCAGCCAGCAGGAGCAGCGGGCTGAAGTTGTAGAGCGCAGGAGCAGCCACTGCGTCAGCGCCCCGCCTTGTCCCAGCCGGCGGAGCCACGCATCAGTTTTTCGATGTCGCGCTTCAGCTTGGCAGCGTCAGGCTGCGGCGGGACGCGCATCATCCAGTTGCCCATCGGGTCGACGATGTACAGGTGCTCTTCGAGCGCATGCCCAGCCGCCGGCCGCAGCCACGCTGCCAAGGCCTCGCGCCGAACCTGCAGCACGGTGGTCGGCGCACCGGCGATGTCGACGGCCTGCACGGTCTGCAAACGTGGTGCCACGCCGTCGTCGATCAGCCAGACCTTGTCGAGCCGCTCCTTCTCGCGGCCCAGCGATTCGCGCAGCTGGCGTTGCAGCCACAGGTTCTTCTCGCACTCGGCATTGCAAGCCCCGCCCGACACCACCACCAGCAGCCATTGGTTCTTCAAGGTCTCGGCCTTGACGGGCTGACCTCGCAGATCGGCCAGCGGCAAGTCGGTCGGCAAGGTCTGCTGCGGCTGGATCAGTTCGCTGTAGTTGGTGCGGCCTTGCGGCCGGACTACGAAGTATGTGAGGTACGACGCGATCACCGGCGCCGCACAAATCAGCAGCACCAGCAGCATCTTCAGGCGGCCGTGCTTTGTGCGGCGCTCGTCGAGCAGCGCCGGCGGCATCGTGTGCACCGTGAAGCTCAGACCCGGCGCGCCATCAGGCGCCGCGTTGGAGCCGGGGGCGGAGGAGTTGGAACCAGACATACAGACCTGCCATGAGGGCGCACAAGGCAAACCATTGAAAAGCGTAGCCGTAGTGCTTGTGGATATCGGTCGCGGGGCGGGGCCATTGGCGCAGCAACCCATCACCCGCGGTGCCTGTCGAATCGGCCTGCATCACCGTCCAGGGTCGCAGGGTTACACCGAGTTCGCGGGAGTAATCGGCAAGGGCCAGATTTTGCCGGATCGGACCCGATGCGGCCCCGCCCGCGAAGTCGAACAGCCTGCCGGGTGTCGGGGCCACCTGACCCAGCACCGCGATGCGACCGGCCGGCGTGGGCACGCTCGGCACGTGGGTTCGGTCCTGCATGTCGCGCGGCGACCAGCCGCGTTGCACGAGCACGGCGTCGTTCGGCCCCAGCAGCAGAGGCGTGAGGGCAAAGAAGCCCGGGTGGCCATTCATCTGCCGGTTGTCGAGGAACACCGTCGCACCCTGCTTCCATTCGCCTTGCAGGCGCACAGGGCGATAGTGCTGCGCGTCAGCCGCCACCTCGGTGGCCGGCAGCGAGCTCATGCCGAGCTCGGGCTGGCTGCTGCGCGAATCCAGTGCGGACTGCAGCGCCTCTTTCTGCGCTGCGCGGCTGAGTTGCCACACACCCAGGCGAGCCGTGATGCCCATGCCCACCAGCGTGGCCACCAGCACGATGACCGCGCGGCGCCGCGGCTCAGCCAGCCACGCGGCCATGCGGAGCCTGCTGGGTGGAATAATCCGCATCCATGAAGTACCTCATCGGCGTGGCCCTCGTTCTCATCGTTGCAGCGCTCGCTTCGGCGGGTGTCTTCATGATGCGCGATGGCCGCGACGGCAAACCCAAGACCAGCAACATGATGCGTGCGCTGGCCGTGCGTGTGGGCTTGTCGGTGCTGCTGTTCGTCTGCATTCTGCTCAGCTACTGGATGGGCTGGATTCGCCCGACGGGGATTCCCATCGGCCAGTGAAGTTCATCGCCGCACCAAAATAAAAGAGCGCCTGGTCGGCGCTCTTTTCGTTGGCCGAGGGGTCGGCTACAACCAGTACACGACGATGTACAAGCCGAGCCAGACCACGTCCACGAAGTGCCAGTACCAAGCCGCACCTTCGAAGCCGAAGTGGCGCTGCGGTGTGAAGTGGCCCTTCATCAAGCGCAGCGTGATGAACAGCAGCATCAGCATGCCGACGAACACGTGGAAGCCGTGGAAGCCTGTCAGCATGAAGAAGGTCGAGCCGTAGACGCCGGACGACAGCTTCAGGTTGAGCTCGGTGTAGGCGTGGTGATACTCATAGGCCTGGAAGCCCAGGAAGGTGATGCCCAGCAGCACCGTGATCCACATCCACGCGATGGTCTTGGTGCGGTTGCCGGCGATCAGCGCGTGGTGCGCGATCGTCAGCGTCACGCCCGAGGTCAGCAGCAAGGCGGTGTTGATGGTCGGAATGGGCCACGGGCCCATGGTGGCGAAGGGCTCCACGGTGCCGGCCGGCGCGCCGGTGACACCCGCCACCGAGCTGGGCCAGAAGGCCTTGAAGTCAGGCCACAGCACAGCGTTGTCGAGGCTGCCCAGGTTGGGTACAGCGTGCAGCCGCGCCCAGTACAAGGCCCCGAAGAATGCGCCGAAGAACATCACTTCCGAGAAGATGAACCAACTCATGCTCCAGCGGTAGGAGATGTCGATGCGGTCGCTGTACAGGCCGCCTTCGCTTTCTTTGATGGCATCGCCGAACCACTGCTTGAGGATGAAGGCCCACCACAACAGGCCGAACAAGACCAGGTAGGCGGCCCAGCCATGGCCGTTGACCCACTGGCCCGCGCCGAAGATCACCATGAACAGCCCGATCGAGGCCATGACAGGGTGCCGCGAAGGTGCGGGGACGAAGTAGTAAGGGGTCTGCCCCGTGTGCGTCGCTGCGGACATGCTCTATTTCTCCTAATTCCTACGAATCGATCTCTTGAATCTTTGAAATGATTTCAGCCTGCTACGCCGCTGGAAAGCACCCAGCGCACGAGCAATATCAGCACCGTGATGAACAGGGCCACGCCGATCAAGGCCGCGATGACCACATGCACCGGGTTGAGTTGTGCCACGTCTTTCTCGTGCTCGGCCGACTTGCGCACCCCGAAGAACGACCAACCCACCGCGCGCAGCGTCTGGCCGAACGAACCCTTGCGTTGCACCGCGTCCTTCAGGCCGTCGCTCATGACTTGGGCTCCTTGCGCGGAGCCGCCGCCACACCGCCGACCACCTCGAAGAAGGTGTACGACAAGGTGATGGTCTTCACGTCTTTGGGAAGCTTGGGGTCGATCACGAACACCACCGGCCACTGCTTCGACTCACCCGCCGCGAGCGTGTACTGGTTGAAGCAGAAGCACTCGAGCTTGTTGAAATAGGGCGTCGCCTGTTTGGGCGCATAGCTCGGGATCGCCTGGGCCGCCATCGTGCGGTTCTGCGCATTGCGGAACTCGTACATCACGGTCGTCAATTCACCCGGGTGCACGTCGACGTATCGCTTGGCGGGCTTGAAATCCCAAGGCCCGCTGGCGTTGGCATCGAACTCGACCGTGATCGTGCGCGACAAGTCGATCTGCGTGTTGGCCGGCGTCGCGTTGGAGTTGCCGGGCACGTCCCGCTCCGAGAGCGACAGCACGTTGATGCCCAGGGCCTCGCAGATGGACTTGTACATCGGCACCATCGCGTAGCCGAAACCGACCATCACGAGCGCGACGACGGCGAGCTTGCCCGCCATGCGCCAGTTGTCGCTCTTCAGGCGAGGGTCGGTCATGTGGCTTCGCTCACAGCCCGAACAAGGCGGCGCGCGCCATGAAGCCGATGAAGAAGATGATGGCCACCGACGCCAGGATCAAACCCAGCCGGCGGTTGTTCTTCTTTTGCTCAGGCGTCATGGCAGTTGCGCGGTGCTCAAGCAATGATCTTGGTCGCCGACGCGTTGAGCTTGGGCGGTGTCTCGAAGGTGTGGAACGGCGCCGGCGACGGCACTTCCCACTCCAGGCCTTCCGCAGCTTCCCATGGCCGTTGCGGAGCCTTCTCACCCTTGCCGCGCATCACCGGGAACACGATGAACAGGAGGAAGTAGACCTGCATCAAACCGAACCAGAAGGCACCAATCGACGCCAGCATGTTGAAGTCGGCGAACTGCATCGGGTAGTCGGCATAACGCCGTGGCATGCCAGCCAAGCCCAGGAAGTGCATCGGGAAGAAGGTGACGTTGAAGGCGATCAGCGAGCCCCAGAAGTGGATCTTGCCGCGCGTTTCGTTGTACATCACGCCCGTCCACTTGGGCGACCAGTAGTAGAAAC
>Ga0307515_10001654_pt1 | contig 49623 bp, 43 predicted proteins | sample 17_EM_MG_FD_194513 | JGI IMG/M metagenome (GOLD analysis project Ga0307515, IMG submission 194513) | Populus trichocarpa ectomycorrhiza microbial communities from riparian zone in the Pacific Northwest, United States - 17_EM | ecosystem: Host-associated > Plants > Roots > Unclassified | place... | reverse complement strand
GCGCTCCTCAGGAGATGTGGAAATAACTTGCTTGTCGCACTATCAATTGGTCAAACACCTCCTTCGCTACTGGTCGCCAGGGCAGCTCGTTCACGTGTGGGTCGGGGGGGCTAGGGGTCTATTTATAGATATCACGAGATGCTGTATGCATAGGGCCTGTTTGGGATTTGGGCTCCGAGTGACATACCATGCCCGCATCTCCAATGTGTACCTTTCCATCCATAGCCCTCAGACCTCCACCAACTCCAAACATCAAAAGGCAAGTCACAAACAAACTAGCTTCCCACCATCTCCTCCCTTCGTCAACCTCACTACACTCACCGGTTCCCATCTCACCTCATCTCATCCACACAATGCACACCGCAGCAAGGGCGCGAATCAAGAGAGGCGGGAAGTTAGAGCCTGCTGTCGTTGTCGAGCCACGGGAGCGGCTGAAGCTACACATGTCTGCCAGCATCATGAAAGGCGCCGCCGCGGTTGCACCCCAGGAGCGTCCGAAGCTGCAGTCGACACGCATCACTCGAAGTGATGACAAAGAGCCGGTTAGCCGGGATTTTCAGAAGCTGCGTTTGACGCATAAAGTTGCCGCTGGTGTGAAGTCTGCTACAGAAATCTCGGGGCCGAACAAAAGAAGCAGAGACGAAAAAATGGCCGATGGAGGACCCCAGAAGCGGCTGAAGCTTGATCTGGCACGTACCACCACCACCACCACCACCACCACGAGGTCTGCTACGGTGAAACCGAAACCGAAACCGGAGCAGAAGAGGATATCGTCTATGGCACGGATCAGGGAGAGTAAGCTTGCGGTTCCTGCTGGGAAGCTCAAGTCGGGAGTCATCATCCCCGCCGCTATCCCATCCGCCAGCACCTCTTTAAGCTCCCAGAAAAAAACTTCGGCTATAGCACGGATCCCGGCGAAAGCTCAGGAGAGGGGCAACAGCAAGCCCGCGGCACCCACTGGCAAGTTGTCATCGACAATCACCGCCCCACCCATCAACACACCTGAGGAAGTAGAGGGGGATATCGCTATGCATCATGCTCCAGAACCCACACGCACACCTACGCAGCCCCAGAACCTTGGTCGCGGAGGCGTCCCACCAACAAGTTTCCAGATCGTCTACGCACAACGCTGCAGAGAGCATTTTCCGCCTGGCGTGAAGGGAATTATGGGCTTGGGGTACTCGTGGATGCTGCAGAACCGGCTGGAGGATGAGGAGCGGGAGAAGAGGGATGCGGTAGAGGTGGTGGTGGAGAAGGCTGTGGAGGGGAAGCAGAGGAAGTGGAGGCGTGCCATCTGAGTTGTTGGGGGTTGAGTTGGATTGTACTTTGAAGCAGAAGGGAGTTGTACTGCGTCGTACTTCGAAGCAGAGGGGTAATTGTGATGGTCCTGATCACGATACGCCCACTATGCGAGTTTAAATCTGCTGTTACTTTTTTTCCACTTACTAGCACTAGAGCATAAGCAAATCTACTACGGTTTGAGTATAAGGAAGCCGCTTCTTTGCAGATCTGTCTGGATCCTTCATAGAAAGTGCTCAAGATGGCAGCTATCAAAGCATCGGACTGTCCATATCCATGAATAGTTATGTGGAATCGTTGAGACCGATCTGAGTATGAGAACAATAGTGCAGACTTTGAATAGAGAGCCTTTAGGTTATCCTTTGTTCCCACGATCATCCGAATCGTTAAGTTGTCTTATTTCCCTATCATCTTTATTCCCCACTAAACCTTGAGTAGAGAACCCTATATTTTCCACCATAATCATCTCTAGATCAGTTCCCCATGCTCCTCACCTAACTAGCAGAACACCGAACCGTCACACCTCGAAATCGGTATTCGAACCCCTACTAACGAGGACAGAGAAGATAGCACCGAAATGCACCACATCGATCAGGCTCGTCCACCAAATAATATTCTCACTCGCTGAGTTCCATCCTTTTCTCTGAATCTCATGTTTCTCAATATCAGAAGTACGAACACCTAGTCTCACTCGGATTTTCTGGGACGGAATGGTGCAATGGACAGGATGTTCTTGTGTGGGGTAGGTGGTGATGGAATATACTTCAACACTGTTGGCACTTGCAATCAATCACACTCACTCACTCGATACCATTTGGCTTCAATTCTTATTCATTTCTAGTCTGGGATTCTCCTGTCGATTTCCTTTTAACTAATCTTGGCCGGCTATTAAGTAGGTAGTAGGTAGTAGTGTAGATATATATACTTAGTATATCAGCGGGGGAATCAATTCGTATAGTTGCATATAAAAATCGAAGGAGACTCGTATTAACCTACCCATCCATCCCAAAAACTTTCGCGCGCACAAATGGATATATAGAAGTAAACGTAATATCCCCAGGCCTCTGTTTTTCCGTATCGTATCCCCTCCCCACCACCAAGACAAAATAAAACGGTAATACACCAGCTGGGGCCAAAAAAATTAGAATAGACAGGGAAACAAAGGAGACCGACTCCACGGATGGTGTGCGGACCGACGGACTCGGACCAAAAGTTGAAACCAACATCTATCCCCCGTCTCTTTGTCTCTTCCAGCCCCCTTTCTCCCCACTCTGGGAACCACTAGGTGATTAACAGCAAAAAACATCCAGCCCCATTGCACATGTTGTACGGGTCTAGGTTAAAAGCCCCGTGTCGGGAAAAAGGCCTGCATTTTTGTCAAGCCCTTTCCGTCAGGAATCAAGTCGTAAAAAAAAAGGAAAGGATAAGTGAACATAGAGTGACAAAAGGGCCGTGTTGTGCAGGAAAAACACAGCAATAAAAAACTCATTATACAGACAAGAAAGGAAGAGTCCGGATAGCACACCTCCTCACAATTCTTCCTCCTCCATAATGACTAGTGGAGCACCCAAGGGCCCGCCAAAAGCACTCTCATTTCCCCCCGAGAGTCCTTCAAAGCTGAGGCCTCGTGAAGGCGGGCTTTTGAGATCTGCATCCATGCTCCCCTTTCTCTTCTTTGCGGGGGTCTCGGGCTCCTTGTCGGCTGTTGACGATCGTCCAGTCTGACTGATCGGGGAAAAGGGATTGGACACAGTTTCCACGGCTGGTGGGGTTTCGGGATTCTCGGACTTGAGAGACGAATTAGAGTGCGACCTCTTGAGCTTCACACGGCTGATTTCTGCTGCTAATTCTTCCTCCATCCGCACCTCTTCCGCAGTCTTCTTCCGTTCCCTCTCCATATCTCGAAGATCACGGCCCAGTTCGTCTGGCATGAGGGGATCATCGTCCTCATCGTCCAAGCCACTGATTAACTTGCCGTTCGACTTTCGCTTGCTTGGCTCGGGTATGGAATCTCGGAAATCACCGAAGCTATTTCGTCCTTTCCCGAAGAAATCAGGACCCTTGGGGATGACCTCTCCGGAATTCGATAGTAGCGATGAGAAGACTGCAGGTTTGTTCGGTTTGATGGGGGTGTTGTTCGTTGAGATCGAACGAGCTGGTGGCGCTGGAGGCTTAATCAAACCAATCTTCTTCAGTTGATGCTCGGATCGATAAAAGAAGACAAAGCTAGCAAAGACTACTCCTTCCGGATCGAGGTGACTGACAGACTGTGTAGAAACAGTCTCCTTGTCCAGAGGCTTGGGATCAGAAAAGCTGCCACAACATCAGCATTATAAAAAGCTAGTGCAAAAGTGACAAATACCCAGCTGTATGGCTAACATCTACATCACCTCCGATGTCACTACCGTCCGGGTTGCTACCGTTTGTCAGGTGATCCTTGAACATATCACCCCACACACCCCTTCGGACAGGACCCTCGCATCTCACACGGAACAAATCCACTCGAATTTGTCCCGCTGATTCCTTTAATTTAGGCAGTTTGGTTTCGCTATCTTCCTCAACAACGTTCATATTGGCGGGCATGCTATGTCTCCGGTTGATTGACGAAGCCTCCGATTCCGTCTGCTTGTCTTTGGAGATGTCGAGCGTATTGAAAAAGTTCTCAAGTCCGACCTCGCGGAAAACAAATTCTCGCTCTGCTAGTTGGCCATCACTGACCTCGATCCATCGACTAGAGATCCAAGTTTCTACACCCCTTCGTAGCAGTGTGGCTGTTTCTTCCTTAGACTTGCCATCAAAATAGACGTATGCGGCCAATGACTCCCGATCGTCACCCTTGACCTTCGGTTCGTAGCTCTCCAGGATCGTTATGGAAACGGCGAACGGGCAGTTGGTCACAGCAGGAATATAAGATGTTATCTTGGGCGTATGGCGAAGCTTGTAAGTTCCATGCTCGGAAACAGCACCATGTTGGACTTGTGCCCAGTTAAAGTTCTCGACATCGGTCGGTGGATCCTTGGGGCAATGAATCTCGACAGTAACACCTTTAAAAGTCGGCATGATGATCGACGAATGGTGGCGAAGATAAATATGGAGGTATCGGTAGAGGGCGGGGCTAGTAGAGAGCTATTTCAACCGTGAGGCGAGGTTTGAGCGGGAGCTTTCTTTATTTTATTCAAACAAGCCAGGCGTAACCGATGATGTTAACACACCAGGCGTTGTGTTATAGTCAGGCAAAGCGAGGCGGGTCACACGAGTGATATGGCGTCGGAGGAAGCTGAGACGACGCGACGAGAACGGTAGATGAAAGGTTTGTTCTCCTTCGATGTTGAGATGTGAGAAGAAAGCGATGGTATGATATGGTACTAGGATCTGTCCAAACCCTGCGTTTGCATTTTCATTAGTCTCCTTTCAATTCCAACTCAGCCATTTTACACGGTCGTTCAAGTACAGGGAATCACAGGAGGCGACTAGCTACTCAGCCCAAAGCAAGGTGCAAATAGCAACAGAAAAGTTTGAGAGAAGCCCTTGGACCTTTCTCGTGCCGAATTACCACCTCACTTGACTAGTCGATTCCCCGCTGTTCACCCGAGATCAGGGACAGCGGAGGTAAACGAGCTTTCCAACGCCTCCGCAATCGAAGCAAGAAAAAGTAAAGTAGATGACCTACTCCCGAGCAATGAAACGGTATCGGAGGTGGATGGGGAGGATTTAACGATGTCGGCAGCTCGTAGTTGTTGGGTTCGGTTTGTTTGTGCGGGAGTTAGGTGAGGAGAAGGTGGTGGTAGTTGATGCGGATCGCCATGATCTCAGTACCATCGCCGACCTAGTGTTCATTCAGTTGCTGGCCAAGCCTCTTTTGTGCTAGCTGCTGGCGCTGAAGCTAGCGCCGAGCCGCCTTGTTTTTGATAAATCCTATCTTGAGTACCCTTTCGGCCTTTTCGTCACTTGCACCATTTCTAAACACTCCTACAGCGGGGTGGGCACTCAATCAATCAACCAAGCAGCTTTTGTCCAGTAGCGGGTGCGGATCGCTTCCAGCAGCCATCTCGGTGTCTCTTCCCGATCGCATGCTCTTCCTGCTTCCTACTGCCTGTCTTGGGTCTCCCACGAGAAAACCTTGCGCATGTACCTGCACCAAAGTGTACCGCATGTGTCGCGAGCTTATTGGCCAAAACTTGCTCCGAAACCGCCAGAACTTTACAGCGCAGGGCCCCTCATAACTGGCCCTCTTGAAATCATGTTTTGACCCGCCTGGAAGTTGAGCCTCACATCCGCCCCACCTCAAATCTCAATGTCGGTTCCCCAGGAAGTACGTATCTCTAAGTACAACTACTTAGAGTGACTGATTGTGATCGGCGAGCCTTTAAAAGCATTGAGGGAGTGACATTGATGGCACAACATAGTAGGAGAGATGCTCAGAAACAGAAGAGACATGGAATCCCAAGTGCAGAAGCTCCACCCGGAGCTAACGCCTAAACACTTGACCTGCCAGCACGTTTACCAATTGACAGCACTAAGAGACCAAAAAGGCCATCTAATAAAACTTTAATACGCTTCTAAATATCTGGCGCGCCTAAAGCCTTTCGTCACATTGCTGTCCAATACGCTCGATTTTTCTGCCGTTCTTGGTGCATCCAGACGAATTGAGGAATCACCCCAATGCTTGGGACCCTTCAAATTGATGGACCATTCAGACCGTTCAGACCGCATCTCTTCTCAACGAATGGCAACACGATGAGTGATTGGTTTTCTTCAAAGAACCACCCTTGCAGTTGGATTCAAAGGTCGATAGTTAGCAGTGGGGCTTCGTGGTAGCACCTTGGCCAGATATCTCCGCTCGCACAGATTAGCACCAACCGTGGAATAGAGTTTAGCATGTGGTAGTGAGAATAGAGATAAATGTCCCCTGAAAGATTTATGGACCCCGCGCCATGCCTTTGGTGCATATCATGCGGCTCTGTATTCCAGCTGCATCTGATGTAGCTAATCAGCATCACGAGTACCCCAGGTAGGCTATAACGGTACTCGTGTGTACTTGGTGGGTATGTACAGGTGTGAGGTCCCGACAGAGTTGCTGTGGGATGCTCTCTTTCTGGTGGCTTTACACCCCGCTTCTCGCTTCTCTCCTCACAGCATCTCTTGGTCCTTGCCGTAAGGCGATGGTTATCAGCAAGCCACTCCACGCTCAGATCTCCCAGGCCAGGCCTTCTTCGAACGCCTCTATTTCTGACGGCATTTAATACACTCTGGATACCAATCAGAGCATCGAAACGCAACATCGGTAATATTTGTTGCATATCCAGTCCAAGTGCCCGGTAAGCATACTCGATGAATATCTGTGTATATGACAATATTCCGCAGAGACGCCGGAAAATCTGTTCCGGGGCTGAGGACTGCTTTATGGAATCTGCCATCGTTTGGAGCACTATGTAATGACAGCAGCTTGTCCCGCAGCATAAATTAAGAGTTACAACGGCTCCAGCACCGGCACGCATAGTCAGGGTTCTTCCAATTTCGAGGTACTATGGACGTACATAAGATGTTTACTGTATTAAATTGAGTGATGCTTCTCTGGCTAGGCGCTAAGGCTCGAGAGGTTGTTTATGTAAATGTAGTGATTGTTCATGAGTTCACGATGTCTCAAACGACCAAGATTCAGGATGTGACGTCATAATTGCGTAGTATTGTCACGTTCACCCTCGGGAGGGGAGTGGGAGTGCGAAGGTGAACGTTTAGGTTCGGAGATAGGAGAGAGGGTCTAGAGAAGTGCTAATACTGTTGATATGGGAGAAGTGGAAGCAGAAGTGGCGAGACAGTCTGTTTACTGAAGGTAACAGTCAATCCTCAGATGCTGCAAGTCATTCTGTGCCTATTTAACAAGTACTAAGTAGATGCTCATAAAACTAAACTTCAGACCCTCAGCCATCGAAGAAGCGAAAAGTGCCGAGTGATGGATTCATGATTCGATTCATCAGTTATCACGCATTCCTGCCGATGTACGTATATACCACATAAAGTATCGCGAAACATTCATTGGATTTAGGTTCAAGTCTTACTGTGTTGCTGGGGCGAAGGACTCTATATTGAGTGTCGTGTTTTCATTCCACTGGGTTGTCTGGTCGTCAGTTCAACCCTCTAACAGGCTCCCATTATGCAGTTGTATACTAAAACCTCACCCAGTGAAACATACCACCCCCTCGCAAATGTAGTCAAGTACATACATATATAGGAACTACTAGACAGCATTACGGCACCGCTTCATTCGTGAAATACTTAATACGTTACTTAGGGTGTGATCTGTTCAGAGCTGTAGTTTGCCGGTTCTAATCTTGGCCGGACCAGGAACTTTAAGTATTTAGTAGCGCCCCCTTCGCAAGGAGCTAATGTTATAAATTTCTATAGTAGAAGAAAAGGCACTGTCACCGCCATACCTCGAATCGACTTTAAGAGTTCATCACTATGTTGCGTGCTAGACAAGTGTGCCGTTTAGGTCGGGGAATAGAAATTCGCTGCTCGCTGTGCATGAATGGTACGAAGTCTGGTAGTAATAGTTCGATAGCTTGGCTCGTATCTAGGTGGTTGATATTTGCCTAGTAGAAGCAATTGTTATTTGAGGCGTGACAAATTTAAAAGAAAGACCGTAGCTAGTCTCATTCCATTAGCATAGAGGTTGGTGTTAGGTTTTGACTGTCGAGCCTTGGAGGAGGCCTCAGCACCTTTTCGAACTGTTCGCATGGCTGGGAGTTTGCTGCCTTGGAGGAAGCGTCCAATATATAGCCGTAGGTTCCAGCAACCCGTCTCTCCGTTTGTTCGGGGTTATTCCTAAAATGCCCCAGGAATGATTAGAAGCTACAAAAGGTTCGACCTAACGTCAGAAGACCTGACTACGAGTGATGATCAGTGACCTCAATACCGACTGGACCACCTACGCAGAGCCAGGCTGTAAACCACCACCACCACTCGCTCCAGCATCGCCACGCTAGATTCCTAGCCCAGTGATTCACCGACAGATCCGAACTTATATCCCAAACAGGACACTTGGTAGGTTATCTTGGCACTCGATAAAGTTGTTACACAGCAGATCACCCCGCAGGAAGTTCTTATATAACACTCATCCGCCCAATATCCTACAGCCTTCCTCACAACTTCCCCGCTTTACGACAACTAAATCATCTCTACAACCATGACCTCCACAAACGCACCCAGAATCCTCATCATTGGCGCAGGCTCCCGCGGCCACAGTTACGCTAATGCTATCACGGCCCACTCTGCTGGGCGAATCGTTGGTATCGCAGAACCAGTCTCGTACAAACGCCAGGAATTTGTGCGGCTGTATGAGGTGGAAGATGATAGTCTTGTCTTCAGCTCCTGGAGTGAGTTAGTGGCTCTGGGCGCAGAGGAGGTGGGGAAGAAGGTCGATGGGGTTTGCATTTGCACGCTGGATGAGACGCATCTCGAGGTTGATATATGCTGTTTCCACTTGTATACTGAGCACTAGTAACTTGTGTACTGTAGATACTACGGGCCCTCCGACCCTTCAACCTTCACATCCTCTGTGAGAAGCCGCTGGCAACAACTCTGGACGATTGCCGTGCAATCTACAACTCAGTAGTCAGTGGTGGTACGAAGCCGATCGTCTTCGCCATTGGCCATGTACTGCGGTACTCCCCGCACAACATGCTACTATACCAGCTTCTCGTGACAGAGGGCGTGCTCGGTGAGATCATAAACATAAACCACACCGAGCCTGTTGGTTACTGGCACTTTGCACATTCCTACGTCCGGTATGTGTCCCTCGTCCCCCCGTTTTCTCACCGCTGATGGCGATGATAGAGGGAACTGGCGCTCTGGCGCTCCAAGCCTGCTTACAAAGTGCTGCCACGATATTGACCTACTGTTGTGGGTAACCTCCCCACATACGCCCTCAACTGTATCCTCGCACGGATCACTGGTCCATTTCCGGCGCTCTCAAAAACCCGTCGCTGCTAGGGCGGCCAAAAATTGTCTCTCGTGCCCCGCAGAGCCAAGCTGCATCTACTCAGCGAAGAAAATCTATGTCGAGCACAATCTGCACTCTCAACAGAACAAGGGGTGGCCCAACAAGATCGTTGCTCCAGAGATCGAAGATGCGGCTGATGTTGCGACCGCTGAAGAGCTACTGCTTTCGAGGCTGAGAGAGGATGGGGATGAGGAAAGGCCATACTACGGCCGATGTGTTTACGAGGCTGGGAACAACGTGGTTGACAACCAAGTAGTTGTTCTTTCCTGGGACGACGACGTCGAATGTACCCCTACGCCACGTCACGGCGCAAAAACCGCGACTCTTACCATGATAGCGCATACTGAGAAGATCTGCGAGAGGTTTACAAAAGTCTATGGGACCAAGGGAGAACTTACCGCAGACTCTAACACCATCAAAATTTACGACTTTGCGAGCGGTGAGACAAGAGTTTATAACCCCGAGCAGCATCTAAGTTCGGGGCATGGTGGAGGAGATATAGGACTAGGTGTGGCGTTTGTGGATGCTATTGCCGCCGTGAAGGACGGTGTTGATGTGGATGAGGCGCAGAGAACGCATATTAGATGTACCCCAGAGGAGGCGGTGAGGTCCCATGAAGTTGTATTTTGGGCAGAACAAGCGAGGGTTGAGAGGAGGGTTATAGGGTGGAATGAGTGGAGAAACTGAGCGATGAGAGAGAAAAATGAGGAGTAATTGAGTCGAGGTAGGTAGATAGCAGTTATGATGCCAATTGAATATGAAACCTGGAAATCGGTGGACCCATACAAGATTACCTCCTGATGCCAGACGGAAGCTGCAAGCAATGACGCAACAGACAGACAGAAAAACCAACAGACCTTGGTCTCGACCACGGAAAAAATCAGAGCAAAAAAAAAAATAAACGCTGCAGAAGCACACGTCCAATGGCAACAAAGCAACCCAAAACACCTTGAAAGTGAGCTTGAAAATCGCCCAAAACTAAAACCAATTAACCCTAATCCACACATCAAGACTTAAAACGTCGTCACCAAAATTACCATCGCCTCTTCTTTCTTACTGGCTTCTTCTTTTTAGGAAGTGGAGGTGGTGGTGGTGGAGAGGGATCAGATATCTTTGCCCAAGGAAGGAGATCCTGTAGGAACTCATCTCTATCGCCAGTGCCTCGTGGTAGAGGAATAAATCTGTGAAAACTACCCTCCAGCAGCACTTCATCTGGAGTATCTGAAGTCAATTCCATGCTCAAACCTGGTGTCTCCATTACCTCACCAGTCCTTTTCAATTGGTCTGTTGCTTTTGCAATAGCAAGCACGTCATTGGAGAGTTTCTCTCGACGTCGGGAATGCTCCTCATTTGCAGCTTGTTGCTCATGCATAACTGCATGATATTTCGCCCAGTCAACTTTGATGGAGCTGGCCAACCTTTCCGCGAAGCTGTCGTTCAGCTCTTTGCTTTCGGCATCCAGTACAATAAGTTGTTCTGCTATTCGCCGCTCCTCCTCTTCAAGCCTTGGGAGCGACTTCTCACGAACCAAAGTCTGGTTCTTTACAGAATCTACGCGTGCCTCTGCAATGAAGCTGAGTGGACGAGTGGAGCACCACGCTGTTCTTTGCCATTCTAAGCGCATCTTGGGAAGGGCGTCATCCAGTTGGAAGTCTTTGGCAGCGAGGATTTCGCTGCTGCGCACTTCGGACTTTAATTGATTGCCTGTTGCTGTAGCAACTTTGCCTTTCCGAGGCATCTTGTTACTAGTCCACACTGCCGCGATTTCTGGTGGTTCATCGTCGTCTTGTAAGCCAAAAAGGTCTGACATTCGAGTTGGCGATGGTCGATTCTCTTGATTTGAAACCATTTCTTCAGGTGGTGTCTCCGGTGGTGTCATCTCATGCTCTGCTTCGATGTCGGTATGCGGTTGGCACAGCTTGCTCTTTTCAATTACTGGCTTGATTTTTCCAATTACTGACTGGGCAATAGGCGCTTCGTCGTCTAAATTTATAACATGCCTGACTGGAAGACTGATCTCATCGTCTGCAGGCGGTGATGGTAGCGATGGTGGTGATGGCAGTGGTAGTGGTAGCAGTGGTGGTGGTGAAGCTACATGAGGCTGCAGTTTACCTTCCTGCGTTGCCATGGCTGGTATGTTGTGATCGAAATCTTCCGGACGTTGATCTTGCTCGATATGGAGGCTTTTGTCTTCAGACGCATCAACAACTGCTGCAGTATCTGCCTCGTTCCCGATTTGGTCAGACAGCCATTGGTCCATAAAAGACGCAATAAACGCCTCCACTCGTTGTCTCTCCATTCCAACCGGCCCCCAAAATTCCGGAAAAACGTCCATCCATGTCCGAGCCACATCATCGATGGACAAGCCTTTTTCATGGAAGCATTTTGGCACGGTTTCAGGCACACCCAGATATGACATCACGCGCCGCCAATTATTAAAGAAATCCTGACTATTCGCAGTTATATAATCTTTGAGTACTCGGTTGGCATCTACAGGCAGACCGATAGAGTCGTCGTATCCCGAGTCTGACGTCTGCCGGTCAAATCCCTCGGGTAACAAGCTATCTGTTGGAGAGCTCAATGGCGAGGAAACTGCCGATGAATCGCTCAGGAGGATGATTTCTAACGGTTGTCTGGGGTTGATCCGCTTTGGTGAAATATATCCAGGTACTTCAGTTGGGTCGGACTCTAGGTCTATGATTACGCGAGAGGCATTCCGTTCAGGGGTAGCCGCGCAGCTATTTTCTTGTACCGTGTCGTCGAGAATGATTGGGTCTGAAAGGCGAGCCCCTGCACGCTTGGGATTTGGAGGATCCGACGCCTCACCTGGAGTCCTCGACGCCGGTATCGGGCTAGGAGATTTTTCAAGCGCCGTAACGGCTCTTGCGTGGTCTGGCGTTTTTTTCCTCTTCAGGTTCTCTATGGGTGACCAAGGCCCCGAGCATGAGGAGAGCTTTGGAATACCTTTAAATCTTACCCGTCCATTTTTCTTCCATGTTTTATACTTGACAGTCCGACCATCAGCACAATATGCTGCGATATTATCTGTCAAGAATGCGATTTTCTGCTCAACAGACGCTGCTGCATCAGAAAAGTACTCATTGAAAGATTCTTCTGGGACTTTCGCTTGTTTTTCTTTTGCTCTCCAGAGTAGGTAGACGAGGGTGTCATGATATAGTTTCACCAAGGTATCGTTGTGCTCTACTCGTGTCAGTCAACGAGTGTCTGCACCGTCACGGAAAGAGATTTACCTACTTTTGGAAAGAATCTCGTGATATAAAGCCTGAGTAATGCCATTACGAACCAATTCAGGCTCTGCTATCGTCAGATACGTGAACACAAGGACTTGAAGAACCCCTAGACCAAATCATACATCGCACGGAGATATGAATAGCTTACTTACTTTCTTCTCTGCTTGAGTCCCAGTTTTGAAAAAGAGAATTACTGGAAGACGGCGGGTGAGATGCAGAGGGGCAGCGGAGATTAGACACATTTTGTAATGCGGCATTAACGAGAATAGGATCAATTGCCTGTTGCTGGCGATTTGGTGATGGTGTATGTGAGGGTGAAGAATCAATAGATACTACCTCAATATCGTTCATGGATATTGGAGTATTCGGAAAAGCTGCTGTCAGCTTTAGGCGAAATGAGCCTAGACCGGGAATCCCGTTGTTTTGTGTGAAGGTAGTAGTTACCGCAGGTGCATCACCTGGCCTCGGAACTTGATTTGAATGAGGTCCTGCAGACAGGAGCTGAAATACGTCTAGAGGCGAGGTCTCTCGCCTTTCTGTCGGAAACCTGTTGGAAAATAGATGCGATCTAGTGGTCACGAAGGTGCCAGCAGATGAAGCAACCGAAGTTGGTGTTATTGGCTTCCGAGGTTGGCAATTGGGTATCACTGTCGCCGGCATGCGGTTATTGCCTTGTTTTGGCGATCCCACATTGTTTGCAGTGTACCTAGTGGTTTGTTCTCTAGGGGTTTTGGGGCTTGCAGTTTTCTCATGTATTTCATTACCTGGAGACCTATTGACTGATTTAGGCTTGCGTCGGCGAGCCTCCTCATCTTCTTGGATTGCTTTGGCTTTCTCTGACAGGATTCTTTGACGTTTGGGTTTGCTCGATATATTCAACGGAACATCTTCGGCAGTTCGTTTGCAATTCCGGGTAGTGGCCCCAGGAGTTTCGGGAGGAAGCTACATTCCGTTAGTGTATCGCCTTTTATTCTTCGACTTGGACTTACATTGTCCCACGGGTCGTTCAAGAAATCCAAGCGTGGTAGGGTTATGGCTGGGGGGCTTGCCTGATTATTGTTGCCCCCATTTCGAACACCAAGGATGGCGTCCTCCACGACTACATGCGCGACTCCTTTAGGGGAAACGGCCAATTGAACGGTTTTGCTAGACGTTACAGGGCTTTCTGGAGCTGCTTTCCGTGATCTTGTACTCATGTTTGCGGATGACATGATATATTTGAGCACCCGAAAAGCGCTTTCACTGTGTGGAGCTTCTGAACGCCTTTGACGGACTCAAGACGGACGGTTCTTCTGGATGGGTGCCAGAACCGCAGGAAACTGTCACTGCGAGACAACCATTCAGGATTGGCGTTTGAAGCGTTTGAATTGAGCACACACCCCTCGAAAAATGCTCTTACACGTTGATTTGCGGTGCGAAGATGCGTTATTGTTGATCTAGTTGATTGTTGACGTTTGAGTCTCCAGGCCAACAGCCGACCGTGCCCAAAGACCTGGATCTGGGGCTACTTGAGCCGACCCGCACTTAAAAGATCAAATTGCGCCTTGCCAAAAGTCCCCAGTTGGAATACTGAACCGTCTTAACAAAAAGATAATATGTAGAAGTGAACTGGAAGTTGGAGAAGTTTTCGACGGAACTGCCTGACGTGAAATGAAAGTGGTTTGGGGTTTGCCCCTCTGCTTTGCACTTCCGACCGAGGTTTGTAGGCCAAATTCCGCGGCTGGCAGGTATCACGAAGGAATGAGAATAGTCTCAGACGATTGAGCAAATGTCGTAGATTGGCTGGAAATATCTGCGGGGACGGCGACGAGCTTCGTTGGCGGCGTGGGAGGGAGAGTAGAGGTTGATGTTGAAAAAAGATGTTGCGACCAGACACACCCGGATGATGACAGAGCCGCTCAGCGCACCACTTCCGGTTAGCTTCTAGTTACGATCTCCAACACCAACCTCCTAGATCCTCGCGCAATTCTCCCTAGCACTTCTGACAGACTTTGGTTGCACAACCACCCCTGAGCAGGACATATACGATGCGTCCAAGGACTCTACTGGTAACATTCGATGCTTGGAAAACTCTCTTTGCGCCGCGGGAGGCAATCGCCACTCAATATACCAGAGTCGCTCGACGGCATGGGGTCAATGCTGAGGAGTCCAACGTCCAGAAGAACTTTAAAGAAGGTAAATTGGAATTTCTGATACTGTAATGAACTTGGACTGTTGGTAGAGCTGGTGGTTAGCCACTGCGTATGATGTAAAGATGAGTTCTGTGAGGTTTAAGATCACTATCCGCAATGAGAGTGGGTGGCTTGATGTTGATGATATAATTGATGGTTGTGCACTTTCAGTATACTACTTTACGCACAGTTATGCCAAGCAATAACTAGACCGAAGCCGGCGTAAAATATTATATGCTAGGTCATTTCCGTGATCTTCACGGGATATTGTTCAAATTTTGCGCACTTATGCTAATCGCTGTATTTCGCAGCCTTCAAAGCTTTCTCTGAGAAGTTTCCAAACTATGGAAAAGACTCAGGAATGAAGTCTGAACAATGGTGGACCACTGTAAGTGATAAATCTTTGGTTTCGAATTTAAAACTGAGCCTCTTATTTGCAGAGGGCGCAAAAGTAAGATTGATGGCGCAGGGACTAATTCAACAGGTCATTGAGTCCACATTCTCTCCAACTATCCTCCCACAGTCTCTGGCCCCTGCTCTACTATCTCACTTTGCAACTTCATCAGCTTATACTCTTCATACATCTGTTCCATTTCTTCTTCACTCGCTTCGATCAAATACCATCTACTCCCACACCGTCATCGGTGTGGTCTCCAATTCTGATAGTCGGGTGCCTTCGATTCTTCGAGATCTAGGCGTCACCGTTAGGAACTATCCGCCTACCCAAAGTCGAGATGTTGGAGCACGTAAAAATGGGATAATCGACTTTGTGACTTTGTCGTATGATATTGGGGTTCAGAAACCCGACCCGAGGATTTTTGAGGCTGCGTTTGCAGAGGCGAAACGGTTGGTTCGGGATGAAAACATGGAATGGATCAAGGTTCACGTTGGCGATGACTTTGAGAAGGATTTTAGAGCAGCTGAAAAGGCAGGCTGGAAGGGCGTTTTGTGGGATGGCGAAGGAAGACCTGAAGAGGTACTGAAGGAAATTCTGAATAATTAATGGAAACGTATGTGGGGAGATGTGATAGTGACAATTGGAGTGACTGAGAGCGAATTCAGCCCTTCTCAATGAGTCACAGCGCCCATGCTCACAATTATTTCTATATTTGATACTGGTTGTGTCGTAATTTGTCGGGGAGCAGTTGCCGCATTCCAGAATCATTATTCATTGCAGACTTGCAGTTAGATGTACAGACAAAACCATTATTAAAATCGATATTTCTACTTGGAGGCTCTCCTGGATACAACTTATTCAAAGAAAAGCCCTGCTGATATGGATACTGTCCATAATAGACGTTCTAAAAACTGAGGCTCACATGCTGGGCCAGCTCGAGCTGCTTGAATTGCCAACTAGTAGGCCGAGCTAGAGTTCTAAGCCTACAGGTTGCAGACTCTACCGAGATTCAACCTACATCTCATGGTTAGGTCGGTTTGTGAACAAAAACTGGTCATGGTCCTTAATGGAACGTTGTTCTCAGTACGGTTCTTGATCTGCAGTGTGGGCTTCTTAGTCGATAAGGGCCATATATGCTTGAAGTCCTGCCAAACAAAATAGTTCCACCGGAGGTTGACCTCTTGGAATATCTACCCTGAGTATCTGAGGATGTGTTCTGGTTTGAATCAGCTTATACAAGCTTTCGCATAGGTTTAGGGATGGTGGTCCACGTCAACGGCGGTTGGGACGGTATCATCAGCACCATATGGTGCTTACTAGTCGTTTCAGGCTTGGAAATTGAATGCTTTGTTGCTGATAATGGAAACCTCGGACTGGGGTATTTAATGAGAGATCCATAACACGATCTTTTCATTTTGATGGCTGATACTTCCATCGGCTGTCACTCGTACTAACCCGATTGCGTTAGCACTGTATGATCCACTATATACCATCACATACCAACGTAGAAGCTGCAGATAAAGAGTTCATGAGTAATCTGTCAGATGATGGAATGCTATCAGCAGAGGGTGCCAAAGATGGTACTGTACTCAACTGGCTCGGATAGCTCGAAAGGTGTTGCTCGTGCCGTATGGGCTGATCAGGCGGCTGGCCCACACAACATTATACATAAGTTCAGCTACCCTGTTCTTGGAACAGCATGCTCTAGGCTATTTGGAAATGATAGAGATAGGCCTTGTATCTGGGTAAACACCCTCTTAATATGTGCGTGAAATTTAAGGGTGAGTATCTAGGTGATATTAGTTTGCCGTTGGAGACGGATAAATATCTATTGAGGCGCTTTTTAAGCCTCAAATGACCTTAGGTGTTGTTTTTGGAGCGCATAACTGTCCGTATAGTTCATTTAGTGAGATCTGCTAGAATTTTCAATATTCGGGGATATGATTCAGGTCTGAAGGCTAGGCACTTGAACAGCAGTTGCACAATTCTTAAACATCTAGACGAACAACCTAAATAGTCAGATACAACGTTCATCCTCCCAGCAGCCGTCGGAAAAGCTTAATCGCGATCGTTAGGGATGAGATGCTCCGGACTTTAATGGCTATTTTTTGTTACGTTGGATTAAGAGCCTGGTCTTGTACAAACAAACACCACCCCATCTGCTAATTAGCGTACCTTCGCACATCTTCTACAATTTCGAAAAATATAGCCATCAACGACTCGATTTATCTCGTGTATACAACGTACGTTTCTCTTGTTGCAAATCTTGTGTAACATACTGATCACTCACTGTTCTAGCGGCTCAAACGTCCACTGTCGTGTCCTTTCGTCATGCCCTCTATCAACGACAACATCATCACTCTCTGTGCTGCCGAGAACGACGTTGACGGCTTTAAGAAATATCCCGCCACCGTTATTCCACGCCCTATAGCAACCAACTTCGCTGTCAGTGTTGCTGTTAAGCCGGCTCCACATACTGTGACAGACATCACTAATATCGTTGCAAGGTACTCATCGATACTATCCACAAAAAATTCCCGCATTTTGGAGGGATGCACATGATCATGGCAATGATTCATCATGAAGACGGAAGAATGGAGAGGTTCCCGAGTTCTGAGTGGGACCGTGTTTGGGGAGCCGATGTATACCATCGTGTTTATGTCCTGTTAGATCGAACTCACCTACCTGTTTCTGAGGTACCAGGGGTTACCAAGATGGGAGTTGCAGTTATGAAGGACTTCTAGAAGGACATGGTGCTTGGGATCTTAGGAATGGCTTTGGAGGTAATGTGTGGGTGGTTCGGGCAAGTTTATGGGGTCTGCACTCGGACTACTAGGGTTGGTGGCGTTTGTAATCTCTGGCAAGTATGATGTTGAGAGATTCTCAGAGAGATATTAATAAATGAATATCGTTGCTGTTCCTAATTACTAGCTCGCTGATTAACCGAAGGCTTGGGCTCCAATAGACGGCTGCTAGCAGCGTCTTGCCTCAATGAACTGCAAACTTAAGGCAGATGAGCACATTTCTTAATCAACTGTCTGAAACTGGACTTCTATCGGGGCTGAAAAAGATCTGACCAAGTTTAGTGTAACATGTTCTGCACCTCCACATCCCAAGTCAGATCCAACGCCAAGACTATTTGCTTACTCTTCGTCTCAATAATAAGAAGTCTTGGAATCATCGAGTCCCCCGTCATCAATTCTCGGTTTCGTCAACTGCAATCTCTCCTCAATCAACTATACAGACACTCTAACCGGCCATCGTTTATGAATTCAGTAGTATCAAGTTGAACCCCTTCAACTCACATCCATTGAATGGCATTATGAAACGTCGAGACTCGTCGAAGTACTCCGTACTCGCGGCTTTGACGAAGTTTCTAGGTATGTTTGCTTTTCTATTTGAGTACAGCTATTTAGTTTGCAAATAGATGTACCTTGTTATTTTTTCTGTCTCCCGGGGTAGTTTCTGAGACCGACACGTTGGTTTGACTTGAAGGAATATACCTACGCCTACGGTGGAGGATCCTGTATCATAGGTCACCCATCCAGTGCGTTCAACTTGTTCAAGTGCTAGCTGGGACAAAATTACTCAGCTGACACTAGAGAATCTAGTCGAATGACCTGTAACATTGTTCTACTCATGCGAACTGGACGTCATTGCATCAGACCAACCCTATATATTGGGATACAGCCCTCGTCGAACTTGATGGCCATCAAACTTCCTCCCACAATGTCTTCACTCGACCAGATAGTGCAAGTGATCAACCACCGAATCTCCGAAATCCCGACGAAACGCAGAGAAATGGAGAGATCACTAAATGATACCGGCGGGCGTCTTTAGCCCCGGTTTTCGCCTTCGGCTCAAAACTAAAAGTCCTGCAGATTGTCTTAGGAAGGATAGGAAGGTCCTAGCTGAAATCTACATAGACCTGGAAGAAATTCACCGCTTGCTTCGCGGGCTACGGCTCATTTGCCAGGAGTAGAAGGGACAGGATTCTATCAATGTCGTGAAGATCGATACCGCAGGAATTGCACAGACGGTTAAAACTATATTGAGCACTTTGTGTGGGACTAACCGACATCTCAGAGGTCACAGATGATGACCGGCGTTCCAAACGAGGAGGATTATCCCTCTGGGAGTGACGGCAACGGGTCCTTCAATGATACGGATGACTCTGTTACAGGGTATTGATGAGGCAGAGAGACGTTTGGCTAAAGTTTAGGATGATGCCCGTGAGCTCTAAAGCAATTTTGAGTATGTGAGTGAGATGTGGGAGGGGAGAGTTGAAGCTTTAGTATGACTGGAATGCCACTTGCATAGCTAAGTGTAAACTATATATCTAATGTTATTTAGAAACCACCTTATTCGACCAACGGCGCTCTATTGTCTATACCCAATGTCTTCGAAGGGTATTGACTAGTAAAGGGGTTTGTGCAGGTGTTATGTTGGCTGTGATGAATTAACCCATCTCTGCAGACGAGAAAATTCCTTTCAGTGAACCGAAGCGGTCAGATCGGTCAGATATGGACCTCGACCGGGCCGATCTGTGCCAGGGGCGGCTTCATTGATGATCATCTAGCCCGTTTACCAATTGTTCTATAGATTTCATAGATAACTATCTAGCCGGACTACAGATATCTATGGAATACACCACCCGCTGCTACCACAATGAAGACCTTCCATCCCACCACCGCACCATATTCTAAATTGAACCATGCACACCATTCTAAGTCTCATCTGTTGCCTACTTCTTCTAAAGAGCAACAAGAAGCTCCTGGACCTGATGAACTTTCTCCATCTTGATAAGACCGGCTTTCTCTCATAATTTCAAACATTCTACCCCTCGAATTACTGTATCCCCTAGTATATTTCTGCGGTCTGTGATGAGAACCTTGGAGTACTGAAAAGTCTGATTATTTGTAATCTTATCCGCTGGATTTAGGACCGTATATATACAACTATAAAATCTATCTTTAGCCTTTACCAGTGCTCAATAGGGTCTGATATCTATTACTATCTTCCCTATGCACCAGATATCTTCAGAGGCTATAGATATCTTCAGAGACTGTAGATATCTTCCTTGGCGTAGATATCTATAGGCTCTGTAATGCGCTAGATATCTGTCACATGAAACCGGGCACATCTATGCCAAGGGCAGCTTTCAAAATTATGACCGCATCTGACCGATCTATGAATCTGTAGATTACCGGGCGGTCGATCTGACCGCTTCGGAACACTGGTCCCCTTCTCTGTCTCGTCTTGCCTTCTGGAAGCATATTCAGGACTCAGTGGCCTCGACCTGTCTCTGAACAATCTAGCTTGTGGGGACCGTCAGAGTTCGACATGAATCATGCTCATTCTAAAGCATAGGACAATACCACCAAGTCGGATAGTGGCTAGTTATACGAAAAGTCTTTTGGGCCTAAGCTAAAACGGTGGTATTACTATTGCGCTTCACTCTCAAACCATATTTCTTTTGTCCTATGTCAAGGCTCAAAGTAAATAAAGCTATAGCAAATAGTATAAGTACTTAAAGGCGCGATGTACACTGTACTTGATTGGCGGTCTCCCTCCCACCTGGGCGGGGCCGACTTCCGCCAAGGACGGCGCTTAAAATCCTCATGTCACATGACTGGCATACGAAGCTCTGGAACACTAGGCCCTTCAGGCCCGGCCTAATGAGGCCGCTTCAACTCAGAATCATACGGGGCCTGAGATCTTAAAGGCGGGGGGCTTTGAAAAGTACCTGCTGGAACTGCGAGCTTTACGTAGATAGGATACAATGGACTTCGGATTCGGGAAACTGCAAACGCAATTCATTCGCCCCGCCGCCGTGTGCCTGGTCTAATGGCCTAATGATCCATAAAGAGTATTTTTTACGTTTAGGACTACTATACAAAAAGGTAAGCGAGACTGAATCAAGCGAGAAAGTCAAAAGTCATTTTCCACGAAATCTACGGGATGTCAAAGGCCACGCAACGGTGAATCGAATTTGGGCTGACACGGCGAGTCGGTCTTCCTCCAGAAAAGAAAATGAGAGCACCAGATAGTATTGGATAGGCTTTGGGAAAGTTTTAATTGTGGTGATACGAATGGAGATGCGTCTAGGCACTTTCGGCTTTGATATCATACTACCAGGGAGCAGCTCAGCTTCCCTACTCAACTGGCCAGCAAAGGGCTGACATTTTGTAACATTTGGCCTTACCCTATGTATTTTCGGCGGAGTCTTCACTTTCTCTGTACTGGCTGCTGGCTTACATATATATTATGGATGACGACATGGAGTATGCAGTAGTAAAATATCGTCCCGTTGGGTACACGCATGCCCTATCACCACGTCTTTACTACGCCTTAGGCCCATCTAAGATTTCAGTATATACTCCAGCAACACGATGCCACGTAGCTCTTCATCCCTTGGTGGTATTTCTGCTCTCGCTTTGCAGGGGCTTAACGGTTAGTACTAAACTCAGCCAAGACACTGCGCCGCAACGTTCTCAATCGCCCAGTTTGTGCTAGTCTCAGACAATGTTCCTGAGCGGTCAGATCGATAGCCTAGTTATTGACAGATCCCTGGGTCAATTAAATGCGGTCGGGCTATTAAATGTATCTCTAAGCATGAACTGGTCTGGTCAAGCAATAGAAAAGTCTGGGTCTCTGTAGACTTGTGTAAACGACTATCTTCGCCTGGGTGTCCCTAATCACTCGTGCATGTCCATGAATATCTGGGACTTCTATCTAGATATAGATACCGTAAGGTACGTATCTGTAGATATTTGAATCGCTATTATACGGCGTAACTCCAGATTCTTTCCGTAATATTTACCGTACCTCCGTCTATGTGGGATACCTTCCAAGTAAAAGTGAATATTATCAATTCACTACGATTGCTTCATCTAGACAGCCTCATGGCTCTGCCGTCAGTGACTCATTTATCTAGTTGTGAGGATGAGTAGAGCCACGAATGTAGTACCCAATATCACCGCAGGTTGTGCACTAGGGGTGCATGCTATGCTCTTGAGTAACTGAAAACCTCAGCTTGGTTCGCCTAGTGTTCCTAAGCGGCCTGGCTGGCCTGCATATCTTTTGAAACCTGCATATATCTTCAAGGCCTGCACTAGCGAAGATCAGGCCCTGCTTCATGCAGGCCGGCCGGGCCGGGCAGCTTAGGAACACTGGGTTCGCCTGCGGGCTGCTTCTACAGTACGCTTGCGCTTTGCGCTGGGGTGTCCTCTGAGGACCTTTGTAATGGGCGGGTGACATTCATTCAGAGGCACATCAGTCAAAGTAGAACTTCCATCACCACCGACATCTGGTTCCTCGAGTACGGTGCCCTTTGCTAGGTTGTGAACCTCCGTAAGACTAATCCGGGGAAAGTTACCTGAATATTCATCGATTATAAATTGGAGTCTGAGGTACTGGCAATGTTCCTAAGCGGCCCGGCTAGCTGGTGGGCTTTTTAGATGTCTGCAGTTGCGTTCTCACTGACCGCCCTTACCGCAGGCCAGGCTAAGCCGCCATATCAAAGTCTACGCTGCAAAAAGCCTGGGGCTTTCAGATATTCGAAGCCACCCACAGATCTGGCTGGCTTAGCCCCAATTTTGGAGGCTTGCCTTGGCGGAGGTCAGGCCCGGCTAGACGGGCCGCTTAGGAACAGTGGGTACTGCGGTATAGTCAATGGTGCCTACTTGAGACAGTATATAACTGCAATTGCGTGACCACATGCCACATCAGTACCCTAAAAGCAAAGCGTTCACAAATACGTGTTTCCTTGCCCACCGTAAAATGTTGACCATCTGCTGCTTGCTTGGCTTTGCTTGAATACCGGGCGGGGAACACATTTTGACAGTATGTCTTTGTATATACTGTACCTGTTCTTACAATAGAATTTCGCTATGTGAAAATTGATATTTACTGCTTTCAAGAAGTCCCTTAGCGTGCTGGTAATGCGTGAAGTGTTTGTCCATGTCCCGAGACTAAATTGCATTACAGATATCCAGGATACAACGCTCCTCCAAACAGGTTCGGTTTCGGGGTATCTGGCGCTTGAAAGTACCAACAGATCAATCTATAATTGACCGGTAGAATCGCTACGGAACACTGGTTTTAGATCAATCGCTCGTTTGGATCTGGTCCAGTCCAGTATCCACAAACTAGCAATGGCAAAGACCAGGCAAGACCAACTATGTCAGGCTGGATTGACTGGGGAGCTAGGGTGTGCAAGTGTATTGGCTGTGTTCGTAGGCGAGCCGGCCGGTCCACATCCTCCCAGGTTCTATCCTCCTTGATATCTGGTAATTGGCACGGCCATTGAAGGCGTCAAGAACCTTGCTTGTGCAGTGTAATTTCTGGCAGGCTGAAGGAAGACATGTAGGCGTCCGAGGAGTTAGTAGCCTTCTAGGGCATCTGCTTGCAGGTTGGAATGATTTCATTGACGGGTGAGACGGTGTTGGTTGTCATTCATGGGGAAGAAAAGCTTATATTGTTGCACGGTCGAGAGGAGCAGGAGGTGAAAACCCTCGTCTGTATGGAGGTTGAAGAACTTCGTGCAATGCACTCAAGACTCCACTACTTGCACCTTTCCCCCCTAATGCACAAATCTCGTGAGCTACCGAAATTCTTCCTCTTTGCAACCTGCCTGCTATGGTACCCATTGTATGTGGCATGCCAGAGTCTGGAAACTACCCGCACCGCCTGCCCTGGTATGTGCTGAAAATTGATTCTGTTCCCTTCCAATTTTTAAATGATAAAAACAGCAAGTCAGACACGAGACACAGTGTTCCTAAGCGACCAGGCCGGCTCAGCTTTGCAAAGGCCCGGCTTGGCCTGTTTTAGCCGCAGCTTTTAATGAGGGCCGGGCCGGCCTGCAGACTTTATCTGCCAGCTTGTAGGTTTGATGGAACAAAGGATAAACAAGATATTTTGTTTAAAAGACACCTTCTACTGGCTACACTAAGATAACCTCCTGAGCACGAACCAACATTCGAAGATAGACCAGATTCCTTTAGGCTCCTGCAGGCTATTCAGACATCGATAGATTATGCTAGACGCTTCAGGCTTCTGCTGGCTTTCCAGATATCTGCGGGCCAGCCAGCCCGACCCAGGCTTTTGATTCTGGCCTGGTCGGCCGCTGCTAGCGTGGGCTTTGGGAATGGAGGCCCGGCCGGCCTGGCCTGCAGACCGCTAAAAGCCTGGTGGCTGACTGGGCCGCTTAGGAACACTGAAGAGACATAGTGAGGAAGTTAATATTTGGGGACTAATCAACCTTTTATTAGCACTTTGGATTCACGGGTAGATTGGTCGGCTATGGGTATGTACACTCACTGCTGGGTGAATGGATGCTGTACTTGTATACGATGCCGGATGATTGGCGGTGAAGTGGAGTTTAGTGGAAGAACTTTCTGAAGGAGCGAAGCTTTGTTCTGATCTTTATCAAGACCCCGCACATGCACATCCATGAGAAACTTTTTGCACCTCACTATCGTCGGCCGGCAACCTCCGTACGGTACTAATCGTGAGCAGCAGCGGTGAGTACGCATGTCGTGTCGTGCTGCCCTCCCAGAGTGCAACGCCATATCTTGAGGGATGGCGTTACATCTGCAAATACCTGGAGGCCACCTCAGTAGGGATTGTGGGTGCTGGTCCCAGCTCATAAACCACCCAATCGTCTGCGGATGCGTAGATTGGTTTGAGCAGATAACGATTTTTAGGGCTGCCCTCAGTATAGACCAGTAGCTGTCGGACTTCAGAAATCCTGAACCGGACAAATAGAAGGTTAGATTTGGCTGGACTAGCTGCTTGAGAATGCTGACTTCGCATAAAAGTCCCGGGAGTATGAAATTGAAGCAGAAGCGTAACGAGTGCTAGTTGGGCTCATAAGAGGAAGTTTGTGTAGAGAGCAGTGTGTGGACTCCCAACCAGGCACGTTTGATTAGTTATAGTCACTCAAGGTCTAACGCTGCACCTAAGGCCTGCCTAGAAATCTCCAAAATGGTCCACTGCCCGAACCAACCGTCCGTCCGCCCGGACGTGACCTGCCCAGTGCCCGATTCCGAAACCCAGCACCCGGTGCGGATGTTCCTTACCCGAAGACTATGGCAACATCCCCAGGACTATATCCTACAAGACCTTATAGCCTCTACGACTGGAAGTGCGTGATAGGGGACGGCTTCCCCGACGCTGGTCGAGTGGGCTGGTGACCCGGACTGCGGGTTTAAGACTGCTTTTTTTCATTCGAATTTCCGTACACCCCATGCGCACTCCCTCAGATCCCCATCCAACAGGTTTCCCAACTACTTGCGCTGCTATCCTCGTGAGATACAAAAGCGATGGCCGAAGAACATGATGCAAAGTAAGATGTCGTGAATCTGACACGAGTCTTGGCAACGGTTTGTTTAGAGCCTGCCGTATGGTTTTAATTGAACTACGAATAACATCTATCATGGCACTCGACACAACACTAGTCTCTTACTATGGCGGTGTAAAGTGGTCAAAATACCATTTCACGACGTCATACATGGAATTAGTGGAATTGGTACCTTCATGTGCACCAACACCCAATTCCATCAATTCCATGCACGCAGTTAATTTAACAATATTGTAGCATGATGGCATATATAGCTGACAGTGTCATTCATGAACTTGTAGAACTTGGTGCTGGTGCACATGAATAAAGATTTTTGGAGCCTGATGCACATTAAATACTGAATTTTCTAAATCATGTATCAAAAATAATTTGCAAAATCTAGTATCTGATACATACCAAGTTCTAAAATTCCTAATTCATGTGTATAAACACTGAATTCCGCTAGTTAGTGTTCTAGTCCATTCACGGAGGCGGTTCCTCCGGTCCATTCGCTGAGTGTACCCCACCTCCGTGAATGGACTGGTTCATTTGCGGAGTGCACACACTTGATTGATGCACTACATGCATATATGCGCATGCATGTATGCACACTCGGCTGGCCATATCCAGCTGAATTCAATCAACGCAACTAATATCACATCTTCCAAATATCGAAACCCACCATCTATTTCATAGTTGATGGTTGTATTAGTTCTTAGCAGCGCCATCTGGTATTTTCAATCTTAAATGGAACACTACTCTTCCTGGGCCCAGTCAGAATCAAAAGTGACTTCGACTCAGCAAATACACGAGGAGAGGCTTGGGCACAGACAGATTCCATTTCCGCTGATGATAGCAACGATAGCGCTGAGGAAAGCAACGGAAGTGATTTGACCGAACTGGATACTGAGGAAGGAGAGGTCCACGAGGAGGAAGAGGTCACTAGTAAGGAGGAGGAGGAGGAGGAGGAGGATAATGCTGAGGAAGCGGGAAACTAGGAAGAGACAGTTTCAAATGATGAAATGGAGCACAGTGTAATTGTAGTTGCACGACGACGTTGAGACATACAGCTCGTAGGGATCACGATAAAGGTGTACAGCGTTTGTTTTTTTTTGGTTGAGCGTAATTAGCACTTTTGTATATACGCTCCGCGAATGAGCTAGTCCATCTACGGAGGTGGGGTACACTCCGCGGATGAACCAGTCTATTTACGGAGGGTGGGACTCCGCGAATGGACCGGTCTCTCCGCGGAGGAACCGCCTCCGTGAATGGACTAGAACAGTACTGCCAGCCCAATGATCAGAGGGTTAACAGAAATAGAGGTCGCTGAGATGTCATTTGCTTCGATAATACCTCTGTTTTTTTGGTGGTGGATTTAATGTCAAAGGCTCGAGTTTAGGCTCGAGCTCATGAGCTTGCTCAAGCTTTTACGAGACTCCTGCCACGAGTCGAGCCTACTCGAGCTTCCTGCCTAGGCTCGACTCGGGCCGACTCACGCCCATCACTATGTATAACTACTGAAATTGGGTGTTGGTGTACATGAAGTTACCCAATTCCATTAATTGCATGCACGACATCGTTGAAATGGTATTCTGACCACTTTACCGCACCATATCTTACGCCCTTATCCTTTTTTTTTAGGGCACCATGCTCTTCCATATTTGCCTTACGCTTACCTGTGTTATCCATCACACATAGACCGAGATTAGCATGAATTTCGAGCCCACTACGCCGGGCACTTTCATCGAAGCAGAGTCGATCCCAGGTCCCAAGAATCTCTTTTCTCAGGCATATCTATAGCTTACATGGCCCGTTCTCTGACCCGATAAGCGTTCATGCGGGCGGAAAATGAGAATACCTCGTGCAGATCGATGCAGCGTATATCATCATTGTGGGGGGAAATATATACAGTTGAAGAGAACATCATCTCACGCGATTAACGCGTCTCTCAGCCACCTGACCCGTTTATTCGATAATATCGCACTTACTAAGGAGCGTGGCTTCCTTGGGAGGAGGACGCATGGCACAGTCAATATACCTTATTTATAATTAAGGTTTCTTCATATGCGAGAACTCGATGATTTTTTGGATAGCTTGGATCCATAAGAATTCCATCCAAAGGACTTACGGTAGAGTTGTTTCACTGCCTCAGTTCTTTCTCCCTGCTTTTGAATACCATACATAGATCTGGCGGTATCCGGTTTTCTTTGTAGAGATAAGCTGCTTTCTTCGTCAGCCGTATGCAGAAGCCGTAGATGAAGCGGCTCCTACGACGCTACAAGTGGGCTGGATACCGTTATATTTTACAGTTCACAGTCAGATAAGTATAGTATGGTTTTCTATTGCAATGGGTCTTGTATTCCCAGAGACATGCCTTGTCGTCTGTGGTCCACACATAATAATAAACCTCACATTACCTCACTCAGCACACAGCACCTGTGTGGTATTGTACATTCTCTGCGCACGGTTTGGAAGTAATGCTGTACCCCCCATCGCAAACCAGTGCAAAGTAGTGGATCCCAGTGAGGTAATTCCCGTAAGTCCCAAACTACCTCCTCAGAATCCCAGAATCCCAGAATCCCTGATGCATCCAACATACTGGTAACTAAGGTCGATGATTGTCGCGCAGTCTGGAGTTCCAGTAGTAATCGATGCTCTAGAGGTCCACAATATTCTCATAATATCGCAGGTAACTAGTGTGATAGGAAGGTTTAATTGGTACATTTCCTGCGGAGAGGCTTACAGTTTCATGTCCACATCTCAATCGCCAGTTTGTTTAAGCGGGATATTAATACCTCGCTTTGTCAGATTTGCGACTCGGGCAATATGGTGGTGGCGATGCATTGGGGCTCATCGGTGAACAGTTTGCGGCTAATAGCACTTAGTGTGGTTACACTGCCTCGAGATGAGGCGAGGTGAGACTAATTCGCTCGGGTGGTGCCCCATCAGGTGAGACGATGGATAGTGGCACGCTTGCTATTCAGCTACATATCACCGACTGGGTGATTAGGGGCACTGATCTGGTGAGGTATCATAAATATATGTCCTCCTCCAGATTCACCAAGGTCTCAAGGTTTAGGGCAAACAAGCGAAGGAGGGATGGCTTTGCCTGCTTCTACTAGCTCTATTTTTGATACAAGACCCGTGGAGCGAATGGTGCTTACGGGTTGAGCCCAGCCTCCAGAGAATGTGAGCGCTGGCTGTCAGATTCTACAGGAGTATTGGAGTAGCACTTTAAGTTGGCAGGATCCAGTAATCCATTCCAATGGTGTCGGCTATTCTTGAGCGTTTGACTTTGACTGGGTGGTGAGGAAGCTTTAAGGTTTGCGTGCTCCTTGCTGACGAGCACGATTGAGTGTGGCGGATGCCATGCTTCTGACGTTACACGGCAGAGCGGAGGGCTGGCACGCGCTGTGGCTAATCAGCGCCTGTAATCGCTATCCCTTTACGGTTACCCCCTACAGTGGGAGGCCTGGAAACCTGAAATAGGCCACAACGCCTCAGGAGTTAACACTTGGATGTGTCATATTCGTGGGTGGGGTAGCCATGTATCATGGCAGGGGTATTTTCATATCCACCCTAGATTCTGGTAACGGTTGATATTCCGCTGATTCCTCTTCTTTTTCTCTTGCTCCTGTCCACCTGCGCTCTTGTTCTTCGAACTTCATATTCATCGTACTTACACAATGGCGGAAGAAATTCACAGCCTTTTATTTGGCGCTCGATCTGGCACTCCCGTCTATGCACAGCAACACCACGGTACTGTATGTAGCTTGTACCCCGCGGCGGATTGTAGACGCGCTGGACTTGCAGCACGGAATACTGATTCTTTATATCCAGGGTCCCAACTCCAGACATGGTACCCCTCAACAGAGTTTACAAAAGTCGGCAACATTGCCTCCAGAACTTCCACAAGGATGGACCGCTCGGTTCGACGACCACCAAGCAGCATGGTGAGTAACACTACTTCTGCAAGTAACAGCATCCACCCTGACTTTCAACAGGTACTATGTAAACACGGTTACTGGAGTCTCTCAGTGGTCCGCACCACTACCTACGCAACCTGTACAGGCCATTCAACATGCAGACGAGGGTGCCCTGCCGACAGGCTGGATTTCGCAGTATGATACAAACCGCGGGGCGACTTTTTATGTCAACACAGCAACCAAGGTATCCCAGTGGGAACGGCCGCTGCCGCCCAGAACAAGCAGTGTAGCGGCGAGTTCACCAAAGCCATCCCATGGAATGGCTTCAAAACCTCCAGCCCCAACCGCCGGAATGCCAGGAGCTCGTCCGGCTGGCCCCGGAGCACAACTGCATGCACAAAAGCCTGGTAGTGCACCTCCTCATGGTGTCACCCCCGCAGGTCAGACATTCTGAGTATTGCTAAGGCCCCAGGTCCCTTACTTACCTGCTGGGTGTATAGGCTTCCGACCCAATTCCAACCCAAACCCTTCAAAGCCTATTCAACCTAACCAGGCACACAGGCCGGCTTCCATGGGTCCTCAGCTACCCAGAAAACTTCCTCTCAGTCCAGCAAAGACGACTCCAGCACTAGTTGGCCAGAAACCCGGAGCTGCGGTAAAGCCACTAGCTGCTGGTCAGAAACTAACTACTCCTGGTGTACATCCAATGCCAGCTGGTCAGAAACCTGGAGGTGTAGTTAAGCCATTGGCTGTCGGCCAGAAACCACCCGTTCCTAGTGCACATCCAATGCCAGTCGGCCAGAAACCTGGAGCTCCAGTGAAGCCACTGACTGCTGGTCAGAAACCAGTTACGCCTGGTACACATCCTGGTACACATCCGATACCAGTCGCTCAGAAACCTGGAGCTCCAGTCAGACCATTGTCCGTCGGTAAAAAACCAGGCACCCCTGGTACGCTACCTGGTGCACATCCTGGCGCATACCCTGGCGCACATCCTAGTGCACACCCAACACCTGTCGCCCATAAACCCGGAGCTCCAGTTAAGCCACTGACCGTCGGTCAGAAACCAGCTACTTCTGGTGTATACCCAATGCCGACCGCCCAAAAACCTGGAGCCACAGTCAAGCCACTAGCTGTCGGTCAGAAACCACCCGCTCCCTATGCACACCCGATGCCAGCTGGCCAGAATCATGGAGCTGCAGTCAGGCCATTAGCTCCCGGTCAAAAACCAATCGCTACTGGTGCACGTCCTGGTACGCATCCTGGGGTACACCCTGGTGCACATCCGATACCAGCCGGCCAGAAACCCCAAGCTCCAGTTAGGCCATTAGCCGCCGGTCAGCGGCCACCGGCTCCTGGTGCGTCTCCGGTGCCAGCCGGCCAGAGGCCCGGGGCCGCAGTCAAGCCATTGGCCGCTGGCCAGAGACCGCCTGCTGCAAGCGCCACGCAGCCTGTGAAACCATTGGCACCGGCGAATAGGCCGCCTGCAGCAAATGCCTCTGCGTCAAAGCCCGGTACAACCGCCGCTCCAGGACAGAAACCAATGGCTGCGAGAGGTAACCCACAAGCAGCGGGGCCGGCAGCTGCGGCGGCTGTAGCTAACCCGACCCCTACCAGTACCCCACAACGGTACGGCGCCGCACCTGTAGCAGCAGCGGCTAAACCTGCTTCTGCACCTACTCAAGGATATGGATCAACTCAAATAAATTCTATAACTAATGTCTACGAAACATCATACGGTTATCCCCAGCACCAACCCTACGGCTCCGAGTACCAACATCAAAGTACCTACGAAAGTACTCCTACTCACGCCTCCAATGCAGGCAATTCGTACACCCAGCCAGGACACCATGAGGAACCGTGCAAAGGCGAAAGACACGAAACTGAGAAGGAAAAGGAAAAGGAAAAGGAAAAGTCCCATACGGCCGGTTACGCCACGGCGGCTGGAGGTGGGCTATTAGTTGGTGCTGCTGCAGTTGGTATATTCGTTTGTCCTTGGGTTCAGAGTTTATGGCTGACGTAATGTGCAGGAGTCTATCATAGTTACGGAGAACATCATGAGCAACCTCAGCATCAAGGCTATGGATACGGAGAACACCATGAGCAGCCGCAGCAACAAAGCTATGGCTATGGAGAGCATCATGAACAACACCAAGAACAAATATATGGATATGGAGAACACCACGAGCAGCCCCAGCATCAAAGCTATGGATATGGGGAACAGCACCACACTTCAGCACCTGTCTATACCCCCGATTCAGATGGTGAGCATGAATTACACCACCAAACGCATCAGATGGAGCACGGGCACCATGAATACGAGTATCCGGATCATGTAGAACGTGGTGATGAGGGAGCTACCGAGCACCATAGTGGGGACTACCATTCCGTCGACCATCACGATTATGCGGGATACGAGCATGCTCACAACCCGCATACTGTGGCCTATGAACCTGAACATGAACATGAACACGAACATGAACACGAGCCTGAACACGAACCGGAATACGAACCGGAACACGAGCCTGAACACGAGCCGGAATACGAACCGGAACACGAGCCTGAGCACGAACATGACGAGCCGCATTATGGCTATGGTCATGAGCATATTGATTATGAAGGTGGAGATTATGGTTCGGACTATGAGCATGGTCATTACGATCATAGCCATTATTAGGAGCACAGGGATGGATGTGTGATGAAGTTGTAGTTTGGGTAAACTTGTGGATATTATTATGTTGGGCTCGAGATCAGATGGGACATTTCCTTGGGAGTTGATAATACGGTCGGATAATTAAAGGCCAAAAGGATAAATTTTTTATCCACAAAATCGTAAACACATGGCCGACTTGGTGGATTAGCAGTATTCGTTTGGCATTCTATAGGTTCCCATGACTGCAGAATAAACGTCCCACCGCCAATTAGTACAGTGAAAGCCCGGTTATCGGGCAGAATCACAACCTCCCACTCGTAAAGTTGATCAACTGGTCTCTTGGAACCATAGGTGACCTACTACAACTAGGTACTCTAGACAAATGGCATGCCCCGCTTACACACGTAAACTTATAATGAATGCCCATCCCATGCACGGCCTGTTTCTCTATCAATACCAGAGTCTCCGGACACCGTGTATATCAATAGAACATGTGCTAATGGCTATTATCCTAATACTTTTAGTGTCGGCAGCTAAGGTGCTTGAGTGCTCGTCGATGTCTACATTTCGAAGCTCTGGCCTGCCTTAAGATAATTCTTTTCAAAGTAGCTATTGCAACTTTTAGTTTTGTAGAATGCGCATTCCCTACGTAAAGCATGGTGCGTTCCTATATATACAGCATATGGAGAGCTCAAACTTAATACCTAGCCTCTGTGCCGGTCCGGTAAAGGTCGCATTCTGGGCTCCCGTATTTCACTAGCACTCGTTCGGTGAGGAGCCAAAAAAACCTAACCCAGCCTAACAAGTCAACGCGGGAATACAGTGAACTGGTTTTTTTTGCAGCGAGCAAATAGGGCGGGACCGATGGTTGATGATAAATAGCTCAATGCGTCTAAGTATTTTACTGAGCACTGAGGTACGAACTGGCCGTGGAAGTGGTAGCGGTGGTTGGTGATCCCAGACCAAAACAGCGCTCTTGGAATCCGAACAATGGTAAAACAGATGGATCCAGTATAGGGCGTAAAGACTCAAGCTATTTCCAACTCCGGCTTACAAGCCAGAAGGATTGCGAAAAGCTTTGTGAGTTGTTACTGTTATCCATCACAACTATTAGATAACGGACAGCCGAACCTTCTAAAACTTGAACAGAGACCTATGTGATACAAATAATGAAGAGCCTTCTTACATACCTCATTGCCTGGTGCAGTACAGAAGAGGTTTAATAATAACCCCCACGCCGCGCCCGGCATGAGTGAATAATGGGTTAGGGTTTTGATCGCCTGCATTTGTCCCCGGGCGTGAATCCACGCCCGATCCGAGGAACTGGGTCTCAATGTCGGTAGTTCTGTGTAGGTATCATGGCTGTTTTGCCGGCGCTTGTTAGGATCAATGCGGCGATTAATCCTGGCCAGTTGGGGAACATAAAAGATAAACTTCTTGTATAAGTATTCGGACCCGGGAACTCTGTGACCTAATATGGACGGAGCACAACGTCTGCCTGTATGGAACACGGGACAAGACATAATGAGATCCAGAAGTGGTAATGGAATGATTGAACGTTTGTCACCTATTCAGGCAGATGTTTCGTCACTTGCGATACTTTGGTTCTACTGTTCCGGGTATACCGGTACGGCGATGAAAAGGAGTGCAAAAGAATGAGTACTACAGGTTTTGAACCTTGGCGTTTACAGCCCTGGCGTTTATAACACTATGCACTGGCATCTAAGCTGGATGTCAGCTCTTGTTCACTGAAAGATTCGGGTAAGTCTTAAATCTCAAATTAGGGAGAATTCTAGAAGGTCGCTACCCTACCTCCTGATTATCGTCCCAGAATCTCGGATTCTAAGAATTATGTTTGTTGCAGTTGACCGTCGTCGCGCGGTCTGAGGTTATGCCCGGACTCTGGCAATCATCGTCCCTCTCTGCCGCCCCGCCGCCGCCGCTGGCAGACATACCTTGCACTCTAATCCCGCTACACTACTACTGATATCCAGGAAATGCTTGGTAATTATATCAACAACCATCGACAAGACGGTCGAAACCACCAAAAAGAGGATCGAAACTATTGACAGTCAGGTAAAGGCTTCGAAAAGAATATCGACGGAGCCAGAGCCGGAGTTCCAAGAAACTGGCTCTGTTATTAGCCGGTCGGCTATACTGGAAGTACTAATCATACCCCGCCAGGCCATGTTCTTGCTGGTCAGACTTAGTACAGGCCAGCGCTAGTGTCCTAAACCCCGTACGCTGCAACAGCCCAGTACTGGCCGCTCACAAATCGGCCCGGCCTGGCTGCAGTTTGTTGGGCGACCAGGAACACTGCTACCACGTGATAAAGAGCTTAGATAGGGATAAGAAATCCTTGCAAAAGTGGTTTTGCAAAGCTTGATCGTTTTTTGAGGGTTCTACGGAACAGTATCGTAAGAATGCTCAGAAGAAAGCAAGAAGGCCAGGGCTACGCAGTGCACCTACCAATGAATCACCCCTCTGGAGGGGTTTTCTGTCCTATATATATAAACTATTATAGTCAAGCAGAGTTTTCCTTGAGGGGTTTTCGTCATAGGCGTTGGCGGCTTCGTTTTGGACATTTTTGGAACGATGTTAGATAGCTTAAGAACATATGAGTATCGAATCAATAGGTGAGATTAGATTGAATGTCTGTATAACGAATGTGCATGTCGGAAAGGAAAGCGATGTTTATTGTTAGGGCGCTGTTGTCCGATCCCAGGAGATGCTTATGGTGAACCTGGAGTCTGCTTTTAATCCTTCTCAACCAGTACGAAAAGGTAATCTAATGCAATTATATATTGTAATCTAAGCTAGAGTAGAAGCTTGCCCAGATGGGGATAGTTTCCCCGGTCGACGTGGTTGGGTGGCGTGTGGTGATGCCTCCGCAGTCCTAGCCTCGTGCCCAGATATCTAGCCGAGCGATTTTCGCAGTCTGGGGACGAAATAAGCGCAGTCCACCAGCCCTATAGATAAGTATGCCTAGCGAGACAACTTGGGGCGAAGAGTGATATATTACTTCTCGTCATACAACTACGCTATTATTCAGGGAACCATAGCTAGGCCCTTTCTAATAGAAATTCCTTCAAAGGAGGGTCGCATTTTGAAGAAACTAGCTGTCACCGCTTGTGGCGACACAAATTTCTTAAAATTCTGCAGCTCACCTGGTGTAGTTTGTAAATTATCACCGTAGGCGCGGGTATAGTTACTAGCGATAGGCCGGGCCGCTACTTTAGTTTTCGATGCGGAGGCTTGAACGTCCCAGGAGCCACATTATTTAGTTTTCAAGGTACGATACCGCCAACCGACTGGATTCTTTGGTGTACGGGAATCCGGTACGGGTGTGGATACCTTGAGTAGCGGCTTCTGAATCCTTTCACGAGAATGAGGTTCACAGAATCCGAGCTATTTTGATATTCACTCACACGCAACTAGGGAAGCCGCTCTTGGCGTAAGCTGCGTAAGGACGCAGTCCTGACCTGCTACTCAATAACCTGCAATATGAAACGTCGCGAGACACGTGCAGATCTGCCCTATTCCAGACGAATTGGTGTAATTCAAGCCTAAGCCCAGATTGAAATATACCGGGGGAAAGTATGTTCCGTCAAGGCTACTTTACTTAAACGCTGATCGCGGATTCTTCAAGTAGAAGTCCAGCTAAGCGTCTATTGTGTCTTTGCCCTGCTCAAACTCAAACGCCTATGGCCCTGTCAAAGAGGTGGGACGGCTCGGACTGGCACGAATCCGCCTACCAGGCCGCTGGTGACGCGCATCTTTTATATTGAAATATTAAAGCTTGCTATACCCTCCATGGAGGGCCTGGTTGATTGTGGGAGAGATTGTTTCCAGTGAGAGAATGTGCCCTTCCAATTATGGCCCTCTAAGTGGATGGAGTTAGCTAGTGACGGCCGTTGACTGTAGGTAATGGGTCTGTGCAGTCATGGCCGCCAACCTACTGTCGTCTAACACATATATGTCATGATCAGTTATGGTCGAATACAATATGATTCAAACAAACAAACAAACCTACTGTCGCCTAGAGTGTTATGCCATCTCCGGGTGGTGTCCTTGCATTTATGCTGTCCTTTCAGGTGACGGCGCCGACCGTCATATCTTTACAGCAGTTCTTGTAGAGCGACGAGTCGTCTTTCCAGAGACTTGGCGCAAATACTTGTCAGGTAGCACATAGCAGAAGGTGGTCGGGCGCCTCGGGCGCTTGCAAATACTGAACCTAGTGAGTAGATAAGACGGTGAAACGGTAGCAATGAACAAACATCTGTTGCATTCCCAACCGTGTACACAGCTGTCTGTCAAAAGCCCGTTTCCTCTGTTCTCTTGAGCCGCAATAACTACTCTCTAGCTGCAAGAACCCTTGCCCATTGTGACACAGTCGCTATATAGTACCTTTAGGTGGCGCGATTGCTGCTTTCTAGTGTTTTCCTTTGAAACTGGGTGGTTCTAGATAGAGGGGGTTAATGTGGGCGTTGAACTCAACTGCTCGGGTCAAGTACAATGCGTGACTATGGCGGTGATTGAAGCTCTGTGGGTACGCAGATAAAGTACAGCGATGAGTCCGATGGCAAAATGATACATCAAAAATTATCACTTCCTTCAACACCAGCTTACCTCGACGTGTATAAGATCAGGCAATATCACTATGCATATACGATGAAATCTCGTATGCTAGTTAGGCAAGATGTTGAGAGCAAAAGAGAAAGAACGAAGAAGCTCAATTGTCTATCGATACAAGAGAAGGAAAACACTAGACTTATATACAGAGAAAAGACCATACTCGGCTTTGCCGAGTATCACAACTGGAGCCCGAAGCCGAGCACCAGTGCCGGAGCTAGGCCTCCTCCTCGGCATGGGGGCAGGCGAGGCCCATGGGGGCTGCAAGCCACCGGCCTGATGCCCGCAGCCTTAGGCCGATGGGTGCTGTAAGCCCCCGAACACCACCGAAGCCACCGGGCAAAATCTGATGCCAACACAAGATGCGCATATGCATATAGGCAACACCAGGAAGTTAAATTGAGGTATATAAAAAGGCCCAAGTTCGCCAATCTCGGCATTCATGGACCGGTCGATCCAGCCTGCTGGATTTAGAGCGACTAGGTAGGGTACTCGATGATTATGTCTGCTCGAGGAAGGAGTAGAAGAACCCAAGCAAATATTCAGGTAGCCCAATCCTAAATGTATCGAGTTGAGGACTGTACTTAATGCTGAATAAAATCCATCCATCTGGGTGTACACAAAACTTGCACTCGCAAAGCCCATTTGCCGCGCTCCAAAGCTCTTTTAGTGAAGGTTCGTATATTGATTATATACTATCCACAACGCAATTCACTGCACTGAGAATCCCCCCTCTACGCCACTCTTTCTCTCCCTTTCTCTCCCTTTCTCTCCCTTTCTCTCCCTTCATAATCCTCGTCTTCTTCCCTCCTGCTTGTATCGAAACAAAACCCCAGCACAGTAAAAGAAAAAGAAAAAACCCGCTCAAGAAGAAACCAACTCCATTACGCCACACGCCAGACGAAACAAGAGAACTGCAGTCGCAGAAAAGAAGACGATCTGAGACAACAGCCATGTATGAAATAAAGAAATGATGCTAATAAAATCAATCAAATCCAGTCAGAAGAAACGTCTATGGTAAGTTGAATAGATAGAAAGCCATCTAACGAGGGAATACCATTTGTCCATCACATGTTGACGGACGCAAACCTTTTGCCATATGACGAAGTTCGTACGATCAGTGGGGTAGTTGTAGGCGGGCGTCGGTCTGCTTCCGGCAAAGCAGGTGAAAGAGGCTGAGGAACGGGCGATGGAAACATATGGGGAATCGTTGGAAGGGGTTTCTTCTAGCGAAGTTAGAATCAGGGTTAAGGAGACGTTTAATAGTTTAGAACTAACCTGTGGAAAATCCACTAGAGTTTTATCTGTATCTGCACTACCAGTTCTGCACCGACCATCATCCTGTTGGTCGCTTGCTATTTCCATAATCTGGGCCATGTGAATTGTTGTAGGCTTTTCGTACTGTGGATTGAAACCAAAGCTGCCAGTAGGCCTTTGTGGAACTGGAGGCGAAATATTGCGTCGACGGAGTGGTTCAGATGATGCGGGTGGGATTTGCGGCTTTAACTTAGGCGATGGAGACTTCCTCAAATCGGGGTTATGGCGCGCAGTCCTTTGGGATAAGCTCCGCAGTGGAGAGCTCCTTGAAAGATCGAGTTCGGGGAAGTAAGAAAGGGACTTAGATCGCTGAAGGGATGTTGAAAACCCGAAAGGAAGACTATTTGGATGCATCATCCGTGGCGGTAGTGTTAGTGGTGGTAGGACCGAATCCTTCGATGGTGGGCCGGCGGATGCCGGACGACGACGACCTTGAGACGCTGACATTGAATCCGGCGCTTGCGATAGTGCTTGCGATAGTATATGTTCCCGCTGTCTATTCTCTGGAAATCGGTCTTCCTGAAACGGGTCCCCCCTCCCTCTGCAACCGAAATTATTGGAATTGCGGTCCGCACTACTACCACCCGAAAAAATATGTATAAATGCACTTGTGATTTTAGACCATACTGATTTCCTCTTCTTGTGCTGAAACGCTCCAGAGTTGCTCCCAGCTGTAGCCGTGCGCTTCATTCCAGACCCACTCCATCCTATCCCTTGGAACGGTATTTTTGGCGATTCATGTGCTTGTAGTGGTTTATTGGTTATTTGCGATCCGCCTGGACTGACCGGCTGCACGTTGCGAGGGGGGGCTCGTCCTGAAACAAACATGTTGACACTGGTCTCCCGCCTCTTTTCCTCGGCATTCCATCCATCCCATGCTCCTCCCTGAGGCCTGCTCTTTAATGGATTTGGCGGCGAGAAGTATGCACACTGTCCAATCTGTCCCAGGGGTGACAAAACACATGCAGCCTCATACGCACTATCCTCAGACTCGCGCCCCGCAAGTGTTACAGTATCGAGTTCCCGCCGGCTTCGTTTAATGCTGCCGCGACTCCGGCCCCTTCGACCTGACAATGATCTGTGATTTCCATACCCCGTGGTTGGTGGAAAAGGTAATGCTTTGTTTATGGCCGGAGTACTGGGAGGGATATACGCGCAAGTGTCCACAATGACCGTTACATTGGGTTCCAGGAACTCACTCCAACAACTGGAAATAACTGGCATCCCCTTATGATCCGTTACTCGCACCATTCTCTCGTTAAAGATATCCACCCCAAACAAGACTATCAGAGTTCTCTGAAAGCTCTGTATCAAGGCATACCGTCAGTTCGGATTTGCGAGCGCAAAAAGGGTCTCATAAATGGATACTCACTTCCCAAGTTTTGATCTTCTGCATCGGTATCACATGAGGGGTCTGTTCCATTTCGGATATTGTTCAGTGATGTGCTTCAAGTGGCTTGCACTGTGAATCTTACCATATGTGGCGCAACCAAAAGCCTTACTCGTGGAACGGCGCTTTTGCAGCTGGGCTTGATAGATGCTGTGCTGATGGTCTCAGCCGAACCGTGGGTCGACAGAGAATATATACGCTTCTCCACAATGGTGGAGCCCATGCTCGATAGGCTGTTCGTTGAAGACATTCCAATTCCTGTGCGAGTGTGTCGTATGTACTTATCAATCAGCCCGGGGGAAGAGTCGCCGCCCTTCGGTTATCCGAGGGACAACCCAAGATCTCGACTTCGTTCTTGCGGTAGCGACTTGATATATCTATCGTTTCACGTTTGGCGGTAATAGGATGTTGGACGATAATTCTACCCTTCGTTTGAATCCCAATAGCAGCTCGTGTGTTCATATAGAGTGGAGCGGGGGGTTGATGATAAAGGTTTTGAAAGTCGACCAAAGAAGGCACACAGGACCCTAAGATAGTATGTTCGTTAATGGAAGGAAGATATCGTGAGAAAGTGCGCAAAGAATGAGAAATAAAAAAGCGAAGAAGAATCAAAACACGAAGAGGGCAGATCGTGAGAGGTTTTCATTCAATCCTTAACCGTTACAACGGAACGCAAAGCTCCGCGGTGTTATGTTCTGCGTGTTTCGTCACGGCAAATTTCCGTGATGTAAGCTCGGGTCCTACCGGGGCAGGGTAGATAGCAAGGGGTAAAAATTAAGTAAATATAAAGTTGGCCGTAATTCATATAAAACAGTACCGAGCATTAGTTACGGTGGAGAAAGACACCGGGGTCAGGGTTCTCCAAACAGCGCCGTTTCAGTTGAAGAACGCTGCATGTCAACTCATGAGAAACAGCATCGAACGAACCCTCATCGGTCAAGGGATAAACCCATGTCCACTACTGGATTATTTGACAATACAGAGCATTGCAACTTGTTTTAATCGTATAAAATACTAGAGCAAAGGCTTTATAATCTAACTACTCTACTTGGGCGGTCCAAAATTCAAGCGGATTTTTGTGCACCAAATCAGACGTCAAAGTTTTTTCACTGCCCAAATATTCCTCAAAATCTACTGATTTACCTAGCAGCTTAGAACTTCAAAGCGGAATCACATCTTCATGGGACCGCCAATTGCGCTTCAATTTTTTAATGTATATTTTAATGTATGTAAGATAAAACGGTTAGTACCCAACCCTAGAACCGGGGTAGAAATACTTGGTATATCAAACGGTCGCACGTGTACTTTTGCCTGATGTGCTTGAATCAAAATCACTCAGTTGGATACCTGCTTTGTTCGGCTATGCGTGGTCTATGCTTGTACTATCTACATGGAATACTCGCAGTAGTCATTTTTATTGGAGCGCAATATCAACTGGTGTGGAGATAGTGATATCACCAAGGTTCTCTTGAGGTTTTGTCTTTAGGCATTTGAGGGTTGACAGTAGGAACGGTTGGTACGTGCGATATCAGACTTTTCTGACAACTCTTATACGAGTGTTGATATTGTGATGGATTTGTTCTGATTTATTATAGTTATATTAAACCAACTGGCATCATATGTCGTCGCAGGAGAGTGACGTGGTACCGGTTTGAGACTCCCGTGAAACCTATATTCCCGCACTGCTGGTTTCATGGGAGACTTTCCAAGGGCACGTGGGCCTGTATCTGAACAAATAGTAGAATAGTATTACTACATTACAACTCACTGAATATTTACTTATTCTACACTGTTGGTGGGCGGTTGTGCACATGTGGTAGATCTACGACGAGTTACTGGAGGGTATCAATACACAACTGAGGGTTTTAATACTTATCAACCCAAATCTAGAATTGAAATTCCCATCTGTGCAGCATTTCACAACGACTTCCTTCTATTTCTACTACTAGGCGCCGCTTTCGCATCTACAAACTATCCTAGAGATGACACGGTAGTACTACCAAGTACCTTGCTCCGCATCGTCCTACAGCGCCTGTCAATAGAATGGAGGAAGTTTACCCACGTGCGTATAAATCTCATATGTCGTCAACAAAAGCTAAGATAGAGATCTAGCTTTAAAGACAACGCTTATTTATCAACGCTAACTCTGATATGCGGGTCTCGTTTGGGGGACCCCGCATGCTGTGCCTTAAGCCTGCACTATCCGTCAGGCTATCTCACATTACCGATCTAGCCGGCCGCAAAAATCTGCCTGAATAAATCTACGGGAAGTTCCTGATTTTTGTAGATTGTAGACACATGCAGGTGAGGTGATGCAATAAGATGACATGAGACATGAGAACCCCTCCAACCATGACAGCGGGGGAGGTATTATTTCACGGAAACAGATAAGTGAATCACAAACAGTGTACATCCATATTCTTATCAAATACGTACTTCAACAGTTACGAACCACATGGAACAGAGAAGTTTATTGCCTTTGCAGAGGGAGAATTTGGGTGGTGGGTCGGATGGACCGGGAACCCGAGGGCGCTTTGCATTGTCCTACGTGGAATCGGATTCGGATTTCACATCGAAGTGAGGCCTTAGAAAACTAGCCAGCTGTTTTCGTGGGGGTCATCTTCAAGCTCTGGCCAGCAGGTCAAACCGCACCCGAGATCGTAGGCTAAGGAAGTGCCTCGGACCACATGTTTTGGGAAAAAATCTCCGCTGGCATCCAATTTTAAGGCCGCCCGCGCTATACAGGAAAACCTATAGACCATAAACTCCATTTCCTATCACCCAGCTTCTTCCCCCACAAGGATATTTTCACCTCCGGAGTCCCCGGTCCGTACGAAGCGACCCCAGACGTCAGTCAAATCTCATTCCCAGTCCCTATCCGCCATATGGATGCTAGAAATGTCAAATCAAATTCCTAGGTCATTACACCTTGTTACTCGCGTCTAGGGGTAAAAGATCAAACGCTCCTATTCTAACCAACAACCACACAGAAACGGTAAAATTGAGGGTACCACCACAATTTTAGGTGAAATGTAATCTGAATAATGGCAACTGACTTCCACCTCAGATTTCCCCTTATTGAAACCCTAGACTCAGCAAAATCAAATACTAGAACAGGAGCGTCCGATCCTTTACCCCCAGACCCGAGTACCTCTTCAACTCCGAAACGCTCACATCGTGATAATCCTCGTCAGGTCTGCGAAATCTTTAATGGAAACTCCACTGGTGACATCCCGGCGCGTATAGATTGACGGCCATCTATTGAAGATGTCCATTGTCATCCATGGTAAACAAGAGAGGTATGGAAGGGGGTCAGCCTCTCCTGCGATATAAACAGCTATGCCGTTTTATGACCGAATCCCGACATAGATGAGGAAGAGTCATGATCGCGGCAAGCGGCCCAATTAGGCATATGGTCCGCCTCCTTCATAAGATATATCCAGACAAAGTCACGGTAAATGGAACGTTTGCAAAAAGCAAATTAATGCCCTAATACTCGAAATTTCATATTTGATTGTATCCTCTACTTTGTCCAAAGCCGAGGATTAGACTTAACACATGGAATTGGGCACACACACCTTCGACAACCACTCTCTCCACTTAGTAATGTCGATCTCTCGATCTCGTGCGTGTCATCGATCACGACTATATCTTCGATTGAACTTTGACTTCACTATTGTTTGGTGGTGTGCGCTCTTTCCACCGACAGATTGTGTTTACCAGCGATAGAGTGAACCCTTGCAAAGTGAACCATTGTAGGCCTCATTAGACAGTACGATTTTTTAGCGGAGAGGTGAGAAGGAGGGAGGATAATATGTGTGGATAACTTGATGTATGTTTATTGGAGGGGAAGCGGACGGGATTAGGGCCGTAGTGTCGAAGTGAAGATGCACAAAGTGCCCTCCGTTGCGTAGCGGTAGTAGTGAGGAAGCCATGACTCGGACTCTAGGGGTTTTCCTAGGGAGTAGCGAGAAATGAGAGTATTAGTCATGCCATGATCGGTAACGGTCGAAGGCATTGTGATTACAATAACAATGGAATCAGGCGTTCTTCGGATTGTTTTAGCTGAAGACTCCAGATGACTCGCCGCTCAACCCGTTGATTATGGAATCGAGCTTCGTCAGATATTAATCATATGGGATCAGTTGTTCTAAACCGTTCGAGAAAGCAGGCCGCAGACGATTAGCGGACGCATCATTCCACTCTAGACCTGCTCACTTTTACAATTGACAATCTACGGAGGGGCCGCTAAGGACCGTTATTCTCTTAGACAACCAGTCTAAATACCTGCAAATTAGCGGGCACTTAACATATGGCCTCCATGAAATATCCGCCAATCTCCATGGCCCGCTTTCTCGAACGGCTTAGAACATCGGTCATATTTGCGGTTCATTCCTTCGTCGAAATTTGTGATGATAGAGTGAAAGTAATAGAGGCATAGTCACCCAGACTCTTCAGATCTTGAATCCACCTTTACTCGGTACTTTCAAAAATTATACAGGGTTTGTAACATACCCCGGCGCCTGCCTCCTTGGCTGTTGGTCATCGGTTTACGATTCAGATCCAAGCAAGAAATCCAACTATTATATGAGGATCGCCTGTCAACGAAACTTCGCTTCCGGTCAAAACCCTGCTGTCAAATTCTCACACATAAAAGGACCAGACCCTTAGTGTTTCATATAGATCTAGAGCACCAGGTTTGTGCAACCTCTGGAGTCTGGGTACGGGGAATCAAGCTCGCAAATCAGCCCGACCGAACGACCACAACGTCTGTATATGTACTTAACTCCGAGAGGTCGGCCCTAGTACCGGGAGGGGACCGGTAACTGCTGTGGCTCCACAACACCAATTATTGCTTATTTTTCCCAGGTCTGTTCTCCGGTCGACGTCCTGTAATATGTTGAGTACTCTAATATTGGCTGGGCTCTTACAGTATAAAAAAGTGAAGTTTTTAACGACAGTCTAAGTAAGTTGTCCTTGTATAACCGTGGCAAAACCGTTTGGATGCCATTTGGGTACGGTCAATAGACGGCCAAAAACGCTGTACTAACGGTTATACAATTAAATCCTACCTAAACCGTCGTTGAAGACCCCCTTTCTTCATATGGTAGTTTATGGCCGGAACATCAAAATCGGTGTCACTCCTAGTCCCGTAGCAGCAAAGGTCGCGAGTGGGCAACTACAACTCTGGACTAGTTTAAATAGGCTTTCAAAGCAGTTAACATGAATATAGGCCTCAAATTCCGCTCTTATTTATCTAATATTGGCCAATTTGAGTTCTCCAACCCTCGAATGACTGTTGACTAAAATTCGGCCGCGTATACCGGCCGGCCCCTCCCCGGGAGAGGGTATTAGGGAACACCCCGCACCCGGTACTCAGGGAAGTTGAGATCGGGAACGTTGGAGTGCTATATTCTAACCCCACAGGAACGGAGGTCAGTGCACACTTCACCCCGGAATGATGTCTACTCCACACTCCCCTGCACTCTCGATATCGTCTACTATATGCCAGTATATCTCATGAATGGCACCAGGCGACCGCGAGCGCTTGCCGGCATGCCACTACATCCAACTTAATGGAGATAGGAGGAGAGGCTATGACACGAACTTTCCCTTTGTTGGGTTTGGAGTAGCGAGGATTTGAGGATGTATGTGTTCCGACCCATACGCCAAATTTTCCCGTTGGCCAACGGGCCGACCTATAGGCAAAATAGTCAACCCTTTGGGTATATGGGTTGACCTATTGGCCAATGGGAAGACTTGGACTATGGCTCAACCCATTGGCAAAGCGGGCAACTCTTTGGCCTATGGGTCAACCCACTCGCCAACAGGATGAATCGCATTGACTCCTTCAGAGCGTTTGGCTTCTCCTTCGGAAAAACCAACCAATTTTTGTCCTCGCTAACTTTTCCAGTGCTAAACGAGGTCTTGGTTGTTGGCACGGGATTTGGCCCGATGGCTGTGTGGTGTTCGGCCTAAGGCTGCAGGCATGAGGCCGGTGGCTTGCAGCCCCCATGCCGAGGAGTAGGTCTATCCCCGGCAGTGATGCTCGGCATCGGTCTTTCCCATATATATTTGCCTGTCTTTCTCTCTCTTTGCTCTTTAGACAATCACTTTTGTACGATAGTCAATTCAATATCTCTATTCGTACTCGATTGATCTCAACATTTGTTGCTGCATTACTCTTAAGGTCTGCGAGGAACTCCTAGTAAACTGCGTATTACGAAATCCTTCATTGATCTAGAAGGCAGTACTACTAGCACCAAAAGCAGCTAATGTAGATGCTGTAATTGGGGTGAACCCAGTGGAGGTGCCAGTGGGGATGATGATGGGAGCGAAAGAAGTCATTTTTACAGTCGATGTAATATCTGGTAGAGTTGAAGGCATAAGATAGTCATTGTGATGAAGAAGTAGGACAGTGGTGATAATGCAGAAGATCAAAAGTTGACAGAAATAGTGCTTCACTCCAACCTTTTACTTGGCACCTCGGTCGATTGGCATATCGGTTGACCTATTCACCAAGATGACAAGTTGGCATATGGGTCGATCCATTGGCCAACGAGAAATTTTGGTGTATGAGTCGGAACATATGTCATACCCGCAAGCGGATGAACACGATATGATTACAAACAAACAAACATCCACCTTGATGACCCAAGTATCGATTAGATTTTTTGCAATCTTTGACTAATCAATCAAGTCATGAGAACAAAATAAAGACATAAAATAAGCAAGTTTTAATTGCCAGAGAAGTGATAAAACACCTTGATTTGCACCCATACTAACCGAAGTCAGAGAATGAGTAGTAAAGGAAGAGCCGGCAGACAGGTTAGGGCTGAGTAGCAAGTCGGTTGGTGACATTCTCACTGTCGCATCTGGAGGACGTTATGATCAGCCGTCCACTTCATAGTTCAGGGTCCCCATTATCTCTCAATAGATAGATTACCGCGAAGTAGCATAAAGTTCTGCTCGATTACGGTAGGGCTGTCGAGCGACGTCTTCGTGGGTTAGGGTCTCAATCCCACACCGGGGACCTATTGGGCATAGTTAGGTTTTGTGACTCTCCTTGCTCTACTCGGCGGAACTTTGTTCTTTGTTTTCTCTTCCTCGCCGATGCACCTCATGCAGATAGATCGAATGGAACGCTCCCGCCCGGAAAATATGCAGATGAAAAGTTTGCAGGAGACATAAGAATCTTCATCCAACCAAATCGCCAGATCACACTTGAACCACGAGTTATCACTCTAACGGTATTTATTACCCACCTCCGCATGCATTCTCTGGGGCGGAGAATAAGTACCGTTCCCATGGGGAAAAAAATTGTAGCCTCCAATACCGGGAAGTTCCCGATATCGAGATTTTCCTGCCAAACGCAACCTGACGTCACCTCCTTGCGTTTCAACGACATCATGCACGGCACCGGCGTCTTACCACCTTCTTCGCCGAACACCAAGCCAATGTCATCGCAACGCTACTGCCCTCACAACCTCCGCCCGCTCTACCTCTCCTCCGAAACCAATTCCCGAGTCATATCCTGGCTGCAAGATTTTATTTGCGTCGGGATCCGACTAATCGAATCCCACTCTCCGGCCGCAGGAAGTGACAGCCACGAAAATCTTTACACCGGGCATTCGGGCACGTAGCGAAATCCCCTCACCCGCAGTGTCGGGACGCGTTTACTAAGCCTGTAACAGGTGTCGCGTGGGCTTATGTCCGAGTGAAACACCAGCTCCCAGGACTGAATGTGGAGGATGCGCTTATAAAGAAACATAGTCCTAGGAGACATAGGCATTCGCCGCCTGCAGGCAGGCTAGGACCTATATGTACTGTATCTGGGGCTGCGCTGGTGGGTGCTTGTAGCCAGTTGCTACGTGGGGATGAAGCGGAGGAGAGGTGGGACAAATCTATGGTTACGCTAGAGAATGCCGTTACGAATGCGATTCAATCGGATGCTGATGGCGGGGATGAAGTACTCTACGGACGCGCTGGACTTCTGTGGGGGCTCCTGAACTTCCAAGCGCTGAGAAAGAAGCAGCGAGAGAACGGCAGTGCGACGGAATACGTAGACCGCGAAGACCTGGTTGCGGGTTTAGTGGGGAAGATCATCGACGCGGGGAGGCGGGGAAGGAAGAAGTACCAGGAAGCTACAGACCAGCGGGTTGACAAAGTTCTGATGTGGGAATGGCACGGAAAGATGTATCTTGGAGCGTATGTTCCGCCAGTTCTCTCACCGAAAGTGTCCCTAACAGATCCAGAATGCACGGTGCGGCCGGTATCCTGACGGTTCTCCTCCAGGCTCCCGCAGAGGTCATCGAACCTTACATGCCCGAGATCCTTGCAACCACAACTGCGCTCTGCCGGCTTACGCTTGAGAACCATGGTCACTTACCCTCCTCTCTCCCCGTCACAGACCGTTCCGACGCTTACGTCCAGATCTGCCATGGTTCTCCCGGTCTCATCATCCTTCTTACAACTCTGAAACTCCTCTTTCCCGCCCACTGGGGCGAAGATACAGTCTATGCGGATACGTTACCCGTCGCAGCTGACGCGGTATGGGAGCAAGGCTTGCTCAAGAAGGGGCTTAGTATTTGCCACGGCGTGAGCGGAAATGCGTGGCCATTACTATTGCTTGCGCAAGTTAGCTCCGGCGAAGAGAGAGATAAGTGGCTGGGCAGAGCTCTTTCGTTGTTGATGGAAGCTAGGAAGATGCCGCCGACGGGAACTGGGCCGTTTATGGTGCCGGATGCTCCGTTGTCTTTGTTTCAAGGCGTTGCTGGGATGATTGCTGCGTGCGCAGAGGCTTGCGCGGTTGTGGAGGGAGATGAGGATAGGATTTTGGGGTTCGTGGGGTTGGGTGGGAGGGGAGTGACGGGGTTTTTCTAGTTCGTTTTGGCTCGGGTTTCGTGGCTTCCGCCGGGTGTTTACACTCTGAGGCTACAAGCTACGAACTCGTGGGTCCACTTATCTAGGTAGGGTTGCAGGAGTTGTATTATCGTTGAATATTTTCCGGCTCAGAGGCCATTGATCTAACCAATAAAGTGAACGGAAAGTTAAATAGCGTCCAAATATCAAAGTCACTTAGTATTTTGTAGGTTTGCTATCAGCAGTCATGATTTCATCACCAAAGATGCCTTTCCAGCAACTAAACATCAGCTCTTGTTCAATCAGCCTTAAAGAACCCTGGGTTCAATTGTACCAAACTGTATCCTGACCGTTAGCACGCTCGCTACTACAAACTGAATCTACAACTTTCAGTTTCAACTAGCCCAGCGAAATTTTTATGCTTAAACGTCGGGTAATACGGCAGAAATATCTTCATGCGAAACCCTAAACCACCCACTCACCGGCTCAATCCAAACCCCCGGGTGAAGCCAGATCTGCCTGCTTCCTCTCCCCTCGCAGATGCCCAATTATCCGGCCGGAAAAACTGTCGATTCTACCAGCTAACTTACCCGCTGCATTGATGCTGTGAGATTTGTGGGGGAGGGGGGGTCTAGAGCTTAAACGCTTTGAAGCATAGGCGTACCTACATAAGTGATCACTATGACGTTCCTCCCGCACACTCCACCCGCCCCATTATCCGGCGCACCCCCGGATAAATAATCAAGGCGAAAAACCCCACCATGGCATGTCCCACTATCACCAGGAACTTGAAATACCCAGAGCTCGCTCTGCTGTCCCCAGTTCCCATGCTCGCCCGACAGTCCGCAATCCGCAACCACCTACGCATCCTTCCCGCAGCTGCAAACCGTCGCCACGCTACAACCGCAACCATGACCGAGTGGACCAAGTATACCCCCCCCCGAGAGCTCCGCAATTGGGTCTGACAAAACCCAGAAAAACCGCCACGCTCAACACGGGCGCAAAGATCCCGCTCATCGGTCCGTCCCCCGCACCCCCCAGCGACCTATCTCTAACCCCCGCAGGCCTCGGAACGTGGCAATCGCCCCCCGGCAGAGTCGAAAAAGCCGTCGAGGCAGCCCTACGCGCAGGCTACCGTCACATCGACACGTGTGTCCCCCCCCCTTTCCCCCTCCCCCCGCTAACCCCGCAGCGCCTTTGCCTACGGCAACGAAGCCGAAGTCGGCGCGGGCATCAAGGCCTCCGGCGTGCCTCGGTCGGAAATCTTCCTCACCACAAAGCTCGACAATCCATGGCACAAGCGTGTTGGGGAGGGAATCACTCGATCGCTGAACTCTCTCGGTGTCGTAAGTCGTCCGCCGGGGTGGGGGGGGGGGGGGGT
>Ga0307515_10001653_pt1 | contig 49625 bp, 53 predicted proteins | sample 17_EM_MG_FD_194513 | JGI IMG/M metagenome (GOLD analysis project Ga0307515, IMG submission 194513) | Populus trichocarpa ectomycorrhiza microbial communities from riparian zone in the Pacific Northwest, United States - 17_EM | ecosystem: Host-associated > Plants > Roots > Unclassified | place... | reverse complement strand
GAAGCGGGCTTCATGTCCCACAAGGCCTTGGCCATCTGTAACAGCTTGCCGGCATCCTTGAGCCCTTTGGGCGGCTCCGGCTCCTTCAGGCTGGCCAGTACACGACCCACGTCCCGGAGCTCATTTACCTCGGTGGCTCCCATGCCCAAGGCGACTCGACGAGTCGTTCCGAAGAGGTTCGTCAAGGCCGAAATTTTGTAACCGTCGGGGTTTTCAAACCACAGCGCCGGACCGCCTGCGCGCAAGACACGGTCACTGAGCGCTGTCATCTCAAGCCGCGCCGACACTGGCTCTGCGACCCGCTTGAGCTCGCCGAGGCGCTCCAAGCCGCTCATGAAGTCCCGCAAATCCCCGTACTTCATAGCTTTTGGTTATTACGCATGCCGTCTTTATCCTTGACCGGTTATGATCGCCCTTCCTAGAATCCGCGACCCTGACGTAGATCAGGGATATCCCGCACCCGCTCTCACCCCCGAGACACATGGGTGCAACGCTGCCGAATCCGCGGCAAATTCTCGCTGCGGATTATCACTGTCACATTCCAGTCGCTGGTGCCCTCGGGCCTGCAACAGGAAAGACAGAGAAGAAAGGAGTGACATGACAGCGCTTCAAAATTTGGTTTCGCTGCTGAAAGCTGCCCGCCAGTCGGTGGTCAGTTCCAGCTCTGTGTTCTTGAGTGACGTGGGCCACGGCCTGCTGGAAGTCAGCCACAACACCTTGGCCCTGCTGGGCCTGTTGCTGGTATCCGCCCTGCTGTTCATTGCCGGCCAGCGCGAGTTGCGCCACGCCGTGGAACAACGCACGTTGACCTGGCTGCAAGCTCGCCACGAAGCTCGCACCGAAGGCACCATGGATGCTCTGGCCGACCTGAGCGAGCCTGATGCCATCGCCCGCGCAACCGCCTACGACCCCAAAGACCTCACCCGCCAGCAGGCCGCGGTGGCCATCTGGTTGTCGCGCCGCTATCACGTGGCACCCGAACCCGTGAGCCGCTTGGTCAAGGAGGCCTGGACAGTGGGGGCCAAGACCCATCTGGAGCCGACCCTCATCCTGGCCATCATGGCCATCGAGTCGAGCTTCAACCCGTTTGCGCAGAGCCCCGTGGGGGCCCAAGGCCTGATGCAGGTGATGACGCAGGTTCACGACGACAAGTACGAAGCTTTCGGCGGCAACCACGCGGCCTTCGACCCGGTGACGAACCTGCGCGTCGGGGTGCAGGTGCTGAAGGAGTGCATCGCGCGCGCCGGCAGCGTCGAAGCCGGGCTGCGCTATTACGTGGGAGCGGCTAACCTGGCCGACGATGGCGGTTACGCCGGCAAGGTGCTGGCCGAGCAGGAGCACCTGCGTCTGGTGGCCGCCGGCAAGTCGATCTCGGTGACCGCGCCGCTGATCGTGCCAACCACTCCCGTGACCTTGCCCGCGACGGTGACAGGCCCGGATATCGACACCAAGCCTGCCGCCACCGCCGACAAGCCGGCCAACGAGCAGATCGCGCTGCTGCACTGAGCTTTTCACGTACCGCGCGCAAGCTGCCGCGGTACACTTCTTCCGCTGCGCGACTGGCGATAGAGGCTCCTGGCACCTGCCACGGAGCTGAGGTGGTGAACCACTGGGAAGCGCAGCCCGCCCTGGGTGCCGGGGCCGGTTCAGCCGTTCGCCTGGGCAGCCCTGAGGTCGCATCCACGATGCGGCTTGCCGAGGGACTTCTGACAAAGAGGACTGCCACATGTTCGACCGCACTCAATCCACCATTTCCAATGTTGACCCCGAGTTGTGGTCTGTCATCCAGCGCGAGAACCAGCGCCAGGAAGACCACATCGAGCTGATCGCATCAGAAAACTACGCCTCGCCGGCCGTGATGGCTGCGCAAGGTACCCAACTCACCAACAAGTACGCCGAGGGCTACCCGGGCAAGCGCTATTACGGCGGTTGCGAGTATGTGGACATCGCCGAGCAATTGGCTATCGACCGGGTGAAGCAGCTCTTCGGCGCCGCGCATGCCAATGTGCAGCCCAACTCCGGCTCGCAAGCCAACCAGGCCGTGTTCTTCGGCTTGCTGCAGCCCGGCGACACCATCATGGGCATGAGCCTGTCCGAAGGCGGCCACCTGACGCACGGCATGCCGCTCAACATGAGTGGCAAATGGTTCAAGGTCGTGAGCTACGGGCTCGACGCCAACGAAGCCATCGACTACGACGCGATGGAGCGCCTGGCCCACGAGCACAAGCCCAAGCTGATCATTGCCGGCGCCTCAGCCTACAGCCTGCGCATCGATTTCGAACGCTTCGCCAAGGTGGCCAAGGCTATCGGCGCCTATTTCATGGTCGACATGGCGCATTACGCTGGCCTGATCGCCGCGGGCGTCTACCCGAACCCGGTGCCGCATGCCGACGTGGTGACGTCCACCACGCACAAGAGCCTGCGCGGCCCGCGCGGCGGCATCATCGTGATGAACGACGAAGCCGTTGCGAAGAAGATCAACAGCGCCATCTTCCCCGGCATCCAGGGCGGCCCGCTGATGCACGTGATCGCGGCCAAGGCGGTGGCCTTCAAGGAAGCACTGTCACCCGAGTTCAAGCAGTACCAACAGCAGGTGGTGAAGAACGCCGCCGTTCTGGCCGAAACCTTGACCCAGCGCGGCCTGCGCATCGTGAGCGGACGCACCGAAAGCCATGTGATGCTGGTCGACCTGCGGCCCAAGAACCTCACGGGCAAGGAGGCCGAGACTATCCTGGGCTTGGCGCACATGACCTGCAACAAGAACGGCATCCCCAACGATCCGCAAAAACCGATGATCACCAGCGGTATCCGCCTGGGCTCGCCGGCGTTCACCACCCGTGGGTTCAAGGAAGAACAGGCCCGTGTCACGGCCACCCTGATCGCCGATGTGCTGGACAAGCCGCACGACGAAGCCAACATCGCGGCGGTGCGTGCGAAGGTCGCGGCGCTGACGAAAGACTTCCCGGTCTACAGATAAGCCGAGGGTGGGGTCGCACAGCGACCCCGCCCTCGTTTTTTGGCGAAGCCGCCCATGCGCTGTCCCTTTTGCTCCCATGAAGACACCCAGGTCGTCGAGACGCGCGAGTCCGACGAAGGGGATGTCGTGCGCCGCCGGCGCCGCTGCCAGAGCTGTGACAAGCGTTTCACGACCTACGAGCGCGCTGAAATCGCCCTGCCCTCGGTGGTCAAGAAGGACGGCACACGGGCGGAGTTCGACATCGGCAAGATCCGCGCGTCGATGACCTTGGCACTGCGCAAGCGCCCGGTCAGCGTGGAGCAGATCGACGCCGCCATCGAGCGCATCCAGGACAAGCTGCTCAACAGCGGCGCCAAAGAGGTGGCTTCCACCCGCCTAGGCGAACTGGTGATGCGCGAACTCAAGCGCATCGACAAGGTGGCCTATGTTCGTTTCGCCTCCGTCTACCGCAGCTTCGAAGACGTGGACGAGTTCCGCCAGTTGATTCGCGACATCTAGCCGGCGCGCAGGGCCGCGCCAACGAGTTGCAGGCCCACCCACGCAACGGGACAAGTCCTACAGCGCCCTCACCGCCAAAGCGTCAAGATAAGCCTTTGCTGTCCGGAGTCATCAGGCTTTGAGTTTCATTCGCTACGTCGTTGCTTGGATGGTCGTGTGCATGGCCATTCCTGCCCTGGCCGAGCCGCCAGCCGGTGCTGCCCTGCGCGAGCGCCAAGTGCAACTGACCCCGGAACTCGCACACAGCCCGTTCGGCAGGCCCCTGAAGCTGGTCTCCACCGAGACAGGCGAACAACTGCAAGGCAGCATCGACGCCGTCATCGCCCAACCGTACGCGCTGGCGCGCGAACATCTGCAGCAGCCGCAGGTCTGGTGCGAGATCCTGATGCTGCACATCAATACCAAGCAGTGCAGCGTCTCGGCCAACACAGTGGCAGTGAACATCGGCCGCAAGCTCGATCAACCGCTGCGGGATAGCTACCGCGTGAACTTCACGCTGCAGCCTACCGAAGCCAGCCCTGACTTCCTGGCTGTGCGTCTGAGCGCTGCGACCGGCCCGTTCAGCACGCATGATTACCGCATCCAGTTGCAGGCCATTCCCCTCGAAGGCGGCCAGAAGACGTTCTTGCATCTGGACTACGCCTATGCCTATGGCTTGGCCGCCAAGCTGGCGATGCAGGGCTATCTGGCAACCGCGGGCTCAGGCAAGGTGGGATTCACCCGAGAGAAGCCCGGCACCGGCTCGCCCTACATCGGCGGCATGCGCGGCGTGGTCGAACGCAACACCATGCGCTATTACCTCGCCATTGACGCGTACCTCGCCTCGCTTGCTGCCCCGCCGGCACAGCAACGCACCCAGCGCATGGAGGCCTGGTTCGCTGCCACCGAGCAATACGCGACACAGTTGCACGAACTGACCCGCGACGACTACCTCGCGATGAAGCGCCGCGAGTTCACACGCCCGGACAGCTGAAGCCTGGGAAGGCAAAAGCGTCCTGATCCCCCCGCCGGGTGCCCCCACTGGAGGCCCGGTGTTTCCCCCTAGCGGTGGAAGCTGAAACGACCTGCATTTCCTACATTGGATGCAGTTCAAACACAGGGGGAAAACATGCAAACAACAGGCTCACACGATCTTGCCAGAAAGTCGGCTCACGGCTTCACCTTGATCGAAACCATGGTCGTGATCGCCATCGCCGGCATCGTGATGACGACGGCCATGCCGTCGTTCGGCAACCTGATCGAGACCCGCCGCATCGACGGCGTGGCCACGCAGATGGCGAGCGATCTGCAATTCGCTCGTTCGGAAGCTGTGTCGCGCAACCAGGCTGTGCGCGTCAGCTTCAAGGCCGATGCGAACACCGGCTCGACCTGCTACGTGATCCACACCGGCTCAGCCGATCAATGCCAGTGCACCGCCGCCGGACCGGCGCAGTGCGAAGGCGGCGCGCAGCAGATCAAGACGGTCGCGCTCGATTCCACGCAGCGCGTTAGCCTGCAGGCCAACGTCGGCTCAGTATTGTTCGACCCGCTGCACGGTACCGCCAGCCCCGCCGCCACGCTGCGCGTGACCGGCCCGCAGAACCGCGCCGTGCACCACACCGTCAACATCATGGGCCGCGTGCGCTCCTGCTCGCCGCAGGCTGCGATCTCCGGCTACCGCGCTTGCTGAGGAGCGGCCATGATCAGCAACCAGCAACGCGGCTTCACCTTGATCGAGATGATCGTGGTGACGGCCATCGCGGGCATCCTCGCCGCCACCGCCTACCCCAGCTTCGCCGGCCCGCTCTTCAAGGCAAGGCGCACCGATGGCCTCACCGCCCTGCTCCAGGTGCAGATGAGCCAGGAGCGCTGGCGCTCTGACCACAGCAGCTACGCCAGCATCGCCGACCTGAAGATCAACGCCACCACGTCGATGGGCTACTACCAGCTCAGCGTCAACGACACCTCGGCCACCGGGTTCATCGCCACGGCAACCGGCGCAGGCACACAGGCCAAGGACAGCGCCTGCAAAGTCCTCCGAGTCATCGTCGATGGCGGCAACACGAGCTACGTGTCAGGCGCCAATGAGCAAGCCGCGAATTCCAGCGCTGACAACAAGCGCTGCTGGAACCTATGAACACCCGCGCTCGCCAACGCGGGCTGTCGATCGTCGAGTTGATGGTGGGCATCGCCATCGGTCTGGTGATCGTTGCCGCCGCCTTGCTCACGCTCACGCACCACCTGCGCGAGAACCGCGGCCTCATCGTCGAAGCGCGCTTGATGCAGGACTTGCGCACCGCCTCCGATCTGGTTGCACACGACCTGCGTCGCGCCGGCTACTGGAACCACGCAGGCGACGGCGTGTGGCACGCTGCCGGCGGCCCGCTCCAGGCCAACCCCTACACCGCATTGAACGTCTCCAACGAAGCAACGAGCTTCTCGTATGCGCGCAGCGAAGCCGACAGCCACGACTTCGCCTACCGCCTCCGCGATGGCGTGATCGAAATGCGCATCGGCAGCGGCAACTGGCAAGCCATGACCGATGGCAACACCTTGCGCGTGGCATCTTTCAGCATCACGCCCCACGCACAAGACATCGTGCTCGATGGCTTCTGCGCCCAGCCGTGTGCCGCGGGCAGCAACACCTGCCCGCCCCGCCAGCAGTTGCGCAGCTTCGCCGTGCGCATCGAGGCCAAGGCTGCCACCAACGCCGAGGTCAGCCGCACCGTGCAGGCCACGGTCCGCCTTCGCAACGACGCACTCAGCGGTGCGTGCCCGACATGAAGGTGCATTCACCCTCCACGCAACGCGGCGCTGCCACCCTGGGCATCGCCCTGATGATGGTGTTCGCCATCCTGCTGAGCGTGGCATTCGCCAACCGCAGCGTGATCTTCGAAGCCAAGACATCGGCCAACCAATACCGAGCCGCCCAGGCCTTCGAGGCTGCTGAAGCGGGGCTGGACTGGGCCATCGCACAACTCAACCGCGACGCTCCGATCGGCGACGACTGCCTGCCAAGCAGCCAGGCCACGGCCTCGCCGTTTCGCGAGCGTGGCGCCACCGTCATCGAGGCAGCCTGCATCGAAAGCGACGGCGCTTGGGTCTGTAGCTGCCCTGCTTCAGGCGCACCCCAACCCGTCGGCGCGGGCAGCAGCGCTCTGGGCTTCGCGATTCGACTCGCCCCAGCAAGCCAGGCCGACCTGCTGCAACTCACCTCGATCGGATGCAGCAACGGCACCGCCCCCTGCTTAGGGAGCAGCGGCTCGAACGGCGCCCGTGCGCAGGTCCAGGTACTCGTCGGCCAGTTACCGGGACTCGACAGCCCGCCCTCCGCGGCCCTCACCGTGCGCGGCACGCCCAGCTTCAGCTCGCCCTCTTTCGTTGTTCGGCATGCAGACCCGCGCTCAGGCGGCATCACGGTGCACAGCGGTGGCAATGTCGACGCCACACCACTCCAGCTCACCAGCAGCCCCGGCACGCCCGCTGCCGCATCAGTGATCGGCGACGACTCGGCACTGGCCCAACTCAGCACGCAAGGTCTGTTCGCCAGCACGTTCCGCATGGACAAGACCGCATGGCAAGCGCAGCCGACGGTTCGCGTGGTGGATTGCAAGAGCGCATGCGATGCAGCACTCACGCAAATCACGCACAGCCCGCTGATGTGGCTCGACGGCGGCCTGAAGCTGGAGACGCCGATCGTGCTCGGCACGGCCGAGCACCCCGTGCTTCTCGTGGTCGACGGGCCTGTCGACATCCACGCGAACGCCGTCATCCACGGCGTCGTATACGTCATGTCGCCGAGCTGGACCGACACCGCCGGCGCATCGATCAATGGCGCGGTGCTGGTCGAAGGCGATCTGCAAGCCACCGGCGCCACGCAGATCAACCACAGCGCCGCGCTGCTGCAAGCCCTGCACGACCACACCGGCAGCTACGCCCGCGTGCCGGGCAGCTGGCGCGACTTCTGAGAGCCGCCATGACGACGCCCCTGCGCCGCCAACGCGGCATCACCCTGGTCGAGGCGCTGGTTGGCTTCCTCGTGCTGTCGATGGGCGTTCTCGGTGCCGCTCGCCTGCAATCGTGGCTGCGGCTGAACGGTGACATCGCCCGCCAGCGCACCGAGGCCGTTCGCCTGGCCCAGCAAGACATGGAGCAGCTGCGCGCGTTCGCCAGCGCAACCGCATTCGACAACATCGCAACGCGCCAGGCGACTTCCAGCGACACCCCCACCACCTTCACGCTCACCCGCACCGTGACGAGCGCTTCAGACGCTACGCTCAAACGCAGCCAAGTCTCGGTGAGCTGGCTCGACCGCAGCGGCAGCACACAGGCCATTCAGCTGCAGTCGAATCTGTCGAGCACGGCGCCGATCTACTCGGCTGCGCTGGCTGTCGCTCAACAAGATCAGGTCATGGCACCACGCCGCAACCTGCCCGCCGGTGCCAAGGTGCTGCGCGACGGCCGCAGCGTGGTCAAGCCTTCGGGCCACAGCACCATCGCCTGGATCGTCAACAACGCCATTGGCCTGGTGAGCAGCCAGTGCAGTGTCCGCGCCGCGCTGGCAGCGCGGGACATCACCAACGCCGATCTCACCGACTGCACAGCGGTGTCCGGCAGCCTGCTCAGCGGCTACATCCGCTTCTCGCTCGCCGCTGCACCCGACGCCATCCTGGCCAACGACAAGCCGATGCCACTCGCCGTGAACTTGCTGCTCGAGCCCAGCCCGGCCACCGCGCCGCATTGCGAAACTGACACTGCGGCCACCTCCATCGCGTACACCTGCCTCGTGCCGCAAGCGTCGTCAGACGGAGGCTGGTCGGGCCAACTGCGCATCGCGCCCGAAGGCTGGGCGCTCGGCAACACCGCGACCACGTTCAAGGTCTGCCGCTACAGCGCCGACCACGACGGCAACGGCCACATCGACCACAACGACGAACACCCCGAGCGCTACGCGCAGGTTCTCGGCTACCTGGGGCAGCAGAACTACCTCGTCGTGCGGGGTCAAGCCAGCTGCCCGAGCGCCGTTCCGCCGCACAATGACGCTTCCGTGGCCACCGTTCAGTACCAACCTTGAACGACGTGGCCTCTCCCAGGCCACGCCGATGAACACCTCTTCTTTTTCACCTGCCGACCAGGCTTTCATGCGTGACGCCTTGGGGCTCGCCGCCCAGGGCTTCGCGCTCACCGAGCCCAACCCGCGCGTCGGCTGCGTTATCACCTCGAGCGATGGCCGCGTGCTCGGCCGCGGCCACACCCAGCAAGCCGGTGGCCCCCATGCCGAAGTGATGGCCCTGCGCGATGCTGCCGAGCAGAACCACGACGTGCGCGGCGCCACGGCCTACGTCACGCTCGAACCCTGTGCTCACCACGGCCGCACGCCGCCTTGCTGCGACGCGCTGATCGCAGCCGGCCTCGGCCGCGTGGTCTCCGCGATGCAAGACCCGTTTCCCTTGGTCGCCGGCGAAGGCTTGAAGCGATTGAAAGCCGCGGGAATCAGTGTGCAGCTGGGCTTGTTGGCCGATGAGGCACACGAAATCAACATCGGCTTCTTCTCGCGCGTGCTGCGCAAGCGCCCGTGGGTTCGACTCAAGAGTGCTGTGTCGCTCGATGGCCGCACCGCCCTGCCGAATGGCGTCAGCCAGTGGATCACCGGCGACCTCGCCCGTGCCGATGGCCACGCCTGGCGCAAGCGCGCGAGTGCCGTGCTAACGGGCGTCGGCACGGTGCTCGAAGACAACCCACGCCTCGATGTGCGTCTCGTGGAAACTCCGCGCCAGCCGCTGCGCGTGATCGTCGACTCGCGGCTCGACACACCGCCATCGGCGCGCATCCTGGAGCCGCCCGGCCCCGTGCTGATCTACGCCGCCAGCCCAGACAAGCTGCACAAGGAAGCCCTGGTCGCGCGCGGTGCCGAGATTGCACTCGCTCCCGGTGCAGGCGGCAAGGTCGATCTGGCCAGCATGCTGGCCGACCTGGCGCAGCGCGGTGTCAACGAACTTCACGTCGAAGCCGGCCACAAGCTGAGCGGTTCCTTCGTGCGTGAAGGCCTGGTCGACGAGTTCCTGGTCTACCAGGCACCCAAGCTGCTGGGCGATGGGCAGGGGCTCGCCTCGTTCGGCCCCATCGAACGCCTGGAAGATGCGCTTGCGCTACGCTTCGTCAGCGTCGAGCGCCTGGGCAATGACCTGCGCCTGATCGCGCGGCCGCCGGGCCGCGAGCACTTCTGACTCACCTACCCATCACCACCATGTTCACAGGCATCATCACCGGCCTCGGCCGCATCGTCGAAGCCAAACCCCTGGGCGCGGATCCATCGCACGGCAAGCAGCTCGTGCTGCAGGCGCCAGCCGGTTATCTCGATGACGTACAGCTCGGCGACAGCATCTCGCTCAACGGCGCCTGCATGACGGTCACGACCTTCGATGTGACCGCCCAGCGCTTCACCATCGACATCTCGGCCGAGAGCCTCGACAAGACCGCCGGCCTCAGCGAACCCGGCCCGGTGAACCTGGAAAAAGCCCTGCGCGCCCACGACCGCCTGGGCGGGCACATCGTCAGCGGCCATGTCGACGGCATCGGCCACGTGGAATTCTTCGCGCCGGTGGGCGAATCGTGGGAATTGCGCATCCGCTCGCCCGAAGCGTTGGCCAAGTTCCTCGCCTACAAGGGCTCGATCACAGTAAACGGCGTCAGCCTCACCGTCAACCGCGTGACCGATTTGGCGGACGCGTGCGAATTCAGCATCAACCTGATTCCGCACACGCTGGAGAACACGACGCTGGGCACGCTGAAGGCCGGCCAGGCCGTCAACCTCGAGATCGACCTCATCGCGCGCTATGTAGAACGCATGCTGACGCCGGGCGTCTCGGGCTAAGGGCCCAGCTCTGCCGGGGCCAGACCGGGCACCTACAATCGATGGATGCCCATTTCCCCTGTTCCTGAGTTGATTGCCGAGCTGGCGGCTGGCCGCATGGTCATCCTCGTCGACGAAGAAGACCGTGAAAACGAAGGCGATCTCGTGCTCGCCGCCGACCTCGTGACGCCCGAGGCCATCAACTTCATGGCGCGTTTCGGCCGTGGCCTGATCTGCCTCACGCTCACCCGTGAGCGTTGTGAGCGGCTCAACCTGCCACCAATGGCCACGCGCAACGGCAGCCAGCACGGCACGGCTTTCACGGTGTCGATCGAGGCCGCTACCGGCATCGCTACCGGCATCTCGGCAGCCGATCGCGCCCGCACGATCCAGGCCGCCGTGGCACGCGATGCGCAGGCCAGCGACCTCGTGCAGCCGGGCCACGTCTTTCCGCTGCAAGCCAAGGACGGGGGTGTGCTCATGCGCGCCGGCCACACCGAAGCCGGTTGCGACCTCGTCGGCATGGCCGGCCTGAGCCCCGCCTCGGTGATCTGCGAGATCATGAAGGACGACGGCACCATGGCCCGTCTGCCCGATCTCGAAATCTTTGCCAAGGAACACGGCCTGAAGATCGGCACCATTGCCGACCTGATCGGCTACCGCAGCCGCAACGAAACGTTGATCGAACGTGTGAGCCAACGCAAGCTCACGACGGCCCAGGGCGTGTTCGACTGCACCGCTTTCCGCGACCGCACCGGCGGCGTTCACCTGGCGCTGAGCCATGGCCCCGTCCACACCGACGAGGAAGTGCTGGTTCGCGTTCATGAACCCTTGTCCGTGCTCGACCTGCTCGACGCCGGCGCCTGCAGCCACTCCTGGCCACTGCCCAAGGCATTGCAGGCCCTGCAGGCCGCAGGCCGCGGCGTGGCCGTGCTGCTGAACTGCGGTGACGACTCCAGCGCCCTGCTCGCACGCTTGGGTGCCCCCCTCGACACCGAGCCCGTGCGAGGCCAGATGGACCTGCGCACCTACGGCATCGGCGCCCAGATCCTGCGTGAGCTGGGCGTGACCAAGATGAAGCTGCTGGGCAGCCCACGACGCATGCCCAGCATGACCGGCTACGGCCTCGAAGTCACCGGCTTCGTTGCTCCGGAACACTGAAAGAAAAACTCATGCAAGACGCAGACAAAGGCCAGGCCGCCGATCTGGACGGCACCGATTTGCGAATCGGCATCGTGCAGGCGCGATTCAACGAGAAGCTCACGCAGCAGCTCGCCTCCTCGTGCATCGCCGAACTCGAAGCGCTGGGCGTGGCCGCCAAGCACATCCGCCACGTCACCGTACCGGGCGCGCTGGAGGTGCCGGTCGCGCTGAACGCCTTGGCACAGAGCAACCGTTTCGACGCCTTGATCGCACTCGGCTGCATCATCCGCGGCGAGACCTATCACTTCGAACTCGTCGCCAACGAAAGCGGAACCGGTGTCAGCCGCGTGGCACTCGACCACGAGATCCCGGTGGCCAACGCCATCCTCACCGTCGAAGACGAAGCCCAGGCCTGGGCCCGTGCCGAAGAGAAAGGCCGCGATGCGGCCCGCGTGGCCGTCGAAATGGCCAATCTGCTGGAAGACCTTTCGTGACCGCTGAAGTACCCAAGAAGAACGACGCCGCCAAGCAGCCTGCAGCCAAGCCGGTGCGCCCCAAGTCGTCGCGCCGCCGCTCGCGCGAGTTCGCCGTGCAAGGCCTGTACGAGTGGCTGCTGTCGGGTGCCGAGGTCAGCTTGGTCGACGCCCACGTGCGCGAGCAAGAGGGCTTCGACAAATGCGACAGCGCGCACTTCGATGCGCTGCTGCATGGCTGCATCGCCGAAGCGTCCCAGATCGACGCCGCGCTCTCGCGCCATGTCGACCGCAAGACCACCGAGCTATCGCCCGTGGAACACGGCGTGCTGATGATCGGCATCTACGAACTCAAGCACTGCATCGACATCCCCTACAAAGTGGCGATCAACGAAGCAGTGGAACTCGCCAAGAGCTTCGGCGGCACCGACGGCCACAAGTACGTGAACGGCGTGCTCGACAAGGCGGCCGTGGACCTGCGGCCGGTGGAAGTCGAGGCGTTTCGCGCCTCTCGCCGTTGATCAGCAACTGACACGCCGATGAAGCTCGCCGGCCGTCTCGACCACATCGAGCCGTTTTATGTGATGGAGTGCGCCAAGGCTGCGTCGGAACTGGCGGCCAGCCCCGAGTGCGACCCGGCCCGCGGCGGCACGCCGATGATCTTCCTGAACATCGGCGAGCCCGATTTCACCGCGCCGCCCCTGGTCCAGGAAGCCGCTCTGCGCTGCCTGAACCAGGGTCGCACGCAGTACACCCAGGCGACCGGCCTGCCCGCACTGCGCGAGCGACTGAGCCAGTGGTATGCCGAACGTTTCGGTGTCGACGTGCCGGCACGGCGCATCGTCATCACGGCGGGGGCTTCTGCCGCATTGCAGCTGGCCTGCCTCGCGCTGGTCGACCGCGGCGACGAAGTATTGATGCCCGACCCGAGCTACGCCTGCAACCGCCATTTCGTCGCGGCGGCAGATGGCGTGCCCGTGTTGCTGCCCTCGCCACCCGAACATCGCTTCCAGCTCGATGCGGCCGGCGTGGAAGCGGCGTGGACCGAGCACACGCGCGGCGTGTTGCTGGCCTCGCCCTCCAACCCCACCGGCACCTCGATCGCGCGCGACGAGATGGCGCGTATCGCGCAGGCCGTGCGCAGCCGCGGCGGCTTCACGATGGTCGACGAGATTTACCTCGGCCTGAGCTTCGACGATGCGTTCGGCCACAGCGCGCTGGAGCATGGCGACGACATCATCTCGATCAACAGCTTCTCCAAATACTTCAGCATGACCGGTTGGCGCCTGGGCTGGCTGGTGCTGCCCGAGGCACTGGTCGCGCCGGTGGAGAAGCTGGCGCAAAACCTCTACATCTGCGCCTCGTCGATCGCCCAGCATGCGGCGCTTGCCTGCTTCGAGCCCGCGTCGATCACCGAGTACGAGCGCCGCCGCGATGAATTCCGCAAGCGCCGCGACTTTCTGGTGCCCGCGCTCAATGCGCTGGGCTTGCGGGTGCCGGTGATGCCCGACGGCGCGTTCTACGCCTGGGCCGACTGTTCGGCCCACTCCAACAGCAGCTGGGATTTCAGCTTCGACATGATGCGCCGGGCTCATGTGGCCATCACACCGGGCCGCGATTTCGGGCCCCATGCGGGCGAGCGCTACGTGCGCTTTTCCTACGCGAGCAGCATGGACAGTTTGCGAACGGCCGTGTCAAGGCTGCAAACTGCCCTTGTCGCCTGAGAGCCTGAGAGTCCCTCGCTCATGCCCGCTCATCACGCCAAAAGACCCCGGCTCGTCGTTGCAAATGCTCGCCATAGCCCGAGCTATGGCTGTGCTTTGCGCCTAGATCCGACGCCTTTTGGCGCGCCGCTCGGGCACGCACGAAGAACTCTCAGGCTCCAAGTGCGAAACCTCACAGCCAGTTTCGTGACGGGGTGTTACTAATGCTCGAACGCGGTGCTTTTTGGTGCCTTTGTGCACCCTGCTTGGTCTAAGCTCATACGATGGTGGTTGCTTACTGCCCCGTTGAATGACGAATCCAAGTTCTTCCATGTCCGGCCTCGCCTCAGAACCGTCTCCGTCCGGCCCGAACGGCACCCCTGCCTCCGCCGATTCCGCGCCCTGGAGCGACACTGACATGGGAGGCATGCCTGCACAGCCCGCGGCCGCGTTCAACGCGAATCCGCCCAACAAGGCCGCCGACCAGTTGCCGACCATCGGCCACATCGGCCGCTATGCCCTCAAGTACCAGATCGGCGAAGGCGGCCTGGGCCGCGTGTATGCCGCGCACGACCCATTGTTGTCGCGGCTGATCGCCATCAAGACCCTGAATCTCGAGATCGCCGCCGAAGAGCGCGAATCCTTCAACGCCCTGTTCCTGAACGAGGCCCGCGCCGCTGGCGGGCTGAGCCACCCGCACATCGTCACGGTGTTCGACGCCGGCGTGAGCGAGCAAGGCGCCTACATCGCGATGGAGCTGCTCAAGGGCCGCGATCTGCGCCAACTGCGCCTCGAAGGCTGGAAGCCCACGCCCACGCAGGCCGCGCTGGTCGTGCGCCGGGTGGGTGATGCGCTGGCCTATGCGCATTCCAAGGGCGTGGTTCACCGCGACATCAAGCCGGCCAACATCTTCATGGTGGGCCGCACCCAGCCCCGCGTGCTCGACTTCGGCATCGCCCGCGTCGCCCACCACCACGAGCACACCGAAGGCGACATCGCCGGGGGCTCGCCCTATTACATGTCGCCCGAGCAGGTGCGCCAGCAGCCGGTCGACCGCCGCTGCGACGTGTTCTCGCTCGGCGTGGTGCTTTATGAGCTGCTGACCGGCACGCGCCCGTTCCGCGGCGCTTCGCTGAAGGAAATCACCGACGCCGTGGTCGAGTTCGTGCCGCCCCCAGCGCACGAGGTCGATGCAACCGTGCCCAAGGCGCTCTCCGACATCGCTGCACGGGCGATGGAGAAGAACCCCGACGACCGCTACCGCTCGGCCCGCGCCCTGTCGCGCGAGCTGCGCCATTGGCTCGAAGAGCACGCGCAGGAAACTGCCGACCCGGCCGATGAAGCGCCCGCGCCGACCAAGAAACCGCTGCTGTGGATTGGCGGTGCCGTGGCTGCTGCGCTGGTGGCTGGCGTGGCGTGGTGGGCTCTGTCGTCTCACTCGGGCTCTGCGGAAGTGGCCCAGGAAGCCGCACCGGTTGCGGTCGCCCCGCCCCCCGTGGCCTCCGCCGCCTTGCCGCCGCCCGTGGTGGTGGCCGCCGCGCCAGCGCCTGTTGATGCCTCGGCCTCGGCGGCTGCTAGCGCGTCCGCCCCGGTGGCCACCGCTTCGGCCGCTGCCTCTGCGGCAACGGTGCCCCTCCCGGTGCCGGTGGCCGCCGCCCCCGTCGCCGCGCCGCCCATGGTTATCGAAACACCCCGCGTGGTCCCGGCCCCTGTGGCCAAGCCGCCGCCGGTCTTGCTCAAGGAAACCCCCAAGGAGCGCCGAGCCCGCGAGTCCCGCGAGCGCGACACACGCCTTGCCGCCGCCGGCCCGGCCGCCACCGGCATGCTGCGCCTGGCCATCAGCCCCTGGGGCCAGGTCGAAGTCGACGGCAAGCCGATGGGCACGGCCCCGCCGCTGAACGAGCTGACCCTGAGCGAAGGCCGCCACACGATCACGATCCGCAACGACGAGTTCCCGCCCTACACCTCGAGCGTCACCGTTGTTCCCGGCCAGCCGGTCTCACTCAAATACCGCTTCGGATCATGAGAACACATCAGGCTCTCGCGCTCGTTCCCGTGCTGGTCGCCCTGCTGGCGGGCTGTGCGGCACCGCCTGCGGCGCCCGTGGGCCTGCTCGATGTGACGTCCCGCCCCCCCGAGCGCGCCCTGCAAAGCGGCATCCGCGCCTATGAAGACGCGCAGTACGCCGAGGCCGAGAAGCAGCTGAACCTCTCGCTGCAGCTCGGGCTGGTCTCGCCGCGCGACCGCGGTGCAGCCCACAAGACGCTGGCCTTCATCTACTGCACCAGCAACCGCGTCGTCGAGTGCGAAGCCGAGTTCCGCGCTGCCAAGAGGGACGACCCGAACTTTGCGCTGAGCAAGTCGGAACAGGGCCACCCGCTGTGGGGGCCGGTCTACAAGCGCGCGCAGCCATAATCGCGGGTTGCGGCACGTTGCCGCTTGCTCCGCGTAAATGACTGCACCCAGCCCTCATCATCACGCGCACGATCTGCGCATCTACTGGGAAGACACTGACGCCGGTGGCGTGGTGTTCTATGCCAACTACCTCAAGTTCTTCGAGCGCGCGCGCACCGAGTGGCTGCGTTCGCTCGGCTACGCGCAGGAAGAGCTGCGCACGCAGACGGGCGCGATCTTCATCGTCTCGCAGACGAGCGTGCGCTACCTGCGCCCGGCCCGGCTCGACGATCTGCTGACCATCACCGTGCAAGTCCAGCATGCCGGCCTGGCCAGCATGAACATTGCTCAGGTAGCCTGGCGTGGCAACGAGCGGCTGGCCGAAGGTGAGATTCGCATCGGCTGCGTCGACGCGACGAGCTTCAGGCCGCGCCGCATCCCCGAACACTTGTTGCAGGCACTGGCGGAACAAGTGCCACGATCGGCCCTCTCACCCATGACCACTAAGAACACGGGAACCGCTGAATGAACCAAGATCTTTCCATCGTCGGCATGGTGTTGCACGCGAGCTTTGTGGTGCAGCTCGTCATGGGCGGCCTGCTGCTGGTCTCGCTGGCGAGTTGGACCGTGATTTTCGGCAAGCTCTTCGGCCTGAAACGCGTGCGCTCGGTCAATGAAGAATTCGAGCGCGAGTTCTGGGCCGGCAAGAACCTCAACGACCTGTACAACGATGCCGGCCGCCGCGTCGAGGGCGCACCGATGGAACGCATCTTCGCCTCGGGCATGCGCGAGTTCCTGAAGATGCGCGAGCGCCGCGTGATCGACAGCGGCGTCTTGCTTGACGGCTCGCGCCGCGCCATGCGCGCGAGCTTCCAGCGCGAGCTCGACGTGGTCGAGTCCCACCTCTCCTTCCTCGCCTCGGTGGGTTCGGTCTCGCCGTACGTGGGCCTCTTCGGCACGGTGTGGGGGATCATGCACGCCTTCGTCGGCCTGGCCAATCTGACGCAGGTGTCGCTCGCCACCGTGGCGCCCGGCATCGCTGAAGCACTGGTGGCCACCGCCATCGGCCTCTTCGCGGCCATCCCGGCGGTGATCGCCTACAACCGCTTCGCGCGCGACATCGACCGCATCGCGATGCAGATGGAGACCTTCATCGAAGAGTTCTCCAACATCCTGCAGCGCAACGCCAGCCAGCCGCTTCCACCCGCTGGCGCCACCCCTGTCCCTGGAGCCCGCTGAGATGACAACCCCTCACGCTCACCTTCGTTCGCTGCCCCCCAGGGGGGCGCAGGCCCCCTTTGGGGCGGCCCGGCAGGAGACCTGACATGCCCGCCGTCACCCCGATGCGCGGCGGTTCGCGCCGCCGCACCATCAATGAGATCAACATGGTGCCCTTCATCGACGTGATGCTGGTGCTGCTGATCATCTTCATGGTCAGTGCCCCGCTCATCACCACCGGCGTGGTCGATCTGCCGAGCGTCGGCAAGAGCAAGCAGCAGCCGAGCAAAGTGATCGAGGTGGTGGTTGGCAAGGACGAAGCGCTGCGCCTGCGCGTGGACAACAAGGAGGTCTCGACGATGACGCTCAAGACCCTGGCCGACCGTGTGAGCGCGGCGCAGGGCGGCGACGCCCAGGCGCCCGTGGTCATCTCGGCCGACAAGGCCGTGAAGTACGAAGCCGTGGTGCGCGTGATGGACCTGCTTCAGAAAGCCGGCGTGCAGCGCGTGGGCCTGTCGGTGAAGAGCAACGGCTGAACGATGCAGAACTCCTCGTTCCAGCGCGACGACCTGATGCCGAAGACAGCCGACGGCACCGGCCGCGGCTTCGCGCTCGCGACGCTGGTACACATCGGCCTGATCATCGCCATCGCGTTCGGTGTGAGCTGGCGAGTGAGCGAGCCCGAAGGCGTGGAAGCCGAGCTGTGGGCGTCGGTGCCGCAGGTGGCTGCGCAGCGCGACGTCGCTCCTCCCCCTGAGCCCGCTCCCAAGCCGACCCCGAAGCCGGAACCCAAGCCAGAGCCCAAGCCCGAACCAGCGCCTCCGCCCAAGGTGCAGGCGCCCGACCCGCAAATCGCCATCGAAAAGGAAAAGCAGGAGAAGGCGAAGAAGGTGGCAGACACCAAGCGCGAGCAGGAAGAGAAAGACAAGCTCGACAAAAAGAAGGCGCTGGAAGACAAGGCGAAGCTTGCCAAGGCGGAGGCCGACAAGCAGAAGCAACTCGACGAACAGCGCGACAAGAACCTCGCCCGCATCCGGGACATGATGGGTGTGGACGGCGGCAACCAGAACAGCACCGCCGCACGCTCGGCCGGCCCGTCGGCCGGCTATGCGGGGCGCATCAGGGCGCGCATCAAGCCCAACATCCTGTTCACCGACAGCATCGACGGCAACCCGCCGGCCGAGGTGGAAGTGCGCGTGGCACCCGACGGCACCATCCTTTCCAGCAAGCTCACCAAGAGCAGCGGCGTAAAGGCCTGGGACGACGCGGTCCTGCGCGCGATCGAGAAGACCGATGGCCTGCCCCGTGACACCGACGGCACCATCCCACCGACGATGACGATCGTGTTCCGCCCGCGCGACTTCTGACGCGCGCTCAGCGCGGCGTGCGCCCGTATTCGATCGCGTGGACCACACCCGCGCGGAAGCGCACCGTCGCCATCAGGTTGCCCGGCCCGCGGTCATACAACCACTCGTCGACCTTCTGGCACGGCACGTAGACGCTGGCAAATGGCTCGGGGACCGGTGTCGGGCTGGCACCGTAGAACACCGGCGCACAAAAGCTGTCCTTGAGCACCGGCTCACCGCACTTGTAGCTCACCGACAGGCGTGAGTCGCCTTCTGTCGCTGTGCCGCGGCTGCAGCTGAGGGATTCCGCATGGGCCGGCACCCAGGCCGCAGCCAGTAGCGACATTGCTGCGACCACATGAACTGGAAGACGCATGTCGGGCTCCTTTCGCGCGTGGCAAACCGAAGCAGTTTGCACTTTCGACGCGCCCGGGTTCGCGATGAGGTTTTCGTCCTCAGCAATCGCGGCGTCAGACGCGCATCAAACGCGGCTCCAGCACCCGGTCGAGCGACCACTTGCCGGGCCCCCACAGCGCGAGGCCGATCAACAGGCTGCCCCACAGCTGGTGCTGCTGCAGCGCGGCCGGCGCGATCTCGGCGAGGCTGATCACGGCCACCACGTTCATCACCGACAGGCCCAGCGCCGCAAAGCGCCCGGCCAGGCCGAGCAGCAGCAAAACCGGCAGCACCAGCTCGCCGGTGGTCCCGGCGATGGCCGCCACCATGGGCGGCAGCAGGGGCACCTTGTACTCGTCATTGAAGAGCGCGATCGTGGTGTCCCAATCGTGGATCTTGGTCAGGCCCGACAGAAAGAAGGCCTGCGCAACATAGAAGCGCGCTCCCAGTTGCGCCAGCGGCTGCAGCGTCTCGAGGGCGGCGACGAAGCGGTTCCACAGGGTCAGTAAAGGCATCAGGGCGGTCGTGTTCATCGGTGGCTTTCGTTCGGTGCTGTGTTCTCACAAGCGCTGTGAGCAGCGCTCCTGGCTTGGTCGCACGGCGACGCGATACCTTGCATCCTTGGCAGATGATTCAGGCCACGCGTCGAGCGTGCACCAGCCAGCCGCGCTGCACGGCTTGCACCAACCAAGCTTCGAAGTCAAAACCTTCGCCCGCCGCCGCCATGGCATCGTCGAGCGTATCGCCGCGCAGCAGGCTCTGCGTCCACGCGGCAGTCGCTGAATCGATCGCGAGCACCGAGCCTCGCCAGCCTGCGCGCGCGATCAGGGCCTGTTCACCACTTCCGGCGGCCAAAGCGCTGCGAGCATTGGCGCGATGTGATGCCGCGTCATCGCCAGGCTGATGCGCCAGCCACAAGCTCACGATGGGATAGGCGCTGGGCAGCAGGGCGACGCCGGGCTTCAGTGCCAGGCCCAGCTGTGATGAGTCCACCTCGGCCAGCAAGTTGAGCGTCGACAGATCGGCTTCTTCGTCAGCCGCGCGCTCGGCCAGCGCCAGCAGCCAATCGAGCCGCGCCGCATCGGGCAGGTAGGGCACGTCGGCCAGTTGCTCGCTGTCGGCGATGAAACCGGGCAGGCCTTCGCCGAAGCAGGCCAGGTCACCGCGCAACGGCGGCTGCGCCTGCCAGAACGCACGCGCCAGGGCTGCGAACGACTCCTCGCCCATCAGCGCCTGCACCGTGGGAAACGATGCCGCCAGGGCACGCTCGGCCGAGGCACCTGCGTTGGCCTGGTAGGCCTGCATGCCACGCTGCGTGCGCGCCGACGGATGAGCCAGCCAGTCCTGCAGCGACTCGCCTTCGTCGCGCTTCAGCAGCGCAGCCATCAAGGCCTGCTGGCGCGCACGTTCGCGCTGGAGATCGGGCTCGTTCATGCGTTCTCGCGCATCAGCTGGCCTGCCGTTCGGGCCTCGCCCAGCAGCACATCGAGTGCAGGCACATCGGTGTCCCACTCCAGCAGCGTCGGTACCTTGCCGAGCCGCTGCATTGCATGGCGATAGACCTGCCACACCGGCTCATGCACACGGCTGCCGTGGTCGTCGATGACGATGTCGCCCATGTCCTTGAAGCCGGCGAGATGGATCTCGCCGACGATGTGCGCGTCGATGCCGTCGATCCAGTCGCAGGCCGCGCGCACCGGATCCGTGGCACCGTCATTGAGCGCATTGACGACCAGGTTGTTGACGTCAAGCAGCAAGCCGCAGCCGCTGCGCCGTGCCAACTCATTGAAGAATTCAGGCTCGCTGAAATCGCGGTCCGCGAAAGCGAGGTAGGCGGAGAGGTTCTCCACCAGCAAGGGCCGCTTCAAGCGGTCTTGCACCTGCGACACATTGGCCACCATGATGGCCAGCGAGGCCTGCGTGAAGGCCAGCGGCAGCAGGTCATTGCCATGCAGCACCGGCCCACCATCGCGCTGCGGCGCGCGCGCAAAGCTCGCGTGGTCGGACACCCGCACCGGGTCGATGCGATCGACCAGCCGGGCCAGGCGGTCCAGGTGCCACGGGTCCAGCCCGGCCGCCGACCCCAGCGACAAGCCCACGCCATGCAGGCTCACCGGGTAGGCCGAACGCGCCTCGTGCAGCACGGCCAGCGCCGCGCCGCCATCGGCAAAGAAATTCTCGGAATGCACCTCGACAAAACCGAGGTCGGCGAGGTCGGGGCGCCGCTCCAGCAGCTCGGCGTAGTGGGGTTGGCGCAGGCCGATTCCCACCGGCAAGCTGGAAGCGGCCGCCGAGTTCACGCGTGCATCCGCCAGCGCAAATTACTTCTTCATCGCCTTCTTGGCGGTCTCGGCATCGGTGCCGCCCAGGTCCTTGCAGGTGCCTTTGGCGACGTACTTCCATTCGTCGGCACCCTTGTCGGCCTTGGACTGCCCGGCGCACGAGTGCGAGCCCGACAGGTTGGCGCAGTCGTTCTGGCCGGCCTTGACGATGCCGAAGCATTTTTCCTTCGCCTTCTCTTCGGCAGAAGCCTGGCCGATGAGGCCGAGGGCGAGCACAGAGGCGAGTGCAGACGAAGCGATCAGACGTTGGTTCATGAACTATCTCCTTGAGTGTGTGGGAAGGTGTCGCAAACGAGTGAGACGACCCGCCTCTGTCGAAGCCTTCTGTGGCTTCTTACAGGGGACCCATCATCATCTCAAATCGCAGCTCCACCACAGGGCGACAGCATGCGCCATCGACAGCGGCCGCCCTGCTGCCCTGGTCACGACGTTGTTGCAGATCCGCTGGGCTGCTGTTGGCCCTCGGCAGGTGTCAAGTCCAGGCTGGCGTTGAAGCCGAACAATTGCCCCGCCCACAGAAACACCACCCACACGAGAATGCCGAACGGCAGGTAGCCGAAGTAGCCCAGCAGCGGCATCTCGGCGTAGATGTGAATCACGTTGACGTACGGGATGTCGTAGATCCAGTAGTTCGGGTTGGTGGGCGGCAGTCCGGGGGGCTGCGCGCTGCCGTAGTTCCAGAACTCCCACAGGAAGCCGTTGAACAGCGAGGCCAGGGCCACGAGCACGGCCGGTGACCAGTTGCCCTGGGCCATCGCGCTGAAGGGCGTCCAGACGTTCAGGCGGATCATCTGGCCGACGATGACGGCCATCGGCCCGATCCACACCACCCAGAACAGCGGCAGCGGGAAGAAGACCATCGCGCCGATCAGCAGCAGGCCGCCGGCCACCAGCAGGCCACCGGGCAATGCCAACTTGGGGCCGTTTGCGTAGCGCGCCGCCAGCTTGGGGAAGCTCGCCAGCAAGGTGTACCACTCGAAGATCGCCGGCCACACCGTCGTGTACGCGATCAGGAACAGAAGCACGATGGTCGCGTGGCTCAACTCAGGCATCTGCCCGTTGGGGTAGTACCAGTTGCCGAGCACGAAATAGTTGGCGTATTCGAAGTAGTACCAGCCCACCACCGACACCACTGCGCTGAGCCACAAGGTATGCGGCCGCGTGGCCAGCAGAGATCGCCCGCCGGTGCGGCGGTATACCAGGCCATCGAGCACCAGGATGAAGCCCCACCACAAAGGCGAGAACGCGTAGTACACGAGCGAGCCGAACACTGTGAAGCGGGCGAACATCAGCCACAGGAAGAACACCATCAGCACCGCACCCACCCAGAACCACAGCGGCAAGCGCGCTGGCGCCGGCATGGGCCCGGGCGCGGGGCCTGGCTTGAAACCGAACAGCTGTGGAAACAGCAGGAACACGGTGATCAGGATCACCACGCCCAGCATCAGCAGGAAATACGGCAGCCAGAAGGGCGGCTGCTGCACCACGAACGCGGGCGGAAACACGCCGAACCCCGGAGGCAGGTGCGTGCCGGGGTAGACGAACCAGGCAGCCACGAGCGGCACGATCAGGGTGGCCAGAACCGGCCAGATCAGACGCCAGGGATTGATGTTTTTCATGCGTGCCTTTCTTCTTGGGTGGGTCCGTTGGGTGAGGCTGTGGGGTCAACCCGGCCGGCATCGAGCGGGGCGGGTTGGTCGCGCACGCTTCGGCGTCGCTTGTTCTCGTACATGCGGGCGTCGGCCATCGGCTTGAGCTGGTCGCGATGGGTGCATTCGAAGGCCCGCACCGAGCCGCAGCTCGCCCCGCTGGATTCGTAGCCTGCCCGGCGCAGCGCGGCCATGGTCTCAGCCAGCTGTTGCTCGACCCATTCGACGGCACCGTCGTGGCTGGTGGCAGCGAACTCGTCGCCACCCAGGCGGTGCAGCGTGGCCCGGGTGCCGAGGCGCTCGGCCAAACCGGTGCCGAAAGCGCGCAGCAGCTGGTCGCCGCCGTCGTGGCCGAAGGTGTCGTTGTAGCGTTTGAGCCCGTCCAGGTCGATGAAGGTCAACCCGCCCTCGAGCGGCAGTTGAGCCAGCGCGAGCTCCAGTGCATAGCGGTTGGGCAGGCCGGTCAGCGCATCGGTGCAGGCCAGGCGAAGATTGTTCTCGGCGCGCAGGAGCGCGCTTTCCTTCTCCTGCTGCAGCAGGCCGAACTGGTACGACAGCACCAGCGCCAGCAGCAGCACCTCGATGGTCACGGAGGCCAGGCCGATGTGTTCGATGTAGATCGAATACACGCCTTTCAGGTCGAGCAGCGAGATCGCGCTGATCCCCGAGATGAAGAAGCCGATGTTGGCCGCGAGGTACAGGCGTGCGAGGGTGCTGCGGCGTGCCTGGATCACCCCAGCAGTCAGGCCGAACAGCAGGAAGATCCCCACGCCGATGCGGTCAAGCTCCAGCGACCAGTGCGGGCGCAGCGCGGCGACCGCAATGAACGAGGCCAACAGTGCCAACACGACGCGGCTGGCCTTGTGCAAGCGGGGCGCGGTGTCCGCCCGGATGCCCAGCAGGTCGACCACGAACACCACATAGGCCAGGTTCGACAGCAGGATGGGCACGCTGATGAGGTAGAACCAGCCGGTCGCGACCAGGTCGTGCACCGCCAGCAGCGCCGTCGAGTTGTAGAGCAGGTTGCCCAGGATGAACAAGGCATACATCAGGTGCACGCGCTGGCGGCGGATGAAGCCCAGGCTCAGGTAGTACAGGCCCAGCCCGATGAAGATTCCCAGGCAGATCAACAGCAGTGCATTGCCTGTGCGGATCGACTGTCGATAGTCGCCCAGGCTGTCGACATAGGGTTCGGGCTGCGCCAAGAAAAACGGCGACTCGAGTTCGGTCACCACCCGGTAGCGTCCGGGCGGCAGGTTCAATTCGCGCCCGTGGCGCAGGAAGAACGGGTTGAACTCGTCGCTCTCGATGCCGCCGGCCGCCGTGGCCACCAGGGCGCCGCTGGCGTCATACACCCGGTGCTCGAAACGGGCGATGACGCTGGAATTCTTGAAATCGATGACATGCACGCCAGCGCCTGTCAGCTGCAGCTCACTTTCGTGGCGGAAGCGCCCGCCCGTGGCGGAGATGCGGTCGACGGCGCGGGGCGACCCATCGACCAGCACGATGCTCCAATGGCCTTGCAAGTCTGTCGGCGAGGCCAGCGCGGCCGCACAGGGCAACCAGCACAGCAACCAGGCTGCCAGCCAGGCACGAAGGGTCATGAGGATGGGTCGGCTGGGTGCATTCGGAACCCGATGCTAATGCCCCGATGAAAAACAATCTCCATGCCGATGAAGCACAAATCGTGACTTTGTTGACTCCGCACCACGGTCGACGCCGACCGCTGCACGGCCCTTCAATCGATCGGAATGGCCGGCACCACCCACGCCACGCGCCGGCGCTGCAGCACCCAGGCCAGCCCCAGCACCACCGCCCACGCGAGTGCATAGGCCCAACCGGGTGCAAGCACCGGCAAGGCCGCCACCAGCACCATGAAGAGTGCACAGAAGCCCAGCATGCCCTGCACGAAACCCGACAGCAGCTCGATGGTCGCATCGGCACCATGACGCGCGAGCGTGAAACACGGCAGCACGTTGCCGGTGATCGGCAAGACCAGCAGCAGCCCGCTGACAGCCGGCGAGAAGACAGCTGCACCCAGCATGATGGCGGCGGCCAGGGCCACGGCGGCCGCCACGCGCAGCACCAACTCGATCGGCGGGATGTGCAGCACCGTGCGCTCCCGGCGATGCGCCGGCATCAGCCGCAAAGCCACCCACGGCGACAGCGCGGCCAGCGCACAAGCCGCCAGCGTGGGCAGATGCAGCCAGAGCAGCACGCTCCCCGCCACGAGAAACACGCCATTGGCCAGCAGCAGTGCGGCCCACCATGGCAAGCACCGCACCGCATGCGCGAAGCTCAGCATGTGCAAGACCATCGCCGGGTAGGCCGCGAGCGTGGCCAGCGCGATCGCGCGGGCGTGCTCCGGCGACGACTGCAGCAGCACGAAGCCCATGATCGGCCCGGCGATCATCGGCATGCCCGACAAGACGCCTGCCACACCGTGGCCGAAGCGCCGGGCCGCGAAGCTGGCAGCCAGCACCACGGCGCCCACCAGCGCCAGCTTCAGCGCGAACATGGCCGAAGGAGCCAGCAGCTCAAGCAACCCCGTACCCACCGCCCCCCGGCGTCTCGATCACGAACACGTCGCCCGGCTGCATCTCGACCGAGCCGATGTGGTCGAGCTGCTCCGCACTGCCATCGGCACGCTCGACACGGTTGACGCCCACCTGCCCCGGCTCGCCGCCGGCCATGCCGAAGGCGCCGGCGTGCCGGCCGTTGGAGAGGATGGACGCGGTCATCGGCTCCAGGAAGCGCACCCGGCGAATGCCGCCGTCACCGCCCCGATGCAAGCCCTTGCCGCCCGAGCCGGCGCGGATCGCATAGCTGTCCAGCCGCACCGGGAAGCGGAACTCCAGCACCTCGGGGTCGGTGAGGCGCGAGTTGGTCATGTGCGTCTGCACGACGCTCGTGCCGTCGAAATCAGGGCCGGCACCCGAGCCGCCCGAGATGGTCTCGTAGTACTGGTAGCGCGCGTTGCCGAAGGTGAAGTTGTTCATCGTGCACTGGCCCGCTGCCATCACGCCCAGCGCGCCGTACAGCGCGTTGGTGATGCAGGTCGAGGTCTCCACGTTGCCGGCCACCACCGAGGCCGGCGGCAGCGGGTTGAGCATCGAGCCTTCGGGCACGATCACCTGCAGTGGCTTCAGGCAGCCCGCGTTGAGCGGAATGTCGTCGTTCACCAGCGTGCGGAAGACGTACAGCACCGCCGCCATGCAGACCGCACGCGGCGCGTTGAAGTTGTTGACGAGCTGCTCCGAGGTGCCGGTGAAATCGATCACCGCGCTGCGGGCCTTCGCATCGACCTGGATCGCCACCTTGATGCGCGCGCCGTTGTCCAGCGGCAGCGTGAATTCGCCGTCCTTCAGCTTGGTGATCACGCGCCGCACCGACTCTTCGGCGTTGTCTTGCACGTGGCCCATGTAGGCGCGCACAACCTCCAAGCCAAATTGCGCGACCATCTTGCGCAGCTCCTGAACACCCTTCTCGTTGGCCGCAATCTGCGCCTTCAGGTCGGCGATGTTCTGCTGCGGGTTGCGGGAAGGGTACTTGCCGCTCTTCAGCAGCGCCACCATCTCCTGCTCACGCAGCTGGCCGACCTCGACCAACTTCACGTTGTCGATCTGCACGCCCTCTTCTTCGATGCGGGTCGAGAACGGCGGCATCGAGCCCGGCGTGGTGCCACCGATGTCGGCATGGTGGCCGCGCGAGCCCACGTAGAAGAGGATCTGCTTGCCATCGTCGGCAAACACCGGCGTGACGACCGTCACGTCGGGCAGGTGCGTGCCGCCGTGGTAGGGATCATTGAGCGCATACACGTCGCCCGGCTGCATGCGGTCGGCGTTGCCGTTGATCACCGTCTTGATCGACTCGCTCATCGAACCCAGGTGCACCGGCATGTGCGGCGCGTTGGCGATCAGGTTGCCTTCGGCATCGAACAATGCGCACGAGAAGTCGAGCCGCTCCTTGATGTTCACCGAGTAGGCCGTGTTCTGCAGCTGCAGGCCCATCTGCTCGGCGATGTTCATGAAGAGGTTGTTGAACACCTCCAGCATGACCGGGTCCACGGTCGTGCCGATGGCCTTGCGCGATTCGCGAGGCTGCACGCGCTCGAGCACCAGGTGGTCAAGGGCCGTGACGCGTGCGCGCCAGCCGGGCTCGACGACGGTGGTGGCGTTCTTCTCGGCAATGATGGCCGGGCCATCGATCGTGTGGCCCGGGTGCGCCTGTTCACGGACCACGAGCGCCGCATCCCACCAGCGGCCGCCGCTGAAGAGCTTGACGGTGTCGGCCACAGCGGCCGGGCCCTCGGCCAATTCACTGCGCTTGGCCTCGGCCGGTGCATCGCCCGCCCCGACGGCTTCCACCGACACGGCTTCGACGACCAGCCGCCGCTCGCTCATCAGGAAGGCGAAGCGCTGGCGATAAGCCGTCTCGAACGCCGACTGAATCTCAGCCGCATTGCCGAACGGAACGACCAGCGCGGAGTCAGTGCCTTCATAGCGCAGGTGCACACGCCGGTGCACGGTCACGGCAGCGCTGCTGACGCCCTGGCGGCGCAGTTCGTCGGCGGTCTCTGTTGCCAGCGCCTCGAGCCGCTCGCGCACCTCGGGCAGCGCGGTGTCCAGCGGCAGTTCGATCGACCGCTCGCGCATCACGCTCTGGTCGGCTAGGCCCATGCCGTAGGCCGACAGCACGCCGGCCAGCGGGTGCGCGAACACGCGGGTCATGCCGAGCGCATCGGCCACGCGGCAGGCATGCTGGCCGCCCGCACCGCCGAAGCACTGCAAGGCATAACGCGTCACGTCGTAGCCGCGTGCCACCGAGATCTTCTTGATCGCATTGGCCATGGCACCGACCGCGATGTCGATGAAGCCTTCGGCCACCTCTTCGGGCGAGCGCTTCACGCCGGTGGCGCGTTCGATGTCGGCCGCCATGGCGTTGAACTTCTGCGTCACCACCTCGCGGTCCAGCGACTCGTTCGCGTTCGGGCCGAAGACCTTCGGAAAATACGCGGGCTGGATCTTGCCGAGCATCACGTTCGCATCGGTCACCGCCAGCCGGCCACCGCGCCGATAGCAAGCCGGGCCCGGGTTGGCACCGGCGCTCTCGGGGCCGGCGCGGAAACGCGCGCCGTCGAAGCTGAGGATGGAGCCACCGCCTGCCGCCACGGTGTGGATGCTCATCATCGGCGCACGCATGCGCACGCCAGCCACCTGCGTCTCGAACGCACGCTCGAACTCGCCGGCGAAGTGGCTCACGTCGGTCGACGTGCCGCCCATGTCGAAGCCGATCACCTTCTCTCCGCCGAGGTCAGCCTTCGCAAGCTGTGCGGTGCGCACCATGCCGACGATGCCGCCGGCAGGTCCGGAGAGGATGGCGTCCTTGCCCTGGAAGGCATGCGCGTCGGTCAAGCCACCCGACGACTGCATGAAGAACAGTTTCACGCCCGGCATGTCACCCGCCACCTGCTCCACGTAGCGGCGCAGGATGGGCGAGAGGTAGGCGTCGACCACCGTGGTGTCGCCGCGGCCCACCAGCTTCATCAGCGGGCTCACCTCGTGCGACACGCTGATTTGGGGGAAGCCAATCTCCTGCGCCAGCTTCTTGGCGCGCTGCTCGTGCGCCGTGTAGCGGTAGCCGTGCATGAAGACGATGGCCACGCTGCGCAGGCCAGCGTCGAACGCGGCCTTCAGCTCGCTTCGCAGATGCGCTTCGTCGAGCGCCTCGACGATGTCGCCCTGCGCTCCCACACGTTCGTGCGCCTCGATCACGCGGCCGTACAGCAACTCGGGCAGCACGATGTGGCGGTCGAAGATGCGCGGGCGCTCCTGGTAGGCGATGCGCAATGCGTCGCGAAAACCGCGCGTGGTGACCAGCAGCGTCGGCTCGCCCTTGCGTTCGAGCAAGGCGTTGGTGGCCACGGTGGTGCCCATCTTCACGCACTCCACCTGCGCCGGTGTGATGGGCTCGCCGGCCTTCAGGCCCAGCAGATGGCGGATGCCGGCGACCGCGGCATCGCGGTACTGCTCCGGGTTCTCGCTCAGCAGCTTGTGGGTGACGAGGCTGCCGTCAGGCCGCTTGCCGACCACGTCGGTGAAGGTGCCTCCGCGGTCAATCCAGAACTGCCAGCGGTCGGAGATGGGAGGTTGAGCGTGCATGTGGCAAAGCTTTCAAGAAACGATGAGCGCTGCCGAGGAGACTCTGGGCATGGTATCGCCATGCTCGGCGGCACGACAGCGCTCGGGCCTATCGCTGCGGGTTGAAATACGGGATGAAAACGTCGTTGGCTTCACGGCCGACCTGGCGCACCCACTCGAGCGAGAAGCGCTCGCCCAGGCGACGGATGTCGAGGCTGAATTCGCGCGACACGCGCTCGACCTTCATGCCGTTGCGGCGCAGCTCGTCCACCGAGCTCGATGCCGCCGCCACGCTGGCCGCCCAGCCGCGCGTTTCCGCATCGGCCGCCGAGGTGAGCAGCGCCTGGCGCCCGCTGGCCGACAAGGCTTGCATGGCCTTCGCGTTGACGAACACGATGTTCTTGGGGAACCAGGCGTTGATGTCGTAGTAGTACTTCACGAAGCTCCAGACCCTGTTCTCCACGCCGGTGACGGCCGAGGTGATCATGCTGTCGATGCGGCCTTCGGCCAGCGCGCGGCCCACCTCGACCATCGGCACGTCGACCGGCTCGGCGCCCACCAGCGTCGCGATGCGCGCGGTGGTCGCGTTGTAGCTGCGCATGTGGCTGCCGCGCAGGTCGCCGATGCCGGCAATCGGCTTGTTGGCATACAGGCCTTGTGGTGGCCAGGGCACGGCGCACAGCACCTGCAAGCCACGCTCGGTGAACTGCTTCTCGACCAGCGGCCGCTGCAGCGTCCACATGCGGCGCGCATCGTCGTACGAGTTGGTGATGAAAGGCACCGAGTCGGCACCGGCGATCGGCATCTCGCCGGCCAGGCTGCTCATGATGGTTTCGCCCGCATCGACCTGGCCGCCCTGCACCAACCCGCGAATCTCGCCCAGCTTGCCCAGCTCACCGTTGGGGTGGACGCTGATGCGCAACTCGCCCTGCGTCGCCTGCTCCACCTCGCGCGCCATGGTCACCAGGTTCACCGTCTGGAACGACTCGCTGCGGTAGCCGGTGGCCAGCCGCCACGCGGTGCCGGCATAGGCCTGCGCTCGCGGCAACACGAAGGCCGAGCCGGCCAGCAGTGCGAGATCGCGACGGGTGAGCGAGGCTTGCAACATGGCGTCAGAGGCCGAGGTAGGCCTTCTTGACCTCGTCGTTGTTGGCCAGCTCGTGCCCGCTGCCCTGCATCACGATGCGGCCGGTCTGGATCACGTACCCGTGGTGCGCGATCGACAGGGCCTTGTGCAGGTTCTGCTCGACAAGCAGCACCGTGACGCCGGTCTCGTTGACGCGCTGGATCACCTCCAGCACCTTGGTCACGAACTTGGGTGCGATGCCCCACGAAGGTTCGTCGAGCATCAGGAGTTTCGGCTTGGCCATCAGGCCGCGCGCGATGGCCAGCATCTGCTGCTCGCCGCCGCTCATGGTGCCGGCCAGTTGCGTGGCACGCTCTTTCAAGATGGGGAAGAGCTCGAACATCGCGTCGACACTGGTCGCGACCTCGCGCCCATCGTCGCGCGTGAAAGCACCGAGTTCCAGGTTGCGCTGCACCGTGAGGCGCGGGAACAGACGCCGGCCTTCGGGCACCAATGACAAACCCAGCGGCACACGCTTGTGCGCCGGCAAGGCATGCACCGGCTCACCGTTGAAGCGGATGCTGCCGGAGTCCAGCGCATTGAGCCCGGCAATGGCGCGCAAGGTGGTCGACTTGCCGTTGCCGTTGCCGCCAACAAGCGCGACGATCTTGCCGGCGGGCACGTTCAACGACACGTCGGAGAGTGCGAGCACGCCGCTGTAGCTGACACGCAGCTTGCTCACCTCAAGCAAAGTGGCGCTCATCACGCGTCTCCCAGGTAAGCGGATATCACCGCGGGGTTGCGCGACACCTCGGTCGGCGTGCCGTCGGCGATCTTGATGCCGCGGTCGAGCACGACGATCTTGTCGGCGATGGGCATGATGCCTTCGAGCACGTGCTCCACGATCAGGCAGGCGATGCCGCGCTCGCGGATGGCGAGTACCACCTTGACCATCTCGCGCACCTCGGACGGGTTGAGCCCGGCCATCACCTCGTCCATCAGCAGCAGCTTCGGGACAGTGGCCAGCGCACGCGCCACCGCCAGGCGGCGCTGCTCGCTGATGGTCATGCTGCCAGCCGGCTTGTCGGCAAAGTGGTCGAGGTTGACGAAGGCCAGCAACTTCAGCGCCTCGGCGCGGGCCGCGCCCACACGGCGCTCATGCAGCAGCGCTGCCGCCATCACGTTCTCGCAGGCGGTCATGCTGGTGAAGGTGCGCGCCACCTGGAAGGTGCGGCCGACACCGGCACGTGCGCAGGCTTCGGGGGTGAGGCCGGAGATGGTCTTGCCGTCGAGTTCGATGCGGCCCGAGGTCGGTGCGTAGAAGCCGGCGACGCAGTTGAAGGCGGTGGTCTTGCCGGCACCGTTGGGACCGATGAGGCCGACGATCTGGCCGGCGTCGACGGTGAAGGACACATCCTGGTTGGCGGTGAGACCGCCGAAGCGCTTGGTCACACCATGCAATTCAAGCAAGCTCATGGCGCCACCTCTTCGACAGACGCTTCACGCACCGGAGCGTTCTTCGATTCGGCGGGCGCACTCTGCTTCGTCTTGCGCCGTTGCTGCCATTCGCGGAACCAGCCGATCACGCCGCTCGGGTAGAACACCGCGATGCCGATGATCAGCGCCGCATAGATGATGGTGTCGGTGCCGCGACCGCCGCCGCCGAAGAAGCTGCGCGTCAGCTCCTCGATGGTGGTGAGCACCACCGAGCCGATGACCGGACCGAACAGCGTGCCCACCCCACCGAGGATGGCCACCAAGGCCATCTTGATCGACAGCGCCGTGCTCAGCACCGAGTTCGGGTCGATGTAGAGCTCTTTCTGCGCATAGAGGCTGCCGCCCAGCGCGGTGAAGAAGGCGCTCAGCGACAAGGCGATCTGTTTGTAGCGGGCGATGTTGATGCCGATGCTGCGCGCCGCATCGGGTTCGTCCTTGATGGCGCGCAGGTAGTAGCCGATGTGGCTGCGCTCCACCGCCCAGTTGGCCAGCAGCGTGAGCACCAGCAGGCCGAGCGCGAGCCAGTAGTACGGCGCCTTGTCGGCGAACACCATCGCGCCCCACCCACGCTGCGTCATGGGGATCGTGAGGCCCACCGCGCTGCCGGCGTAGTCCCAGTTGGTGAAGACGATCTGAACGATCTCAGCCACCGCGATGGTCGCCATCGCGAAGTAGTGGCCCTTGAGGCGGAAGCACGACCAGCCGAAGCCCAGGCTCAACAGCGCCGCCACCACGCCGCCGAGCAGCATGCCGAGCCAGGGGTTGATGCCGAAGTTGAGCAGCAGCATCGTCGAGGTGTAGGCCCCGAGGCCGTAGAACGCCGCGTGGCCGAGCGACACCTGGCCGGCGTACCCGCCGAGGAGGTTCCAGGCCACACCGAGCTGGGCGGCCATCAGCACCAGGATGGCAAGGTTGAGGTGCGTCGGGTTGTCGGTCGCCACCGGCAGCAAAGCCGCCACCACGCCCAGCCCAACCATGATCTTCAGTGCTTTCATGACTTCCCCATCAGCCCTTGAGGCCGGAACATCAACACCGCCAGGAACAGCACCAACACCACCGCCGTCTTGTACTCGGGCCCGAGCAGCAGGCCGCCCATCACCTCGATCACGCCGACCAGGATGCCGGCCCAGAACGCGCCGGTCACGCTGCCGAAGCCGCCGAGGTTCACCACCACGAAGGCGATCAGGATGAAGTTGGCACCGACCTCCGGGAAGATCGGAAAGAAGGTCGCAAGCAGCACGCCGGCCGCACCGGCGCAGGCGGCACCGATGCCCCAGGCCAGCGAGAACATGCGGTGCGAGTCGATGCCCATCAGCTGCGCAGCCTCCTTGTCGGCCGCGGTGGCCTCGAGTGCCGCGCCGAGCTTGGTGCGGGTGAGAAACGCGTGGATCAGCATCGTGACGGCGACCGCGCCGAGCCCCGCGACCAGCTGCGGTTGGCCGAGCTGCACACCGGCCACCTTCACGCTGCCCGCAACCCACGAGTTCTCGATCGAGCGGAAGTCGGGCTTCCACAGGAACTGCGCCACGCCGCGCATCAGGATCATCAGCCCGAAGGTGGTGAAGATCTGGCTCAGCATCGGTGCGTTGACGATGCGCTTGATCACCAGCTTGTAGAGCAGCATGCCGAAGGCAAACAGCATCAGCACCGTGAGCGGCAGGGTCAGGATCGGGTCGAGCGCGTACAGCGCGAACAACCAGAAGGCGCTGTACATGCCGAGCATGAGGAACTCGCCATGCGCGAAGTTCACGATGTCCATGACCCCGAAGATCATCGTGAGGCCGATGGCGACCAGCGCGTAGATCAGGCCGATCAACACACCGGAGGCGAGGGTTTGCAGAAGGATCTCAGCGGTCATGGTGTTCGGTAGTGGAAATCGTTGGCACGCCATCTGATTTCTGGACGCAAGGGCCGCAAAGAAAGACGCAAAGAACGCGAGGGAATTCGAGAGGAAACCATCCGTCTCTCTTTGCGACCCTTGCGTCTTTCTTCGCGAGCTTTGCGTCCAAACAGGCTTTGATCGAGGCCGCTGCGCAGCCCCGGGGAGCGACCGGCCCTACTTGCGCTGGTCCCATTTCGGCATCGGCCATACGACCTCGCGTGACGCCATCGCGAACGGCCACACGGTGTTGTACTTGCCGTCGACGATCTGCACGAGGATGCCCTGGCCCAGCGTGTTCTGGCCGGTCGCGTCGAACTTCACGCCCTTCCACGGCATGATCAGCTTGCTGCCCGGCATGTCGGTGGCGGCGAGCGCCGTGCGAATGGCTTCGGGCTGCGTCGAGCCGGCGCGGTTGATGGCGTCGGCCATGACCATCAAGCCGGTGAAGCTGCGCGATGAGTTGCCGGTGAAGTTGATCTTGTAGCGGCTGTTGAAGAGGTCGTTGACCTGCTTGATCAGCGGGTTGCGGCTGGCCAGGTCGAGCGCCCACACCTCGCGGGTGATCACGTACTCAGCGTCCTTGCCCAGCGTCTTGATGAAGTCGGTGTCGGTGAAGCCGGCGTTGTTGGCCAGGATCATGTCGGGCGAGAAGCCCAGCTCCTTGTACGTCTTCATCGACAAGATGGCATCGGCCGTGTACGACGATTGCAGCACCAGGTTCGGCGCTGCTGCCTTGAGCGTCTGCACCTCGGAGGTGAGCTGCGTCGTCTTCGCCGGATACAGCACCTGCTTGACCAGGTTGAACTTGAAATCGGGCGCCAGCCTGGCCTGCAGCTTGGTGGTCTCGGTGCCCCACAGGCCGTTCTCGTTCAGCGTGGCGATGGCGCCAGGCTTGATGCCTTTCTTGGCTTCGAGTTCTCGCAAGAAGTCGAAGGCGTTGTGCACGAACAGGTCATCGTGCGGCGTGGTGCGGAAGAACCACTTGAAGCCGCGCGCCGTGAGCGATGCCGACGACGACTCCGGGTTCAGGAAGGGAATGCCGGCCCGCTCGGCCACCTGGCTGGCCGTGGCAGTCACTGCGCTGTTGTAGCAACCGACGATTGCCACCACCTTCTCCTGCGTGATCAGCCGCTCGGCTTCGGTGGCACCTGTTTGCGGGTTGGCCTGGTGATCGGCGAAGACGAGCTTGATCTTCGCGCCCTTCAAGCCCGGCAGGCCCTTGCCGCCGGAAAACGGCAGGTCGGTGATACCGGGTGCACCATTGTTGATGATGTCGGCCGCGAGTTCGAGCGCACTGCGCAGCTCAGCACCCACCGCCGCCCCAGGGCCGGTGAGCGGGTAGATCACACCGATTTTCACCTCGGCCGGAGCTTGCGCTCGCGCGCCGAAACCCAGGCCCAACATCGCGGCGCCGAGCGCCTGGATCATGGTTCTACGCTGCTGTCTTGCTTGCATTTTTCACTCCGGGTGGGGATGAGATTGAGAGACTTAAAAGGCCAGGGCTTCAGAAACTCGCGAGCTGGTGGTTCAGCAAATCAGTGATCAACATGGCACCTGGCGCATGCGTGATGCAGAACTCGGGCTTGGCCTGCGCGATGGCGGCTTGCGGCGTCACGCCACAGGCCCAGAACACCGGCAGCTCATCGGGCATCACGTCGATCGCATCGCCGTAGTGCGGCTTGGACAAGTCGGTGATGCCGATCAGCGCCGGGTCGCCCAGGTGCACCGGCGCGCCATGCACGTCCGGAAAGCGTGAGGTGATCTGGATGGCGCGGATCGCCGCCTTCGCTTTCAGCGGCCGCATCGAGACCACCATCGGCCCGTGGAAGGGCCCGGCCGATTCGGTGGCGATGTTGGTGCGGTACATCGCGACGTTGCGGTTCTGGTCGACATGGCGCAATGACAGCCCCGAGTCGAGCAAGGCCTGCTCGAACGAGAACGAACAGCCGATCACGAAGGTGACGAGGTCGTCGCGCCACAGCGCGCGCAGGTCGGTGGGTTCGTCGACCAGCTCACCACGGCGCCACACGCGGTAGCGCGGCACGTCGGTGCGGATGTCGATATCGGCACCGAGTTTGGGCAGCATCGGGTCGCCCGGTTGCGAGACCGCCAGCACGGGGCACGGTTTCGGGTTGAGCTGGCAGTAGCGAAGGAAGTCGTCGGCCAGCGCCTTGGGCAGGATCACCACGTTGCCCTGCACGTGGTCGCGTGCCAGGCCGCTGGTGTGCGAGGTGAAATCGCCGCTCCGGATGGCTGCACGAGCCCGTGCGATGCTGCCCTGTTCGGGTGCAGAAGATGTCGCTTTTGGTGTCAGCACAAAACCCCCAATTCAAATGACCGTCTTGCGAATTGGCCGCATTGTGTTGGGGTGATTGCCGCTCGGGCAAACAAGAAATTTTCTACTTACTTCATCGATTTTTTCGATGGCGCTTTTCGGGCTGCCTTGTGAGGCGTCCTTGGCGCGCCGATGAAATCGAGGATGGCATCGACCACACCCGAAGCCACCACCGAAGTGGGGTCTTCGCGGTAGCTGGCGTGCACCGGCAGCGGTGGCAGAGGCGTGTCACAGGTCAGGGGCTTGAGCGGCAAACGGTCGCTCAGGCGCTGCACGGCGGCGAGCGGAAGCGTCGCCACGCCGAAGCCGCCTTCCACCAGCTGCACCATGGCCGAGATCGATGAGATGGTGTGGATGCGTGGCGGTTCCACGCCCAGCTCGCGAAAGAGGTCGATCAGCGCCACGTGCGGCTGCGAGCCGCGCTGGAAGGTGAGCATGTCGTAGGCCGCCAGCTCCGCCAGCGTGTAGCGCCGCTTGCGGTGAATGTCCTTGTGGCCGACGAAAGCCATCTCCATCGCCGGCAGCTCGCGGCTGCGCAGGCTTTCGCCCGAGCTCGGCAAGGCGGCGAACGCGAGGTCGAGTGCGCCGCGCTTCACCTGGTCGACCAGCACCGGCGTGGTTTCGACCGACAGCTCGAGCTCGAAGTCGGGGTCGGCCTTGCGGGTGTGCTGCACCCATTCGAGCAACCACGAGTGCAGCACCGACTCGATCACGCCGATGCGCAGCGACACCTTGCGTGCGCCCGCCCCCATCTCGCCGCGGATCTCGCGCTGCAAGGCCAGCAGGCGCTGCGAGTGGCTGAAGAAACGCATGCCCGCCACGGTGAGGCGGAACTGCTTGTCGCGCCGATCGAGCAGCAGCACGCCCAGCTCGTCTTCGAGCGCGGCAATGCGGCTGGACATGGCCGACTGCGTGATGAACAGCTTCTCGGCCGCGCGCGACACGCTCTTGAGCTGCACCACCCAGTAGAAGGCTTCGACAAATCGGAGGTTCATGGCAGTTTCATTCGTTGGCCCATTCTTTGGCTCATTCGATGCGCCCATGCGATCGAGCGGCTTGGAACAGTGCTTGCTAAGTTTGGCGGTGTTGCGCAGCGGGTGCTGGTCGATCAGTGTCGTAAAAGCCCCAATGTTGCCAACCCCTTCACCCCTTACCCTTGCGCTTTGCCCCAAGCGGAGAATCTCACATGCGCTTCAATGTCTCGATGCTGATTGCAGCCCTGGCCCTCGCGGGCACGGCCCAGGCCCAGACCAAGTGGGACTTGCCGGCCGCCTACCCAGCCACCAACTTCCACACCGAGAACCTCACACAGTTTGCGGCCGACGTCGACAAGGCCACCGGCGGCAAGCTCAAGATCACGGTGCACGCCAATGCTTCGTTGTTCAAGGCGCCCGAGATCAAGCGAGCGGTGCAAGGTGGCCAGGCGCAGATTGGCGAGATCCTGCTGGTGAACTACCAGAACGAATGGCAGATCTTCGGGGCCGATGGCCTGCCCTTCCTGGCCGACAGCTACGACGAATCGGCCAAGCTCTACAAGGCGCAAAAGCCGGTGCTCGAGAAGAAGCTCGCCGAGCAAGGCCTGATGCTGTTGTACGCGGTGGCCTGGCCGCCGCAAGGCATCTTCAGCAAGAAGCCCATCAACGCGGCGGCTGACCTGAAAGGCATCAAGTGGCGCGCCTACAGCCCGGCCACCTCGCGCATCGCAGAGCTGCTGGGCGCGCAGCCCGTCACGGTGCAGCAGGCCGAGCTGTCGCAGGCCATGGCCACCGGCGTGATCGAGTCGTACATGTCGTCGGGCTCCACCGGCTTCGACACCAAGACCTACGAGTACCTGAAGTACTTCACTGACACCCAGGCTTGGTTGCCGAAGAACGCGGTGCTGGTCAACAAGGCCGCCTTCGACGCGCTCGACAAGCCCACGCAGGCCGCACTGCTGAAGGCCGGTGCCGACGCCGAGACGCGTGGCTGGGTCACGTCGCGCGCCAAGAACACCGAGTACCTCGACCTGCTGAAGAAGAACGGCATGAACATCGTGCCGCCCACGCCGCAGCTCAAGGCCGACATGAAGAAGGTCGGCGACACCATGCTGCAAGAGTGGCTGCAAAAGGCCGGGCCCGAGGGCCAGGCGGTGGTCGACGCCTACAAGAAGATGTGATGGTGGCTGCAAACGCCTTGCCGCCCTCTCCTCTTCGTCGCGCGCTCGATGGCTTGTATGACGGCGCGGCCGCCTTGGCGGCGCTGTGCATGCTCGGCCTGCTGGCCATGGTGCTGCTTTCCATCGTGAGCCGGCAGCTCCACTTCAACGTGGCAGGCACCGACAGCTACGCCGGCTTTCTGATGGCGGCAGCGGGCTTTCTGGCGCTGGCCCACACGCTCAAGCGCGGTGAACACATCCGCGTGACTTTGTTGATCAGTGCGCTCACCCCACGCTGGAAGCGCGGCTTCGAGATCTGGGCCCTGGCCGCCGCGGCAGCGCTCGCCGTGCTGTTTGCCGGCTACAGCTGCAAGCTCGCCTGGCAGTCGTACGTCTTCAACGACATCTCCACCGGCAACGACGCCACGCCGCTGTGGATTCCGCAGCTCTCGATGGCGGCGGGCACGGTGATCCTCGCCATCGCCTTCATCGACGAGCTGGTGCTCGAAATCGTCGGCCGGCGCGCGGTTGTGCAAAGCGAAGAGCCCCTGCGCAATGAGTGACCTGCTGATCACCGCGCTGCTGATCGCATCGCTCTTTCTCATTCTCGCCAGCGGCGTGTGGATCGGCCTCACGCTCTCGGGCGTGGCCTGGATCGGTATGCAGCTCTTCAGCTCGCGGCCCGCGGGCGATGCCATGGCCGTCACCATCTGGGGCTCGGCCTCGAGCTGGACGCTCACCGCACTGCCGCTCTTCATCTGGATGGGCGAGATTCTCTTTCGCACACGGCTCAGCCAGGACATGTTCCGCGGCCTCGCGCCATGGATGCAGGGTCTGCCGGGCCGATTACTGCACACCAACGTCGTCGGCTGCGCCATCTTCGCGGCCGTGTCGGGCTCGAGCGCTGCCACCTGCGCCACCATCGGCAAGATGAGCTTGCCGGAACTCACCCGCCGCGGCTACCCCGAGGCCATGTCGGTCGGCTCGCTGGCCGGGGCCGGCACGCTGGGGCTCTTGATCCCGCCATCGATCATCATGATCGTCTACGGCGTCTCGGCGGACGTGTCGATCTCTCAGCTCTTCATTGCCGGCGTGCTGCCGGGCATCTTGCTGGCAGTGATCTTCTCCGGCTACATCGCCATCTGGTCGCTGCGGCACCCGGAGCAGATTCCACCGGCCGACCCGCCGATGTCGCTGCGCGCCAAGCTCGACGCCTCGCGCAGCCTGATCCCGGTGGTGCTGCTGATCGCCGCGGTACTGGGCTCCATCTACAGCGGCATCGCCACCGCCACTGAAGCAGCGGGTCTGGGCGTGCTGGGTTCGCTGATCTTGTCGACGGTGCAAGGCTCGATGAGCTGGACCACGTTCAAGGAATCGCTGCTCGGCGGCACGCGCCTGTACTGCATGATCGCGCTGATCCTCGCCGGGGCCGCGTTCCTTACCCTCGCCATGGGCTACATCGGGCTGCCGCGCCACCTCGCCGAATGGATCGGCGGCATGGGCTTGTCGCAGTTCCAGCTCGTCATCGCCCTCACCATCTTCTACGTGATCCTGGGTTGCTTTCTCGACGGCATCTCGATGGTCGTGCTGACGATGGGGGTCATCCTGCCCACGGTGCAGAAGGCCGGCATCGACCCGCTGTGGTTCGGCATCTTCATCGTCATCGTGGTCGAGATGGCGCAGATCACTCCACCGGTAGGGTTCAACCTCTTCGTGCTGCAGGGCATGACCGGGCGCGAGATCAGCTACATCGCACGAACGGCGTTTCCGTTCTTCCTGCTGATGGTGCTGATGGCGGTGCTGCTCTACGTCTTCCCGCAGATCGTGACCTTCCTGCCGATGCAGATGAGGGGATAACTCTCCGCCGCCGAGGCAAAGCAAGGCGTAGACAGGGAAAGTTGCGAAGCAACGGCCGCATTGCTCTTGGGCCCCGTGGGGGGGCGTCGAGGAGCGCAGGGGTTGGGGCCGCGTGCGCAGCACGCTTCGTGACGTGCGGCGGGCCGCGGCTCTTGACCTCACGCAAACTGAGGGTGGACGATGGGACATCTTCCACACAAGGAGGCTCATCCGATGCCTACGTTGCCGACCAACATTGTTCGCCAGGGCGAGCCGAGCCGCACGGCGCTGAGAGTCGCCTCGTTGCGCGCCGTGCACCAGTTGCTCGACGAGCCGCTGGTCTTGCCGGATCCGATTGCGCTGCCTCTGCTGGGCGCGTCTACCGAGGCCGCGCTGCGGGACGATCCGTTCGCGCTGAACGATCCGATGTCACGGGGCCTTCGCGGCGCACTGGTCGCGCGCAGCCGCTTCGTCGAGGACGAGCTCTCGCGCTGCGTGGCGACGGGTGTGCGCCAGTACGTCTTGCTGGGTGCCGGTCTCGACACCTTTGCGTATCGCAATCCGTACCGCGATGAGGGCCTGCGGGTGTTCGAGGTGGACCATCCCGGCACGCAGCGCTGAAAGCAGCAGCTGTTGGCCGAGGCCAGCATCGGCGTGCCTTCGTCGCTGACTTTCGTGCCGGTCGACTTCGAGGGCGGCGATCTGGGCGGCGCGCTGCGGCAAGCGGGGTTTCGGGCCGACCAGGCGGCCTGCGTCAGCTGGATGGGCGTGACCATGTACCTGACAGCCGACGCGGTGCTGAGGACACTTGGCACGGTGGCTGGCTTTGCTGCAGGCAGCTGTCTGTGCTTCGACTACCGCGTTCCGGTGACCATGCTCAACCCGATCGAGCGCGTGATCAATGAAGTCATTGAGCAGCAGATTGCCGCGCTCGGTGAGCCATGGCTATCGACCTTCGATCCGACGCAGTTGCAGGAGCAACTGCTCGAGCTGGGTTTCAGTTCCGCAGAGAGCACCACGGCGGACGATCTCAACCTGCGCTACTTCGCGCGGCGCAAGGACGGGCTGCGTACAGGCGGTGGTGCTCGCATCATGTGCGCGAACAAGTGATGCCCTGCCCCGGCGGGACGGCGAGCTGAAGGCAAACGCCGCGATGCGCCGCGGCGCGCTGTTGCCGCTCAACGCGGCGGCGCGCCCTCGTCGTCCTCGACGATCTTCAATGCTGACGTCGGCCGCAGGTTGAACTTGAGCACGCTGACGCTGGACACACCCAGCGCCGAGGCGGGCAACTGCGTGATGTGCAGGCCGTCCGTCACGTCGATGCCGCCACGCACCTCGACCTCGACGCTGTCGACCAGCATGCCGGTGCTCTTGCGGCTGATCACGTCGGCATTGATGCGGTCGATGTTGCCCTTGAACTGGCTCACGAGGTCTTGCACGCCGATCTTCGGAACGGCAATGGCGGCCTGCGCGATCTTGTCGGTCAGTTCATTGACCCGCGCTGCTTGAACCGCCAGTTCCTTGCGCACGCTGACGAGTTCGGCGTCGCGCGTCGTGGTCAGGCGGTTGGCCTCGTCGAACTGTTTCTGCAAGCCGCTGTTCACGTTGGCCAGCCGCTGGATCTCGGTGTCGCGCACGCCTATGGCCTGCACGGCCTCGGTGAATTTGCTGCGCACGAAGGTGATGTCCTTCAATTTCACTTCGTCGGCGCTGCCGACGTCGAAGGGCGGGAAGCTGCTGGCCATGATTCGACTCCTGGCGCTTCAAGCGCTGCGGCCTTGCGGCGGGACGGGCACGATGCGAAGCTTCAAGGTGCTGGTCCCATCGGCGCTGAAACTGAAGGTGTTGCGGTACTTGGTGTTGAACGGTGCGACGTACATGCGCGCCGGGCTCTGCGCGTCCTTCTTCTCGAAGTGCAGCGCCATGCGCATCTCGACCTGCGCTTCAGGGATCTGGTACCAGGTGACCTGGTAGCCCAGGGCCTCCAGCTCAGGGTGTTCGGTGGCGAGTTGGGTCTGCGTCGCCAGCGCTGCAGCGTCCAGCTCTCGCTGCGCGGCGGCCACACCGGCGCTGATTTCGCGCACCATGCTCGACAGCGGCGAGATCAGCACTTCATCCATGTTCACATCGATGGCCATGAGGGCTCCTGTGGTTAGGTCAACGTTCCGTGCGGGTCACAGTCGGCGGAGTCACGGTGGCGTTGATCGTCACCACATCAGGCGCTAGACGCACTGGCGCAGGCACCGGCTTCATCGTCACGCGCAGCAGGCTGGAACCTTCGGCGGTGTGCGAATAGGTGCTCGCGTTGCGAAAGTTCACCGGCGCCGCGAAGGCCATCACACCGCGCTTGCCGAAGCCGGGCCGGCCTTCGGTTTGTGTCGCGCTGGTTTCCTTCAGCGTGACCGACAGCTTCACCTCGATCAGCGCTTCAGTGAATTGGTAGAAGGTGGGCAGCAGGCCGGCTTGCAGCAGCGTTGTCTTGACCGGTGTGACCGGTTGCTGCGTCACGCTGACCCCCGGCACGGTGACATTGCTGCCGCCGACTGAAATGGTCGTAGGCGCCGAGGCAATCACCTCGGTGACCTGCGGGATCAGGTCGATTGCGTTGGCATCGCTGGCCAGGAACCTGAGCGTGTCGATCGATGCACGGTCCAGCGACAACTGGCCTTCGGCGACAGCGGAAGCGAGGTCGCGCACCATGTCGGCGATGGGGATGTCGAGCAACTCCTGTCCGATGGCCATAAAGCTCTCCTTGAATCGTGTGGGGGTGAATTAGGACGACGCACCGAAGCTGCTGAGGTACACCGCACGCTGCAGCACTCGCGCGGCGCGGCTCAGCACCGGTGTGCCGCGCTCGCTTGTCAGCCAGGGCTCGGCGCAACGCGCGAGCCAGCCGATGCCGCCCTGGCGGCACAGGCTCATCAGGCGGTCGTGCGCCATCGGGCTGTGCGCTGCGGGCTGCCAGCCATCGAGCAGCACCGGCTGCCGCAACGCGCCTGCCAGCAGCTGCGGACGCGGGCCTTGCGGTCGCGCGGCGTCCCACAGCCAGCCCAGACCCTCATGGGCACCGGCCGCCAGCGCCGTTTGCGCCGATTCGAGCGGCAGCCACACCAGCGCACGCGGATGCACTGCGCGCAGCGCCTGGCTCGCTGCCCAGAGGCGCGCGGCCAGCGGGCGGCGACCCAGCAAGGCGAACAACACCGCCGGTTCCCGCGCATAGCGACGCGCCAGGCGCAGATGGTGGCCATGCATCCACAGGCGCGCCTCCAGGCGCAGCAGCGTGTAGATGCCGGCAGCCGCATGCGCTTCGATGCGCGCATCGAGCGCATCAAGCGCGGAGGGGTTCATTTGCTTGGCCAGGCCGAGCGAGACGGCGACACAGCGCCGGCCCGGTGCCACGTCGGCAAGCAGGGCCGCGGCATCACGCAGATCGCCGTCGGCCGCGCCGCCCTGGCTGCGCAGACCGAGCAGGCGAACGGTGGTGGCGTGGGCGTCCTGCAAGACACCGTTCGTGGTGCCCAGCCAGACGAGGTCGGCTGACAACGGTGCCGGCTCCGCCAGGCGTGCGCCGCGCGCCGCGCCGCGGTTCGGGCGAGCGGGCAGCGCAGCGCGAATGCGCTGCTGCGGCACGGCACGAGAACCGGGACCAAGCGAGGCGCGTGCCTGCGCGGCACGGTCGAGCACCGGCCGGCGTGGCCGTGGCATGCGCGGGCGCGCGGGTGTGATGCGCCGCTTCGCCGCGACCGCAGGACGAGGGTGTTGCGGCTTCGGCGGCTCGGATCGCGGCCCGGGCGCCTTGACGGCATCGGGCCTGGGTGCCGGCGGCGTGGTGCGCTTCGATGCGATCACAGCGCGAACCGGGCGTTGTGCCTCACGGGGTGGCGTGCGTGGCTGTTTCACCAGTGGGCGGGCAGGTGCCGGCGTCGTTCGCACGATCGGCTTGCGCAGCAACTCGACCGGCGGCCGAGGCGTGTTGGCGCGCACCGGCCTCCGGTCGCGGAGTGCAGACGGCTTCGAGCGGAGGGCCGACGCGCGACCGGGCTTCGGCCGGTCGGCACCGCGGGCCTCGATCGCCTTGGGCTGTGAGCGCGGCAGCGTTGCGCTAGGGCGCGCCGAAGGCTTGCGCAGCACGAGCTTCGCCGCCCGTGCGCGCGGCGTGTCAGCGAGTTGAGCCCGCTGCGGCGAAACCGGTTTGACACGTGCCGCTGCCGCTGTACGAGGCAGCTGCGGCAGCGTGGGCCGAGACGCCCGAGCCCGCTCCGCGCGCGCTTGCGCCCGGCGTGCGCGCGCGGCTTCCTCGCGGCGCGCGAGCACCAGCTGTGGGTGTAGCGGGCGTGACATGGGCTGTGTCGGCGCGTGCCGGAATCTCAGGCGCCGAAGGTCACCTTGGTGGGTGTCACCGTGGTGTCGACGGTGACGATGCGCGGGATGATGCGCGTCGGCGCCGGCACCGGTTTGAGCGTCGTGCGCAGCAGGCTGGAACCTTCGGCCGAGTAGCTGTAGCTGGACGAGCTCTTGTAGTTGACGTGCGAAGCGAAGGTGGTCGAGACCGACCCCGAGCCGCCGAAACCGAACAGCGAGCCGTGCGCCTCGGCTTCGGTGCTCACCGTGGTTTCGGCTCCAAACTCGAACTGGCTTTCCGACGAACTGCGGTGGCTGATCGAAATCTTCACTTCGATCAGCGACTCGGTGAACTGATAGAAGGTCGGCAGCAGGCCGGCCTGCATCAGCGACATGGAGACGGGGTCTGCAGTCACCGTCGTCACCGCGACGGTGTCGGTGTCGCCTGCCGTTCCGGGCAGGGCGGCCCCGCCGGCTACTTCGGAGAGCTTCTTCTTCTCGACGATCTCGTAGATGTCGGGGATCACCCTCACCTGGGCCTTGGCCAGTGCGCGCGCCGTATCGAGCGAGGCTTGATCGAGCCGGCGCTGGCCCTGCGCGATGGCGTTAGCCATCTTGTAGATCATCTCGGGGAAGGGGACGTCCAGAAGTTCCTGACCGATGCTCATGATGTGCCTCTCGCGGTGGGTTGGGTTGAGATGCTGATGCCGGTGGAATGACCCGGCGGCTGCTGCACCGGCCGGTGCCAGATCAGCGGGCGATGCCGGACGCCTTGCGGCGGCGCCTCAGCGGGAACATCGACACGGCCGGCCAGTTGGGCTGCCACGTTGGCTGCGAACAGGTAGCGCAGTTTGTTGGCCGCGGCACCGTTCGGATCGAGCTGCAAAGCACCGCAGAACTCGACCGCTGCGTGCCGCTTGAACAGCGACAGCCATTGTTCGTCGAAGGCGGTGATGAGCGCGCTGGCACCGGCCGCCATCAACACGAAGCCGCCGATGTCATGCAGCATTTCGGCGATGTCTTCGCGCACGGCGTCGTCGTTCTGCACTGCTGCACGAAGACTGACGATGAAGATCTGGTGCGACACGCCGGGCCCCGATCACAAGCGACAACCCGGAAAGACACCGAGTGATGCCGCAGTCTCTGCGCATCACCCTGGCTTGACCACCCCCTACGGTTAGGGGCGCGTCAGGGTCGGTGGCGACACGTCCACATCGACGCGGCGCAGCATGTTTTTTTCGCTGGCTTCGCGCGAGGCAGGTGACTCACGCGCGCGCAAGCGTGAAGACTGCGCCAATGATCACGACCCATCGGTAGGCATTGCTGAGTCGGGCATCAGCCTTGGGCCGATGATCAATCGATGTGCTCGCCACAGGTCCAGACGGCAGCTGGACGAAAGATGAGCCGCCGCGGAATCTGTGGCTGGCAGCGAAATCTCCTGAAAGCTTCCCGTGCCCGGCCAGGCGCTCATACCGAATGGCAACTTCATGGCGGAGGTGCGAACTGACGCTCTCAGCCAATGGACTAAACCGCCAGTCGCGATAGACCGCTTTTGGATTTCAGCTACTACCGGAATCGCCGCTCAGGACTCCACTTGCCCGCATCGTCGTAGTAGCCGCAAGTCTCAATGCCGAACGCTTGCCAAGCGACATCAAGAAGCGGTTTAACAACCGCGTCAATGTCGAGCGTTTCAACGCTCTCAATCCAGACCTCGGGCAGGATCAGGTGGTCTCGATCCGACTTGTAGTTGCCATGTAAGTTGAAGATCTGTCCCATGTGCATGGCGAAGTCTTTGACGCCTCCTAGGGTCAAGCAAACAACTGCCGACCCATTGAATCCGCTCTTTCGAGACGCTGTCAATAGGTTTGCAAAGCAGGTTCGGACTGCACAAGCAAAAACCGCTGAAGCTATCCAACTGCCGCCGTTGTGGTTTGAAGAAAACGTCGTGTCGACCGTCTCGAGTGCCCCGTTTCGAAACACTTGTGTATAGCGCGTGATGTTGGGTGATGAGTTGCCTTCCCATACTAGTAGCCCGTCTAGGTTGAAGCTGCAACCTGCGCCCGTCCATCGATAACCCTGCAACTCGTTGAATCGCTTGTGCACCTCAACAGGGTCGACGGCGGCCCGGCCGGTCATACTTTCAATAGGTATGAGGTGAATTGCGAAGTGAGGAAGATCCTTCGGCAATGGCTTCCAGAGTCCATTGGGAATGGTTGCAAGACGGTGAGCACGGAAGGATTTCGCCTGTTCAAGCAAGGTAGCGGTTCGCCCAAAAGCGTTGCGAAGCTGGTCGTAGCTCATATCGGCAATGTGTGTTCCGTTGCGGATCGGGAATCGGCTCAAGTTGTTGACCACAAACCGGTGCGGTCCGATCAACGATTTCGGAATGCGGAGGATCAAAACGTATCCGCCCTCCACGTGAACATGCTTCCACTGAAAGCCGGGCAACCTTGGCTCAACACTACCATCTAGGATTTGGCCCATCTTGCGCATCGCCCGATCCGCGCTCGGCTCAGCAATCGGCATCACTTTTCCCGCGCCGCCTTTGGCCTCCGCGATGCCGAATACTAGATCCCCACCCTCGGCATTCGCGAGCGCGCACACGTCCTTCAGGAACTCAGATTTTTCATCGGCCGTCGAGCCGTAGAGCTCCTGCTTGAAGTCTAAGGTTATGGTTTCAGGCGCATTCGACTCACAGAGTTCTGCAAGAGTGTCCGCGTCGATGTCGTCCCAGCGCTCAAGGATCATCGTTTGTTCCCATGCCGTTTGGCTTCTTGAATTCTGCCAGCGAGCTTGACCAGATCGCTGCCCCTTCAAGGTCGAGAGCGCGCTTTCAGGTGTAGAAGACGGACGTATGAAGGGCAGTTCCTTCGACTCTCAGCCGCAATTCGCAGCTCTTCAGAGCTGCCCGCTGGCTCAGCCCCAATACTGCGATTTGGGCATGCCCTGAGAAGCCGTTCGCTGACTCAAACAGCCTCAAACAGCCGGCCACGACCTGCCCGTCGTGAATGACGGCTTCCGGGTCGGCTACGCCATCACGACCTTCACGAATTGAGCTACCCGCGCTGCTCTCGTCCTGGCTCGTCCTCTTCAACTCGCCAGCGCCAGTAGCGGTCAGGCTTGATCCATACGGCTTCCGCAGAAATCTTCTTGAACTCATTCAAGATCGGCGCGCCCAGGACAGGGTTGCCGTCTGCGTTCTCCCGAAGCAAATCCTCCGCGTCAGCCTTTGTGAGCATGTCGACGGTGTCGTCTTGGTAGACGCACCCGTCCCGCTCCAGCATCGCGAGCATCCACTGTGCAGCGGTTGCCGCCAGCATCACTTCTTCTCGTTTTCAGGCGGGGGAAGAGGCGCTTTCGGGTCGGCCGCAATGAGCTGTTCCTCCTTGAACTCACCTTGGTCCAGCTTCTTCCCCGCGAACCATTGGCAGTAGTAGAGGCGGCCTTGTTCAGTGGGGGCGACCTTGACCGACATGACAGGGCTGCCACCTGTGTTGAGGGCCACAGTCGCGCCTACCTTAAATTTCGCTGTCCAAGTAGCCATTGCGTCTCTCTCCCGTTTGTTGTGAGGAAACGTAAGGATAAGCGCAAGCGCAAGCGACTGCTACGGCCGGGTGGACGCGTGCCGTCTACTTCCTCTTCGGGTCGGGCGCAGCCGTTCGCAGTCTCAAATGATTCTCTCGAAAGCCCTCATCAACTTTGATGAATCGGAAACGCGATGCCGAGCTTCGCCGCTCCAGACTACGAACAGGACGCCACCGACTTGAACGAACCCGCGGAGGTTTCCTTGAGCGTCGTCTGAGTTCCGCCAAGCCCGAGGAAGTCGCTCGAACCCCGCGCGAAGTACCACCAGAAGAACCACGGGGACGCACGCCCAGCGGCCGCATGGGCCGAGTTCGTGGCGCTGCCGCAGAAACCGGGCGGGGGCGGCGGTGGAGGCGGAGAACTCACGCCAGCCAGTCGATCCACCATCGCCTTGACGGCGGCCATTTGATGACCGGTCTTCTTCGCGTACGCACTGTCGTCGTAGCCCCACCAGTCCCAGCAGCCGTTCGGGTTCAAACGGGGCAACCGGGTGTTGCTCGTCATCGCATTCGCCTGCGGGTACAAGATGACCAGATCGTTGGTGTCTGCCCAGGCGTTGTACCCGGCGCCTTTCACGTAGGTGTCGCCGAACTTGCCTTGGGGGCCAGCGGCGAGTGGGGCGCCAGGGTATTGCTTGCATCCGTGAAAGACGATGTGCAGCCGGCATGTTGCATTCTGTTGGCACGAAGCCGGCACATAGACCCAGCCTGTCTGTGACATGCCGTGGGCTGTCGGGTTCGGGAGAAATTCGCTCTGATCGAACTCGACGAACTTGCCGCCCAGTGCCCCTGATTGCCTGGCGTTCAGGCTGCCGTAGATCCACTTGAGCAGTTCGCCGGCTGCGTCGAAGTTGCAGTTGTTGATGAAGGGGTCGCCCTTGAAACTGCACGCGCTGCCAAAAGAATCGGTCGGCATGGCGTGTTCCGCAGCGATGTTCTTCTTGAAGGAAATGTTCGCTGGTGGGACGTAGTTTTTGTAGTACGTCTCGAGCGCGTTCATGACCGGCGTTGGAACCACAGAGTCGACGCTTCCCGAGAACAGCCAGACACGGCTGTTCGACAAATTGCTCGTGGCGTCGGTGGCACCCTGTTGGGCGTTTTGATCGGTGACCTGCACCAGACCCGGCACCAGTTGCGTGGCTTGGGCGGGCTGGCAAGAACCGAACCCCGTGCAACTGCAGATGCTGGTCGCGGTGTTCTGATCGTCCTTGGCGCAAAAGTACGGCCCACCTGCAACCACCCCTGCGCCTTTGACGATTGCCGAGTTTGCGATATGGAACTGAACGGCCATGTAGCCGCCTGCGGACAAACCGGAGACCGATGTTTCCTCGACCTTGAGCTTGAGCTTCTGCAGCGCAACGACCTCGGCTCGCAGGTGCGAGTTGGCCGAGGCTGCGAGCACAGCGAAGAGAACCAAAGCTTTGATGTTCATCGTCGCATCCTTGCTCGCGTGTTTGTTGATGGTGTCGACCCTGCCAGCTCAAACCCCCGCTTGAGGCACCACACCGGCGGGCAACCCAGTGTCCGCATGGACCGAGGCGCTTGGCATCCTTCAAGCTAGGGAGGCACTTGCTGAGTCCTGATCAGTGGATTCCTCAGTTGCCGCCCTCTCCGTTCGGGCGTGTCGAAGAATCAGTCCCAACGGTCACTGGCGGTCCACCAAGGAACTGCATAGAAAACAACTCGACGGGAGTGCCTCGCCCCTCGTCAGGCTGTGCTGGTCTAATTTCTACGGACACCTCGATAGGTGGAATCCGCCTGGACGGGGAACATGAGCAAGAAGCAAAGACGGACATTCAACGCGGAGTTCAAGCTGCAAGTGGTGCAGATGATTCGCGA